>Ga0207112_1171_pt2 | contig 14599 bp, 12 predicted proteins | sample Alteio_BWMinHeat_72_FD_153549 | JGI IMG/M metagenome (GOLD analysis project Ga0207112, IMG submission 153549) | Enriched cells from forest soil in Barre Woods Harvard Forest LTER site, Petersham, Massachusetts, United States -... | ecosystem: Environmental > Terrestrial > Soil > Temperate forest >...
GGCCGCGCCCCGGACCGCCGGAACATTCGGTCGCAGGACGGTGGCATCGGGAACATAAAGGTCTACCAGGTCGTCCAGTTGTTTCGTGTTGCAGGCCATCGCCCAATCCTGGGTGGTCTTGCGGAGAGAGATTTCCGCCCGGCTCAGTGACGCTCCGCCGAGCGGGCTACGCACCCGGGCGAGGTCGCGGCTGGGAGAGCTGCCAGCGGCCGCGCGTAGATCGGGAGTAGCCGCGGGCTCGATGCCGCCGCCGGACGAGAAATAGTGATGGTGATAATGATGATGGTAGTGATGGTCGCCGGGGGCTTCCGGTATCGGCTTGGAATTCGGCGGTGCGGCTTCCGCCCCCTCGGTCGCTTTCGGCAAAGGGACGCCGCAATTGGCACAAAAGCTGTTTCCTTTGCGGTTCGAACTTCCGCAAGCCGTGCAAGTCTGCCGGCCCGCGTTTTCAGGTTCCAAGGTGACTTTCACGGATTCTTCCACGCTCTGCTCCAGGGCAAACTGCTGCATCGCCCGGAGCACGCCAGCTTTGGATTGTGGGGACAGCTTGGGATCATCCATGCCTGTCTGTGTCCCCGCTTTCCGGTCTTAATCCCACACGCGGACCGGGAAGAGTACCGGCCTGGCCCATTCTAGTCGAAAATTTTGCTAGCGACTGGAAAACTCCACCTTGGCCTCTGCCTCGGTTGGTACCCCATTGCACAGAGCAGGACGATAGCGCCAGAAGCGCACGGCCTCGAGGATGGTACGGTCTTCGTTGGGCCCCGCGCTCTCCAGAATCAGGGCGCTGTGCACGCGGCCGTCTGTCCCAACAATGAAGCTGACGCTGACTTTCGCACTTAAGTCAGTTTCATCGAGCAAAGGATCGGGCGTGGCCAAGGCCTGTGGAGGCTGAACCGCTCCGCATTCGGCCCGCGCCGTAGGGTGCGCCATGGTGGCGAATTCCGAGTCGTGCACGGCCGAACTCCGCACGTGGTGTTCCCGCTCGGCCAGCGAAACCTGTCCCCAGGCAGTCCGCTCTGAAACGGGCCCGATGGAGGCGAGGCACAAGGCCGGTATAGAAGCAATCCAAACAAGTAAACACAATCTGCGAAACGGCATGTTGCTGATGTCCCTGGCGGAGGTGGTAGCTGGCCACGCTCTATGCGCACAATGGAAGGGGCAATCGACGTGCCAAGAGGAACGAATTAAGTGATAGATACACAAGGGGTTGAGAGGGCTACCGGAGGCGCCTTGCGGCGCCAGGATGAAAATCATTGCAGTTTCTGAGGGACGAAAGTTGGCCGAGAATGAGAATGACAGAATCCGTCAAAACTCGCGCACCTCGGGTAGCGGTGCAATGCGCAAAACAACCGACCCCTTTGTCATTCCGAAGCGCGGCTTGTTGCGCGAGGAATCCTGCTGCTTCGCTGCTGTCGGCAAGCAGATTCCTCGCCGATAGAGTCGGCTTCGGAGTGACAATTCTTTGGAGATTCAAATTACATCACTACGCCGCATCGTGGCACACTATGATCCGGGCTGATTTTTCGGTACATTTGAGACCAAGTTATCTTCTGCTCGCGGGTTCGGACCAGGGGGGAATCATCCTGTTTTCTCAATGGCTGTCATCGTTGCGAAAGTCATCGCTCATCCGACCTTTTATGTTGATCGGATTGCTCTGGCTGGCTGCGCCGTCAGTGCTGTTTGCTCAGGCTTCGGCGCCCCGACAGATCTCCGGCGTAGTCACCGACCAGACTGGAGCCACGATCGTCGGGGCCGAGGTGGACTGCGACAGCGGTTGCTCGTCGGCGAAGCTGACCACGGACGATCGGGGCGGATTCGTAGTTTCCCAGCTTTCATCGGACTCGGGAGTGGTGAAAATTTCTGCTGCCGGATTTCAGGCCCGGACCCTGGACTGGCGCGCCGGCACCCATCTTAAGGTCGTGTTACTGCCCGCGTCGGCGGCCGAGCAGGTGACGGTCACGGCCAACCGCACGGGTGTGCGGGCAGTTGAGAGCGCAACCAGCGTCACCATTCTTTCTGCTCAGGACTTACAGACCACGGCCGCATTCCGTACTGACGACATCCTGCGCCAGGTGCCGGGATTCAGCCTGTTTCGTCGCACCACCAGCCGCGCTGCGAACCCGACCACGCAAGGCGTCTCCCTGCGAGGCTTGGGCGCGAGCGGCGCCAGTCGTGCCCTGGTGCTTAGCGACGGCTTCCCTCTGAACGATCCTTTCGGCGGGTGGGTCTACTGGGACCGGATGCCGCGCGTGAGCATTGGCAGCATCGAAGTGGCCAGCGGTGGCGCTTCCCATCTCTACGGGTCGGACGCGCTCGGCGGAGTCATCAACATCATTCGTGCCCCCGTAGACCGGAATGCAATTTCGCTGGAGGCTGCCTACGGAAATGAGGATTCACCCGATCTCTCCTTGGCCGCCAGCCGAAGCATGGGACCGTGGGCCATCGGCCTGACCTCAGAACTTTTCCGTACCGACGGCTACATTGGTGTGCCCTCTGACCTGAGGGGCACAGTGGACACGCCCGTGAACTCGCAGGATGCCAGCGGCGACCTCACAGTGCGAAGCAAGCTCGGCGACAATGGCAGCATCTTTGTTCGTGGATCCCTCTTCGGCGAATCGCGGCACAACGGTACGCCGCTGCAGACGAACAGCACCACCATTCGCGAACTCGACCTCGGCGGGAACTGGGACGGACATGAGCTCGGGTTGTTTGCACTCCATGCCTACGCCAGCCGCCAAAGCCTGAACCAGTCTTTCTCGTCCATCGCTGCCAACCGCAACACCGAGAATCTGACTCGCACCCAAAAGGTCCCCGCCCAGCAGGTAGGATTTTCCGCCCAATGGCAACACGCTCTGGGGACTCGCCAGCAGGTGGTCGCGGGGCTGGAGGAAGCCAACACTCATGGTCAAACCAACGAGCAAGGATTCTTCGGAGGCCATCCGACCAGCACTTCCGAGGGCGGCGGACGCGAGGTGAACTGGGGCGCCTATTTCGAGGACATCATCCGCGTGACCCCAACCTGGATGCTGACCGCGAGCGGACGCGTAGACCACTGGCATAATTTCGATGCCTTTGCGCCGCCCAATCCTGCGCAAGCCGTCGGCGCGGTTTCACTTCCCGATCGCAGCGAGACCTTCTTCAGCCCTCGCCTGGCGCTGCTGCACAAGCTCACCAGCAATGTGTCTCTCACCGCTTCGGGTTATCGGGCGTTTCGGGCGCCCACGCTGAACGAGCTCTATCGCGGCTTTCGCGCGGGCAATGTGTTTACCGAATTCAATCCGAACCTTCGCGCCGAACGCCTGACCGGCGCGGAAGGCGGCGCTATCGTCACCGGCTGGGACCAGCGCGTAATGCTGCGCGGCAACTTCTTCTGGAACCAGATCACGCGCCCCGTGGCCAACGTCACGCTGACTACAACTCCTAACCTGATTACCCGGCAACGCCAGAATCTGGGAAGCACGCGTTCCCAGGGAGTGGAACTCGAAGCCAGCGGACGCCTGAGCAACTCAGTGACACTTTCGGGCGGTTACGAATACACCGATGCGACGGTTACCAGCTTCACCATCAATCCTGCCCTGGCTGGGCTGAATCCGAGCCTGGTGGGTCTCGACGTTCCGCAGATTCCCCGCCATCAATTCACTTTCCAGGCGAGCTACTCTCGGCCTTTTGTTCTTCTCGGAGTGCAGGGACGCTTCGGCGGGAACCAGTTCGACGACGACCAGAACACACTATTGCTGAGACGCTATTTCGTGTTGGACGCGACAGCTTCTCACTCCTTACGCCACGGTGTGGAATTGTTTGTCGCGGTAGAGAATCTCACGAACCGCCGCTACGATGTGGGACGAACCCCGGTGCTGACCGTGGGTCCTCCGATTCTCGCCAGGGCTGGACTGCGCCTCCAATTCGGCGCGAGGTAGCGCAAAGCCCAGGGGCCGCCCTCGCCCGCGAGCGTCGATCAACGTCAAAAGCCGCAGGCGGGGGCGCCCGCGCCACATAGCTATGCGAACGCGCGGACATTTCTCCGCACTGGCCGGGAACTATCGATCCGACCGCTATTGAACGGAACTGCCTACAGACGAGAAGACGTTGTTGGCATTACCGCCTACCAAACGTATGGTGCCTACCACGATCACCAGAATGACCGCCAGCATCACCGCGTATTCAGCGATGTCCTGACCCTGATCGTCATGCCACAAATTACGCACGATGCTCATCATGCTTCCAGCCTTTCTATGCGAACCAGGCCCGCCTGCGCGAGGCTGATCCGGGGGAGTTTGTGGAGTACGGACCTAAAAGGCTGGTGGATAAAGCAGCTGGTTTTAACAGTGATTGCGTGTGATTCTGCGCTTGCCGAGCGGCCCGTGTCAAGACATTGCTGTGGAATTATTCTCAGATCTCCTTGTCAGCAACCGCATTGAGCGAACCACGTATCCGGTTTCCGTGAGGCGTAGGTCTAGAACTGGTAATAAAGGAATACTGACGGTGAGCCGTTGATAAACGGGTAGGTCAAGGCAAATGCGATCCCATAGGCGACAGCCCATCGTCTGCGGGTGCTGAAGCGGATGTCCCACGTTTCCGGAACGAATAAGACCACCAGCAAGCTGCAGATTACCCATGCGACTGCACCTGGCGCGACACTCCATGAAATGCTGGTGGGCAGAAACATCTGCCTCAGCCAGGAGCTGGCCATATGGAAGTCGGTGGAACGGAAGAATACCCATCCGATCACGACCAGCAGGAAGGTAATGCCCCGATAGCAGATTCTCGGGATTTTTTGCAATACAGGTTGAAATGTCCTGTCGAGCGCGAGCAGCAAACCGTGGTAGCCGCCCCAGAAAACGAATGTCCAGCTGGCGCCATGCCACAGACCTCCCAGCAGCATCGTCACCATGAGATTGCAATAGGTTCTTGCAATGCCTTTTTTGCTGCCGCCTAGCGGTATATACAGATAGTCACGCAGCCACGTGGAGAGGCTGATGTGCCATCTCCGCCAAAAGTCCCCGATTCCCAGTGCTCGATAGGGAGCATTGAAGTTCTGCGGGATTCGCAACCCAAAGAGATACCCCAAACCTACTGCCATGTCCGAATAGCCGGAGAAATCGAAATACAGTTGGAAGGTGTATCCAAGTGCGGCGATCCAGGCGGCTCCGAAGCCCAGGCTCGAGTAGGAGCTGAGCATGGGATTAATGTAGGCGGCGATATGGTCAGCGATGATTACCTTCCGCACCAGCCCGATCACGAAAAAGCCGATGCCCTTCGCGAACCACTCCTCGCGCGGCGGGCCATCGATGTTTTCCAGGTCCTCTTCAATTTGCCGGAAGCGCACGATCGGACCGGCGACCAGTTGAGAAAAAAGGCTGACATAGGTGAGGTATTCGAAGAACTTCCTGGTGGCTTTAACCCGCCCAGCCGCCACGTCCACGACGTACGAGATGGTATGAAACGTATAAAAGCTTATGCCAATGGGAAGCACAACTTGCAGCACAGGCAGCGAAGACGTCGATGAGACCGCTCGAATACTGTCCGCGAAGAAGTTGTAATACTTGAAAAATCCCAGCAGAGTCAGGTCGACCGTCACCGCGAGAATGACCCATCGTCGTGCCGCTTGAGCCGTCTTGCTGTTGGTAATCGCTATGCCGGTAAAAAAACTCACCAGGCTCGAGAACAGGAGCAATCCACAGAAGCGCCAATTCCAGTAGCCATAAAATACATAGCCGGCCAGCGCCAGCAGGACATACCGCGGCTCTTTGGTCTTAAGCAGCCAAAACAGGGTGAAGACCACCGGGAAGAACGCGAAGAGGAAAATGTTGGAGTTAAATATCATGGGGTGAGGATTGTCCTGGTTATCCGGGCCGCATCGGATTCATCGTAGTGAACGCAGTCGTACCAGCCTTCGGAGTGTCCCCCGTACGACCGGATATCGGTTAAATCCTTGATTGCCAATCCATGTTTGGTGGCAATCTCCAGAAGTTGCAGCCTGTATTGCTTAACATTCTCCATCGCCTTCGGTTCTTGGGATATTCGCGCAAGCAAGTCGGGGTGCATCGGCGTGATCCAGAGGACCAGCGCGACGTTGTCCCGTTTGGTTTCGACCACCAACTGCTCCAGATCGTTCCTCAGTTCGGGCGAGACCGGTTCCGAAATCTTGAGGCCGTCGATCCACCGGTTGTTACAGGCCTCCAGTTGTTTTTGTCGAGGGTATGTGCCACTTCGGATCTGCTGGTCCCAAACCTGGTAGTCCAAGAGTCCGTCTGGGCCGAACTTGTGAACCGGCACTCGCGGACGCAGCTTTATCCAGATCGATAAGACGATATCTTTGACGTGGTAGGGCCGGAGACTGTCCTTGTACAGTTCCAGCCAGTGCCAAATTTTTCTCGCGGTGTTCGGAGTAGTTCCTTCGAGGGCCGAAGTTAACGTCAAATTCGAAACGAAATCGTCAGTCGGTTGGTTGTCCTGGCCCAGACATACCACATCGAGCGCCAGTATCAGCGTGTTGGGATGGATCCCCTGTTGTCTGATCACCCGATACATCGCCAGGAAATCATTGGGGCCGCCACTGAAGACAGACGCGTTGAAGGTTCGATCGCCGGTCAACTGCTGCACTAGTTGGGGCGAGAGTTTCATCGACCGGCTGGACCCCATGATCAACCCAGCTACGGGCCCAGATTGCTGGTAGTTCTCGAGGAGCTTCAACTTCAAACCACGGGTGTTGGGCGACACCCTGGGGAATCGTTCTCCGGGGAACCATCCGTAAGGATTTACTATGGTCACCAGCGCAAAATAGGTGATCGCAAGCAAAGAGACCGTCAGCAGGAATACGACAGGAAATGAGATCCGCTTCCGACTGGAATGCTGGCGCGAAAGGGTGCCCGCGCCGTCCGATGTGAGCGGAGTTTCGACCTGCATCCTGTCATTTTAGAGTAACGAAAAGACGCACGGATAGTTCCTTTAGTTTGGGTGAACCGTCTTGGATAGGAGTCCCCCAGTCAGCATTTGTCCCTAAGTCGCCTCTGCGGATTTCACGAAGCTGTCCTCGCGGCAGTTATCCCGGGGCGCAAGAACTGGGGGCGCGGTAAACTGCGCGGCAAAAGGACGTACCCGCTTTGCTGATGTTCTCCCGTGTATCATCGTTCTTGCTCAAGAAAAAAGTTTAGGAGGCATGTTTTTGCCGCAGATCAGCTCCATCTCCTAGGACGTCGGCCGGGTGCTGCTCTCAAATGCCTGGGACCGCTCCCAACGGGAGCGCGCGCTCGAACAACTCAACCAGGACCGAGCGGAGTACCTGGCCGCCACGAGAACAGTGTGTGCGAGGGTGGTTCTTTCCGTCGTTAGGCGAAGACCTCAGCATCTGCAAAAGCGACGCCACTCCTGTCCTTTGCGGAGATGGTCGGAGGCTGGGTAAGGCACCAGTCAATCTTCAACGTGGGGTCGTCCCATGCGATGGTGCGCTCGCCCTGAGGATCATAAAAATCGGTGGCCTTGTACAGCACGTGAGCATTCTCCGACAGAACGCGGAACCCGTGAGCAAAACCACCCGGGATCCATAACATCCGGTGGTTCGCCTCTGAAAGGTTCGCGGCACACCACCGTCCGAAGGTCGGTGAACTGCGCCGCAAATCCACCGTCACGTCGAGAATCTCGCCCACCGCAGCGCGCACCAGTTTGGCCTGGGGACGCACCTGATAGTGCAGGCCGCGCACTACGTTGCGAATAGAAAAAGAATGGTTGTCCTGAACAAAGCGCTCGCGGATACCTGCCTCCACCATCGTCTTCTCGTTGTAGCTTTCCAAGAAAAACCCTCTCAGGTCGCGGAACACCCTGGGTTCGAGAATGAGTACGCCTGGCAGCGCGGTTTCTGTAACCTTCATGGCAGAATAGATCGACGGATCGGTGGAAACGTCAGAGCATATTTCCCTGGAGCAGGTATCGCAAGGAAATCCCGTAGGCCAGTGGCAATTAGCTAGCCACGACCGCAGGCAGCGATGGTCTGACCTGTTTGCGTCCGACGTCGATCGACAACGGTCTTTCTATGGCGATGAACACCAGGCTGGACACAATCCAGCTCACTGCCAGCGCTGCTACCAGCATACCCAAAAACGCAAGATTGTGATCGCCCGGTTGGATAAATCGGTGGACGGTTTGCTTGACCACGCCAATCGCCAGTCCGTGAAACAGATAGAACGAGTAGCTCATGTTTCCCAGGGCGCGCAGTGGCCGCCAGCTCAGAGCGCGACTCAGAAGGCCGCCGCCATGGAAACAAAAACCACAGAACAGAAACGAGGCCACTCCTGCGATCACGGATGTTAAGGGAAGGACGATCGACTCCGGTACGGTGCTGGCTGTGTCGATGGCAAAGATCAGTCCTAAACCGCACAGATAAGCTCCCAGGACCATGAGGTCTTTGATATTCGATGAGCGGGAACGAAAAACATCCGCCACCTCGAACAATATTATCCCAAACAGGAAGCCGATCAGGCGCACGTGGGGATGCGCCATCAACGGTGAAATCAAGACTCCCGCGGCGATCAAGGCCAGGAAAAAAGAGACGCGAAATTCCCGGCTCGAGCGTCGCATACCTGTCAGAGCCACCACCAAAGGCAAGAGAAGATAGAAGAACATTTCGTAACTCAGGCTCCACGCCACGATGATCATGGCGCGAACCCGAAAAATGCCGGGCATGAGCAGCAGGTTTTGGGTTATGTACGCGGCTTTTTCACCGATAGTTCCGTGAAACTTGAAATTCTCGTCGCTCGAGAATGCCCAGAGGCCGATGTAGATCAAGAAAATGAAAAGAAACGTCGGATAAATTCGCTGCACGCGCCGCCGCAGAAAGCGGCGGTAATTGAATTTGGATCGAATCACGGCTCCGTAGATCAGGTAACCGCTGATTACGAAGAACAAGTCCACACCTGTGGCTCCGACTGTCCCGAGGAATTCGGATACATGGAACAGGGGCGAACCGGAGATAACGTATTTACTGAATGCAGTGTTAAAATGCACGAAAAAAACCAGGAGAACAGCCCACCCGCGGACGCCTTCCATCGGTATGATCCGCGACGAGCCCGACTCTGTCTCGTAGATGTTGGCTATACGGTCCCGCCACACTTCGAACGCCTTGATAGGAGCGGCGGGCGATTCTATAAGTACTGGTTCATCTTCCATTTGCATCGCCATGATGAAGACGCGCTGCGCTCGCCTATGAAGTTGCGTTCAAAACTCGCAACATTAACGTAGCAATTATCATTCCAGATTCCACAGAACGGGGGGATTAGCAGTGATTGTAGCAAACTGCGGTCGCAAGGCCTTACGCATTATGAGCAGATTTCGGTCCGATTTCGTTACCTTCGTGCAGGGGAATGATCGGGGAATACGCTCTCAGAACACCTTTTCGCGGAGCAATTGTCGCAGATATGAACCGTAGCCGTTGTTGTCCATCGACGATGCTGTCTCTTCCAGTTGCTGTGCCGTAATGTATCCGTAGCGAAACGCAATTTCTTCCGGGCACGCAACCATGAGCCCCTGGCGGGTCTCGATCGTCTGTATGAACAGCGAGGCTTCCAGCATCGCTTGATGCGTCCCAGTGTCCAGCCACGCCATGCCCCGGCCCATGACGACAACATCCAACTCCTCGCGCTTTAGATATTCCTTGTTTACGTCGGTAATTTCCAGTTCGCCGCGGGCGGAAGGCTTTAACGATTTCGCGATGTCCACGACCTGGTCGTCGTAGAAATAAAGCCCGGTGACCGCGTAGCGCGACTTGGGCGCCTTGGGCTTTTCCTCCAAACTCAGCGCTTTGCCTTGCGCGTCAAATTCAATCACGCCGTAGCGTTCGGGATCCTGCACGGGATAAGCAAAGATCCGCGCGCCCGAATCCTGCTGACCGGCCTGCAGGATGGTCTTGGGAAAATCGTGGCCGTAAAAAATGTTGTCGCCCAGCACTAGGGCGCAGCCCGATGAGCCGATGAATTCCCGGCCCACCAGGAAGGCCTGAGCGATGCCTTCCGGCCGGGCCTGCGCCGCATAGTGAAAATTCAGGCCGAAGCGCGTCCCATCCCCCAGCAGTTGTTCGAACCTGGGTAAATCCAGGGGCGTGGAAATGATAAGAATGTCCCGAATCCCCGCCAGCATGAGAGTGGAAAGCGGGTAATAAATCATGGGCTTGTCGTAGATGGGCAGCAGGCTCTTGCAGACGGCATGAGTCACGGGGTAGAGACGCGTGCCCGATCCGCCGGCCAGAATGATGCCCTTGCGCGCGGACTGCCTGAAGCTCGTTGTAGACATGATGGTCTTTCGGTTACCTCAACAACTCGGCGTGATCAGTACGGGACCGCGCACCGGCGCAGGCTGGCGCGGTCGCCGCGTGCATCCTGTAAACGGTGGCACCCTTGGTGCATGCGGTATCTTCAATGCCATCGCCTCCGGTTGACGCGCCGTGCGGCGGCGGGTATGGCTGCGCGCTTTTGCTCGCTCGGGGTATTCCGACTCCCACTCCCTCGCCCAATTGGAACTAAGCAACTTCTTGGCTTTGTTTCGTAATTCTGCCGTTTTTTCGGGCCTCCTGCAGTCTCTCCAATTCTGCAATTGCGTGGTTGTCGGTTAATCATGGTTTCACCGTGGCTGAGTTTCCAGCCCTTCGGTAGGCAAAAAAAGATGATTCGTCAACCTATTCAGAGCTGCTCGCTGGTACATATCTGGACTCCTCTGCACCGGCAGCATTTGATTGCTGAAGTTCGTACCGGCGTTCGGCAAGAACTCGCGAGATGAGCCCGCTCTTATACCGTATCACGCGGCGCAGCCGCCAGGACGACACTGCGATCTTATCCAAGCTCAATCGCAAACGGGCCCTGTTCGTTCTGACCAAGATCGACGAGATCCTGGCCTGGGAGCGGAAGTCTGAAACCGAGCGGGACACCCGGTTCGTAGAACTGGGACGATAGCTGTGCGAAGTGCGGGCGGGTCAGTACTGGCGGCTCGAGACGCTGAAGTCGTTCGACGAGTTTCTGGCGAGGCAGTTCCCCGAGTCCAGGCGGAAGGGTTACTACCCTCATGTCCATCCATGAGCACCTGCCAACACTGGCCAGAAAGGAACTGAAGGAAGTGGGATGGACCAAGGGACTGGAGTTGGCGAAGGTCGCCAGGAGGGACGGTCAGAAGTTCGATTGTGCAACCTGGCTGCACAAAGCGCGATCGCTGCCAAAGGATCAGTTCAAGCAGGAAGTGGAGAAGGAACTCACGGGGCGGGAAACAGAAGCGTGGGAGATTATCTACTTCAAGCTGTACAAGACCCAGATTCCGGTGATCGAGCAGGCGATTGAGACTGCAGCTTTGATGCTGGGTAGAGACACGTCGCGGGGCTACTGTTTGGAGATGATATGCGCAGACTTCCTGGCGGGAGCGAACTTGGACACTGCAGATCCAACCGCACTCCTGCAATCCGTGTCACGCTTCTTCAAATTCCTCCCTGCCGAACAACAGCAGGCTTTTCTCCATGAAGTGACCGAGAAGGCCTCATGAAGCCAATTCGACCCAAACGGCCGCGCTTGAGACTTGAGCCTGAACAATACGGCCAACTGAGAAAACAAGTACTGCGGCGCGATGGCTGGTGATGCCAAGCCTGCGGTTCCGTGAAGAACCTGCAAGTCCACCACAAGACGCTGCGCAGTCACCAGGGCTCGGATGACGATTTAAACCTGATCACTCTTTGTGACTGCTGCCATGACCACGTGCACGGGCGGCTTTGACATTTGCTACTAGTCAGATCCACTACGCTTGGTCGTATCCGCACTGTCCGAATATTCCAATATCGCGTGAACAGGCACCACCCGGGGCCTCGAGCCTCCCCAGTAACCGAGCCTTCTCCTGACCGCTTGTTGAGGCTAGCACCAAGCACGGCCCTATTGGATAGAGCGCATTGTTGATACAGATCGAAGTTTAAGAGTTCGGTCAGCCGCTAGCTACTTTCCGTCGCAAAAATGCGATTTCTGACCTAAGTCCCGTGACATGAAACGCGACGGAGAGGGTCTTCGGTGGTGATTTTGCGCGAGTCGCATTTTGGTAAACGAGAGGAGACGGCGGGCCAGCTTAGCTGCTCTGTCGCGCAAGGTAGCACCCCATCTGGATGAAGTTGTCGGCAATCACGCCCAGTCCCACCCAACGGCGCATGCCGTTTAGACCGGGGTACAAGCTGCGACGCAATCCGTGTCTTCGTTTAAGCGTGCTGATACGGCCCTCACAACCGGTTCTCCACTTTTGCCCGCTACGAAACCACCGCTGACGCTGCAGAAGTTTTCGGTCACAACTTTTTGTTTTCTTGTTGGGCACCGACATCCACTGTACCCCGAGTGCGTGTCCCGCTTTCTCGTTCTCGCACGAATAAAATCCCGCATCGGCAGCCACTGCGCGTGGGATTCGTCCCAATCTCTGTTGGTGCACCTGGATCGAGGGCAGTAACAGAGTCGAGTCCGCAGGTCGCTCAGCAAACACTTCGAAATGGGTCACGATTTGGTTTTCCGCTTCCTGAATCTTGACCAGCTTGCCAAACTCGTTGGGCTGGCTCGCTTTCCCTTTGCGAATGATTTCCGTGTGCGCTTCGAACACGCTCACCAACTTTCCCGGCGACTTCGTGTCGCCTGCGAAAATCCGAATCTGGGTCTGTTTCATCACTTGCCGAACCCGTCCTACCATCGTTTCCAGCGATTGCGCCAGACCTTCCACAGCCGTGCGACCACGACGCGGCGCCTGCTTCACTTCGGCCAGTACTCTTCGCGCCTGATTCATCACTTTTCGCGTCAAGCTGAGTAGCTCCCGATACTGCCGCTTCCTCCGTTGTTCTCCCGCCGGTCCCAGCAGCCGCGTCGATAAGGCAATCGCCAGGACTCGCTTGCGTATGTTGCGCATCCGATCCCGAACCTTGCGTTTCAGACCTCCCGACTTGGACTCGATCTTCTTCATGGTGCGTGTCAGTACCCGCGTGCCGTCCCCCAACAAGCTGCTGTCGGTCGGATAATGAATGTTGCTTTCTACCACCGTCGTATCCACCCGCAACTTCCGTCCCTGCGTCACCCCTTGCTCCTGCGCCAGTTCCACCACCCGCCGGTGCAATTGCTCAATGACTTTCGGTTCGATCAGCTGCCCCAATCGTGCCAGCGTCTTGGCGTCTGGTACTTTTTCGTCCCCGATCCGGGTAAAGGCGCGATACACCAGATTGGCCCGGACCTCTCGCTCCAGCACGTCATAGCTCCAGTTCCGGATATGCTTCAACAGCAGCAGGCGCAACAATACCTCCGCCGGCGTTTGCATTCGGCCACGGCTCCGGCTCTGCGGATGGCGTTCCCCTTGGGCTTCGTACACCGTGTCCACAAGTTGCTCATCCTCTAAAAGTTGGTCCACCAGCCGCATCCACGGTTCCCACAACCCCTCGATATCCTCGGCTAGACCTCGATGCCACAGCGACGGTTGTTGATGACGTAGTTTGATCATGCCCGTCATCCTAACCACCTGCCCTGCCCAAAACAATATGTCTTCAAAATGTTTTATTGCTTTCTCGAGTCCTACTGCGCAAAAGTGAACGTTCTGGCTCCCACCCGCGGCTCCTGCCCCGCTGTTTACGGTTCTCTCGCATCTCATTTTTACGACGGAAAGTAGCTAAGCAGGCAGTCCGGCTCCGAGGGCAGTGCTATGGACTAAACCTCTCTAACACCCGTGCATTCACGCGGGCAACGCTCGAAGGCGTCCATAGTAATCGGAGACACTTCGAAAAATGGCCGTCCCGGATATGTACTTTCGTCACTTCCCTATCGCCGTAATCAGAATACTCCGTCGCTGTCCTCTGAAAATAAGTGTCACCAGGTGACTGCTCTTGTACCGCCGATGAAATAGACGCTCTCTCAAATAGCGTTCTCCTCAAGTGTTTACGCTACTCACAGCACACTCTCTCCAAAAGCCTCTGGCGTAATCGCCAGCGTTTCGATCGGTCTTCGGCTCCCACAAAGTACTCAGGTAACCAGCGTTCCATTTTTGGCATGGCCGTTCGGCCGACGTCCGCATTCACCTACGGTATCTACCGTATGGACAACCCCGCGTGGAGACTGCACTTGGCTGCACTATTCCACGTTTCAGTCAATTCCCGGATTGGCACTCGGAATGGTGCAGCGAGCTGGTAAATCCCCCGCCGTATGGCCGTACGGCTAAGAGGCCTCCGTGAAAGATTTTGGCGCTCGCGGCACATTAGCAATCGTTCTCCTCTCTTTGATCACCATGCTGGGCTGCGGAGCCCTTGACGCCGGTACCCCGGTCGCGCAATCAAACACCGGACTGGCCACGACTTCGGCCGTTCTGGACTTCGGCAGCGTACCGGTCGGCACGACTCAAGTGCGCACCAACACCATCACCAACAACACCAAGTCTCCGGTTGTCCTCACCAGCGCTCAGATCGATCAGAGCGAATTCGCAGTCACCGGCCAAAAGCTGCCTCTGACTCTTGCGCCCGGCGCACACGTTACCGTCCAGATTGCTTATTCACCTCGAAGCGGCGGAGCTTCCCAGGGCAAGATTGTTCTCGCCAGCAATGTGAACCGTGTGTTCTCCGTATTCACCT
>Ga0207112_1179_pt1 | contig 14598 bp, 9 predicted proteins | sample Alteio_BWMinHeat_72_FD_153549 | JGI IMG/M metagenome (GOLD analysis project Ga0207112, IMG submission 153549) | Enriched cells from forest soil in Barre Woods Harvard Forest LTER site, Petersham, Massachusetts, United States -... | ecosystem: Environmental > Terrestrial > Soil > Temperate forest >...
GAGTTAGCGAGTCAATTGTGATTGGGCAATCGCCAGTGTCTTTGATCACACATCGAACCGATCCCTCTCGACAATAAGTAGAAATGAGTTGCTGCTGATCGGAGGTCAAGGCGGCGGCAGCTATCACATGAAGACGTAGCTGAAGGATCGTGTCGTGCTCGTTTCCAGGCGTTCCATACCTTACCAAGATTGAATCGTGAATGATGCTAATCTTTTGGGGCTTGAATTGGATCACAATGGAATTGTTAGCTCCAGAAGCGATGATATGGGGAGTCGTCAAATGTGGTACCCCAATATCAGGATCAGTGCCAAGTAGAGCGATGCTGTCGATCGTCAGATTCCGACAGAACGCATTCGAGATCTTGAACGACACCGTCTTGGTCGCACACGCAATTGCCGTCAGATCGAGTGGGAATGGATCAAAGAGAGGAACGCGCTTGCTGGCTACGAACGAGAATACACGCACTTCCACGCTATCAAGAACCACACTTGTACCGTGTCTCAGTCGTACTTTCAGGAACGTGCGATACAGCCCTCCTTGCAAAGGATCGAGCGAAAGAGGGATGTGCAGTGTGTCTCCATTACGCAGCGTATCGGGCAGTGTAAGCTTCCCAATGCCGTAGTGTGAAGAGTCAAGTAATGAGGACGCCTCGACAATGATATCGTCGCAACGCAAATTGACGACGTTCAGAATTGTATCAAGTGCAGAACAATTGCTCGGCAGCATCGCATCGAGCGACTGAATCGTCGCTTGTGGTGCATCACTGAATGTGATCGTGATCAGTATGGCGAGGGTCTTTGTCAGATGCTGGCCGTACAATTCGGTGTACTGCAGTCTCAGCATCGTCGGGTGCAGTCCTGTTGACCCAATGCTGATATGAATAGGAATCTGTAGCCGTCCAGAGACCTTTATGGTCACCGGCAAACCAGAAGTTTGGAAGCTCGTCAGTTGAGGTGCATCGCTTGTAATGCCCGTAACCAGTATCGAATCGCAGGGTGCATTAAAGATCGTGATCATCGTGTCAACGCCGGAACAGATCGCCCCAAGGTCGAAGGACGTGGGATAAATGTATGGTGATGATCCTCGTAAGACGTCTAGATCAACGATGATCGCTGTATCGCGGAGCGTCCCATGCTCTCGATAGTGGATGTGAATGACGCCATGAAAGTTGCCGGCAATATCGGCACGGGCATCGATGGGAAAAGAAATGCCTGATGTCGACTTTATTGGAAAGCTCAGCGGTACGTCGAAGTGCAGCGAATCCTCGATGGCTACTCCGAGCACTTCGAGCGTATCACAACCAGCAGGTGCTAGCGAGAGCGTATCGCTAAGGAGAGAACAGGCCTGCTGTGCGACAAAAACGATGTGCGAGGAATCCAGACCAATGGTTAAATAATGATCCTCTGCGCCAATGACGCGAAATGTCGTGTCAAAGGACCGCGTACCGAGATGATAATGCACTCGAACGGATGTCGTCTCTGGACGATCACCTGTCGGTGAATAGGATATAAAAAGCGAATCGTCAAAATGGATGGCCCTGGGAAGCTTTCCCAAGCTGAAGTGAAAACGAGAATTGCTCAATATTAGCGAATCGAGTTGGAGTCCACATTCGCTCGGGCTTCGCAAATTGAAATACGTTGAATCGCGCCTGCAACCGTGTGTGTTGACACGCAACACCGAGGATGGCAATACGTCAGCAGTCTCAGCCGAGGCCAGACCAGTATTGTTTACCCATAGCCCACCGACGAGGTCGCCCGCATAGAGCGTCCCATTTTTTTCATAACATCTTGTGTCTTTCCCGTTCGACGGTCCGCAGATGCTCGACCACGAAAGCCCATTGTTGGATGAGACAAGAAAACCATCAGAGACTGTAGGAGTGAACATTCGTCCAGGCCCACCGAGGAGCATGCCAGTAATGGGTACCGCATAGCCATAAACCGAGAGCCACGTGTGGCCGCTGTCATCCGAGCGGTACAGTTGTGGGGGGAGGGGCGATTCCGAGGCTGCGAAGAGGACATTTTGACTTGAAATTGCAAGTGGCTGCCAGCACTCCTTTTCGGCGTGGACGACCAACTCCCAGTTGGCTCCGCCATCTTTTGTTGCATAGTAATTCCTGTCGAGCGTACTCATTAGGCCAATGTCGTCGGAGAGCCAGGCAATTCCGTTCATATGCATGTTCGAGACCGTTGCGATTGGGCTCCAGCTCGCTCCATCGTCACCCGAGCGCATAGCTGCCGTGCTATCCCAGCTCGAGAGAAAGAGCAAATGATGTGTTGGGTTATAGCTCAAGGCAGTGAAGAGGCCGTGCGGTGGCAATAGCGACCAGGTCCTTCCACCGTCGGTTGTCTTCGCAAGATCTTTTGATGAGTTGATGCCAAGTGCGTAAGCCCAGCCTGTGAGAGCGTCTTTGAAGGCAAAATCTTTAACTTCATCACCAAGTGCTGAGGCAGTATTTGTCCAAGTCTTGCCATCATCTTCAGTACGCCAGATACCGCCCGAAACGGTACCGACAAACCCGACTCCTGGCGCAAGCTGCTTATCGAGAAAATAGACAGAGGTGATATGCTCAGGAAGATCGACCAGCTTGGTCCACTGCGCTTGCGTTGCGCATGGAAAGAAAAGTAGAAGACTAATGATCCAGTAAGCTTTTCGAAAATTCAGCATTAAGGGAGGTCAGTTCATTGTTTCCTGGGCGAATGAGTCAGTATCTTGTGGATTGGGACATTCCCAAAAGCTATGACACGTGACTACACCTCAATGATACCCTGGGGGTTGAGAGGATACTAACTCGCAAAGGAAAGTTTTGTTACACCGGTCCGCTATTCGCTTGATCGCTTAGTGTTCGATCATAAATGAAAGTCTTGCAGCCTTTCGCTTATTCGTCGAATGTTCATAGCTTTCAACTTCCACGAAATACATGCCGCTCCTAAATGAGGTTGCATCAAAAGCTCCATTGCTGACCAAGAGCGTGGAGGATCTGCCAACGCAATCGTAGATCGTAATCCGATCAATGCGCAAGGCCGGATCGGTTGAAGTAATGAGGATATTCCTCGAACCTGGGTTTGGATAGACCGATAATTGCGGCTGAAATCCAATCGGAAATGACTGAACGCCCAACGTTTTCTTTGAGCGAAATATTTTTGCAGTGTACGTTCCGCAGTAGAGATAGCCTTTTGGCGAGATAGTTAACCGATACAAGAGCGTGTCGGTCAACCCTTCGTTCATGCTGCGCCAATGCAGGCCTCGATCTGAAGAAGTGAGTACGCCGTCACCGTACGTTGCGGCATAAACGGTCGAATCATGAATTGCGAAATTGCGAATGGGCTTATGCCTCGGCGAACTCGCGACTGGAATCCAGTCCACTCCTGCATTCGATGAGCGCAGAACACTTCCCGTCAAGGTTCCGGCATAAAGAATTGAATTGGAATCACAGGCGAGCGCGAGTACTTCATCGTTGGTTGAGAGCGAATCAAGCCGTGACCAGTGCTGGCCTGCATCATTCGTACGAACAATTGAGCCTGACAGGCCAACAACAAGTTCGTTCGCGGGCGTAATGATCATTGACCAGACGAACGTGCTCGGTAAGCCCGTTGATCGAAGGGTCCACGAGTCGCCTTCATTCGTAGAGAAGAACACTCCATCGGTCGGCGATCCGGAAAAGATATTCCCATTCTTGTCGCATACGATCGCGAAAAATGTCAGGGAATCCGGAAAGCCTACATTTTTTTCAACCCAACTGTCACCGTTGTTCGTGGTGCGGTAAACGCCGTGATGCTCTGTGCCGGCAAAAACATTGCCGCTTCTTGAAACGCCGAGCGTGTAGATCTCATGTTCGATGAGTCCTGTATTCACTTGTGTCCAGGAGTTTCCATCATTAGAACTGCGAAAGACTCCGCTGTCAGTGCCGGCATAAACAAATCTTACGTCAGAAGCAAGGCTCTCAATATCGCCCGCATCCTTTGCAAAAACCTGCTGCCAATACTGGCAACTCGCAGATTGGACTCCGAGTGTCGTGAAAAGCAGTCCAAGTGTTACGGCGAAAGAGACGCGTCCTGCCAGGGCGTTCGATTGCATCATTTAATCAAGAGTAAATGAAGTGACTCGATTCCAAAGCTCGAGCGAACAACAACAGAATAGGCCCCTTGCGGAAGCTGACTTATCTCCAGCGTTGCGGGGACATTCCGTTCGATCGTTCGTTCGAAAGATGCTCTTGACACGCCAAGACCGTCAATGATCGCGATCGAGCAAAGGCCAAGCTTGGCCGAGGACCGGAGTGAGAATGAACCTGTATTTGGATTCGGGTGAGCAGTGAGATGGGGAATGTTGCGATAGCGAGTTAGCTGGCTCAGCAGCGGTGTGCTGCAGCCCACTGCAGAGCAAACCTTTGATTGCAGCATCTGAACACTCTGAGCGCAAATAGTCGCTTTGTTCATGATCGAGATAGAGTCTATGGTTACTACCGAACAATCAACCTTCCCTGGAAAAATGTGGAAGAGCGCATAACCGATCACGCTATCCTTTGCAATGTTGCCGACATTCGCAAGCGAGACCGTTGCTTGACCACGCCCAGATGAGACCGTCCCATCTGTTGTACCGTTCGGCGGGTATGAACCAAGATAGTCTAGCATCGTAGTGTCGTAAGTCAATCTAAAGCTAAGACCACCGCCAGACATATTTTCATCCGCAATGATCGGCACATAAATCGACCCGCCGATAGTATCGTTAGAAATATCGCTGGTGTGCATGGATATTTGTAGCGGACCAGATCCGAATCCTGCGAGCGGGACTGAACGCGTCGAGCCATCACTTAATAGTATTGTGATCTGCGCGATACTCTCACCAGCTCGCACTGGTTTGAAAAGAAGCACGATACTATCTGTTCTCGCGCCACTGATTAGTAGAAAGTCGAGAGAATCCCTCCCTTCGACGCTGAATCTTTTGATCGAAGGAGCGCCGCATCCGCTCAATGTCGTTACGATAATTTGCTCCGGGGCCTGACATGGTGCGAGCGTATCAGTAAGTGTTACGGAAGCTGGGGTGATGATGAGTTTGCCCAGATGGACTAAGATCGAATCGCCACCGCCATTTGTCGTGCGCCATACATTCCCGCGCCCATCGGCAGCCAGGACAAGATTGTCATTGATCGCGGCAATAAATCTGGTGTCGAAATCATTTGAAGGACCTCCCACAGATTTCCAGGTCACGCCTCTGTCGCTCGAACGCATGACGCCATTGAGAAGAGTTGGAGCATAGATGGCGTCGTAGCCGATTCCGATTGCTCCTGTGTAAAATGGAAGGCTGTGTTCGTCCGCGATAGACCATGCTTGTCCACCGTTCGTCGTCAAAAAGATCTGCGAAAAATCATCCGTTGGGGAAGCGAGATCCTCGTTAACGAGGTAGAGCCGATCGTTGTCGCAGCTATCGATGGCGAAGCTATAACTATCGTAATCTGCCCGACCCGCGCGCTCTTGCCAACTTAGTCCAAGATCGGCCGATGCATAAATGTGGCCCCGTGTTCCCAAGCTTCCAGCAAACACTAGGAACTTGCCGTCTCGTGTGCTACGAATATTGGTCGGAAAGTCGCCGACAGCTCTCGAAGTCCAGGTTACTCCGGCATCGGTCGTGACACTAACGCCGAGCATGGATGCACTTGCGGTTGCAATGATCGAATTTGATAGGCCAAAACAACAACTAAAAAAATTGCCGGCGAGAATATTTTTCCAGGTAGATCCACCATCCGTTGTGAGATACGTGCCGCTGCCGCATGCCATGATTCCATGCAGCCGATCAAAGAACTGAAGATCATAGGCCACGGCTCCGCTGCCATGGTCGGGGAATGCTCGCTCGCTCCAGGTCATGCCTGAATCCGTCGATACAAAAAGCTGCACCGTTGCCAGCCAGATGTACCCGTCAGAATAACACATCGCACCTGAACCGATGGATCGAAACAAGTTGCCCGCAACTTTCTGCCATTGTCCAGAGGCACTGTCCGATGACATCGATAGTGCGGTAACGAGAAGCGAGAGGAGGTAGATTGAACGATGTAGCCTACGGAGCATTTCAGGGATGGTGATAGCGTATTCTGTGCTATTAGAATGAAACGTGAAAGGGGCAAAAAGATGCACAGCGGGCAAGTATTAGGGGCAAGTATGAGGGGCAAGGATGAAGTATGAAGTATGAATTATGAAGGATGAACGCGAGAATCGTCCCCTCATACTTCATAATTCATACTTCATACTTGCCCCCTATTGGCCCCTTGCACTACTCAAAAAATACCTTCCGCGTAACTGGTGCAATGGTCGGGTGTTGCTCATTTGCTGGAATGTCCGGCGGACTTGATCTTCAATCAACAGGTCTATGACTACCAATACGTTTCTAAGATCGCTGAGCGCCGGATGCAAGGCATATGCGATCATCGCGCTACTCGTGCTGCTTGGACAAACCGTCCAGGCTCAAAGTTTTTCCTCATATGTTACGAGTCTCGACCTGTCTGCAACAGTCGGCTCAACCGCTGATGGACAGGTCAGTATTCGCGCTGCTGGGAAGGACACCGTCATTGTTCATGCAATGATCGTTGGGACAGATGCGTCAGCATTCACGCTCTCGGGGACAAGAGAGGTGCTCTATGTCGGAACCCGTGATACCGATATGTACGGCACAGGTTACTTCAATGTCACATTCACGGCGAGCGCCGAACGAGCTTATAGCGCCACGCTCATTCTGACGGACAGCGTAAACACCGTCACCCAAATCCCTCTGAAAGGAACAGGGTACATCACTCCACTTGGCATTGACTCCGCATATTATGCCAGCACATTCCTCGGCGATACCTCATGCGCGACCGTCAAATTCTACAATCCAAACACGAGTGGGAACATGGTGGTGACCGCTCTTTCGCTCGCAGGCGGCAGCAACTCAGCCTTCACGTACAAATTGCTGGGTGGAGCTACGCTCCCTGTTACACTTGCGCCTCGCGACGTACTCTACGTGCAGGTCTGCTTCAAACCAACGGTGAAAGGTATGACGACCGATAGTCTCTTTGTCCGGTACACCAATGTGAATGGCAAGTCACAAGTAGCCAGGTCGTCGCTCACGGGTTATGCCGACTATAACTACAATGCCTGCGTGCATATCGAGGGCGATTCGAACTACCTGGGTCCGGTCGCGATCAACACGTCTCAGATCCGCTCTATACACTTGCGAAATGATCAGACGAATTCGATAACAGTTAGTTATACCGCCACCGACAATACCCATTTTTCTATTGTTTCGCCAACGTTTCCGCTGACGATAGCTTCGGGAACAGCGAGCGATGTCAAGATCAAGTTCACCCCTGGCTCAACATATGTGCAAGGTGAGTTCGACAACACGATCATCTTTACTGCTGACAACGGCCAGAACAGCTGCACCCACAGCCTTTCCCTCCGCGCGTATGTAAGTAAGCCATCGAACACGATCGATACGACGCTACTGCTGCTCGCCCCGGATTCAACCGAAACGGTAAACATTACGGCGTCGGACAGAAACAGTTACCAGATCGTCAAGGTCTACAATAACACAGGCGTAAATGAGAAGATCGTCCAGGTCTTCATGCAGATCGGCCGCTTTTTCACTGCGACGATCATTTCACCTGATAGCACATTGCCCTTCATTCTACCTGCAGGCCAGACGATGCTTGTGCAGATAGCGCTGATCGACACAATGCAAACAACTTACTACGATACGCTTGTCATCGTCACTCAGCATGGGTTGGTTTCGTTCAAATATCCGGTGCATGCGAAGAGAGTAGTTCAAGACGTGAGCATGTCGTTGAACGCAGAGGGATCATTGCGTCTCAATCCGAATCCTTCTCATGGATCCGTGACGCTACATCTGGGCGCACTCAAGAACGCAGAGGTTCAAGTGCTTGACCTGCTTGGCCGAGTGATCACCTCTCAAAATGTTTCAGGTTCTCGCTGGACCTGGAATGGTATGAACTCGGCGGGCGACATTGCACCAACAGGAACATACATTATCCGAGTGACAGTGCATAATGCCTCTGGAGCCGTAACAACGCTTTCGTCCAGACTTGTGCTATCAAGATAGGAGAGACGCACCCTTTTGACGGCGAATCGCCGCATGGTACTCGAAACCATGCGGCGATTTGCTTTTTGCCATGCTTGATCAACGAGAGAGGTGACTACGCTATCTTTGTTCCGCACATTCACGATCTCACTCTGCCTCAATGCCAACCGCACCTCTTGAACGATCTGAGACCCATCCAGTCGAAACGCCCGCAGCGATAGTGAGCATACCTCGAATGCTTGCAGTCTTCGGGCTCGTCAGCGGGTTCTTCATTCTCGATCTGATCGGACTCGGGACCAAATCTCTTGACATCGCGGTGTTCGTTGTCATAATGGTGTCTCTCTTTGTCCTTCTATTCGTGGGATTGGTCAGATACGCTTCAGTGAGGGTGAAGTTATCACTCTCAAATGAGGGAATCGTCGAGTCAAGGAAAAATGTGGTGCAGCCTACAACAATTGCTTGGTCCGCTATCGACGAATACCTCTTTGAACGCGACCCAAACGGAAACGCAAGTATTCGTCTGCGCCTGAAACCGGATGGAAGGAAACTTCGATATTCGCCACGATCGATGTTCTCAAAGTCACGAAAGCCCTTCGAAGAATTTGCTCTTGTACTTACCGAAAGGATCAATGCGATCAATCAAGCAGCGGATGCACATAGTGCTCCCGGGACTTTACTGAGCAACTCTCTTTTGGAATCTGCAGCGCAAAGCGCGCCGCATAAGATCAAGGAGGGCGTTTCTTTCTACGACAAACCGATCGCGAAGGTCATCGCGGTCGTCTTTGCGGTGATCTACGCTTTGGGGTTGTTGGGAGTCCTACTGGCGCGGAAGAATGAGCCATTTCCTTTCCGCTTCCTCTACATGGGTGCTTTGGTGTTCTTGTTTGTTGCGAGAGTCTTTAGCAAGAAACGACGAGCGTGATCTGGTCTGCGTAACTCCGTGGGTCTTCATGTGTTTTTCAGAGAGAGTCTCGACCTCCGTTTCGAATTTAGTAAGGAGAATCATTTCAATGCACAAAGCTTCTTTCAAGGCATTCACCGCGCTCCTCATCTGTGTCTTGTTCGCTTCAGGCTGTTCGAACGGCGTCACTCCAAACTCTGGTCTGGCTCTTGCTGCTGATCCGGTTGGTACTCCCAAGGTCGGAACCACCCTGATCTTCTCGTTCGTCTCGCAGTATTTCAGCCAGGATACTAGCACGTCCACTCAGACGGTTGAAATAACTGCCGACAGTGTACATCGCCCCTACGATATCTTCAATAACGTCACCTGGTGGCACATTCCAGTTAATGGGCAGCGCGATTTTCTATTAAACTATACGAACCAGTCTGTGCAGCTTCAGACATCGCAATTCATTTGGACCGCAAATAATCTGACTTACTCCACCTTCGATCTCACGCCAACTCCAACGGACTTCCATGAGATCTACAAGCTCGATTCCATTTATACGGACTCCATGAGTTCGAGTTTGAAAATTCGAGATTCGTTGCGAACGATCGGAGTCGAAACGCTTAAGCTCGCCGGACTTTCCATCCCAACGATCCACATGCAGGAACTTGCCCGTTACTGGCATCATCTCTCGAACAATTCCATCTATACGTATCAGCTGGTAACCGATTATTGGTACGCGCCTTCCATGGGATTTTTTGTGATGGAGGATCGGGCAAATCCCATCAATGTTTCGCGTAATCATCTTGAACTCATCGCGTATTATGCTCCTTGATGGAGTTGATCTATTTGCTTGGCATTGTATATTGTGACCAAATCCTTAGGTCATGATCAATCGCAACGTACTTCATCGATCACTCTTCACTGCCGCGATGATGCTGCTAATGGTCTCCAGTTGCACTCATAACAATAATCCTGTTGGATACGGAGGCATCACGGGCAGTTCGACAATTCTCAGAGTAGGCAGTACGCTTACATTTGTGCTCTCGATGGAGGATAGTGGCTCATTCGTAGGTAGCCAGACATACCGCGTTTCGGTTGACAGCATCCATCAGTCCGTCGATGGGAAGCCTGACGTGAGTATGTGGAGTAACAATAACAATGGGATCTCCCAGGCATTGATCAGTTATGGCCCTGATCGAATTGATGTGAACGCTTCGATTCTTCTGCTTCCTTATTCTGGCACGTACGGATGGGTTTCGTTTCCGTTCGGATATGCTGGCTCCGTCATCGAAACCCGACGCCTGGACACGAGTATCTATGAGAATGGACAATATGAGGAAGGCAGGCTTAGAGACACGCTTCAGAATCTTGGTACTGAATATGTCCGTGTTGGCGGTATGCCGCTGCAATGCGTTCATTTGAGAGGGACAGAATTTATCCAATTGAGAATTGTGCAATCGAGCATGACTCAAACGGAAGAGGTGATCGCGGATTATTGGTATGCCCCTTCGATCGGATACTTTGTCGTGCAGGATCGCCGCGACACTTACCGAAGCATAACCGAGCATCTCGAACTGCTCGCTTACTATCCTAACTGAGTTTAATGTCCTAGTCCGCCCACTCCACGAAAGAGCTCTCCGCGTATCTCTGGTGAGAGAAGCACTGTGAGCAAGATTCCTGAAAGCGCGCCCCAAAGGTGTGCCTTGTGGTTGATACCCGTTGTCCTGCTTCCGGCAAAGTATGAATAAGCCACGAATCCCACCGCATAAATGATTGCGGGAATTCCGATCGGGATGAAAAATAGATAGAGCTTTGTGCCTGGCTCGAAGAGAATGTAACTGAAGACGACAGCGCTCACTCCGCCTGAAGCTCCAAGGGAGGCATAGTTTGGATCATCCTTATGCTCGAAGACGGTCGAGATGTTGGCAAGAACGATACTTGCAAGATACAGAGTGACAAGTCCAACCGAACCCAAGTATTGCTCGAGAGGAAACGCGAAAAAGAAGAAGGAGAGCATGTTGACCCCAAGATGCATCCCATTGCCATGAACAAACCCGCATGTTAGCATCTGATACCATCTACGATCATAGTAGACCTGATCGGGATGAAGCATTAGGCGGTCAAGCAATTCCGGATTCCGGAATGCTGCGAGGCTGATCGCGATGGTTGTGAGTAAGAGAATGAGGGCAGCGCTAATCATGATTGATACTTTTAGATTCGCCGAGATCGAACCAGTAATGACGCTCAGTAGGAAATTGGGTGTTAGCCAGAGATGCATCGAACTCACCTCCAGCCTTCTCGATGATGTGCCGGCTCACCAAGTTATTCTTGTCGCACGTGACGAGCGGCCTACGGATTCGGCTTTCAAGAGCCAGTTTTAGCCCTTCACCAAGCAACAGATGACCAAAACCCCTCCGCCGGTGTTGCGGCGCGACTTCGTAGCCAATGTTTCCGCCTCTAAGACGCTGCAAACGGGTGAGTGGTGACCGCAGGCTCACGCGTCCCAGGTATTCATCTTCCTCAACAAGCCAAAAGCGGATTTGTGGTACGTGATCAGGCGCAAGATCAAGACCCAATGCATCCTGCCTGAATCGAGTTAGAAGTGGCGAGAAGTCGTTTGATAGTAATTCAACACTCCATTCCAAATTTCGTCCTTCGAGATGGAAATCTTTCAGTGCTTCCAGATAACTTTTCTTGTATAGCGCGCTTGGAAAAACAAGTTGTGGCATCGACTGTTAACAGGCGACATTTCGCTTTCCTTCCTCAATCGGCAATTATGAGAAATTCTGAAGAGAGGGAGAGAATGATCTTGTGGGGATTCTCTATTGAACAATCAATTTCTTAGTAACCGCCCATGCTGTGCTACCGCGAGTGTTGATGCGCATGTAGTATGTACCGGCAGTCACGCCAAGGTTTACTGCAATCTTATTTCGTCCCCGTACCACGGAAACCACAGTGGCTGGCAATACTTCGCGCCCCAGTAGATCAAACAACTGCAGGTTGAGCTCCTCGGCGCGTGCAATATTGAGTTCGAGCGTTGCAGATCGATGGGCTCCTGCAGGATTAGGATAGATTGAAACATTCGTGACGAGACTTGGCGAGCTGGTGACGCTTGAAGAGCCGACGGAAACGTTTGCAAGATAATCGCTTTCACCGCCCACACACAAATGTATCACACCAGTATCTACTCTAATGTCGAGTTGATCCAGATAAACGGTCGTGTAATTCATCGCCGATGATAGCGCTGTGAAACGAGCCGACCCGAGATAGACGGAATCCCCGAGTTTTTCATTCGTCACATTATTCTCTGTAACCACGAGTGTGTTGTGGCTGACGATGGCATTGCCGATGGTCCAGCCAGTTCTGGACGTGACGAGGGATGTCGCCATCGAAGCTGCCATATCAATTACGTCAGAACTATAACTCAAATGGTAGGTGATGCTTTTTACATTGACAGATGAAAGCGAGATCGAACGCGCGACACTTGCCGCAACCCTCACATCAACATGATCGGTCGGTTTCGCATGGATCGTACCCACAGAAAAGGTGGAAGCAGCACGGGGCGCGAACCCATGTGCGGTAAGAAGGATAGTTGTATCTCTGATACGCGAACCTATTTTATATTTCACTCTGAGATACGATGAATCGGCTCCAGATCCAATCGCGGAATAGCCAACCCGAATGGGTTCCGAGTTCGTAAAGTCTTGGCCGATTTGCGGTGATCCGAGGAGCGAAAAGTGAGAGCTACCCTCAATACTCACATCACTCAATGATGCGGTCGCCGCGCCACATGAAGTCACGACGGCATAGAGCACCGTGTCGATCACTCCACAGGAAGTCGTTGGAACTGCGTTAGCGAAGGGATTCTGAAACGCAAGAGGAGCCTCCGATCCGACGACAAGTGTACCACCTGAATTCATTGTGCGCCAAATGGACCCGCTGACGTCAGCACCGAGTATGATGTTGTCATCAATCGCGACAAGATCGCGCGTGTCCGGAGGAGCGCTGGGACCAGCGATTGAAGACCAGGTAAGACCACGATCGGTCGATCGCTGCACTCCATTGGCGCAGGTACCCATGTAGAGTGCATTAGGCGAAGCTTCGATGGAGCCGTTGAAATAACGGACGACATGCTTCGCACCTTCTGACCAACTTCCCCCAACATCCGTCGAGGTGTAAAGCTGCGCGAATCCATCCGTCTGCACATACACTTCTTCGTTGACGACATAAAGACGGTTCTCATCGCAAAGGTCACCTACAACATTGTAGCAGTCGAATTTTGTGTGCGCCACCCTTGGTTGCCAAGTCTGTCCAAAGTCTGTGCTGATGGAGATTTTGCCGCCTAAGCCCGTATGCAGTGTGAGACTTGCCAGCCAGCCGTTTTTTAACAGACGTGTCATGACTCCGAAGTTACCGAAGTTGTATGTTGTCCACGAACTTCCGCCATCCGTTGAGGTGGAAACGACTGAAGGGAAAGAAGCAGTAAGAAAGAGATCTTGTTTGTTGGGACCAAACCCAGCTGCAACATAGTTTTTCAGAGGATCCCCAACGGAGGTCCAGGTTGCTCCCTCATCAGTCGTTAGGAATGCACCGGCGTTCGTAGCAACCATGCCAATCGATCGATCGAAGAACTCGATGTCATTGATATGGCCGGCAGGATTCAGATGTAACGCGGTCCAGGTTTGGCCGGAATCCTTGGACATATACAGATCGCTCACTCCTGCCCAGACCACGCCATCCCTGAACGCCATAGATCCATACTCAGTGAGGGGTCCAAGTATATTGGAAGCAACATTGGTCCATTGCGCGCTTGCAGCAGAGGAGATACTCAGCACTGCAAGTAGAATCGCAGATGACCGTATTTTATTCATCATTGAAGTAGACACCCAGCACCTCTCATAGCTCACACTATCGTTTTAATATGAGTCGCTGGGAATATACGCTCTCACCAAGTTGAAGCCGCAGAAAATATGACCCGCCGGCAAGTCCGTTGGTCGGAAGAGTGAAGGAATGAGTCCCAGCACTCCATCGCTCACCGCCATGGCGATAAAGTGTTCTGCCTAGTACATCGGCAAGTGACCATTCAACTTGAACGGAATTGCTGAGCTCACATTCGGCGTGGAAAGCACTTCCTCCGTTTGCCGGATTTGGGAACACCGTCAATCTGTCTATCGGCACTGCTTGATTCTCGACACTCGAGCCAACGACAGCAACGTTTGCAACGTAATCTCCCTCTGCGTTAAAGCAAAAGTAGTATGACTTAGTCTTCGTAACCAGCGTGAGAACCCCCACGGTAACGAGGCCTTCCTTCCTTCCGGACAAAAATGCTACAAACATGACGGACCCAAGATCGAGAGGCGCGATCAACGCAGTCCCTTGATCGTTGTGCGCACTCACCGTTAGATGATCCTTGATGATACTTGCTGAAGTAATGCTCCAGCCCGGCGGGGGAGTGATCCTGCCAAGCAATTGGGATGGTTGAATGTCTATCGCATCCGAATGAAAATCCAGAGTGTACGTCAAATCAGTGACACCCGGAAGCGTTTGGAGAGGAACGGGTAATTTGATTCGAATAGGAATACTGACATCGTCCCCAGGCTTTGGTGTAAGCGTGCCATCGGAGTTCGTTCGTGCGGCATAATTG
>Ga0207112_1173_pt2 | contig 14551 bp, 17 predicted proteins | sample Alteio_BWMinHeat_72_FD_153549 | JGI IMG/M metagenome (GOLD analysis project Ga0207112, IMG submission 153549) | Enriched cells from forest soil in Barre Woods Harvard Forest LTER site, Petersham, Massachusetts, United States -... | ecosystem: Environmental > Terrestrial > Soil > Temperate forest >...
GTCGCGCTGAGGTCGCTTGATGTCGCCGTCTGTGCGGAGGCAATCAAGGGCAGTGTTACGGAGGCGAGCAAAAAAATAATTCCTGCTGCGAAAGAAACATTCATTCGCGCGACGCTGTTCATGCGATGAAGTATAGCAACTTCAAGAGCTACTGCTCCTGAAATTGTGGAACGATGTTGACAGTGGTGTACTGGCTCACGCTTGCAGGACTGGAACCCGGATACCCTTGGCAAGTGATGGTGTAAATCGTCTGCTCTTCAATGGGACTTGATGTCTGGGTGCCGGAATTTGTGGTCCAGGAATCGCCGTTGGTTCCCGACACCGTGCATCCCTGCACGTTTTGAGTTTGCCAGGACACCTGTACCGATGTCCCTTGCCGCACGAGGATGGGATGGACCGACCAACTCGCGATTGACGGCGACGGAACAACACAACCGCCGCTATAACAGCCGTAAGGACATTGGGTCCACTGTGATAGTCCGCAGTCGGTCCCTTGAAGTGCCGACCAGTTGCCTTGGCAAATATAACTTGATGCACATGATCCCCCCGTAAATACGCAGGCCCCGGCCGAAAGGATGTGCCCGGCCGGACAGCTAGTCAGGACACATTGGGCGCCTTGGAGCGAGTAACCGGTCGGACATTGATATACGTAGACCGTGTGTGCGCATGTGTATGTTGCTACTGGAATACCAAATACTTTATAGGAACCGCTGAGTGAATACGTTGTAGTAATCGTGGGTGTAATGATGCTAGAACCGTTTGGGTCCACGGCGCCAAAGCCCGGGGTAAGCGTACTACTGCTCGGATTAACGCTACCAAAAATCGGGGATTGAAAGTTGGCTGTCGCCCACGAAAGGGTCGTGTTGTCGCCAGGAGAAATGAGGTCGTTCAGCGCCGTTATGCTGCAATTATTGTCGGGCGCCGTTGGAGTGGTGGAGCAGTCTCCGGGAAACTGCGGGTCCGAGGGACAGGAAGCAGGAACTATTGAGAGTCCGCCCGCGGAGTTATCGGTGAACTTCAGCTCCACAGACCGGAAACCACCGGTACGGGCGCCGGAAGCGAACGCAAAAATGAAGAGCGCGATGAGCGAAAGTACGAGTCCGACCAAAAATTCACGTCGTACACGGAAAACGGCTGTCCGCGAGGAGTGTTCAGTCATGCGTAGATTGTACCGTGCTTGAAGCTAGGGCGGTGAGAATGGTGTGCATATTATCCCGTGCCGCCTGCTGCAGGGCCGCAACACCTTCTCCGGCAACACCCGGGTCGTTGCCGGGATACGCGATAAGCCACTGTGTGGGCGTCACTGCCGCGGTCGCGATGAGCGCCTCGCGCGCCTCTAGCTCCGCTGCCTGCAGGTCACCGACTTCATAGAGGGCGATGGTGTTCGTATTGGCGAGCCAGGCATTGCCGGGGAATTGTACGAGCCCCTGCGAACTTTCTGCGAGTGCCTCCGCCGGACGATTTGCTTTTAGCAACACCCAGCAGTAGTCGTTGATAGCTGCCCAATCGTGCGGATCAAATTGTAAATAGTGTTTGTAGTCGACTATCGAATCGTCGTAACGGCCCATGTATCCTTCGATGAGTCCGCGCACGTAATATGAATTCGGTTCAGAATCACCGTGCAGACTTATTTGAAAGTTTATTTTCGAGAGCGCGGCGGTAAAGTTCCCTCTGAGAAAATCAATCCGCGCAAGTTCGTGGTAGAGGTAGGGCAGCGTCGGGTCTTTTTCGGCCGCTATGCGAAAAAAATGCTCCGCGGCGTTGATGTCGTATTGAGATTGATTCCGAGCGTCGAAGTGTCGCTCTCCCGCATCAAAGGCTTGTTGCGCGCTCAGAGGAAAGAGTGTTTGAGCGGATAAAACGAAAAGGGTGAGCGCGCACAGCGCGAGTGCGATGAAAAACTTCTGCGCCGTACTCATTGCGGGGAGGCACCGGAGACGGTAGGGAGTTTTTCTTGTATCCATTCATTCAGTCCGTTTTGGATGTGGAGAAGGTTGTGGAAACCGTAATGCTCGAGATAGCCGTAAGCAATTGCGGCGAGCTTGCCGTCAGAACAAATAAGGACGATTGTCTTGCCGCTTTTCGGCAGCTGGTCGCGCTCGGTGGTAAGCGACGCGATGGGAATATTCTCCGCACCCTGCGCATGTTCGTTCTGGTAAGAACTCGGTTGGCGTACATCTATAAAAATGTAGTTATCCGGATGTGCTTTGAAATCGGCATAGAACTGCGCGGCGTCAATCTCGTGGAGCGTTGGCGCGTGCACGGCATTGGAGAGCGCATAGCCACCGCATCCCGCGAGCAGAGCGACAATAACGGCGACTACGACGCTCGACTTACGTGGCATGTTATTTTGCGAAATCACCTGCCTGTTCCTGCCAGCCGAGGGTCTCGAGATAGGCTTTGAATTGCGGGTCGATTCGGGCAAGACGCGCGACATTCGATTTTACTCCAGTAACATTCATGCGTTCGTTCTTCAGGAAGGACACGATTGGCGTTTGCGGTCCGTAATTGCCATTGTAGATTTTTGCGAGCATCGTTTCTATGTCGGTGACGCGCTGATAGGGATACATGTGCGTAAGAAAATCCGCGTAATGATAGTAGATGAACGGGTCGTCCGCGCCAGTTATAAGAATAGACATGCGTGAAGCTTCCTGAAATGCGGCCTCCGCCTCGGCCCCGGTCTTATCCCCGACTCGGGCAAGCTTGCCTATTACTATCGCGTACCGCAAATAAGCGCCGGTTTGGAACTGTGTGTTGAACACACTGTTCGCCTGACTTGAAATGCGGTCAAAGTTAGCAAGGTGTTGGCTAATGGCGACACGGTCCTGCGCCATCTCTGTCTCATCCGTACTTGAAGCGTAATACAGCGTCATGAGGTCGTCCGCATAGAAATCCGCGATACGCGCCTCAGATATCGGAAGCGGAAAGAACGAGGATGCATATTCATAAAGATGCCGGTAGCTTGTTTCCGTATCCCCCTGTACCTGCAGCGACTTAAAGGGTTCAGCGGAAAAAATCTGTTCCGTAATCTGGGGATCGTGATACAGGTAGAATAAATCGGCCATGAATTGAATAGCGTACGCCCGCTCAATGGCGGGATACGATGTATTCGTCGCGACATCTTTGCTGATATCGAGCGCCCGCATGTAGTCGCCGCTTATCGAGTACTCGGTCGCCAATTTGTTTTTTATGTCCCCCTCCTCGCTTGGAGTCTGTGCTTGGGCAAGTGCCTGTGTATAAAGCTCAATGCGAAGCTGGCTGCTAGTGGCGTTTTTTGCGGACGTATACGCGGTCGCGTAATCGGAGTTGTTGAGCATTAACGTGTCGTGTATTTGTAGTGTCGCGGGTGAAGATTGCGAAGTTGAAGATTGCGAAGTCCCAGGAGCGCTCGCATAATACCGCCACGTAAAAACGCCTGCCGCAACAACGAGAAGAAGCGCAAAAACAGCGCTCCATGCGAGCAATCGGTGGCGTACGGGAATCGTTTCCGGTTCCATAAAATCATCCGCCCTCTCCCTCTCCTTCTCCGCCGCTTCCTTCGCCGCAGCCTTCGCCACCGCCGCCTCCACCGCTACCTTCACCGCCTCCTTCGCTGCCCCCACTACCGACGCTGCCGGCGCTTCCTTCTCCGCTGCCTTCACCGCTCGGCGGACCGGCGACATCAGCGTACGCCGTAGGAAGCAATGGTGATTGTGTGATGGAGTGTCTGCTGCTCGTTCCCAGAAAGAGCGATGCAATGAGAGAAACTCCCGCAAGCAGCGCGTAGAAGAAAATCTTGAGAATTCTTTTTAGAGCTATTCCCATATAGTACGAAGGCCTTATTTCAAATGTAGCATACTCGTATGATGAGTGTCCCTCATGTGTGGACAAGAGAACTTGTTCGTCAAAAAAATCGGCCACACGCGGAGCGTGTGGCCGAAATCTATGCCTTTGCTGCTGGTAATCAGTGGCAGAAGGTTTTGCCGGGCTGCCAGGTGTTGTAGGTGTGGCAACGCTTTCCGCCTTCCATCCACCACCTGCCGGTGTCGTACATGCAGCAGCTGCCGTCCGTCTTGGTCGACTTCGCGGTGAGCGTGCCGTTGGTATTGAACGTGTTGCTGTAGTACTGGCCCCACTGGTTCTTTCCGGACACAGTGACCGCCGAGGCAGGCTGGACCATAGCGACGATTAAGCTAACGAGTGCAAGAGCAATCGAGAATCTGGTCATTGGGAACCTCCGTGGTAGACCTTCCTCGAAGGGAACATTATACGGTTATCTGGATGCAAAGTCAATAGAAGACATCTTCTCTACTCGGTCTATAGGTCGTACAAGATATTGGGAAAGGCTACATGCTACAATCGCTTCACCATGAGTACGTCGGCCCTCGAAAAAATACGAAAAGAATTGCGAGAAGACCTCGCGAAGAACGCATTTGTCACGAAAGACGAACGTGAGCTGCTCGATTCCAATGGCAAAGCATTCAAATGGTTCATCGATGTGAAGGGAATCATGTTGAAACCCGGAAACCTGGCTTCCATTTCGGAACTTTTCTGGGACCACCTGAAACAACAGAGGCACTTCCAGCTTGGTGGGCTCGAAACGGTAGCTATCGCGCTCTTGAGCGGGGTTGTGATGCGGGCTCAGCAGGACGGGGTGCGGCTGAATTCCTTTTATGTGCGCAAATCAAGAAAGCGGGACGGCATGCAACGCAACCTCGAAGGCATTCTCACCGACGAGCCCATCGTCCTCATCGACGATGGCCTCAACAGCGGCAAAAGTATCGTCCGACAAGTCGAAGCTTTGAAGGCAGAGAGTAAAAAAGTTGTTGAGGTGTGCGTCATTATCGCCTTCCGCAATGCTGCATATTACGAGTACTTCACGAAAAATAACATCCGCATCTGGTCCATGTTTACTCTCGACGACTTCCCGGAAACCGGGGGCCTTTTGAAGCGCGATTTGGCGCGCACTCCCGCGCCGACACTGCCATATGAAATTGAGTGGAAATTCGCGAGCCCGAACCCGCGATACGAACTCATCCTCCCGAAATCGGCACCGGTGTGCGACGACGAACGGGTCTATTTCGGCGCCGACAACGGCACTATGTGGGCGCTCAATCAATCCGACGGTTCGGTGGCGTGGTCGTATCAGACACTTTTTGGTGCCGGAAAAAAACGAATTTTTTCCTCCCCTGCTCTCTATGATGGTGTACTTTTTTTTGGCGCATACGACGGCAACTTCTATGCACTCGACGCAAAAACGGGAAAGAAAAGATGGATAAATTTTGATGCGGACTGGGTCGGCTCCTCCCCATGTGTCGCGGAAGACTTAGGGCTCGTATATGTCGGACTTGAATTCGGCCTCTGGAAAAAACAGGGTGGCATCGCCGCCTTCGACGTGCAGACCGGCGAGAAAAAATGGTGGCATCAGGTAGAAACGCACGTGCACTCCTCCCCCGCCTACTCGGCGAAACGGAATATGGTGGTCGTCGGAAGCCGGAGCGGTGAAGTATTCGCATTCAACGCAAAGACAGGCGAGCTGCTGTGGAAGTACGCGGAGTCAGGCGACGTAAAAGGAGGCCTGGTATTTGACGAAGACCGCGGACTCGTGATATTCGGCTCGTGGGACGACCGCATCCACTTCATCGATGCGCAAACCGGAGGCGCGGCTCGCTCCTTGCATACTTTCAAACCTGTATACTCGACTCCCATTATATGGGAAAGGTGTTTGTACATGGGCCTCCTCGACAAACGCATCCTTTGTGTCGATACGGTATCCGCCGAGATTATCTGGTCGTATCAGACGCACTCCCGGGTGTTCGCGACCCCCGTCATCATAGACGGAATGCTCTACTGTGGCTCGAACGACGGACGCCTCTACGAGCTTGACGCGCGCACGGGAAAGGAAAAGAGTTTTTTCCAAGTCACGGAGCGTATCGTGAACAAAATCGCCTACAATCCTTCCGTAAAACGCATCTTCTTGCCCACATACGCCAACGAACTCTACTGTCTGCGGAGAAAAACCGCGCGATAATCAGGGTATGCCTCTCTGGCCTGCGATTCTCGAACATCCTATTTCTCTGCATGTACGGACCGGCTACCGGCGCCTTTTTTCGGTAGGTGAGATCGAGAACAATGCAACACTGCAGTGGCTTTTCGGAGCGATGCTCCTTTTCTTTTATGCGACTTTTTCTCAGTGGATAGATTCTCCGCTGACGTCGACGGGCGTCCGCGCCGTCTGCTGGCCTTATTTCATGCAGTGCAACAGTCTGCATTTTCTCTCGTTGATGCCGTACGGATACACGCAGACCACGTTCTACATGGCGCTTTTCGGTATCATGCTCGGAATTGTCTACTGCATGTGGAAGCGTCATTGGACGACCGCCCATGCACTTCTGCTCGTACTCTGGGTTTGGAAATTTTATGCCTCGTTCGTTCTGAGCTGGGGAATCGCGGGCGTGTACGATTACTACCACCTCATCCTCACTGCGGTTCTTCTTTTTGCCGCACATAAAGAATACTTCGCGAAGATAGCCTTCGTACTTTTGTATTTCCTTTCGGCAACAGTGAAGTTTTATCCTACCTGGATCCTCGGTACCTATTTCACAAGTCTCCAGCTCGGGCTCCCCCTGTTGCCGCAGGGGCTCACGCCTTTTTGGACCGAGAGCGTCATCGTCTCGCAGGTCTTCGGCTGTTGGTTTCTACTTTCGCAGCACAAAATTCTGCAACGCATCGCCGTCGTGTACTTCACGATATTCCACCTCTACTCAGGGGTGCTGGTCTATTATCCGTATCCAACGGTTACTGAACCGGCGCTCCTTATTCTTTTCGGGCCGCTGTATCGCCATCAGTGGCCGCCGCTTCGCAAAACCGCGATTGCCGGATGGCTCTTGGTCGCAATTCTTATTCTCTTTCAGGTCCCAAGCTCGCTCATTCAAGGCGACGTGAAAATCACCATGGAAGGGTACCGCTTCGGAATGTGGATGTTTGACGCCAATCACCAGTGCATCGCGCAATTCAACGTGTACTACAAACCGGATGCGACGGGTCTGACCCCGTACCATGAGGAGTCTGACAACGCCATTTGCTCGACGCAGCAATGCGTGACGTTGCGCGATACCTCGCAGGTAAACGGACAGTGGATTACCACGATTCGTGTGGAATCGCCGCGCGCCGAAATACGCTGCTCCCCCTACACAATGTGGCAGACCTACATCAGTCTGTGCGCATCCAATGTCGAGCGGGTTGCTTATACCTTCGACCACTCCATAAACGGCGGTCCATTCTACAGAATAGTAGATGTGCCGGACATGTGCGGGCTCACGTATAGTCCCTTCAGCCACAACTCCTGGATACAAGAGCCGCCCGCAGCTCCTATCGTCGGTTATCCCGTTAAAAATAGATACTTCTAAAAGTTATATGAATGAATCTACAACCACACCTCCGCTCATTCCACTCGTCGGCCTCCGTGGCAACGACGTTCCGACACTCTCGTCGCTCCAACAAGCGCTTGCTCCGCATACAACGGAACTCATGGTTCTCTGGTGGTTCTTGTGGTTCATCGTCGGCATTATCGTCATCCGCCACATCCTGCGATACGGCCGCCGTACCGATGACGGTGGTCCTGAGTTTTATTCCGACTAGCCGAGGACCATTGAGCAGACTGCAGATTCAGAAAAGCCGTCAATGTCTAAGAGTTTCTCGATAGCGGATTCGTTTACGCCGTCGATGGCGCAACACCTCATTTGAAGAGCCGTCGAGACCAGGTAGACGTTCTGTACGATAGCGCCCGCTTCGAGAAGTATTTGCCTGTATCCCCGCTCCCCGTACTTCATCTGATTACGTCGGAAAACTCCGGTAAAGATGAGCGCGAGCGACGCGTCTTGCGCCCAGGGATACGTGAACATTGTTCCGATATCATCGGCGCTGAATGCACGTTCCCACAGCACATCGAGGGCATGCGCTTTCACGTTGTAGTGATAGACGCCAGTCGGAATTTCTTTCGAACCGACGAAGTGGAGCAGGTATGTTTCGAGCGGGTACCGAGCGCCGCCCGATGGTTGCGCACGCCGCTCGCGTCCGTCATCTGTGCCGATAATTCCACAGGTGTACTTGAGTAGTGTCTAAATATCGCGGGCAGATATGATGTGTTTCGAAAAATCACGCCGCGAGGTGCGGGTGCGAATGGTTTCGAACATATCCGCGGACATCGTGACGTCCTCGAGAGAAATTTTCGAGAGCCGTGGATACTCTTTGTACGAAATCGTTTTCCACTCTTGCGGCCAGTGACTGGAATCCAACGGAATGCGAACGCTCCCTTGCCCGGAACGGTCTTTGGACGACTGGTGAAAAAGCGAAGAGAAGTCGATGTACATCCGTCCATAGTACCCTTCCGAACACCTTCGCAAAAGAGAGCCCCAGGCTATACTGCGATAATGCGAACGATTCCAGACTCACGGAGCGCTCACCGACCCTTCCCGGAGCTTCTTGCGAGAAGCAGGGCCGAGACACTCGCAGAACTCTCGGCGCCATGCGGCAGATTTCGCATGCCTCTGTCGCTCGAGGAGAGGATGCGGACTTATATCGTCGAGCGCTTGGGTGGACTCGACGCTCTTCACCACGGAGCGACATTCATCGGTGACGGCGTGCCGCTCAACTGGCAATCTCTTGTGCGGTATCTGCACCAACAGGATATCGTTAGCGCCCCACAGTTTTTGTTCGGAAAAATGCGGAACGACCGCCCCAAGGTCTATAATGCCCAACTCTCTCTCAAACAAGACGCTAGGAAAACCGACGGTAGAATTTTGGGCGATTCCGGATTCGGAGCTGCGTTCTCGGCGGAAGAGGCGTTATCCAAAACAGTGGGTGAAACGCTTGAGCGTTTTTTTCTCTCGACTTACAAACGTGAACATCTGAGGCGTGCCTCGTGGAACGACATCCGCAATTCGCGTACGAACGCTCTCGATATCCGCTCACTCAATACGTTTCTGACCTGGCAGAAGTCTTCGAGGCCGGAGTTCGATGTCAAGGACGATTCCCCTCTCTACTGGACGGCGGGCGAAGACCTTGCGACCGGCAAAGAGGCATGGCTTCCCGCCCAGCTAGTTTTCTGGAACTACAAGCACAGCGACGAGCGCATGCTCGCGCGGACGACGACGTCCGGATGCGCGGGACATTTCAGCAAAAAAGAAGCGGTCCTCTCAAGCTTGCTAGAAAATATACAACGCGACGGATTTTTCATGTACTGGCTCAACTCGCTTCCTCCGCGCATCATTGACACTTCGGGCGTCCGGGGAGAAGAATTTCATAGACTTCTGGAAACACTCGCGCGCTACCGGCTCGAACCAATCTTTGTCAATACAACGAGCGATGTCGGAGTACCGTCGGTCACGTGTGTACTTATTGATAGAACGCTGCCTGAGAGTCCTATCATCTCAATCGGCGGGGGGACAGGGTTCGAACTCGAGAATATTCTTGTGCACAGCGCGATAGAGTCACTCCTCATCAATACGTACGCAGCGGATACCGAGACGTACAAACTCTCCACCCCTCATGAGGCGTTCACTGACGCCCGCATTTGGAGACCTCAGCGGTTGTCGGCGTGGAAAGGTTCGGAGATGGAGCGGCGATTCGATTTTTTTATCTCGGGAAAGAAACAGAGCGCGGAAGAATTCATGGGGCATGCCGGTTCCCTACGCTCCACCGAAGAGCAGCTCGCGTATATCCTTGAGAAGCTAGGCAAGCTTGGAGAGGGGTATGAAGTGTACGTCTACGAAGCGCGGAATCCCGTATTAAAAACTCTCGGCTACCATGCGGTGCGTACTATCGTGCCCCAACTTTTTCCCCTCTATCTCTGGGAGCCGGCCGCGCCGCTCGAGTCAAAGCGGCTAGGCGAGGTCCCGCAGAAGTTAGGTTACGCGCCTGCGCGGAAGATAAATCCGTGGCCGCACCCTTTCCCGTAAGAAATGTTCAATTCAAATGCCCGGCACTTTTGCTTTCGGCCACCCATAACCGATGAAGCTCAAGAAATTTTCTTGACACGCCATATCCCTGGTCTTCATGACCATTTCTTACCATAATGGAGAGTATGCGTGTCATATTGTTCCACGGTACCAGCGGCTCGCCGGAAAAATTATGGTTCCCGTATATGAGAGAGCGGTTAGAAGCACGTGGCTATGAGGTAATCGTGCCAGCACTGCCCAACGCAGCATCTCCCGACTTGGAAACCTGGCTCTCAGCTGCTCTTACAGTGACGTCGTACGGCACGGACACCATACTCATCGGGCACTCTTCGGGTGGTTCACTTATCTTGAGTATTCTTGAGCGACTTGAAACACCCGTCCGCCAAGCGATACTCATCGCCGCTTATTTTGAACCGCTCATTCCCGGAGAGCGCTACCGCATTCTCCAGCCGCATTATAACTGGAAGAAAATTCGATCGATGTGTAGGAGTTTTATTTTTATCAACTCCGACAACGACCCGTGGGGGTGCGATGAGCATGTCGGGCGCTCCCTCGTCGAAAGGCTCGGTGGCGTGCTCGTCGTGCCGAAAGGAGAAGGCCACATGGGCTCCGTGAAATTTTCCCAACCCTACGATGAGTTTCCCCTACTATTGAAACTTGTCGATTGAAACGCACGAGTATCTTCATTACATTCAATTTGACCTCGGAGTGTATACGGAGTACCGTCTGCGCGGGATTGCTTGAGTGGTACATAGCAAGCTCCTGGGAAACGTGCGGATACTCCCGTGTAAACTTCCGCTCATAACCTCGCATACAAGGAGTAGCTATATGCGAGTCACACTGGCGGTGTTGCTGATGGGTGCGGTCCTAGCCGTATCCACGGCAAACAACGCCCTTGCCGGCACTCGTCCCAACTCATCTGCGAAGATGAGTTCCGCTCAAAAGGCGGAAGGGCCGAAGTGCAACCGCTGTCCGATAACTGGTCGCTGCTTGTGACCGATAGGAAGACAGAGGTAACGACGAGGGTGTAATTGTCGTGTAGGTAACACGCCCGGGTCGGCGGGCGGTACGTCCCGCCCGCCGGCTTACTCCTTGAAACTTCATAGTTCTTGTTCTATGCTGAAGCACATGGGACGGTCTAGGAACCGTTCTCGTCAGGCCCATGCGGGTCTGCAATATGGCGGCACCGTGCTACTCCGGTGTCGCCAACTTTTTTTATGTACAATGGTCTCATGGTTAATGAGAAGAAAATTACTATTTACTATGATGGCACTTGCCGATTTTGCAGCGGTATCGTAGAAAAACTGGAGCATTCATCGCAAAGTGAAAATTTCACGCCCAAAGATATTCATGCCTCAGGATTACCCGCGGGTATCGACCCGAAAGTCGCCGAGCGTGATGTGCACGTAGTCGATACTGCAGGAAAAACCCATACAGGAGCCGACGCGGTAATCAGAATACTTGCCGAATATCCGAGCTGGCGGTGGTTTGCCACGCTCGTTGGCTTGCCAGCCATAAAACAAATCGCGACACTTACGTACCGCGTCATTGCCGACAACCGTCACCGGCTCTAATTTACATCATCTTCACGTCGATGGAGACGCCCGAAGGGAGGTCGATGTTGGTGAGTGCTTCGATGACTTTCGGTGCAGGATTGAGGATGTCTATCATGCGTTTGTGGATGCGCATTTCAAATTGTTCGCGGGAATCTTTGTCGATGAATGCGGCGCGGTTCACGGTGTATTTGCGGATGTCTATCGGGAGCGGCACCGGGCCGATAACCTCGGCGTTGTGGCGCTGGGCGACATCGATTATCTGCTTTACCGCACCGTCCAAGACCGCGTGCTCATACGCGCGGACCTTTATGCGCAAGCGGTGCGCGGCGTCGGCCTTCTTGACGCGGGGTGCGGGAGCAGCAGAAACGTCATCCGTCTTTTTAACGGCTTTTGCACGCGGCGTGCGCGCCTTTTTGACTGTCGTTTCCGCTGTCATAGAACCCGAAGAGTATGCACCAGCAGCGGCAAAAACGCAACAGCTAAGCCTTCTGGTGGGTCACGGTGTAGACGCGATGGATTTCCACAATCATGCCGCAGGCACGGCCGAAAATAATCCCGAACACCGCAGCATATATAAACGCCTCAGCATTGCCCGCGAAATAATTAGTGAGCACCGTGCGTATCACTATCTCAAAAACGATATAGAGCCCTATCATGCTGTAGCCGAATACATCCATCTTGCCCGCTTCTACCACTTCCTGCTCTTCGTTCCATTGCACCGGGCTCATCCGGGAAAAAACATAAAAGCCGAGTACAAGTCCGACCACCGCGAGCGCACCCGTGATGAGAATATCGGCGCCTTCAAACACGTTGTAGCTCGTAATGGCAAGGAGTATTGCCGCAATGCCGAAAAGCATGCGGAGGCGGTTGACGAGTCTCGAGTGCAATTTCCCCTCTTGCTGCAACACACTGACTTCTCTGAAGAAATGAGGCATCGCCCCAGTATAGCAAAAAGGACTTGATTATTTATTTTGCGAGGTCGAGTGTCTCGTCAATCCGTATCTTTGCGACGAACTCCGGCACGTGCGAGACCAGTATCATCGCTCCTTCATATGCGTCGAGGGCACCGGCTATAACAGGAATGTGACGGAAGTTGATGTGGTTGGTCGGCTCGTCGAGAATAAGCAGCCCCGGCTTCATAAGCACGAGCCGCGCAAACGCGACAAGTCCTTTCTGTCCTTCCGAGAGATGCCCGACTTTTTGCTGCATCAGCTCGTGTGTGATAAGAAAATTCGCAGCGGTCGCACGCAGTGGCTCTTCAAAAGGCCGCTCCATCGCACGCGCAAGTTCGTCGTAGACCGTCGCGTTGAAATCAAGGTTGGAAAAATCTTGGCGGTAATAGCCGACCTTCACGCTTGTACCGATTTTTGCACCGTCGGCCTTACCGCTCGCAAGCGATTCAAGAAGTGTGGATTTGCCGATACCGTTGGGTCCGCGCAGCAAGAGGTGCTGATTTTTCTTCAATACTATCGTTTTCTTTTTGACTGACGCTTTATGGTCGCGGATTATTTTGTACGAGGAAATATGCAGAACTTCGCCGGTGAGATTTGGCTGGCACGGTATTTTGAAATGTCTGATGGCTTTGTCTTCGCGGCGCACATCCACCATCGCCTCTTCCGCTTCTTCCGCCTTTGCGCGCATACGCTTGGCGACGAGACGGAGCTTCCCGCCTTTTTGCGCAAAGAAGTTCGCCTTGTCTTTGTTGAGCTGCGCAGTTTTTTCCAGCTGCGCATTTTTCATATTCTCTTTTTCGATGCGGTCGGCTATTTGTGCGACCACGTTGAAATAGTTGCCTACGTACTGCTCGACCTTGTGTGTGTGCACATCAAGGTAGAGAACACCTTGTGTGAACGCATTGAGAAACTCGGCGTCGTGGGAAATGACGATGCAGGTTTTGTCGTACTCGACCAAGAATTTCGTAAGGTGCGCGATGCCTTCTTTGTCGAGGTTGTTGGTCGGTTCATCGAGGAGAAGCGGGTCGGGGTCTTGTATCAGCGCGGAGGCAAGGAGCAATCGCGCCTGCTGACCGCCGGAAAATGACGAAATAATTCTGTCCTTGGGGGCTTTCAGATGTACGATGTCGAGCACCTCATCGATACGCGGGTCGATGTCGTAGATTTTCTCCGGAAACATCGCGAGGAAGAAATCCCGCACCGTAAGCGAGAGTTCCGCACGCGGTATCACCTGCCGTGCGGTCGCGATAGTAAGTCCGTTCGCAATATGAATGTCACCCGATTCCGGCTCGATTAATCCTGTTATAAGGCCGAATATGGTACTTTTGCCCGCGCCGTTCTGGCCCATGAGCGTCATTTTCATGTTTTTGCGTACGGAGAAATTCACCTCATCGAGAATAGGTTTCGTGTGACCGCGCTCAAAGGACACTTCTTCGAACCTGACGGCGATTTCTGAGTTGGACATCAGGAGAACTTACAGTAAGTAAGCCCAAATTGAAAGGATGTTCAGAATACGGAGAAAAGGTCCTTAGGATTTTTCAATTCAGGAAGCAGCTCGATATCTTTTCCTATTCCACGCTCGTGCATCATCCGCAACATCGAAAAATCGGCGAGTGCGAATCCGACTGAATCAAATACAATGATGCCGTCCTCCTTTCTGCGTCCGTGTTTTTTGCCCTGCACGATTTCCCATATCTCATCGCATACCGTTTCCCCTTCCAGATTCTGAATCTCGCCTTCGCGTTTCGTCTGCTCGTAGAATTCGACGCATTATTCACCGACGCTCTGCGCTATCTCGAAGACGACCTCAAGCGTTGGCAGGAATTCAAGAAAAGTTCGCGGCATGCGACTCACTTTGACCATGGCGTCTTCGAGCTTATGCCGGTCGCTGACGGTACGCACTACACCTACAAGTACGTCAACGCGCATCCCGGCAACCCGGAGCTCGGCAAATCCTCAATAGTCGCACTCGGCATGCTCGCCGACGTGGCGACAGGGTATCCGCAACTCGTCTGCGACATGACACTCCTTACCGCCATACGCACGGCCGCCATGTCGGCGATTGCTGCGAAGCACTTAGCCCACAAAGACTCCAAAGTTCTCG
>Ga0207112_1180_pt1 | contig 14539 bp, 13 predicted proteins | sample Alteio_BWMinHeat_72_FD_153549 | JGI IMG/M metagenome (GOLD analysis project Ga0207112, IMG submission 153549) | Enriched cells from forest soil in Barre Woods Harvard Forest LTER site, Petersham, Massachusetts, United States -... | ecosystem: Environmental > Terrestrial > Soil > Temperate forest >...
TCAGTGGCACGCTCGGGGCACACAATGATCTGGGTGGCATACTCGGAAATTTTGACATGATGTTTCTGCGCGGAGTGACGATCTCGACTCCATCGACAATGACGCCGAATATCCCGCTACTGGTCTTCATCGCGTATCAAATGATGTTCGCGATCATCACGCCGGCACTCATCACCGGTGCATTCACGAATCGCGTGCGATTCCCAGCTTATCTGCTCTTCCTTACATGCTGGCTGCTTTTTGTTTATTTCCCGTTCGTTCACATGGTTTGGGGCGGTGGCTTGCTAGCGTCATGGGGAGTTCAGGATTTTGCGGGAGGGATCGTCGTGCATGCGATCGCAGGTTTTGCGGCGCTGGCTTCGGTTTTCTATGTAGGTAGGCGGAGAGTTGCAGATACGCAAGCGCATAGTATTCCGCTTGTTGCACTTGGCACGGGGCTACTCTGGTTCGGCTGGTATGGATTCAATGCCGGTAGTCAATTCAAGGTAGATGGTGTAACAGCACTCGCATTTCTGAATACAGACGTCGCTGCTTCATTCGCAGGAATGACGTGGCTATTGCTTGAGTGGAGAATCTCAAAGAAGCCGAAATTCCTTGGATTACTGACTGGCTCCGTTGCTGGACTTGCTACGATAACTCCGGCCGCCGGCTATGTAACGACAACGAGCGCCGTCATTATTGGAATCTCCGCTGGCCTCATTTGCTATTTCGCGGTACAGCTAAAGAACAAGCGTATGTGGGATGATGCACTTGACGTGTGGGGAGTCCATGGCGTCGGAGGATGCCTTGGCATTGTACTACTTGGAGTTTTTGCGGATAGCTCTGTCAATTCGAATGGAGTGAACGGGCTACTTCTTGGTAATGCATCCTTCTTTCTACTTCAATTTGGAGTGATGGTTGGTGCATCGGTTTATGCATTCGTGTTCACGTATGGCATGCTGAAGGTGATCAATATGATCACGCCAGTCAAAGTTGGAAGAGAAGAAGAGGAACGTGGAGTTGACGAATCGCTCCATGGAGAGGTCGCCTACATTTAGACGAATGCGTCTCCGACTACTTCTTCAGTAACTTCTCCGTTCGCGTCAGGCCGTGTAGCTCTGCGCGAACGACATAGAATCCGGATGGAAGATGTGCAACGTTGATCTCGCGAGCGTTACTGCTCATGACCTCTCTGCCCAGCGCATCAAAGATCTTGAGCCCTCCTGGATACGCATCCGATCGATGGATACTCTGGGTACATGGATTGGGAAAAACGATTGACTCTGCTCGCGTCATCTCAAGCGGGGGTTTAACAACCGAAAACTCGCCGAGCGTGTACCGACTGAAGAATTGCCAGATCGTTGATGAGGCGTCAAAATCATGATTCGACCCACTGTGCCTGCTTGGCCAATCGATGTGAGGGCCGTTGATCACCTTGTAGAGCTCGCATGTAATACTCTGCACCTCAGCGGACCATACATAGTGCACAACGTTACTACCATCATTCGGATCAACATCAGGCAAGTTGGTTACCGATGGCAGGGAAAGACAGCGATCATTCAGCACCCAGAAATTCAGAATGGTGTCGGTATTCACATCATACGAAGTTCCGTTGAATGGAATAATCTGATCAGCTGTACCGTGGATCTCCATCACCGGGATCGCTCGCGGAGGAGTGCACATTGCGAATTGGCCCGGATACATACTGCCGGAAACAGAAGCGATCGCAGCTATCTTGTTGCTTAGCTTCCAGGCGAGTTGATAACACATAAATCCACCGAGGCTCAATCCTGATGCGTACACACGCTTTAGATCGATTGAATATCGAGCATGAAGCGTGTCGATAAACGCAGAGAGAAACTTGACGTCATCGCTACCCGCATTTCCGATTCCGGGCCACCCTACGTTCCAACCGCGAAGATTAGGATCGAGCGTCGCATCCGGATAGGCTACAAGAAAATTCGCCGTATCGGCAACCCGCATGTAATTCTCGTTGAACTGAGCAGAAAAATTATCCGAACCGTAAGCATGCAAATGCAGAATAAGAGGCCGCGTGCTTCCTGGCTTGTACCTCGCTGGTAGATACACACGAAACGGACGCCAGACCCCATCAGAGATTATGCTATCAACAACTGTCGATTGCGCCAAAGATGGCGAGGACTGGAATGTCAAAAGAACGATGAGGAGCCAGAAAACTCGTTTCATTGGACTGTGGGGTAGATGAAGTTAAAGAAGAGACAGGCCGACCGATGGATGCGTTTCCGAAAACTCTTCCTGCTTACCCAGACTCTCGGTTTATGCGCAGTTTGAGGAGCTGAGTAATGGTTGCCGATTGGCACAGTTTCGGCTAGTAAATGCTTCATAATCACAATCAATTTTTTGAGAATTTAGACCTTATCTGTAGCACTATGGATACCGAAAAGAAAACCACTACAACAACAACAACAACGGAGCGCCCCGATCGCGAGACAAAGAGCACTACCACTACAACGACCAAGGAAGTAACCCGCCCACGCGAAGTAACAGAGACAACTATTGAGGAAGAGGACAAAGCACGAAGCTGGAGGAATCGACAGTTGGCATCGACGATCACCTTTAAAGGAATAAGCCCACAAGTTTTTGAACGGCTTAAACAAAAGCTCGCAGGTCAGGGTATTGATTTGCCTTCCACAAATAGTGGTATGATCGACGGCTCGGGGATCAAGGCTGAGTATTCGTGGGATGGTGCTGAGAACCTCTCTATCGAGATACTAAAGAAGCCGGTATTTCTTCCAACGAGCGTGATTACCAAGGGTATTCAAAGCACCATCCAGGAGTGCGGTGGTGCGAGTACTTAAGCGTATTTATAAAATAGCAAGCCTGGCACCAACTTCTTGTTAGTGCCAGGCTTGCTATTTTTGAATGCACTGATCCTCGATTGCTCAGTTACGCCTGCGGTGCCAGGTTAATGTGGATACACCCGGGTTCTCTCACGATACCAACGATCTTCAAGTTTGCATCCTTCGCATACGACGACTTCGAAAAATCGGCTAACCATCCACTGAGACGATCAAGGTTTTCCGCGATAAAGTCGATTGCAAGACCTTTCAAGTGATTCGATGTCTTAATGTCGTGTCCCGCAATGTCAGTTGGGGCATTAACAGGCACCCTTCTTGCGCGAAGCCAATTCCATGCGGCGAGCCACACTTTCGTGTCCGAAGGCGAAGCACTGTCGAGCAGGGGAAATTGGCTGGTTGCTCCATGCTCTTCAATGCGCTGCCGAATGATGTCGAGTTGTCCTTCTGGCGAACGCTCTCCCGAGGTAATCACTGCCGTCTCATGATGAGCGGTCAGGTACTCACTGAAGTGCTGGACAAGATCTACCTGATCTGCAGTCAGAACCACTTCTGGATTCTTGCTCAGTGATGCTGATTCCACAGGAATGCCACGTTGCAAAGTCACTGGCAGACCATCATTGAGCTGCAGAGGAATTGCCATATGTTCTTTACGCCCGAACACATCGATCTGTGGCCCCTGGATCGTGATGATGTTTGCGACATCAGCACGAGCTCGTTGCGACTTCGTCGTGATCAGCATTGAGTTTATAAGCAGGCATAATCCAATAAACGAACTGACTGCAATAAAGCGGTGCAGCTTCTTGTACTTACTGTCCTTAAACTTTTCCAAATGAGGCTTGTACTTTTCGACCGTCTCATCCCACGTTCCCATTCACGCTCCTTTGTTTGTTAAGCTCACCGCCTTGGTTCGCAGAGAGTATAACGCCGCAAGAGAGGGAGTGTCCGTTAATAGGTAATAATGGAAACAGCGTTTCAAGAAAACGGTCGAAAGGCCCTATTTGCCTGGCATTGGCCAATAACCTAGCGAACCACGCGAAGCGAAAGCGTTTGCTCTTCCTGAGAGGTTGCGAGCCTTAGATAGTAGGCACCCGTAGACAGGCGAGCGATTGGAATTGAGGCAGTATCTAACCACAACGTATGCGGACCCGCATCTGCATCGGTGTCGAGTACATTCGCGACCAACCCACCGCGAGCGTCATAAAGCATTAAAGAAACATGATCCCGTGCACTGAGGGAGAACCAAATATTAAATGCTGTCTGAAATGGGCTTGGCCAAGTGGAAAAACCAGTGATGGTGCCAGGAGTCGACTGAGTCGTCCGCTGTGGCAGCTTTGCCTCAGCGACTGGGAAATGATAGAACGTGAAGCTGCCTACACCTCGCGAGTTCACGATCGTCGGCCCTTCGTAGGTCTTCTGGGACCGATTGAAATATTGATCAGGAAGGTACGAGAGAGAAGTCGCGGATGATCGTGAAGACAGATAGATGTGGAGCGTATCGTTAATGATCGCTACCTTGCGGATCGAGCTGGTTGTGTCATCGAGATAAAGATAGTCCCTGAGAGGATCTTTGCTCAGTGTATCACCGATAATCTGAAGCCCGTAACTACCCCCTTTGAATGCAACGAGTATCTCATCGCGAGCAGCAGTCGCATAATGAGCAACGAGAGGTTGCGGTGGTAAGACATTCAGGGTATCGGTGCCACCATAAAAATCGTGCGTCACAAACGGGTAGATCGCGTCCGTAACCGAGAAATATCCACGCCAGGAGAAGTGGCATCCATCATGCCCCGGCAGACTTGCGGTGGACATTACTGTAATGTTCGGCAGGGAATCTCCAAGCGTGCGCTGCAGCTCGCGCAGTGCAGATGTTTTGCCGGCACCGCACCAGCTCGGACGCACCTGGAAGACATAATACTTTTTTACGGATGGATAATCAGACTTCCATCCAGAATAGAGCGACTTAAAATTTTTGTAGTAATTACTGATGGTGTTGGACTCGCCCTGATACCAAAAGAGCGCTTTGTATTTATCCGAAAGACCACTCTTTATCGATCGATAAAGCGTTTTGCCATAGATAGACGAAAGCGAGGTTGGTATGGAGTCCTTGCGAAGGTTTTGCTCGATCGTGGATGCACCTGCACCTCCATTAATGATGCAAATTGGCACGTGGTAATCCTTCATCAGTTTCGACTGAAGGTGAATCCCCCACACGCCAGTGAGGTACTGACCGTACAACTCGTGCCCAAATCCGTGTCCGTTAGCGAGCCCCCATAACGTATCCGCAAGGTCGTATGGTGCAAAATTGGAATTGGGAGTTTGAACTCCGAACGAGCGCAAAAATGGCGATTGTTCTTTTACGATCGCATTCGAAGGATGTGAGTTCGACTGCCCTGTAATAAGATACGCGTCACCTACAACCAGATCGGCTGCTTCGCGCACAAGCCAGCGAACTCCCGAACGTGAGGCATAAAGTCTAAGCGTGTACTGGGAGAGTTCAGCGTGCAGCGAGATGTTGGCGCGAAGTGAGGTCGGGTGACCGATGATCACAGCTTTGAACTTACTTGCGATCGTGTCATTTCTCAGAAGTTCAACTTCAATGCTGTCAGTACCATTATCGAGGAGTCTTCCAGTGAGCGCGATGCTTACGGAGTCATCGGCACGTCGCGCAAAAAATTGCATATGCGCTGGAAAGTGCTCGAGCAGCACGGTTGGAGGTGTTCCGTCAAGTAAGGGTTGCTCAGTCGCGGGGATCGCCGCTGTTTGGCAGGCACCATGCAAGCGCGCTGTCAACGAATCGCGATGACCACCACCACCAGTATTTGCAAGATGCAGACTGTCACTGCCACCCAGTCCATTCATGGCATAGCGGACCAGCAGGGACGAATCGCCCTGATCCAGCCGACTGAACATCGTCGCGTGGATGGAATCCTGTGAGCGTTCTACATTCCAAATTCTGAATTCCATTAACTTTCCTTTAAAACCACCTCCAAGAATCGTTGTGAATGCTCCATTAACAGGCCACGCTTTACCACGACCAACGAGTTCACCATTCTTATAAAGCTTCCAGACGGAATCACCTCGAGTCAGTGCCACGTGCGTCCAGGTGTTCGGGACAAGACGCAGCCCGTTGCCAGTGACGGACATCGTACCATTGCCGAATGCGATCGTTACATAGGGGCCTGCGGCATTGGTTATGCCATCATGCAGATAAAGCCCGTAGGAAAGAGCCGTGCCGTTCGCGAAGCGGAAGATGTATCCTGATTGGTCAGCTTGTGCGGAGTTCACCCAGCATTCGATCGTATAGGTCGAACATCCTTTGACAAACGGCGTGGCGATCATTGGAGCACTAACGTAGCCAGCGGAATCGAGAACGAGCATGCGGTCTGAGGTACCCATCGTTTGGGCTTCCAACTTGATTGAAAAACCCAATAGGAAGACAGCGCCGAACAGAGCGCGCACAAAGGACGACCTTACGTATTGTAACGAGAACATACCTATGAATGGTACTGCAACTGAATAAGACCAGAATCCGAGAGGAGACTCAGAAACCAAGGCCTACTCATAGAATGAGGGCAAAGATAGATACGTTCAGGATTAATTTTTACCCCACATTAGTTACGCTTGCGTTAAATGTGGCCGGTGGCTCTCACAGGGCCCCTAAGCGTATATTTGTGGTACTTGAAGCATGACTTTTCCTCTAACCCTTCTTTGGCATCCAACGGGCACCTGGTGAAACGCTATTCCAGAGCCTTGATCGCGTTCGCCCTTATTGTCGGTACCTTCCTTTACTATGATGCAGCACTCCTCACTCTTGCAAAGGCAACTGCAGTAGCATTCTGGCTTGCGGTATTACCGGGGACACTCTGTGTATCCTACCTTCTGAACAAATCGCTTCGGAGCCTCGAGACATGGGTGATCGGAACCGCCGCTGGCATAAACCTCCTGCCACTCGGATTCCTTATCGGGGGATTCATAACTTCGGAGGCAAGTGTCATCTGGTGGGTCATTGGCATCGTGATAAGCTTCTTTAATCTGATCTTGATCTCCCGGGTGAAAGCCCGACCTAAGGGTGAGAGCGGGCAGCCGCTTCCATTCGCGCTCCTTGCAATCGTTGGTATTACTTTTTTTGCATTCTACCTTTCCTGGCATTTCTCTAGAAATGCTTCGAGCGGAAACTATACATTCAGTACTTATTTTGGCGGCGACATTCCCTTCCTTGCTGCCTTCATCACAAATTTTGAGCGGACCACGATCCTCCAGGATCTGCATTATGGTGGCGCTCGGATGTTCTATCACGATTTTACACTTCGGCTTCAGGCAGGCTTACATTTTTTCGCGGGCGGGAACATCTACGATCTTGAGTGGTACTGGTTCTTCGCTTTCGATCTGGTTCTTATGCTGTCCATCGTTTGGCTGGTGGTTCGACGCATCACCGAATCAGGCATTGCGGCATGGGCCGCAGCGATCGGGCTCTTTTTCTTTCCTGGTAAATTGTCGGAGCTGTATGTGTACGATAGTAGCAGTTTTCGGATAGGGTTGATCGAATCGTTTTTCGCGCTCTATCTGATAATGGAGCTTACGACACAGACTGAGAAACGATTGAGGCATTCTGCTGCTGCCCTGCTTGTGCTTGTGATAACGGCACTCGTTGGTTGGAAGATCACAGACTTTGTCGTCCTTGTTCCGGCTTTGTTTGTTGTTGCGCTGCTTCGAGGAATTCGCGAGAAGAAGTGGGATCTGATGATCTGCACCCTTATCGCGGGTGTATTGGGTAGCACATATAGTTTGATCGTTTATTCCGGCGCGAATGTCATCACAGGTCAGATTGTAGTTGGTAGACCTCTCATTCAATACGCGTTGGTGCTTAACCGACTATTTGGTCTGTCACTGCATCCTGTTTCCTTGTTGAGTGAAATTACAACAAGTAGTTTCTTCTCTCTTCTCTCTCTGCTCATACCTTTAGTGATCTATTCGGCAGTAAAGTCAGGTAGATATTTTCTGACCTTCGCCTTCTTGCCTTGGATCCCGGCTACAAAGACGCGGTTCCCATACTTTGTTCTTTTTATGATGAGCACGATGCTCGTCGGGAGGCTCTTCGGTGTGTTTTTTTCCAAACAATTCTACCAGTTTGGTGATGTGTATCCCGCACTCTTTGCAGATGGCATCGGTCTTATCGTGCTCGGCATCGCGGTAAATGAAGGTTGGCAACTTCTGCGCAGACAACGGAGAAATGGGTTGAGAGCCATTTTTACAGTCGGCATCATCGTACTCGGATTAGGGATTGACTTTGTCAATGCCGCGCACAGCTATCACTGGCTTGCAACGCTTCTTCGTTATGATCTTCCGATCCGCCTCGTCGATGAACTTGACAGTGCTTCGACGCGGGTAGACTCAGGCTCTCTCGTCGCTTCGCATCGGTTCAATCTCAATCGGAAATATTCGAATGCACCACTGCAGCCTGATCGAGACTGGCGCTACGTTGACTGGAATTTTGAATTCTATGCTGCTGGGTTGAAAACCAAAATGATCATGGAAGGACCATCCGATGGTCTCTTTGGTCCAGCTGCAGCTTCCGGTGTGGACTCCGTAAGTCTGGTAAAACCGAATCCGCTATATGCTTCCAGCTTCTGGACAAAAAGTCGATTGCTTGATAGCGTCTATTTCTCGGATGCGAATGCGCTTAGCGCACTGGATTCGCTCGGCGCGACGCACGTGTTGATCGATCACACGATCGGCCAGACGCTTTCACCCCAACTTGTCGCAGCTTGCGACACTGCGTATTCGGGCCTAGCGATCACACTTCTTCGACGCAGAACGCCGCACTAATCTGGCGCTACCCATCGGAGAGAAAGCGATGCACGAATGCAACTGCCATCGCACCTTCTCCAACTGCGGATGCACAACGCTTAATGGAATTGTGTCGAACATCTCCTGCTGCGAACATCCCCGGCATACTTGTTTCCAGGTAGTACGGATCACGAGCAATCGTCCAGTTTGTGGGCCGCTGGCCGTTATGTAGTAGATCCGGACCGGTAACTAGATAGCCTCCTTCATCTCTGACCAACCCAACTTCTTCAGCCCACACGGTATGCGGCTCCCCTCCGATGCAAGCAAACAGCCAGTGCGTCTTCATCGTCCGGGATTTGCCAGTCTTACAATCAGTAAGCGTGATCTCCTCCAGCGATTTGTCGCCATGTAGCCCTGTCACTTCGGATCGTGTAAGGACCTCAACATTTTTCGTCGCATAGATGCGATCGACAAGATACTGCGAGAGCGTACTCTTCAGCGAGTCTCCGCGAACGACGATCGTAACCTTGCTTGCATGAGAAGCAAAATGCATGGTCGCCTGCCCAGCTGAGTTGCCGCCTCCGACGACGACGACGTGTTCATTTTTTGTAAGCGGCGCTTCGCTTGCACCCGCGCCATAGTACAGACCCGCTCCAAGAAACCTCGGTTCGTCGGGAAGATCAAGGCTTCGATATGCTACACCCGTCGAGCAAATTGTTGCGCGGGCATTTATTTCAGTACCGTCGTCAAGTAACCCCACGCATTTTCCGGGTCCGAAGACTGCGTGCACACCTTCGCGGGCCAAAAGTATTTCCGTGCCGAAACGGGTTGCCTGCTCTCGGGCTCGATTAGCCAGATCCGCACCACTGATCCCTTCTGGAAATCCCATGTAGTTCTCTATCCTGGAACTGCTGCCGGCTTGTCCGCCGATCGCGAAGCGCTCGATCAGGATGGTCTTGAGTCCTTCAGTCGAACCATACACAGCCGCGCTCAGACCAGCAGGGCCAGCACCGTAGATTGCGAGGTCATATTCGCTTCGCGAAGGCATCCGAAACCACCCGAGCTTTTCCGTAATCTGGCGGATGTCCGGATTCTCTATTCGTGTACCGTCCGGAAAAATGCAAACAGGTAGTTTCTCATCATCGATCGTATCCACCCCGACGAGGGCTCTTGCCTCTTCCTGACTCGTGAGTCCCACCCACTCGAATGGCACATTGCACCGTTGCAAAAAATCGCGGATGGTGTATGCCTTTGCTGAATCGTGCCTGCCGATTACTTTTACCAGTGGTGGATTCCTTGGCTTATTCATTGTCTTCTCTTACATACCAGAAGGTGAGCAAGGCTGTTCATAAAAGAAGAACCATCGGAGGGGTCGCGGTTCCCGCGACTGAAAACGCTTTAGCGTTTGGGAGGATATCGAAGCGCCCGAGATCAAACGAGAAAGAGGCGTTCGGCGAAGCTCTTTGTTCGGTTAAGGTTGCCGCAAGCGATGCAATCTGGCAATCGTGAGGTGAGCAGACCACTCCGATCAGAATCAAGTATTGCGAGAACGGCTTTAACGTACATGAGGACCTACAACTATTTGTGACCCCTACGGGACTCGAACCCGTGCAGCCACCGTGAAAGGGTGGTGACCTAACCATTAGTCGAAGGGGCCTGTAAAAAATGTAAAGTGCTGGGTTCTGGGCTGCAACAAGCAAGTCCGCACAGAACCCAGCACTCAGGATTTTCACGTGCGCCTGTAAAACACGGTCTCCTTTTTTCCGTTCCGACTGGCTTTCTTGTTGCACGGAAGCCAAAATTGGCCTTCGATGTGTTAGCAACGCATGCAAATACGCCTCTTGCCCGCTTCTTTGAGTGCCTTCTTCATCGTTGTTTTTCTCATGAGTCATGATGTGAGAGCGCAGTCGCACCCCACGTCGCTCAAAGGTGATGCTGCCCTTCAGGAACATGTTCCGAGCCAACCAACCGCGGGAAAAAAGGAAGTTGAGGAGGCGTTCGGCTTTCAGCGCCGACTGCTTCGAGGACTCGAGACGATCGATGCCGTGATCAAAAATTGGGCTCGGACCGCAAGACTCGCCAACGTAAGAAAAGACCCTGATGCACTCGCAATCTCTTATGGTTGCGAAGCGCTCATGGAGATCGAACGCGATTCTGCAGGTCGGGCGGATTCACTGCTCAAGCACGCGATGCCACTGTTCAAGTACAAAGATTCAAAATCCTATTTTCTCGTTGCCCTTGCACAACTTGAATCGAAGCGATCGTTTTATGATCAATCCTTCAGATATTATTCAGAGATCCTGAGCAATTTTGATTCGCTTGACGCATTGAAGGACATCACGTTCTATTCCGAATCCGGCTATGCGCCTTATGCCTATGGCATCGACGCCGCGCTTCACATTGCGAATCTTGGACGATCGCTCCCTGAACTCCAGAAGCCCGCGATCGAACTGCTTGAGGCTGCAGCGAACAAACACCCGATCGATGCGCTTGGATTGATGTCGCTTACCGCACTGAAGCATCTTGATTCCATGCACGTCGCCGACTACAGCTTCCGAATCGAACAACTCATCTCGCGCAAGCCAGAGCTTCGGAAAGCGTCAGACAAATTTGAATTGCAGTTTGCGGAAAATAAGTAACTGGCTCCTGCTCAACTTCAAGCGCCTCTAATTTTTGAATCTTAGAACAACACGCCAGGAAATTTCTTACTTTTGAAATAGCTTCTTCTACTCATCTGGCGCGCAAGCCTGCACTCATTCAAGGAAGCTTCAATTTTTTCGTTCACTAACCAATACGTACCAATGAACAAACTCCTTGCAATACTCGCTGCTCTCAGTCTCGTGTTCGTACTGACGTCTCAGCCGGATTCGACGTTTGCCAAGAAGGCAAAAGTGCACTACGTTTGTCCGGCGTGCAATTATGTTTCCGATAAGCCCGGTGTGTGTCCAATGGATCAGACGGCGCTCGTCAAGGTCGGATCTTATTATTGCAAATCCGATCCATCGAATGTCTCTTCAAAGCCTGGCAAATGCACCGATGGGACAACGATGATCAAGATGAAAATGCCAAAGGGGAAAATGAAAATGAGCCCAATGTGATTCTCGAGCACTCCGTATGACCGCGGCGCCCTGATGCCGCGGTCCGATCTCACAACTTTTTTCTCACCAACCATGAATGCCTGCACTCACATCTCCGCATTAAATCCAAAGGAACCACATACGAAAGGCTGTGAAGATTGTCTTAAGATCGGCGCCCGTTGGGTACACCTTCGGTTGTGTCTTGAGTGCGGCCATGTTGGCTGCTGTGACAGTTCACCCAACCGTCACGCAACGAAACATTTTCACGCAACCCAGCATCCGGTTATCAAGTCGTTTGAACCTGGAGAGGAATGGGGATACTGTTATATCGACGATCTGGAACTGGATCCAGATGTAGATGTATCGTTCGCGCGCGTGATTGCAAAGATCAAACACCATAATTACATGATGTAATGGCTCCGAGCAAATCTGATCCCACTCTCTGGCCATCGCTGCCGTATCAGGAATGGTCGTCAACGTGCGAGACGGTTCACATGTGGACGCAGATCGTCGGCAAGCTGAAGCTCGAACTCTGCGCACCTGAAAATCACTGGTGGCATGTTGCTCTCTATGTAACGCCACTCGGTCTTACGACTGGGCCGATACCCTATGAGACTTTCACGTTTCAAGTTGAGTTCGATTTTAGCTGCCATCAACTCCGGATCGTTACAAGTGCAGCAAAAGCTGAGATCATAACACTTGAGCCAAAGTCGGTTCGCAAGTTTTACCTGGAGGTTATGGAGGCGTTGGGTCGACTGAATATAAAGATCAGGATCGATACACTTCCGAGAGAAGTCCCTCATCCTATTCGATTCGAGGAGGATATCGTTCATTCCAGTTACGACAAAGTTGCGATGGAGAAATTCCGAACGATCCTTAATCAATGCGATCGCGCCTTTAGAGAATTTCGCGGAAGATTTTGCGGCAAATCAAGTCCGGTGCATTTCTTCTGGGGAGGTTTTGATCTTGCCGAGACGAGATTTACGGGGAAAGTGAAAGAAATTCAAAATGCGGACGGAAATGCGACCACGTTCGCGGAAGAGCATAGCGTGGGTTTTTGGCCTGGAAGTGAGTTTTATCCAACCGCTGGTTTCTATGCCTATGCTCTGCCGCCGCCAGTTGGGTATTATCAGTCCAGCATTGATCCGGAGGGCGCTCGTTACGATGAGACGCTTGGGGAGTTCGTATTAGACTATGAAGCAGTTCGAACCCTGCCGGATCCGTACCAGGCGATCATTGCATTCGCTCAGAGCACATACGAAGCAGCAGCAAACCTCGGCAATTGGGATCGATCTAATCTGGAGAAAGTGATTCTTGAACGGATTCCGAGTGTAGTGAATCGATAGGCAGATCAGTGCACAACATTCAAATGAAGGCTGTGCTGGGTCTTTCCGTCTGAGACCGTCACCACATAAGCTCCCGAAGGCAATCTCGCAGTGTCGATCAACCATTCGTGGGTACCCGCGATCTGGTCCTGTTTCTCAACCGTCTGAATGATCCTGCCCGAAACATCATAAATGCGATAGAGGAGCGACGACCTCGAAGCAAGTGCAATTGATATTGTCGTAGTGTTTTGCGCAGGGTTCGGCGCGATCACCGTTGAGAAGGTAGCGGCCTGAGTCGGCGCGTTGCTTTTCTCTACTCGCTTGATTGTTGCGGATTCAGTCTGAGGCTGGTGCAGGCAGGTATTCCAGATGCTGAGATGATTGATAAGCGGCAATCCGCAGGATTGTGCTCGAAGCTCTCCACTCATGCCCAGCAGGGCGAGCAAAGCGAGGATAATTAGTCGTTTCATAGCAACAGTCCACAAAGTGATTGAAACTGGAGCAGCCAACTAACATACCACATTTCGCATGCAAAATCAAGTCTTCATACTTGCTTTTAAGAACCGTACTGCTTCATTCAGCGCCCGGGCACGGTGGCTGATCCGATTTTTCTGTTCGGGATCAAGCTCAGCAAACGTTCGTCCTTCGCTTTCGAGCGGCTCAAAGACAGGATCATAGCCAAATCCATTCGACCCTTTTGATTCGAGCGTAATAGTGCCAGCGACTTCACCAGAAAACAAATGCTCAGAACCATGATCATCGATAAACGCGATTACGGTTTTGAATCGCGCGCGCCGATCTGCTTTGCCAAGCATGGAAAAGAGAAGTTTATTGACATTGTCGAAATAGCTCGCGCGTGGTCCGGCATATCTAGCGCTATAGACGCCTGGCTCCCCATTGAGTGCTGCAACTTCAAGCCCCGTATCATCTGAGAGTGTGGCACTTCCTGTCAATGCATGAATTGCCCGAGCTTTGATTAGCGCGTTTTCTTCGAGCGTCGTGCCGGTTTCTTCGATCTCAATTCCAGAAAGACCTGCCTCTACAAGCGTCTGTATTTCGAAAGTGTTAGGGAGTTCACGTTGAAGCACTGCGACAAGTTCGTCGCGCTTGTGCTTGTTGTTTGTGGCGAGGGTGATCTTCATTGATCAAAACAACAAATCTACCGCTTGCCCAACGCTTTCAACTCCCGAGATCCTCTTCGCTTTCGTCATTCTGTCGAGCGCTTTGAGATTTGCCTTCGGCATGATGATATGCTCGAAGCCAAGCTTCTGCGCTTCCTGCACACGCATTTCTGGCTGCGGGACGGCGCGGACTTCTCCGCCAAGCCCAATCTCACCAATGAGACATGTACCAGCGTTCGCAGGCACATCTCGATGGCTGCTAACGACCGCCATCGCGATCGCGAGATCAACGGCAGGTTCATCGATGTAGAGTCCACCAGCAATATTGATGAAGACATCGCTTTGCGAAATACGAATGCCAAGACGCTTTTCGAGAACGGCGAGAAGCATTGAGGTACGACGCTGATCGTAAC
>Ga0207112_1181_pt1 | contig 14511 bp, 12 predicted proteins | sample Alteio_BWMinHeat_72_FD_153549 | JGI IMG/M metagenome (GOLD analysis project Ga0207112, IMG submission 153549) | Enriched cells from forest soil in Barre Woods Harvard Forest LTER site, Petersham, Massachusetts, United States -... | ecosystem: Environmental > Terrestrial > Soil > Temperate forest >...
ACAGTTATGCGGACAAAGTCCCCTTCCTGGCGCGAAACTTCGGAACGTTTGGGATCCATTTCAGCTACGACCTGTTCGACTCCGGTCGCAAGAAGGCCGACTTGCGGGAGCGTCAGTCGCAGATGTCTCAAGCGAAGGAGAACCTCGCGAAGCTGACGGATGAAGTCGAACTGGAAGTGGAAACAGCGTACAACAAGCTGGAAAGGACACGAGAAATGCTGAAGGTGTCCGCAGAAGTGCTGGCGCTGCGAAGCGAGTCGAATCGTGTACTGCAACAGGAGGTCTTGCGTGGAGCGGCACTGAACTCACAGGGGGACGCCACCAGTGCCCAGGAATACGATGCAAAGGCGCTTTTCTTGCAGTCACAATTGGACTACTTACAGGCCCACGATGAACTCCTAGATGCGATCGGCAAAACGGTACAATAAAACACGATCCATCCGCCGGTGATATGACCATCACGATCACACTGTCACACGGTTCGGCAACGTAAAGTAAAAAATTGCACCGTGTCCCTCGTTGGCGCTTGCCCACAACTGCCCGCCATGCGATTCCACTATGGAACGGCTGATGGCCAATCCCATGCCGCTTCCTTGCGGCTTGGTGGTAAAGAAAGCAGAGAAGACTTGGTCCACGTTTTCACTCGGCAGGCCGACGCCCGTATCGATCACCGAGAACAACAATCGTTCATCCTGTACCTGCGACCTGATAGTGAGTTTTCCACCGGAGTCCTGCATGGCTTCTATGGCGTTGAGCATGAGGTTCATGAAGACCTGCTGGAGTTGCACCCGGTCCGCCTCGATTGTGGGCAATTCGGCATCAAGTTCGGTACTCACGGCAACCGAAGATCGGGTAGCCTCACCTTGCAGCAATGTGAATATTTCGTGGACGATTCCATTTACGTCGACCCGCTCACGTTGTGAGGGAGACTTCTTGTACAACGAGCGTATGTGGTCGATGATTCGGGCCGCACGGTTTCCGTATTTATCAATTCTGAAGGCTGCCGCACGTGCCCGATCGAGGTTGGGCGGTTCGTGGGCAAGCCATTCAATGCAGCTATTAGCACTGTTGACTGCGGCAGCGATTGGTTGTTTTATTTCGTGTGCCAGAGATGCGGCCATTTCTCCCAACATGCTCACACGATTCGTATGCGCCAGCTCGGCCTCGAGTTGGCGCAGTTTTTCATGCTCTTGTTCGGAGCGCTTGCGTTCGGTGATATCAATCACGGTCCCCACGAGCTCAATAAGATCGCCGGACTGGTCGAGGACCGGGTGGCACACGCAGTGGATGTCCCTGATCCCTTTATCCGGATGAATGATTCGGTACTCCAATTCGAAATCCTGCTTATTAGGGACACCTCTTTCGACAAGTTCCCTGCAACGGGCTTGATCGTCCGGATGAATCCGCTGAATGACACTTGCTAACGGCGGTGTAGGGCCAAGCGGGTCGAAGCCCAGCAGGCGAGAACATTCCTGCGAATAGTACGTGTTGTCGCTCACCGGGCTCCATGCCCAGCTGCCGGTTTGGCTCAGCGTCTGCGCTTCCGCCAGGTACGTTTCCCGCCGTTCCAATTCCCGCAGCAATAGTTCCTGCTCGGTGATATCTATGGCAGTGCCGAAAAATCCTGTGAGGACTTCCTCCTTAATAACCGGAATACCGACGCAGCGAATGTAGCGTTGCTCGCCGTTTGGGCGAACAATTCTCTTTTTCACATCGCAGCCCACCCATTGCAGATGCATGGTTTTGATAGTCTCTGCCATGAAGTCCCGATCCTGAGGGTGAAGCGTGGCCAGATACCGTTCAAGTGTTGGAGGGCCCTGCCGCGGATCAAGGCCGTAAATCTGATACAGATCGTCGGACCAGTAGTCAAAAAAACCTGAAGGGTTGAACGCCCAGCTTCCCATGTGCGCGAGGCGCTGCCCTTCTCTGAGATAACCCTCATTCCGCCGCAGGTGCTCCGTTAATCGCACTTGCTCGGTGACATCCATCCCTGTCCCAACGAACCGCTGGAAAATCTCCCCTTGAGTCATCGGAGTACCCACGCAACGTACGTAACGAATTTCTCCGTCAGCCCGCACGATCCGCTTGGTGTAGTCGAATGCGCGATGGTCGGTCAACATGTTTTTAATTTCTTGTCGCATGGATTCCCGATCTTCCGGGTGAATGAGCAGCAAATACTCTTCTGCTGTCGGCGGTCTCCCGCTGGAATCAAGGCCATGAACGTGGAACAACTCGGGAGACCAGTATTCAAATCCGGCAGCGTTGAATGCCCAGCTGCCCATGTGAGCGAGGCGCTGCGCTTCGTCCAGATAATGCTGGGTTCTTTGCAGGGCCTCTTCCGCATGCTTCCGCTCAGTGATGTCCTGGATCGTACCGAAGAGTTGGTAGGCCCGGCCCGATGCATCCCTCCTCACATCCCCTTGACTGTGAACAATGCGCACTTCGCCACTGGGGCGAACGATGCGGTGCTCGATGTCGGGGCGCACTTTGCCACGGAGGGCCTCGTCTGCCGTGCCCAATACAAAGTCATGATCTTCGGGATGAAGCATTTCGCGGAATGCTGGTATGTCGAGCTGGCGCTCCTGCGGACGCAGGCCAAAAATGCGGTAGGTCTCGTCTGACCATGTCAGGCGACTCGTATCGAGGTCCCAAACCCAGTAACCAACGTGGCTGATATGCTGGGCCTCTTCCAATCTGGCTTTGCTGTTCTGCAAATCGTGAGACAGCAACTGCAAAGTGTCCTCGGCACATTTGCGATCTTCGATGTCGGTGACGACTCCATACCATCTGATGATGTTTCCATCTTCGTCTCGAAGCGGCACTCCCCGGTCCAAATGCCAGCGATATTGCCCATCCGAGTGGCGGAAACGCAACTCATTCTCGAAAGGCTCGCCGGTGGCCACGGAAGCCATCCATTTGTCTATGTGTTGCCGAAAATCATCGGGGTGAATTGCGGCTTGCCACCCTGATCCGGCCGTCTCCTCCACTGGCATGCCCGAGCACTCGACAAATCGTCTATTCACATAAACACTTGAGCCGTCCGGCAGAGCACTCCAGACTACTGCCGGAATCGTATCAATCACATCGCGAAGCTCTTTTTCACTCTTACGAAGTGCATCCTCTGCCCGCTTCTTGTCGTCAATGTCGAGATTAACGCCTATCCAATACTGTACATTTCCATCGTTCGCACGCAGCGGTTCGGCGCGACTTAGGAACCAGCGGTACTTTCCTTCAGCATTACGAACGCGAAAGGTCGTTTGGCCGGCACAGCCCGTGCGAAGACACGTTGACCAAACCTTACGTGTCTCCTCGTGCTCCTCCGGATGCACAAAGTGAAGATGAGAATCCCAGGCTGCGCCTGTGGCAATGCCGGACCGGATAGAATGACCTTTTGGCAGACCCAGGTAGTCCGCGAGCCGTTCATTTACGAAGGTGAGCGCGCCGGACGGGTCAGTGTAGAACGTATACGCCGGAATCACATTAAGAGTAGCTTGTATCTGCGCTTCCGACGGCGGATGCTGCCGGGTTGAGTCATTTTCGGGCAAACCGGTAAACAGCCAGAATTCCGTCCCGTCATCAACCTTGTGCCCGAAAGCGATCAATTCAACCCGGGTGGGGACGCCATCAAATCGCCGCATGCGAGCCTGGGTGCGAAAGAGTGTTCTGTTCGCGATAGAAGTTTCCCAGCCGGCCGTCGCTATAGCGCGATCCTCGTCCAAGAGGAAACTGCGCCAGTCAGATTGCTTGATCTGCTCGGGAATGAGGCCGGTAAAGCGTTCCAGCGCCGGGTTTGCGTATACACAATGACCCTGGCGGGTCGCCAGCCACGCAGGCGTTGGAGAGGATTGATAGAACCTATTGATCTCAGGGATGTCAGCCATCAGTCAGAGCTGCCTGCAAGAAACCTACCCGGCGGAGCATATACCAACCGATTCTAAATATCTTCCTGTACCATGCCGAATACATCTGCTCCCTCTTGAGAGATCGGTCTTAAGATCCCTAACCTTTTCATTTTGGCCAACAAAGTGGTTCGCTTCAACCCCAGTTTGGCTGCGGCGCCGTGTGGCCCACCGACTACCCAGCCGGCCTGTTCAAGTGTTTCGACAATCAGAGTTCGGTACGAGTCTTCCAGAGGCATTAACGACGGAAATGCCCGAGTGCGATGAAAACTGGAGAGCATCGGTTCTGTTTGCTTTTTATGCAGCGGGTTCGAAAGTACGCCATCTCGAGAAACGATGACCGCTCGTTCCACCATGTTCTGCAGCTCGCGAATATTGCCCGGCCAGGAATACCACTGGAAGGCGGCCATGGTCTCTGGAAGAATCGAGTCGACGTGCTTCCCCATGCGACGACTGAACAGCTTTACGAAATGTGTGACTAGAGCGGGAATGTCTTCTCGGCGCTCGCGCAGCGCAGGCAGCAAAACCGGAAAAACATTCAGTCGATAGTAGAGATCACTGCGAAATTGCCCCCGAGCTACCATCTTGACCAAATTCCGATTCGTTGCCGCGACGAGCCGCACATCCACCGTGTGGGTCCGACCGCTGCCTAAGCGCTCAAATTCCTGTTCTTGCAGGACACGTAACAACTTTGGTTGCAAGGCAGGAGGGATATCGCCTACTTCGTCTAAGAACAGCGTTCCTTTGTCGGCCATTTCGAAGCGCCCGATCTTCTGCGCAATGGCTCCGGTGAAAGCGCCCTTCTCGTGACCGAACAACTCGCTTTCCAAGAGATCAAGTGGTATAGCGGCACAATTCACTTTGATAAAGGGGCGTCCGTACCGCCGACTTGCTTTGTGAATCGCATGAGCAATAAGTTCTTTTCCTGTGCCAGTTTCCCCCTCAATGAGCACGGTCGAGTCGGTGGGAGCAACCTGTTCGGCTTGGTCGAGAACAGATTCGAGGGCGGGGCTATTGCCTATGATCCGCTCGAATGTACGTTCTGACTGATCCAATGTTTCGGGCATGGCTGGCGCACGATCTCCCACAGAAACACTCGCTTCCCTTCCAGGTCCGAATCGCGACTGCAACAATCTTCAGATATCAAGTGCGGCTCGGACCATTTTGAGTAACAGTTGATGATCGAATGGCTTGCTAAGAAACTCGACCGCTCCCTCTCTCATCGCTTGAATCCGCATCCGGGCATCTCCATGAGCAGTAATAAATATGATGGGAACATTGCACCCATCTTCCTTCAGTCTGGTCTGTAACTCCAGTCCCGACATCCTCGGCATGCGGATGTCAACAATCAGACACGCGGCCTGACGATCCAGATCGGATTCGAGAAACTGTTCTGCGGATCCGAAGCAGTGCCCCGCAAGTCCGGACGCCTCCATAAGGTCGCGCAGCGAATCCTGCATGGCCTCATCGTCATCGATGATGGCAACGAATTTTTGCGTTAGCCCCACCGCCATGCCCTGAGCGTAGCGTAAGAGTCGCACTCGAACAATAATGCTTTGGTCGGCAAAAACCTGACTTTAGTAGGTAATCATCTACTATCGATAGCTAGGGCGACAAAACGAACGGCTAGACTCAGGGCGTTACGAGGACTTGAGTTTGTCCGCCATCCGGACAAGCTCAGGTAGGGATTTCGCTTGCATCTTTTTCATGACCTGGCTGCGATACATTTTTACAGCCGCTTCGCTGGTCCCCAGTTGCGCTGCGACCTGCTTATTAAGCATGCCGGAGACGACCAGGTCCATCACTTCACGCTCGCGAGCCCTGAGCTTCTCACAACGATTACGCAGTTCAGCGAACTCTCGAGATCTCTCTCGCAAGACACGAGCACGAGTCAGCGATCGCTGAACCGCATCGAGCAGCTCCTGTGACCTGAATGGCTTGGTGAGAAACTCAACAGCGCCAGACTTCATGGCTTTGACCGACATCGGCACGTCGGCATGGGCCGTGAGAAAGATTATCGGAATGGTAATTCTTTCCTTTTTCAATTCCCGCTGAAGGTCAAGGCCACTGATACCTGGAAGTCTCACATCCAGAACAAGACAACTGAGAGCGTCACAACGCGGACGGGACAAGAACTCCTGTGCGGTTGCAAAAGATGTGGAATGCAGGCCGACCGAGTCCAACAGTTCCTGTAGAGACTCCCGCATATCAGCGTCATCATCAACGATGAATACCGTTGGCACCTCTTGCGAATTCATTGCGCGGTCCTTATCAGAACTGCGATGAGATGAAGCCTCATAGTCGTGGTTCACCATGTTAGAGCCATGGGATGCGTGCGCCGTAAATTGTATCCGATGACGCGACGTAAAGCTGCGCGAGCAATCTGCGTTCGTGTCGTTCGCAAGCATCGGGTTCGCGGCCGTTGATCGCCATGCGACACCTTCATGCCGTACCCTCCGGTGCTGGACACCGAGCTAAGCCCCGCCGAGAGATGTCCCTTCGAACGTGCAATTCCTTTGCCGTGAATTCGTGGCTACCAACCACAACCGCTGACCTCAAAAGTGCGCCCTCCCTGGGGTGACGCATGCCGTGACATTTGACGCACGAGGCACGGAAATGACACCGACCGCTACACCCTCTCAGCAACTGCGGAATGGTAGCAACAGCATTTGCACACATTCCGCCTCCCATGCGGTGAAAAATGGAAAAACACGCTAAGCGATCCGTTTGGTAGGGCGCTTGCTCTCTACTCTGAAACTTCGCGGGTAACGACCGGGGTGCGTTTGTGGACGACGATGGCCGACCACGAGATTCCCCCCTTCGCGAAAGTTATCTTGAACTGAGGAAAAAGAAGATACTGTGTTGGCGCGAAAAACCAAATCGCTGTTATGTGGCGACTGGCAGATTGTATTTCTCTTGCTTTGGTCAGCCAGTGCGTATTGCGCAGCTGAACCGGACGGTTCGTCCGGCAATGGCACGAGCATCTTCTCTCCCGCCTCAACACCGGCTGGGTCTATCGCCGACTTGTCCGTCTTCGTGCTCGCTATTACCGGAATCATTTTTGTCGTGGTATTTGCTCTATTGGTGTATTCCGTCGTCAAGTTTCGCGCGCGAGCAACGGATGCCAGACAGGAGCCGCCCCAGGTGTACGGGAGTACTCAGATCGAGCTAGCCTGGACGATCATTCCGACACTGATTGTGGTGGTTCTGTTTCTGGCCACAGCGCGAGTGATCCATGCGATCCAGGATGCTCCCGAGCCTCCGGGCGCCGTGCAGGTCATCGCGATTGGGCATCAGTATTGGTGGGAGTTTCGCTACCCAAAGCTGGGGATCGTCACGGCCAATGAACTGCACATCCCAGTGAGCGATACCATTCATTCGACACCAACATTTTTGCAATTGCTTTCCGCCGATACAGATCACAGCTTCTGGGTACCGGAGCTTGCGGGTAAAACCGACCTCATTCCGAACCACCCCAACAGACTGTGGATGGATCCGCAGCGCGCAGGAAATTTTCTTGGCCAGTGTGCGCAGTATTGCGGAACTCAGCACGCCAAAATGTTGCTCCGCGTTTCTGTGGATAGCCCCGAAGATTTTGCCGCCTGGGTCCGCGCCCAGCAGAAACCCGCAGTGGAAGACGCAGTCACAATCGCAGGCCGACGAGTGTTTGAAAGCAACGCTTGCATGAACTGCCATACCGTAACGGGGACTTCGGCGAACGGACGCTTTGGCCCTGACCTCACGCATTTGATGAGCCGCACCACGATTGCCGCCGGTGCTGCCAGAAACACACATGACAATCTGCGTCTTTGGATTCAAGACCCGAGTGCAATCAAGCCCGGCTCGCTGATGCCCGCCATGAAGCTAAGCGATGCAGACTTCGATGCGGTCGTGAGTTACATGGAGACATTGCGTTAGAACGCCCCGGAGTGAAGACAACGATGTCATCGAACGCGATCACAATTACCGGCACCCAGATCCAAACCCGGCCCTGGGTGGACGAACTTCATCTGTGGCTCGCTACGGTAGATCACAAACGGCTGGGAATTCTCTATATCCTCTCGGCCCTCGTGTTTCTCGTGATCGGTGGAGTCGAGGCGCTCATCATTCGCATCCAGTTGATGCATTCGCACAACAACTTTGTTTCACCCGAAGTCTTCAACCGCATGTTCACCATGCACGGGACGACCATGATCTTCTTTGTGGCCATGCCCGTCCTTTTTGGGTTCGCGAATTACCTTGTCCCGTTAATGATCGGGGCGCAGGACATGGCGTTTCCACGCCTGAATGCATTCAGCTTTTGGCTTTCTTTTCTAGGCGGACTTCTCCTCTATTTCAGCTTCCTCGGGGGCAGCGGCTTGTACGGCGCAGGAAACGCACCAGATGTCGGCTGGTGGTCTTATGCGCCATTAGGAGCACGAGCGTTCTCTCCCGGCCATAGTTCCGACTACTGGACTCTCTCGTTGCTAGTCTCCGGTTTTGGCAGCATCGGAACAGCGATCAACATCATCGCTACCATCATTTCTCTTCGCTGCCCGGGGATGAAGCTCGGTCGAATGCCCCTGCTGGTCTGGCTATACCTCGTGATGGCGGGAATGGTTTTGCTCGCGATAACACCTCTGTCGGCCGCTCAAATCATGCTCCTGATTGATCGGTATCTGGGCAGTCATTTCTTTGATACTCAAGCTGGAGGGTCGGCAGTGCTTTGGATGCACTTCTTTTGGATCTTTGGACATCCGGAAGTCTACGTTCTGATCATTCCCTGTTTCGCTTTCATGTCGGAGATCATTCCCGTCTTTTCCCGAAAACCGATTTTCGGATATCCGGTAATGGTGGCTGCAACAGTTTGCATCGGGTTCGTGAGCATGAGCGTATGGGCGCACCACATGTTCACGGTCGGCATGAACTCCTACGCCAATAGCTTTTTCACCTTGACCACAATGGCTGTCGGGGTCCCGACGGGAATTAAGATTTTCAACTGGATTGGAACGATGTGGGGCGGAAAAATTCAGTTCAAAACTCCGATGCTCTTCAGTATCGGATTTTTGTTCCAGTTCCTCATTGCCGGCCTGACCGGCGTCATGATGGCTTGCTCGCCTTTTGATTGGCAACTGAGCCTCTCCTATTTTGTCGTGGCGCACTTTCACTACGTGATCGTAGGGGGAATTCTGTTTGCTCTCTTTGCCGCGTTCTATTACTGGTATCCCAAAATGACTGGCCGAATGCTGAGCGAGCGGCTGGGCAAATGGCACTTCTGGCTTTTCCTGATAGGCTTCCACCTTACGTTCGATGTGATGCACATTCCGGGGATACTCGGAATGCCGCGCCGGATCTACACTTACGAACCCGGGCGCGGTTGGGACACGCTGAACTTCATCGTCTCGATCGGCGCTTTCATTCAGGCGATTGCGGTCCTCGTCTTCGTGGCAAACCTCATCATTTCTTATTTCAAAGGAGCCGCAGCCGGTAGCGACCCATGGGACTCGTGGACACTCGAATGGTCCACGAGTTCACCCCCTCCCCCATATAACTTTGCAGCCGTTCCAGTGGTCGCGAGCCGCCGCCCCTTGTGGGACCTGAAACATCCTGAAGATCCAGATAGCCGCTACGAATAAAGGTGAAAGCGAATGAGCGCAATGACAAATTCTTTCCCTGGCACACCAGCCTCATGGGAGCTGCCATCGCGCGCGAAGGTGGGCATGGCAGGGCTCATCATTGCGGAATCGGCGATCTTTACGATATTTGTCGTCGCCTATCTCTTCTACCTCGGCAAAAGCATTGCAGGGCCGACGCCGCGTGAGGTCCTTGAAACACCGATCTTTTACACGGCTTGCTTGCTCTCGAGCAGCCTGACGATTCATTTCGCTGCAAAGTCTCTCGCTAAGGGAATTGCATTCGCGTTTCTTGGATTGTGGCTGCTCACCATTGCCCTCGGGGGCTTGTTCCTTTACGGCACAGCCCAGGAATGGCACCGGCTGATCTACGAACACGGACTGACCATCTCCACCAACCTGTTTGGAACAACGTATTACTCGCTCGTCGGCCTGCACGCGTTTCACGTCACCGCAGGTCTCGTCATGCTCGGTGTTGTAGCGGTCTTCGGTCTGGCTGGGCGTATCGGGATGAAGCAAGCCGGCCACATCGAAGTGCTTTCGATGTACTGGCATTTTGTGGACGTTGTGTGGGTTGTGGTTTTCACCGTAGTTTACGTTCTGGGACGCTGAGGAAATATGCCTACGAAATCGTCAACGGAACAATTGGGCGAAATGTCACCCGCTCCCCGCGAGATCGAGGTGCCCGCGCCAACTGCGTGGCCTTTCGTTTTGGCGTTGGGGTTCACTTTGCTCTTTGCGGGCCTGGTAACGAGTTTGTCAGTGAGCGCGCTTGGCGGCTTGCTTTCGCTCGCGGGCTGCATCGGCTGGTTTCGCGAGGTCTTTCCCCACCAGCACGAGGAAGTTGTACCAATCGTTCCTGAACAGATTCGCCTTACCACTGAACGCCGCGTTGTGGAACGAGTCCCAGTTGCGGCAGATCAGGTGCGCGCATGGCTTCCGGTACATACGTATCCAGTTTCATCGGGTGTTAAAGGTGGCATGGCTGGCAGCATTGCAATGGCGGTTCTGGGTTGCGCTTATGGCGTGCTCAAGGCCGGGAGCATTTGGTATCCCATCAATCTGCTGGCCGCCGTTGTTTACCGGGAATCCATCCTTCTCGGGCCCGAACAACTGTATTCATTTCATGGGGAGAGCTTCGCGATTGCTTTCGTCCTCCACGGCGTCGTCTCTATTCTTGTGGGCGTACTGTACGGCGCGATGCTGCCTATGTTCCCGCACCGGCCTATTGTTCTTGGGGGCCTAGTCGGCCCGGCGCTGTGGTCGGGATTGCTCTACACGATGCTCGGACTGCTAAATCCATTGCTCGCAAGCCGCATTGATTGGTTCTGGTTCGTTGCGTCTCAAGTGGCGTTTGGAATTGTCGCGGGCCTTGTCGTGATGCGTCAGGCGACTATTCCTACGCGAGAGAACGTGTCGTTTGCTTTACGCGCTGGGATTGAAGCTCCTGGAATTATTCCTCCACGAGAGAGCGGGGAGAGCCGATGAATCGAGCCCCCATCTTGTTAGCATTCATCGCTCTGCTCCTCGTAGCACTATCAGCTTGCAGCGCTCCAAATGGCCAACCGCAGAAAGGTTCGGAGCCGCTGGCGCCCAACGAGGTCCTAGAATTCGGAACTCTTTACGCTCAAAACTGTGCGGGCTGCCATGGCACGGAAGGCCGCGGAGGGGCGGCGATTGCACTGAACAATCCCGTATATCTCGCCATCGCCGATGAAAAAGCGATGCGCAACGTGATTGCCAATGGCGTCCGCGCAACTTCGATGCCCGCCTTCGCGCAAAGTGCCGGAGGAATGCTGACCTTGCAACAAATTGATGCGCTGACAAACGGAATGTTTTCAGAGTGGCAGCGCAAAGGAATTCTCGACGGAGTGAATCCTCCTTCCTATGCGGCAAAGACCGCAGCGAATGTAGATCACGGCAAGCTCGCCTTCGAAACTTATTGCGCATCGTGCCACGGTGCGGAAGGCGGAGGAACACCCAAAGGAAGCGCCATCACGAATGATTCATTGCTGGCCCTGGTCAGCGATCAGGGACTGCGCACCATCGTGATCACGGGCAGGCCGGAACTAGGAGCGCCCGATTGGCGTGCAAATGTTTCGGGTAAGCCGATGTCAGACCAGGAAATCACAGATGTCGTTGCCTGGCTGGCGTCGCGGCGCGTGCAGAACCCCGGCCAGTCGTATTCCCCTGAAGACGATCCGCAGCATCTGGAGAAATCAAAATGTCCTCCGAGCCTGTGACCGCTGTTGAGTCCGCAAGAAACCAGTCGACGGGAGGTTCCGTTTCGCGTCGCGGATTCTTCATGAAGCTCGGAATCCTGTTCAATGGATTCGCTACGCTCGTTTTAGCAGTGCCGGTGGTACGTTTTCTTCTCGCTTCTGTTACTCGTGGCCGCGAGAACGGTTATCTCTCCTGGGTGCCACTGGGAAATGTCACCAACTTTCCAGAAGGAGAGACGCGACTGGCAACTTTTCGCAATCCCTTCGTAATGCCAACTGACGGCAAGACTGTAGACACGGCGTGCTGGGTACGGCGCGTCGCAAGCGACCGGTTCCAGGTGTTTGCCATCAACTGCGCGCATCTCGGTTGCCCCGTCCGCTGGTTTCCGCAATCCGGATTGTTCATGTGCCCTTGCCACGGAGGCGCCTACTACCGCGACGGCTCGCGCGCGTCAGGACCGCCCGAGCGCGGGCTGTTTGAGTATCCGTACAAGATCGAAAACGATGTGCTAACGATCAATGCTGGACAATTGCCGACGCCCGGCGACCCGATGGCAAGGGTGAGTGCGGAGAAGCCACCATGCGCTTAATCAGGAAAATTGGCGAATGGTTCGATCACCGTCTGCAACTGGCGGCGCCGATCCGCGAAGCCGCCGAACATCCTGTGCCGCGAAATACAGCAAGCTGGTTCTACGTTTTCGGCAGCGCGGCGCTTACCGTCTTTCTTTTGCAACTGGTAACGGGGATTCTACTGGCGCTGATTTACGTTCCGTCAGCAGGTGAAGCATGGAGCAGTCTCCAAGCCTTGAATCATCAGGTGGCGCTTGGCTGGTTCATCCGCGCCATGCATGGATGGGGCTCCAACTTCATGGTGGCCATTGTCCTTATTCATATGGTGCAGGTGTTTCTGTTCGGGGCCCACAAATACCCTCGCGAACTCACCTGGGTCGTCGGGGTCTTTCTTTTGCTGATGACTCTCGGCATGGCGTTCACCGGCCAAATCATGCGCTTTGATCAGGACGCTTACTGGGGATTGGGCATTGGAGCGTCCATCGCCAGCCGCGTCCCCTTTATCGGCCCTGCGGTTGTGAAACTGATGCTGGGCGGGCCGATCATCGCTGGCGCAACCCTATCGCGATTTTTTGTATTGCACGTATTCGTGATTCCCGGAATGCTGATTGCTTTCGTCTGCCTCCATGTCTTGATGGTGTTGAAGCTGGGCATCAACGAATGGCCGATGCCGGGGCGCATCGTAAAGCGGGCGACCTATGAGGCCGAATACCATGCTTTGACCAAGAAGGATGGCGCGCCCTTTGTGCCGTATGCGATCTGGAAAGATCTGTTTTTTGCGGCGTTTGTCATTCTGGCAGTCGCTGCGTGCGCTTTCTACTTCGGTCCATTCGGGCCGACTGGACAGCCGGATCCCACAATCATCCAGACTGCCCCCAAGCCAGATTACTTTTTCCTGTGGCTGTATGCTTTGGTTTCACTTCTCCCGCCATCACTGGAGACTCCGTTTCTTCTCATTGGTCCAGCGTTAGCAATTATCGGCCTCATCCTTCTGCCCTTTCTTTCTGGCGAAGGAGAGAAAAGCTGGAAGCGCCGTCCGATTGCGGTCATCACGGTCTTGCTGGTCGCGATCACGCTGGGCACGTTCACGCGTCTCGCCCAGTTCACACCCTGGAGTCCGCACATGAATGCCTGGAGCAGCGATCCCGTGCCCGACAGATTTATCCACAGCACAACCGCACTGGAACGCCGGGGAGCGCTTGTGTTTCAGGCCAAGCAATGCCGCAACTGCCACTCACTCGGCGATACCGGCGGACAAAGAGGGCCGTCACTTGACAGTGTTGCGGTCCGGCTCACGCAAGATCAACTCATTCGCCAGGTAATTCAAGGCGGCGGCAACATGCCTGCGTACGGGAGCAACCTGAGTTCGGCAGAGACTACCGCGCTCGTGGCGTTTCTTGAAACTCTGCACCCCTCAACCCAAAAGCCTGCAAGTGACGCTTCGCGGAACATGCTGCTTGGACAGACCCAACCTCAGATCACTGATCAGCCCTGAGGCACATCAATGTCACACGCTCATCACGGTACCGTTGGGTCAATTTGGATTTCTGGCCCTCTATTTCTTATTGGGCTTGTGTACGTATATCAATGGATAAGAGCCACCCGGCTGGCTTCCGGCGGTGTTAAAGGCTGGCGTGCCTATAGCTTTCTTGTGGGATTATTGTTGATCTGGGTTGCTTTAGACTCACGGCTGACACTCCTCGATCATCAGTCGCTCACAGCCCACATGATCCAACATCTACTACTGATGACAATTGCGCCTCCTTTGATATTTCTCGGTGCTCCGTGGAGACTATTCCCGAAAAGCTCAGTTCCAAGACTGATGGACGTGATTGCTCAATGGCGCGGCTTAGCATTCCTCAACCCACTGCAAACTGCGCTGTTGCACCCAGTTGTCGGCTGGATTGGAGCGTGTGCCACCTTGATCGTGTGGCATGTCCCTGTCGTATTTATCTTTGCCTCGCATTCGGAGACCTGTCACAAAATTGAGCAGGCGTCTTTTCTTGTGGCAGGATTGCTCTTCTGGCGCCCGGTTGTGGAACCTTCGCGAGCCTCTTTGAAAGGGCTCGAGTGGTCGCTACTTTTGTATCTATTCCTGGCCACCTTGCCGTGCGACATTCTTTCCGGGTTTCTGGTCTTTTGCGACCGCGTAGTTTATGCGGTCCACTCCTCGTCATCGTTGTTCGGATTTTCAGCTCTCGAAGATCA
>Ga0207112_1169_pt2 | contig 14498 bp, 7 predicted proteins | sample Alteio_BWMinHeat_72_FD_153549 | JGI IMG/M metagenome (GOLD analysis project Ga0207112, IMG submission 153549) | Enriched cells from forest soil in Barre Woods Harvard Forest LTER site, Petersham, Massachusetts, United States -... | ecosystem: Environmental > Terrestrial > Soil > Temperate forest >...
GTGGTCTGAGGCTTGGCCGATGGCTCGCCCTGAGGTTCCGCGCCGGATTGCGGCGGTTCCGCCGACGGACTCGCTGGTGCAGCATTCTGCGGGGAATCCTGCGGCGGCGGCTGAGTCTCCTGACTGAATTGCTGAGGCTGTAACCGAAACAGTACCGCCGCGACGGAGGGAGTCGTCAACAACAATCCGAGAATGGCGGCCAGATACATGCTCATGTGAAATTGGATGCTACGAACGTCAGGGTCACCTGGAATTCTAGCTTCCAGCCTGTGATTCTGGAACTCTGGGGGCCGCAGAATTCATGCGACTGTAACAGTCTCCAACACTCTCCGCCGCTAACTTCGCGTCGCTGCTTCCAGCAAATTGTTCGATCGGGACTGGGACAGCGGCAGGCGCAGGCGAAAGGTTGTGCCCGCTCCCGGCACCGACTCGAAATCAACCGATCCGTAATGCCATTGCAGAATCTGATAGGTCTGCGCCAGGCCGATGCCGGTCCCTTCCTTCTTTGTTGTGAAATAGAGCTCAAAAATCTTGTCCTGTGCGTCGGCGGGAATGCCGCCGCCCTGGTCGCGAATTTCGGTGACTACCATGTCATCCTCACGCCGGGCCGAAACCGTCAGCTTGCCTCCGTCCGGCATGGCCTGGACTCCGTTGAGCACCACGTTGAGGATGGCCTGTTTGATGAAGTCGGTGTCGACCTTCACGGTCAAGGGCTGGGAAGGCAGTTCGCTGACAATGGTCACGCCATGCCGGCTGGCATCGGGCTCGGCCAGTTGGACTCCATCTTCGAGGAGTCGGCGCAGGTCAGTTTCCTCCAGATGCAGATCGCGGGGACGCGTGAAATCCACCAGGATCTGTACCACACGGTCCAGGCGATGTATTTCGTTGCCGATAATGTCCATGTGACGGCGCGTGTCAGGATCGACCTGCCGCAGTTTGCCCTGCAGCAACTGCAAGTGCAGAACGATGGCGTTGATCGGATTCTTGACTTCGTGAGCCACGCCGCGCGTGATCCGTCCATTTGCGGAAAGCCGGCGGGACATTTCGATTTCGTCCTCGATGCGGCGTACCGATTCCGCATCCCGCATGGTCAGGAGCGCGCCAATCTGGGTCTCTTTTTCGCGGATAAAGTCGAGCGAAATCTGCACCCGTTTTCCGCTGGGAAACTCGATCTCCCGCGGAAAAATCGGGCTGCGTCGTTCAAACGCTTGCAGCAGCAGCGCCCCGAACTCCGATTCAGCAGAGAAAATCGCTCGTGCTGCCTGGCCCAGCAACTCTCGCCGCGGCCGGCCCAGGAACTTTTCCACGGAAGCGCTCACCAGCACAACTCGTGAATCGCGGGTGAAGAGCATCAGGCCGTCCTGCAAATTGCCCATGATCTGATCAACGTTGTCTTTCAGGGCGGAAAAGATTTCTTTGGCGTCGCGCATCTGGCGGCCCAGATGAGCGATCTTGAGGCTCACCAGTCCATACTCATCGTGCCCAGACTCGCCTTCACCGACTGCGTCGCCGCCGCCGGCGGTAACGCTGTCCAGGCTGCGATTGATTTGTTCCAGCGGTCCCAAAGCAATGTTCGAGAGTCCGGCGGCCAATATTAGAGAGAGCAGGATTGCGATGCTGGAGAAGATCACTGCCTGCTGCAACCGCGGCGTCAGTTCGTTTTTCAGGAAAACTGTCGACACTCCCACTCGGATGCTGCCGAAGCGCGCGCCATCCAGTTGCAGAGGGATGCGCACGTCATACACAGTTGGCGGGTTGTACACCATGCGGAACTGCCGCCGAAAGTTGGCATTTTCCACGATGTGGAAGTCGGGACGGTCAGGAACCAACTTCCCCACCAGGTCGGGATTGGTATGAAGGATGGCTTTGCCATCGCTATCGACGATAGCAGCGTCGTAGATGATGGGCCAGGTACCTACCACCGATTCCAGAAAATTATTGAGATCGCGATCGGTGCTGAGGTAATAGGCCACCGCCCGGCGTGTGGCCTCCGGATTCGTAGTGTCCACCTTGGTGCTGCTCAAATCAGGGGCGGCGTTCGCGGCCAGATAGGCGAGGTTCGAAGTCAGCTGCGCCGCGGATTCACGCGCCGTGGTCACGCGCTGGCGCAGCAATTCGGAGATGTAGATGTAGGAAAACGCCAGCACCAATACTGCGACCATGAAGGTGATGGCTAATACGATTTTGGTTTTTCGGCGCATGGACTGCTGGAACTAGCCATTGGCTTTTAGCTCTTGGCTCTTAGCTAATACCCATAAGTATTGGCCAGGTGCCAATTGCTGAAAGCCGTTCGCGATTGCCCCCGCGTACTTTTCCTGCCTTTGGGATGCAGATTCAATCCCCGGCATTTGGAATCCACCAATGGCGCTTAGCCAATGGCCAAGAGCCAATAGCTAAAAACTGCCTTATTCTTCCCTCACCAACGCCGCATCCGCCGCAGCGTTGCCGTACTCTTTGAGCTTGTTGTGCAGAGTCTTCAGGCTGATGGCTAGGATCTCGGCGGCGCGGGTCTTGTTGTTGTTCGTTGCTTCGAGCGTTTTCAGGATCAGCAGCCTTTCTGCTTCCTCTACTGTGGTTCCCACGCCCAGGCGAACGGTGTCGGAATCCTCGGCTGAACTGCGCAGACTGGATTGCCCGAATCCTGGCGGCAGGTGTTTGGTTTCAACCAATGCGCCATCGCACACAATGATGGCGCGTTCCAGCGTATTGCGCATTTCGCGCACATTGCCCGGCCAGGAATAGCTCTGAAAGGCGTTGAGGACGGCTTCACTCACGCCCGCAACCTTTCGTCCGTGTTTCTCATTCATGTCCGCGAGCAATGCTTGAACCAGTTCCGGGACGTCTTCCTTGTGTTCGCGCAAGGGCGGCATGTGAATGTTAAAAACGTTGAGCCGATAATAAAGGTCGTTACGCAGTTCACCTCGGGCGACAGCTTCCTCGGGGACCTTGTTGGTGGCAGCCAGGACGCGGACGTCGACTGTGGTCTCCACCTTGCTTCCCAGGCGTCGCAATTTGCGGTCCTCGAGAACGCGCAGCAGTTTGGCCTGTGTGGCCACCGGCATCTCACCGATCTCGTCGAGAAGAAGCGTTCCGCCTTCCGCCAGTTCGAAACATCCAGTGCGTCGTTCCAGAGCGCCAGTGAAGGCGCCCTTTTCGTGGCCAAATATTTCGCTTTCGATCAGTGTTTCCGGAATCGCCGCACAGTTGATGGGAACGAACGGTTTGTTCCGCCGCGGACTGAGTTCGTGGACTGTCCGGGCCACCAGTTCCTTGCCTGTGCCGCTGGCCCCAGTGATGAGCACCGAGGCGGTGCTGGGGGAAACCATCTCGATGAGATGAAAGATCTCCTGCATTTTCTTGGAAGACCCGATTAAGCTCCCCAGCGAACCCGCATCGCGCAGCTTTCGGCGCGTGATCTCCAGTTCGGTGCGGGTCCCTAGCAGGGCCATGGCATTTTGCAGGATGGTGCGCAAGCGGTTGGTGTCAATGGGTTTGGTGATGTAGTCGTACGCGCCCATGCGCATGGCTTGAACAGCGCTATCGATTGTTCCTTGCGCCGTGACCACGATTACCGCCATGGTCTGGGCGTCGGTTGCCAGTTTCTCCAGCAGTTCCAGGCCACCCATGCGCGGCATCTTCATGTCGGTGACCACAATCGAGGGTGCCCAAGCGGTAACTTTTTCCAGCCCTTCTGCGCCGTCCTTCGCAGTCTCGGCCCGATAACCCCAGGCCGTGATCAATTCTGCCAGGCCGGTCCGCTCGTTTTCTTCATCCTCGACGATTAGTACTTTTTCATGGTTCATAGTGGCCAACAGCCATTATTTAGGCTTTCCGGCCTGGCTGCAAGCCGTGTTGCAGAGCCCTGATTTTTCCCTCCAGCCGAACCGAATTTCTTCTGCCATGTTGGTCCCGGGAGGTGGAGGTCCAAAGCATGAGTCGGGAGCCGGGTTGTATATCAATCTGAGACACTTAGCGGCATATTTAACTCCCTAAAAAGTTCGCAGATTGCTTGATTTGATCATTGTGTAATGTAAAATCATTGCCCATACCAAAGAGGTACTGGCTTCCCACGCAAACTCCCGGTCTCACCTAACACTAAAGCGTGGACGCGGAATTTTTATTTACGCATTCGGAGGAATTGCATGTCACGTCGTCGTTTGTTGTCTGCCTTATTTCTGGGTCTATGTGCTGTGTCGTTGATGTCACGTACTGCAGTGGCACAAGAGGATGCTGCGCCGAAATGGGACGTATTCGTTGGCTACCAGTGGTTGCACCCCGGTATCACGGTGCCGTCTCCCTTTCAGCCCGCGACCGCTCCCATAGGGGTGAAGATGGGGGATATTCCTGAGGGCGGGGGCGCCGCAGTCACCTATAACTTTTCGCGGTTCCTCGGACTCGAAGCCGACTACGGCGCCAACAAGAATGACAACGGATCGGTACAGACGGTTTCGATCGGACCTCGCCTGGCGTATCGCAACCAGGGAACGACTTTCTTCCTGCACACCTTGTTAGGCTACAACCGGCTGACTGTGCCCAACGTCGACACCAGCAACGGCATTGGTGCAATTCTCGGCGGCGGAATGGATCTGGATCTATGGCGCCGGCTCTCGCTGCGCTTGTTCGAAGCGGACTGGGTGTGGTCAAGCCACAATTTTGCCAATGAAGTTGCCGCTGGCTTTCCTGATTTGCGGCGTCCGCAAGAGAGTGGAGTTCGTTTGCGCACTGGTCTGGTTTTCAAATTCGGCTATCCGACGCTTGCCGTTCCGGCAGCGGCCTGCTCCATCCAGCCCAGCGAAGTTATGGTCGGTGAGCCCGTTACGGTCACGGCCAGCGGTTCCAATTTCAATCCCAAACACACTCTGACCTATACCTGGGCCAGCACGGGCGGCAAGATCACCGGCAAGGACACCACTGCGACCATCGATACGAATGGAGTCGCCGGGGGCAGCTACACCGCTACCGCACGCGTTGCCGATCCGAAGATGAAGAAGGGCGGCGAGGCAAGTTGCAACGCGACCTTCACGGTGAAAGAACCGCCGAAGAATCCGCCAACTATGTCATGCTCGGCCAATCCGACATCGGTGCAGGCTGGCGCGTCGTCAACTGTGACCTGCTCTTGCACCAGCCCGGACAATGTACCGGTCACGATCAGCGGTTGGAACGCTGGCGGTGGCAGCGTCTCCGGTGATGGAGGCACGGCCACTCTCAACACCACTGGAGCGGGTGCAGGCCCAATCACAGTGAGCGCAACGTGTACAGACTCTCGCGGTCTCACAGCGGCGAGTTCGAGCACGGTCACGGTAGAGGTTCCTCCTCCCCCGCCGCCGGAGGCGAGCAAGCTCAGCGAGTGCGACTTCCCCAACAAGGTGAAGCCGTGGCGCGTAGACAACACTTGCAAAGCCATCCTGGACGATGTTGCCCAGCGGTTGCAGCATGATCCCGATGCGAAGCTCGTTATCGTGGGCAATTCCGGGCCGGACGAGAAGCGCAAGAACCTGGCCGGAGAGCGCGCGGTAAATTCCAAGGCATATCTGTCAGGTGGCGAAGCCAAGCAAGCCATCGATGCTACCCGAATTGAAACGCGCACGGGCAGCGCCGGAACCAGGACCGCCGAATACTGGGTGGTCCCGGCTGGTGCGACCTTCTCAGCCCCGGGAACCACGGTGGTGGATGAGTCGATGGTGAAAGCAGTTCCGGATCACCCGGCCGCCGCCAAAAAGAAAGCCGCTAAACCGAAGGCTCAATGACGTTTAGCCGATTACGGCCGGTCGAGTTTCATACTCGATCGGCCTTTTTTTGTCTGGCCTTCGGTAACTTGAAAAGAGCGTGTTACGCTGTCAATCTCAGCCCCGAGCGAAGACTTACTTCGCAAGGGGCAAAATCACCTATGATTTCTCGTAAACTGTTGATTGCATTGGCTATTGCGATGCTGTCCGTCACGACCCTCTGGGCCGGTCAGTGGACCGCGCTGGGTCCGGATGGTGGCGACGTGCGGAGTCTGGGTTTCGACCCGCAGAATCCCGACCGTATCTATCTTGGTACCAGTACCGGAACGCTTTTCCTGTCTTCTGACGGCGGACACAACTGGTCGCGTCTGGCCCATCTGGGGGACGACGACAACGTTCTTGATCACATCGCCATTGATCCGCAGAATCCGAAACACATTTACGTTTCCGCGTGGAGCGTAGTCAATCAGCAGGCGGGAGATGTGTACCGCTCGCATGATGGCGGCAACAACTGGGAAGCGATGCCCGGCGTGCACGGCAAATCGGTCCGAGCCATGGCGATCGCTCCTTACGATTCCAAAGTTCTGGTGATTGGCGCGCTCGATGGCGTGTTCCGCACCAAAGACGGTGGCAAGAACTGGGACCGGATTTCTCCGGTGAAACAGGCGGACGACCTGAAGAATGTCGAGTCGCTCGCGCTTGATCCTAAGAATCCCGACGTAGTTTACGCGGGCACCTGGCACTTGGCGTGGAAGACCGACGACGGCGGCGCCAACTGGCATCGCATCAACAAGGGCATGATTGATGACTCGGATGTTTTCTCGGTCATCGTGGATTCCACCAATCCTTCGGTGGTGTACGCGAGCGCATGCTCTGGAATTTATCGCAGCGATTCGGCCGGCGATCTCTTCCGCAAGTTGCAAGGCATTCCGTTCTCGGCGCGCCGCACCCGCGTTCTGAAGCAAGACCCGAAGGATCCGGCAACGGTTTACGCCGGAACCACCGAAGGTCTGTGGAAGACCCTCGACGGTGGCAAGACCTGGAAGCACGTGACTAGTTCCGAGGTCGTGGTGAACGATGTTCTGGTGGATCCGCGAAATACAAACCGGGTGCTGCTCGCAACCGACCGCAGCGGCGTTCTGGCCAGCGATGATGGCGCGCAGACTTTCGCGGCCTCCAATCATGGTTACACGCATCGCTACGTCAGTTCGATTCTCCCTGACAAGAACGACTCCAACAGCATCCTGGTGGGCGTAGTGAACGACCGCGAGTTTGGCGGCGTTTTCTCCACCCGCGATGCCGGACAGACCTGGCAGCAGAAGAGCGCAGGCCTGGGCGGACGCGATGTTTTCGCGCTGCAGCAGGTCCCCAATGGGCTGATTGCCGGCACCAACAAGGGCATCTTCCTGCTGGATCGTACTTCCAGCCAGTGGCGTCCCAGCAACACCATCGTGACCGAAAAGTCGCCGGCACGCGTGGTGAAAGGCAAGAAGGGGACGAAGGCTGCGAAAGTGCCCGCAGTCACTGTTCGCTCCACACTGGATGCACGCGTGAGCGACATTGAAGTCACACCCAAACGCTGGCTGGCGGCCACCTCGGCTGGACTGTTTACCAGTTCGGACCAGGGCAAGACCTGGACCGGCGGTTCGGTGATGGGCAAGAGTGATTTCGTTGCGGTCGAGTCGAATGGCGATATGATCGTCGCCGCCACTCGCACCAACGTTCTCTATTCCTCAAACGGCGGAACGACCTGGCAGCAGGCGCCTCTGTCCTCCTACATCACAGCCATTCACGGCGTGACCCTCATGCCGGAAGGAGAAATCCTGGTTGCTTCCCGCGAAGGCGCCTTCCGGAGTACCGATTCCGGAGCGACCTGGGAGCATGTGGTGAATGGTATTCCTGACAAGAACATCAGCTCGATTTCATACGACCAGAGCAAGAAGCGTCTGCTGGCGACCAGCATCGCTACCGGCGTCATTTTCGAGAGCAAGGATGGCGGTCGCAGTTGGCATCGCGGCCCCGATTCGGGATACCCGCTGCGTCGCGTCAGCGTAGTACGCGGACGCTTCGTGGGTGCAACCCCGTTCGACGGCCTGATTGTTCAGCCCGAGAATGAAGCGGCCAGTGCCGCGGCCGGCTTGGGCGGATCGTCCAACTAGCTAATCGGAAAACGTCGGGGTTTAGCCTTTGGAGGAGCGGTAACACCGTTCCTCCGTTTTTATTGTGGGCACAAAGAAAACCGGCGGGTGGCCCCACCTTTGCGTTGTGTTCAAAGGTGGGATTCCACAGTCCCCGCGCAGTTAGGATGTTCTCATCCGTTCTAGAAGGAGTTGCATTGCGCGATCCCAGGGAAGGACAGTGGTACCCGGCTGGGTCCCGCCTTTCGAAAAACGAAGGGTGGGGCACCCGGCGAGACAGAACCGCATATCAGTTTGCCGACGAAGCTTCCATAAACGAGCTATACTGCTCCCCGTTTCAACATCGAGGGGCGCATGAAGCGAGTGGTGCTTGCCGTTGTCCTGGTTATTTCGCTGCAAGCGGCCGCCCAGAGCAGGTCCGCTCCGGCCGCCTCTTCCAATCCGAAGGTAAGGGCCATCACCGGATTCGTGCGGCTTGACCGGGCAACTTATCCGAAGCAAGTTACCGATGCTTTGGTCGTGCTGCGGCGCGCAAAGGCCGAATTCGAATCCTCCGGTTACGAGGTGGAAACTGTGCGTCTCACGACGCAGCCGCTGGCGGAACTTGTCTCTGGCCTCTCGGAGGAGCAGGCGCTGGCCTTTCTTGCGCAGCTTGACGACCTCTCGGTAAAAGAGAATTTCCTGCCCAATGTTGGACCGGCAATGCTGCATGACAGCGATGATCCCGCCGCCATGCACCTGCTCGAAAGAGTGCTTTCGACTCTTCCAAACCTCGAAGGCAGCACCATCATTGCCGATGAGGCTGGAATTCACTGGAAAACAATCCGTCGCACTGCGGAACTCGTGAAGTATGTCAGCGAGCATAGTCCGCGCAGCCAGGGAACTTTCAACTTCACCGCCACTGCCATGCTGAAGCCGTTTGGGCCCTTCTTCCCAGGTTCTTACCACACCGGCGCCGGCGGACAATTCGCCATCGGTTTTGAGGGAGCTAACGTTGTCCGCGACGTCTTCGCCAAAGATAAGGGAAACGCCGCAGCCGCTATGGCCGACCTGACCGCTGCGCTCTCGAAACATGCAGCGGTGGCCGAGGCAGTGGGCAAAAAGATTGCGGCGGAAACTGGGTGGACCTATCTGGGAGTCGACCCCACTCCCGCACCTGCGGGGGACGTATCTATAGGGGCTGCGATCGAAGCGTTCACGGGCGCTAAGTTCGGCTCCAGCGGGACTCTTACTGCGGCACATATCATCACGGCGGCCGTTAAAGCCGTCCCCGAGAAGCAGGTTGGCTATTCCGGCTTGATGGTGCCCGTGCTTGAGGACAAGGTTCTGGCGCAACGTTGGGCCGAGTCCACTTACAATGTCGACTCAGTGCTCGCATATTCGGCGGTCTGCGGCACTGGTTTGGATACGATTCCCTTGCCGGGGGACATCAGCGTCGAACAAATGGAGCGCATATTCGGTGACGTCGGGTCGCTCGCCGTGAAATGGAACAAACCTCTTTCGGCACGGCTTCAGCCAGTTCATGGCAAGAAGCCAGGCGATCGAACCGACTTCCAGAACTCGGCTCTTTTTAACACCACGTTGCACGCGTTGCCGTAGCGGTTGACCGCTTCCTTAAGACTGGAAGCTCAGGATGACGCCAACCACAGTATCTGTTTCAGACGGGCTGCCCCTACGGATTCTGACCTTCACTTGCGAAGCCGATTGAGACTAAGACATCGTTAATGTTCGCACCCTTCTACACGCTGTACGCTCTTATCGTGGCGATCGCGATTGTGATCTGGATCGTGATTCGTCGACTCCAGTGAAGTCGGTGGTGGACATCCCCACTCATTCGCAAAAAGCGCGAATGAATGCCCGGCACCCGGTACCCTGCTGCCTTTCGAATTCGCGCTAGCGCGATAATACCGGCAATAACTACACAGCCTGCTCAATCCGTTCGACTAAGTGGCTGATAAATCGGTCCTGAACGATGGCATCCAGTTTGCGACTTGTGGAGGAGTGAGGATGCGCGGCAGGATTGTTTCATGAAGCTGTCGAATGGGAACGGCCGCAACGCCTCGGGGTTCGCCGTTCTGGTCATCATTCAGGTAATGGGGCTGATTCTGGCCGGGTGTTCACGGCGTGACACTTTACCCCTGGTCGAGGAGAGTGCTTCCGCGGACCAGCACCTGCCTTTTGACGCCACATCCGACAAGAGTGGGATCTCCCCCACGGGATCGTTGGCGCCTGCTGCCATCCCGGCCGGAACGCCTGTGACCATTCATCTGCAATTGTCGCTGTCCAGCGCCACTTCGCGCGCGGGGGATCCCTTTGAGGCGGTGCTGGACGAACCCATCATCGTCCGTGGGCATACCCTTGCGCCGCGCGGCGCTGTCCTGGTGGGAAGGGTCCTGGACGCTCGGGCTTCGGACCGGTTTCAGGAGGCAGGCTACCTGCGGCTAGGGCTGACCGCGATATCCCTCAACGGGAAATTGGTTCCCATACAGACCTCCAGTATCTTCATGAAGCGGGGCTCGCACGAGCAGCGCAATGTAACCATCATCCGCGATGGTTCTGGCAGCAAGGGCGCTCTCATCGGGGCGTCCGTTGACGCTCCTGGAACGACCTACGCCACCGGAAGCAGGGATGTCGGCGTCGCCCCCGAGCGGCGTCTTACTTTTCGCCTGGCCCAGTCCCTACCGCTCTAAACCACCCTCGTGTGGGGCGGACACTCCTGTCCGCTGCCTTTGAAGTTGATTTTTTCCTAGGTGGGACTCTTAAGACTTGCAGTCAGCTCACACATGAGTTGGGGTTTAAGTCGAAGACAAAGCGGCGGACAAGAGTGTCCGCCCCACACAAACCCCTACAGCGTGTTCATGAATGCGACCAGGTCGGCTTTCTGGTCGTCGGTCAGCAGCATATTGAAGCGCTGGTCGTAGAAGTTGACCACGTCCATCAAGGTCGGGGACGAGCCATTGTGGAAGTAGGGCGCGCGTGCCGCCAACCCACGCATGCCCGGGATTTTGAACTTACCCAGGTCGGCGCATTTGCCCGTGACCATCGCCCGTCCCGGATCGGTGGTTACAAGCTGAGAGCCGTCGTTGCAGTGCACCGTGTAAGAAGGGAGGTTCGCCGTGGGAGAGGTGGTTCCGATGTTCATCATATCGGGCAACGAGTCGCCACCCACGTTGGGCGTGTTATGGCAGGTCGTGCAGGTGCCCATGATGACCGGTTGGCCCTGGACGTCGTTAAATCCGGGCACGACGGAGATCATCATAGGGAATGTATTGAACAACACCTCTCCCCGCGCCACGGACTGCTGTGCTGCTGCGTTCGCGCCGCCCGCGGAGGCCCAATTGGTGTACAGGGTAAATGCATTGGGGGTAAACGCCGCTCCGGTGTTGATCCCGGGCGAGAAGGGTTGGGTGGAGAGAAACACCGGGCCGCCATTCGCGCCTTGCGCGGTGAGATCTCCGGCCTGAGTGTCGGCCGATTGCGCGGTGAACAGCGAAGTCTCCAGAGTCACGATCTGCTGCAGCTGGGTGTCTGTCGGCGGAGTTGTAGATTGGGCATGGACCATGGTTGCGTCGAGAGCCTGGGTTTTCAAGTCCGGCTCCCGGCCATCCCACATGATCCCGTTGAGAAACTTCAAGTTGGTGGAGGGTAGCGGCCGCCGGTAAAGCGACGGGTTGGTCGCCGTGGTCGCCGGGCACTGGTAAGGATCAGAGATCGCGATGATGCTGAACTCGGCGTTTGCCGGCACCGGCAGCGTCATCCGGATCAGCCCGAAATTCAGCAACTGGCTGTAGGCTGCGGTCGCCGCCGAGGGGGTGGAGACGTCGGTGCTGGGGCAATTGGCGCCGTCCACCACGCGAAACACCGGGTCCGTGCCCTGGGTGGATTGGAAACGCTGCTGCAGGTTCACGGGAGTGATGCTCCATCCGTCGCTGGCGACATGACAGCTGTTGCACGTCCGGTTATTTGTTCCCAGCTGGGTGAAAAACGGGTTCGAATTGTCCACTTGGGTCTTGGCTGAAGGTCTCAACGGTTCCGCTCGGATCCGGAGATGTTTCCTTGAATGTACTTGGTGTTCCTGGTGGCGTCGGAGTGCTGGGTTGGGATCCCGTCCCGCCACACGCTGTAAATACTGACACTAACAACCCGGCAACAGCCAACAAAACCTGGCGTCGATTCATCGCTTACATGGCCCTTTGGTTCAGACGTCGGCCCGGCAACGGGAGAAGTGCCACCCGGCCTGAAATCTTGATTTGTCTGGAGGTCGACAATAACGGGGGGGAAGCATTAAATTACCACATTCAGATCGAAAATCAAGGCGAAACGGCGCGCGATTTATGCGGGTTAAGGTCGCAACTGCTTGCATATGAGCTCGAATCGTGTTCGTTGAAAAATTGCGGGCTTGGCGGGGAGCGACCCGCTTCTTTACAGACCCGGAAGCCCACTGATGTTCTTCCGTCACAGCCTTGTGTGACCGCTGCCCTTAGCAGCTTGCCCGCTCCCGCCTAAACTTCCCAAAATGGAGAGCACGTCACGGCGCGAAGTTGTGGCAGCTGTTTTCCCGATTCAGGAGCGCTAGCCCTTTCGACACTGGGCCCGCACTAATTTTGTGCTTTCCCGAAAAAGCTCGCCGGTTCCCTGCTGCCGCGTCCCATTCGACGACGAACAAACGCAAGGTCCCTCCACTGCGCTCGCTGCGCTTCGCTCCGGTCGGGATGACAGAGATGAGGGGGCTACTGCGGCAGCCCTACCCGGCGCAGCAGGTCGGTGAAGCGCCGATCAGAGTGGAGAGAGTCAAACGTTGGTTCGGTTGCGATATCCACCATGTTGGCATCTCGCACCTGATACCCTTTCTCCAACCACTCCAACGCATGCTCTTTCTCTGCGAGACGGACGTAGAGAGTTGCGATGTCCAGCGGTGCAACATAGCGATGGGTCGACTGGCTGATCAGATCGTCAAGCCAGGCTTGCATAGCGCCTTTGTAGCCCGACACTGAATATGCTTTCCCAATCAGGTCTGCGGTTCGGGGGTTTCCGTCGAGCACGAGTGCATGTTGCCATTCCGCGACGGCTTCCTTATACATGCCTTTGCGATCGTAGGCGCTTGCCAGGCCGAAGTGTGCAGAGCTGAAGTTTGGGTCCAGCTCCAGGGTCTTCTGGTACTGTTCAATCGCTCGGTCGTATTGACGGGCGTAGTACAAGCCGTCCGCTATGTTGGTATTCCCGATCAGGCTTAGCGGATCAAGAGCTATCGCTTGTTTGTGCTCGGCCATGCCCTGGTCGAAGCGCTTCATCGAGTACAGAAAAAGGGGATACATTCCGTGGCCGCTCGAACCGGCATCGGGTTCCAGCTCAATCGCGCGTCGAAATTCTTTCTCCGCTTCGGAGAAATTCCAGTCGTATCTCCACAAGACCCATCCCAACGCCGCATGAGCGTCGGCAACGGAATCGTCCAATTGCAGAGCTTTCGTCGATGCCGCTTTTGACCTTGGCATCATCTCCGAAGGAGGACTGGTATATGCGAGCTCATGGAAGGCGTCCGCCAGTCCAGCATAGGCCAGTGCGTAGTTCGGATCTTTGGCGATGGCTTGCTGAAAATAGTCGACGGCCTTCCGCATATCGTCGTCTGTGAATTTTTCCCAGTAATACCGGCCCTTCAAATACAGGTTGTAGGCTTCCCAATTTTCCGTTTTGTGCGTGGCCAGTTTTTTCTGGTCTTCGGGACTAATCCGCAATCTCAATTTCTCGGAGATGTCCTGGACAATTTCCTGCTGCAAGGCAGAAAGACCGGAAAGTTGGCGATCGTATTGCGTGCCCCATATCTCAGAGCCGTCGCGTGCATCGACCAGCTCCGACTGGAGATGGATGCTATCGCCGTGGTGGACCAGAGTCCCGACCAGGACGGCGCCTACTTTCAGATCGCGGCCCACAGTTTGCGGATCAGCGCCCCGCCCCTTGTAGCGGAACACCGAGCTGCGCGACATGACTCGCAGTTGCGGTAGCTGGGAAAGGCTGTGGATCAGGCCTTCCGTGATGCCGTCGCAGAGGTACTCCTCGTCGGGATTGCCGTTGGTGTTCACGAAGGGCAGCACCGCCACAGAATTGACAAGGTTGCCGGAGCGAGACCAGTAGTACTTGCCTCCCACGATCAGCGCTCCGCCAAGGAGAATGATGGCAACGACAATCGCCGCGACTCTCTTGGCGGACCACCCGGCTGACGGCGGAATCGATATGGCTGCACTTCGCCCGGCAGTCTTTCCCGATTCAGAATCGCGCTTGAGACGCTTAAGATCAGCCCTCAACTCAGCCGCGGATTGACACCGAATGTCGCGGTCTTTCTCCAGTGTTTTGCTGATGATTTCTTCCAGTCTGGGTGGTGCGTCCGGGTTCAACTTGATAATGGATGCCGGTTCGCGATTGAGGATCGACTCGAAGATCACTCCCGACGTATTCCCTCGAAACGGAAGCAGCCCGGTCGCCATCTCGTACAGCACAGTCCCAAACGAGAACAAGTCGGTGCGGGAGTCGAGTTCTCTGCCGCGGACCTGTTCCGGGGACATATAGGAGACCGTGCCCATGGCGGTCCCGGGACTGGTGAGATTTTCCTCCGCGTCGATGGTGGCAGCGCTCTCGCTGG
>Ga0207112_1182_pt1 | contig 14229 bp, 9 predicted proteins | sample Alteio_BWMinHeat_72_FD_153549 | JGI IMG/M metagenome (GOLD analysis project Ga0207112, IMG submission 153549) | Enriched cells from forest soil in Barre Woods Harvard Forest LTER site, Petersham, Massachusetts, United States -... | ecosystem: Environmental > Terrestrial > Soil > Temperate forest >...
GACATCTGATCGGGCATAACGGGCAGTGTCATGTCAGGTATCGTGATGTCACCCTGAAACGAGCCCCCTGTTCCCATTCGCGTCAAAGCGGGTCGATTGCAGGTGCTTTGATTTCGTGGGTCACAAGCGGTCCGTTCAACTCTCGCTTGCTCCTGTTGCTGCTTGCGCTCACTTTCGGCGGCGGCCAACAGGGCGGCCTGTTCCTGGTCCTGTCGTTGCGCCATGATATGGGCGCGCTCCTTCAAGACCAGTTCTTGCTGCTTTGCGATCTCCGAATCGGGATTGACGCTGGGCAACAGGTAGCCGTAATGCTGCACCATGCGAGTAGCCACTGAGCGGAATTCCACATCACGATCGAGCCGGTCAAAGATGGCCAGGTCGGTGAGCAGAGAATCATCAACAACCTGTCCGTTGTCAGTCGCTTCTTTGGCCACCCAGGCCTTGAGTTCGACCAGGATCCCAGCGTCTCTGGCCAGCACGCTCTGGATTTGGGCCGAAGACGCCGCTACGCGTGCCATGTTGCCTTTGGCCAGATCCGACGCTTCCACCTTCCGCGTGGTCGTGACCGCGTTGCGCGGTTCGGGTCTCCGGTCGTTCTCTTGTTCTCTTTCTTGTTCTCTCTGGGCCCGCGCGCCCAGACAAAGCATCAAGGCGACTAATGTCGCGAGCACCAGAAATCTGCCGTAGTGAAGCATGGTCCAGCCCCCGTTCAGTTTAGGATCCTTGCATTCGCCGGTGTTTTTGGCTCGAACTCCACTCCCACACCTTCGGCCACACCACGCACCGCGCTGAGGAATCCTGCCTCCGAAGGCTCGATGTCGTCGGAGTGGATGTCCAGCGAGGCCCAATAACAAACACCGTAGTTCTGATATGGAGCTACCGCGATAATACGTAGATTAGGATGCTCTTGTAGTAACACGTCGCACAAAGCGGGCCGTTTCCCCGGACCATCGACTGCAATCACCAGCAGGTCGGGTAACGTCTTACTCACGCAGTCGGGAATATCGGCATCATTCGCGACCTCTCCAACCACCTGGATCCAAGGTTGATCCGAAAGCGTCCCAAGCAGCGCCTCTCGCATGACCTTGGGACGATTAGCCACGAGAATGCGGACCACCTTGTTCATCGCAATCTCCTTACGGTCAATCAAGTATCGGCCGAGGACCGCAAAAGTCTAAGGCTCAACGAGGGGTGGATTTCGGCTTAAGGGTAGGGTGTGTGGGAGTGCTCAGGAAAGTGGCCCACTAGGTACCACGCGGACCGGCATAGTGGGCCCATCGGACTAAGGCAGAGGAGTACCGACCAACCCGCAGCCTAGTCCCAGCATCTAGTCCACAACATCAATTTGAATTTTGTGAGCGGTGCCGGGGAGCAGCAGAAAAAGATCGCTTCCGGATGGCGGGATTTGCGTCGTCCTTTTCAACAAATCGGAGTCTGCGATCAGCCGGATCGAAATCTTTATTTTGTTGACACAGAAGATGGTTACCTCATAGGATTTGATCAAACAGAGAGGCGTTCCCCGTTGTGGTAGCTGCGAGTTTACATTCCTGACATTCTGTCGGGTCTTAGGGTGGACTAACCAGTGGTGCAGATTAGCAACGAAGTACCTCCCGCTAGCTTGAACGTTTACCTACTAGCCGAGAATCGCCTGCTGAGAGAAACCCTGGCGCGTTTGCTGCAAAAGCGTGGGGGGATAGCCGTGGTCGGTGTGAGCCGGTACACCGAGTGCTCGGTGGCGGAGATTTGTGCTTCTCGCTGCTCTATTCTGCTCATGGACTCCGTGGTCACCACCGAGGAAATGATCTTGCTCGGCGACCTCTTTGAGAAGGTTCCAGAAATCAAGGTTGTCCTCTTTGGAATGGACAGGGACGCGGGCGTGTTTATGAAGTCGGCATATTGTGGCGTGAGTGGCTACGTGCTGAAGGACGCCTCGGCCTCCGAGATCATAGCCGCCGTGCGTGCCGTCGCCCAGGGAGAGGCCGCCTGGCCTCCCCAGCTGTGCATGGAATTGAGCCGGCACCTGTCTCACGAGTACCGGATGCGGGCTAAGCTGGGAGTTCCGCTGGGGAGTGCCAAGTATTGCCTGACCGCGCGGCAACTTGAACTCATGAGGCTGGTGGAGAGAGGTCTGACCAATAAAGAAATTGCGGTGAACCTCAATCTCTCCGAATTTACCGTAAAGAACCACATTCGGCGCGTCATGCGAGAGGTCGACGCCGACGATCGCCACGAAGCCGTGGACGCGATTCGCGCCAGTGGGCTCCTTCCTGTCGCTTAACTCCTGCGGGGCTTCCTCTTAGTGAGCTTGCTGCGAACTGTCGTAGCACCAACGTTACCAGCCCGACCGCCGGAGACGGCATCATAATAGGTGTATGCGGCTCAACCCCATCAGGGCGATGGTTTTGCTGGTCCTGTGCGGACTTGTCGCCCGCCCATTAGCCCAACAGCCGCAGAAATCTGTCAGTGCGCTCCCGATCAGCCGTACAAGTGTGGAGCCTGTAAACTCCGTTCGCGCCTCAGGGCGCCACCGCACCTTGACCCCGGATGACGGGTTGGCGGTAATCGCGGCCGCACTGGATTCCCGAACCCATCTGGATCGCGAGCCTGATTGTTCGCACCTCGTCCATGCCATTTATAATCGCGCAGGATTCCCCTACATTTACGCACCCTCCTCGGATCTTTATGTCGGGACCCATGAATTTCAACGCGTGAACCATCCCCAGGCCGGCGATCTGGTGGTGTGGAAGGGACACGCAGGGATCGTGGTTAGTCCCGCAGGTCACGTCTTTTTCAGCGCCTTGCGTTCGGGGCTTGGCACGGACGCTTATGACGCGCCGTATTGGAAAAGCCGGGGGCACCTCAGGTTCTACCGCTACATCAAAGGCAGCTTCGCCGGCACCCGCAGGTAAGGGGTCGCATCGCTTTCCCCACCGGTTCATCTAACTCATTATGGAAAACGGACTGGCGGTCTCAGTATTGGACCTCGTCGGCATGCGGGCCGGCGAGCCCGTAGGCAGCGCCATCGCCCGTTCGGTGGAGTTGGCGCAACATGTCGAGCGGTTGGGACATAAGCGGTATTGGCTGGCCGAGCATCATTCCATCGCTGGGCTCGCTTGCGCGGCCACGGCTGTGTTGATCGGGCATGTGGCAGGTGCGACGAAGACTATTCGCGTGGGCAGCGGCGGAGTGATGTTGCCGAACCACGCGCCGTTGGTGGTAGCGGAACAGTTTGGAACACTCGAGGCCATGTATCCGGGACGAATCGATCTCGGACTCGGACGTGCTCCCGGCAGTGACGGTCATACCATGCGGGCGCTGCGGCGAGACTTGCGCCAGAATGGGGACGAATTTCCCGCTCTTCTGCAGGAACTTCGGTCGTATCTCGGACCGGAGAAGCCGGGACAAACTGTGAAAGCCATTCCTGGGCAAGGCAGCAATGTGCCCATCACTCTGCTGGGATCGAGCGGTTTCAGCGCGCAACTGGCAGGAAAGCTCGGTCTACCGTTTGCTTTCGCGGCGCACTTTGCTCCGGAGTATTTGTATGCCGCGGCGCAACTCTATCGCGAGCAGTTTCGTCCGAGCGAAGTGTTGCGGAAACCGTACCTCATGGTCGCGGTGCAGGTGATCGCGGCCGAGACTGACGAGTCAGCGCGGCGCTTGTTCACCACACCACAGCAACGCTTTCTGCGACTGATCCGAAACCAGCCGGTGGAATTATTGCCTCCGGTGGATACCATGGAGCCGCTCTGGCAAGACATGGAGCGCGCCGCAGTAGAAAGCAGGCTGCGCGAGGCTATTGTGGGATCGAGTGCCACGGTGCAGGCAGGTCTGGAGAGACTGGTGAGCGCTACGGGCGCCGATGAGGTCATCGTTGTGACCGATACTTACGAGCCTGCCGACCGGTTGCAGTCGTATCAGCGAGTGTCCGAAATTGCTGCAACGATCAAGACTCACTAGAGACGAACGGAAGCTTGCCTCATCGATGTTCGCGCCGCCGCACACTCTCTTCTTGCTGAGTGTTGTTCGATCGAATGTGAGCGATTGTGCACAGACACTCAAGTCCATAACAGATAGTTTGGTGCTGTTCCACTCTGGATGCTCCAGGTTCCCAGGCCGGAGTTCACCGGTGCACAACGCGCGGAAGTTCTCCGCAAGAACCGACAGCAAAATCAAATCCCAAGTGAAACCTGACCGCCGCACGGCGGGAATTTCAGGAGGATTCCATGAAACGCGTATTGCTAGTGATGGCTGTATCGGCCATGCTGGTGACTTTGGTACTTGCTCAGACTCCCGACGCCAGTAGCAACACGGAAGCGGCCGACGTTAAGGGTTGCCTGGGTGGATCTGAGGGCAACTACACAGTTGTGCAAGACGGCACTGGCCAGCTTTTCAAGATCACCAGCAGCAGCATCGATCTCAAGGCCCATCTCGGCCATGACGTGAAACTCACGGGACACAAAACCACCGGGGCGGCTAACAGTCTTACCGCGAGCGAAGTAAGCATGATCTCTGGACACTGTGCCGCGGCGGCGGCTGCAATCCATGCTGCTGTCACTCCGTCTCCAGAGACTGTCATCGCTCCCGACCCCGCTGCTGCCGCACCCGCGACTGCGAGCGCTCCGGCGGCCGATGCTGCCGCAACGCCTGCGCCTCACACCCCAGCTGCGGCTACTGCCACCGCCCCAGCTGTGGAGCCTGCTGCACCCGCAGCCGCCAACGTCAATCCGGCACCGACACCAGCGCCGATCGCGACACCCACTGTAGAGGCGGCTGCACCCCCGAAGACGGTGAGTCCATCTGCGGCGACCGTGACTTCGCACGTTGTGGAGGAGGCTGCTCCTGCCCCGCGACCCTCAGCGCGCGCTCACAAACTCGCGGCGAAGCAGGCCGCAGCCGAAACTGCAGCTGACACTGCATCCGCCACGACCGTCAACTCGTCCCCGGACACGGCCACACCGGCCGCTCAGGATGCCGCAACACCCGCTACGACTCCCGCTCCATCCACGCAGACCGTCAGCCCAGCGGATGCTGCTGTCGCTCCCGCGCCCGTGGTGAAGCACAGAGCAGGCTCTCTGACCCTACTGGTCTCATTTGTCGTGCTGGTCATTGTCTTAGGCACGATGGCCCCACTGATCGGCAGGTGGAGAAAGCGGAAAATGCTGGAGCGGGACGGCGCTCCAAATCTCTCTTTCACGAAAGAAGGCGGGATGCATGACGTCATCGCGGAAGAGGCAAATACGAACGAAGCGAACTCCGACCAGGACAAGTTGGAACCACGCAAAATTGCCTAGGGTGACGTGGGCGTATTTCGGTGAAATGTGAAATGAAAGATCGGTTCGCCAGGACCGAGTAAAAACCGGGAAGGCGGAGCGTCCACTCCGCCTTCTCGAAAGCCTTCCAACGCTTACGCTGATACTCCCGCGGCGATCTTGTGGAAGGTCGAGTTGACAACCTCGCTGGTCTGAACTTTGGGTGTTCCGTCGATGAATCTTGCCATAGTCTTCAACACTTCGGGGTAGGTATTGGTGTTGTAAGTGTCTGAACTGGCTTTGTTGTCCCAGAGACTGATGGCAGTCACATCGATTCCACCTGGGCCGGAGAACGTAATTTCGTCCTTGAAGCCGTTCTGCTTGCGAAGCAGGGGAAGAATGTCCTTGTCAAATGTGCGGGTGTAGTCGGCAAGCATATTGGATTTCAGATGGAACGAGACGTTGCGTGCAAACATGTCAACCTCCTTAAGGTTGTCATTCGCTAAGATTGGGAGAGCTCCAGATGGACTGACTTAGATCAGGGAACCTGAAAGAGGAGCTGGGATGCTCGCTCCACCTGACCGTTGCATTTGAGTGGCCCTCTGCGCCAGGCACGCAACTTGTTGTTTCGATACATCACAGAGCAAGTCCAGCAGGGCCGAGTGCGGTACCGTCGTGTAGCTTTGGCGCCGAGCAGGCACAAACGGCCTCTGCGGTTGCCACCACGTCTGAAGCGCAGCCGTAGCTTCTGGTCTGCGCCTGTTTGCTATAGTCCCTTTACCTCGATGGCGCAAAGTACCGGTCCCGCCAGTCGTTTTGCATTCCTTCAATGTTTGTCACTCATATTCCTGGTGCTGTTTGTCCCACTTGTCTTGTCTAATCATGCGGAAGGCACGGCCTTAGGCATCTTGGTTTTTATCGTCATTTTTTCCCGGGTTATCTGCTGTTGACCCTCTCCAGCAGCCTACGGGGTAGCATCCGGATCCTTCTAAGCCCGATCTTCGGCATTGTGATGTTCACGACTGCCTATGATATTTTCGCGCGAGCTTCCATCGCCGCATATTTTCCCTGCCTTGTGGCTGCGCTCTCGGTCGTGGGGATGGTTCTCTTCGTTCAACAAACCAGACGACAGCGACCATTGACACACTGGACGCATGAAGGGTACGAGACTGTGTTGGCCGGGTGTGCCGCGGCACTGAGCATTGCTCCTCTCCTCTGGAGAAGCGCCCGGTTCGCGGATAGCGAGTTTGTTTTCTATGGACCCGGCGGGCACGAGCATCTCTAACCATGTGACGCCGCTGCAACGACTGCTGCATCACGTGCCGCCGGCCACCTTTATCGTGTCTGGCCTCAGGGCGCCCGTGTACCACTATTTCGACGATCTCGCGCTTGCGCTTCTCCTGCGGGCGCGAAACGCGCTGCATCTTGGCGAAACTGAGGTGTTCGATTTGTTTTACTGATGCTACCCATGGTTGCGTATTTCCTTCTGGGTGCGCTGACCTATCGCACCGTTTGAGCTTCATTGATTGAAAATACAATACTTGTTGGCTTCGTTTCGTAATTCGATGCGCCCTCTGCCAAAAAAACAAAAGCTAAAGTTGCACCCATAGTTCCGAAAAAGATCTTGCAGAAGAGCAATCGCCGGTCTGCCCGGCAATCTATTCGTGCGCACCCCACGAGACGCGAGGAGGTCCTATGTCAGTGTTGATTCTTGCCGACAGCAGATCTCTTCAAGAGCAGTAGTGGGTCGCCGAACAGAATGTAAGTGCGACGCGCGTCTGAATCGGTAATGTCTGACTTTGCCTGTCTGGTCGCATCTCCGAGGGATAGCGGAGGTTGACTGAATAAAAGCTTGAGTACGTTTTGATCCAGCTGAAACTGCGGCTCAGGTGAAGTCAGCCCGGAGGAAGCCCAAACCGCGACTGCACCCCCATTCTTCGAAAACAGCAAAGCCTGGGAAAGACTTTCAGTGTAGACATCATGGAAAAAGCCGTTGAGGCAGTTCATCATCAGAAACACTGGCAGAAGTGAGCCATTGGTCAACGATTCGGCGGCCCGATCGTCCAGCAGGTCTTCGCCCGACCAGACTTCTACCGAACCATGCCCTGTATAATTCACGATCAGTTTACCGCGATTGATCCCAGCGATAATCTCCTCGCCGGCGGTTTTGGGATCCAGTTCGGCGGCGAAAACATCGGTCACTTTCAATGATTTTGGCAGCAACACCTGCACGGACTTTGCTGCCTGAGTGAAGCTGGTAGTCGGGTCGTCCCGGTCCGCAACCATAAGGACTTGATTGATCCAGTCACCAAGATTTTCATTGCGTTCATATTGGAGAATCTTGGCGACGACAGTTCTGGCCTCATCTCGCGTGCGAACAGGAAGACGACCTGTTGAGAGTTGAGCAAAACCAGTGCTTTCAAAGTCAGAGAACCAATCATCGGAGGCGGTTTTCAGCTCGGAAGTCATGACTATCTTGGTCGGCACGAAATCAAGGAAGCCAAAACCGAGATAGTTGCGCGGATCCACCGAAGCACCACCGAAAAGGAGAAGATATTGTGGCTTACTCTGCCAATGCGCGGCCGCATGCCTCATGAAGTCACGGATTGCATTCGGACTCCGTTCGCCGAAATTGAACTCATCGTACAAATCATCAACATTGACGGCGGCCACAGATCTTCCCTGGCTCCGGCGCAGCTGAACGAGCGGTCCTATTTCGCCCGCAAATTCGGGGGCGTAGATCATTACAACCTCACCGCCAGGTTGTGCTCGATGCCAACTGGAGGGAACATTGTGAATCACGCGGACGGGCTTTGAGATTTGTTCGTCCGACACTGCTAGCAAAGTGTGCTTGCCGGGGACGGACGATGAAATGTTAGCCTGTAATGCGTACGTTCCATTCTCACCCTCGATGCGGGGAATGAGCGCCACGGGCTCGGTCGGATTAGTGATGTCCAACAAACGCATGGGAGGCTGTCGGAAACCTCTCACTACCACTCGGTCCCCTGCTTCGCAGGTGAACTTCAGCGAGTTAGACTCCGCAGTATAAGTGTGTGGGTAGTTGAGCTTAATGTAGTCTACTAAGCTGAGATCGTCTTCGCCCGCTTGGGCCGTCAGAGTAACGGTGTTGGCACCTTCATGAATGAGATAAAGAGGGACTCGGAGGCTGATCTTGCCTTCGTCTTGTCCGGTGAAGGTAAGGTTCCCCAGGTTTGCGCCATTGACCGTCACGGTTACATCGTGAGGCGCCCCTGCAATTACGCCCTGCAACACAACCTCGAGCCTCGCGTCGTCGACCCCTGAGGATGCAACATCGACCGCTTCTAGGACTTGATCCACGGGAGTTGAGGAAACAAGCGCGCCAAAAAAGTTATCGCTGTTCTCTCTGAGCAGTGCAGCGAAGTAGGTAGTCCTGGGCTTTAGTTCAACCACGCGCGGGAAGCTTTGTGCTTGCGGCCTAGCTTCTTCGACAACCGGCTGCTCCTGAATTCGCTTACCAGGACGGTCGCCCACCACCAACCAGTAGGCTCTTTCGCCGGAGTAAGGTGAATCAAGGCCTTTTCCGTAAAATTCGATCGCCGCCTTGGAACCGAGCTTTCCATACCCTTCCGACGCTCCGGTGATGAGGATCGGCTGTTCGATCCCCTTTGTGAAAAGTCTCAAGAATCTGGGATCTGCGGAAGTAGGTAACCCCGCAGCTCCCAATTCCGCCTCCGTGACCCTGTACCATCCTTCACCCTGTATCAGGATCTTGACCGCCGGTTGCGCGGCCAATTGGAACTGGGTTTCCCGTTGCTCCGAGGCGATCCGGGAAACGGGCGAGGGTTCCTCTTGAACGCGGCTTGTGGGGGTATGCAATTTCTGACCCGGACTGCCATTCAGCTCCGCAATCATCTGCGCCCGCGGTTGCTCAGTCGCCAACAAATCAGCCTGCGGCGAGACAGGCCCGTGGAGGGTCCGAGTGCCATCCAAATCCACGTCTTCGAGAAAGTAGAGACAATTGGTGGGTGTCGGCGAACGATCGATCCAGGCGTAAGTCTTGGCGGCATGTTTCGCCAAGCCAGCCCGGATCGTAAGGGCCGAACCGGCGACCAAAGAGGGATTCAGCCGAACTCGCTCCCCATTCTGCTCACGATACAGGTTGAATCCGAGGTTCCGCAGCTCACTACCTGTCCTCCATAAAAGAAGGATGCCGTTGGCGGTCGCTTTGGCTGTAAATGATTCCAGTTTCACAACAGTGGGAAAGCTGATCAATGTAGTCTGCGTCGCCGTGTTGTTGGACGAATTAGGATCTGGCTGATCCGCACTAACCGAAGCGGTGTTTACAGCCGAGGACGGAGTCACGGCGGTCACCTGGAGTGTGACAGTCGCTGATGCCCCGCTGATCATGGAGCCCAGGAGGCACGTCACCGTTCCACTTGCCTGCGAACACGTTCCCTGCGTTGGCGTTGCGGAAATATATGAGACCGTTGGCGGCAAGGTGTCGGTAGCCGTGACATTGGTCGCGTCCGAGGGGCCGTTGTTGGTCACGTTGAGAGTGTAGGTGAGAGTATTTCCTTGTTTTATCGGGTTGGGCGAAGCCGTTTTGGTAATTGCGATGTCGGAACTGGAGACGATGTTGACTGTATCCGACGCTGTGTCATTGGTTGTGTTCAGTTCACTTCCACCAGAAACGGTGACAGTGTTAACCAGTGTCGCGGCGGCCGACTGAGCCACCGAGACCGTAAGATTGATAACCGGGTAGCTGGTGGCCGCTCCGAGGGAGTCCGAGCGCGTACAGCTAACCGTCTGCGATGCAATCGAGCAAGACCATCCTGAACCGGATGCGCCCGTCGGAGTCAGGCCAGCGGTTAACGTATCACTTACAGCAACGATGCCGCTGGATGCGGCATCTGGACTAATGTTGCTCACGGTGATGGTGTAAGTTCCGGTCGCGCCCCGCGTAAAGTTGCCTGAATGACTTTTGGCAATAGTCAGATCCGGTGTACACTCCGCGCCCGAACGTACCCCGGGTGTCTGGGACGGCGATACGTTTGTCGCAGTGATTCCGGAATTGCCGCTCGTGGCTCCGTACGGCACGCCCGGATTCAGAGTTGTGCCATTGGCGCCGCCGCTGACGTCAACACTCGCCGCGGACCCGGAAAGCAGCGCCACACCCCCTCCCCCGCCACCACCCGGACCATGGCGATTGGCGAGACTAAAAGCCTGGATGTTCCACGCGTCTCCTCCCCGGCCACCGTGTGCGACCAGTGTCAGCCCGCTCGTCCCACCTGCCTGTGAAGTGACAAGGATGCTTCCACCAGCGCCGCCACCACCGCCGGCATCATTTAAGGTGCCGGTATATGCGGCTGCGCCATTTGCGGAAATCGTCGCAGTGCCACTCAAACTTCCCGCACGAATGATCACAATTCCCCCGCCCGCCGCGCCGCTGCTGGCACGATTGTCGCCTGGAGAATTATTGCGCGAGCCGGCACCGCCCCCTCCGCCCAGAGCAATGCGGCTCCCGCTTGCAGGAAACGCTGCACCACCCAGGCCGCCCACGCTTAGATTACTATTCCAACCATTTCCGCCTGAACCACCCGCGCCGCCGTTGCCGCCACCCGCTGCCCCCGCGTTTTGATCGTTGGCGGCGGGATTCGCGTCGGTACCACCGCCGCCTGCATTTCCGGGAGCGCCGCGGGCCATACTGCCATTGGGATAGCCTTCAACTCCGGTATCCAAGAATGTGATCCCCGATTCCACCCAGCGCGGCGTACCGGCAATTCCCTCTCCCTTTGCGCCATCTACTCCGGCGACGGCTGCCCCTGCGTAAGCCGCCGGTGCCGTGTGCAGAAAGTCAGTATTCGCGCCTGCAGCCCCACTCAATTGCAGAGCTGCCCCACCGCGAAATCCCAGTCCATCCACACTCACCGTGGCACTACCCAGGTCCAGTGCCCCAGCGACGTCAAGGGCCAGGATCCCCCCGGTTAAACCGTTCCATGATGAAGCAGTCAGAGTAGAGCCGAGTGTCGCTGTCGAGTATTGCGGCAAACGAACCACCTGGTACTTACGCTGTCCCTGAGTCGCCGTCGCGGCCGCGTTTGTGTAGCTATACAGCAGGCCACCGCCCGAGCCCGTTCCCGAGAAGTTGACAGTTCCCCCGGCGAGGGGGACTGGGCCGGTTGCGGTGACAAGTTCATAGTTGCCGCTGTTGTTGAGATTTGTGGAGCCCGATCCGGTCGTTCCGTCGCCGTAGCTCGAGGTGTTCGTCGAATTGATCGCTGCGTCTTGCATCTGTATGACAAGAAGAAGATCGTTCGTGGCAACGGGGACTGCGGCCCCTGTTGACGCGCCGACAGTGATGGACTTTGCCCCCGCAGCCGCGTTGGCAGTCGCAGGATAGTAGGTGTTGATCACGCCACCCAGCGTTCCGCCATTGCCGTTCTGGCCAGGGCTGGCACACGCTTGAGTCTGGACAAATGCGACCGCCGTATAGGAATTGTTGCCACCGTTCAGGTCTGGCTCAGTTGCGGTCACGGTTGCGGTGTTCGGATATGATCCGACAGCACCGGCACTCGTAGTCACGGTAACCGTGGCATTGGACCCGCTGTTGATAGTTCCGAGGTTACAAATAATCGGACCAGTCCCAGCGCAGGTTCCCTGACTGGGCGTTGCTGAAACCAGCGTGAGGCCAGCTGCCAAGGTGTCTGTCAAAGTTACGACGTGTGCCGCGGAAGGCCCATTGTTGCTCACGCTGATGGTGTAAGTAACGTTCTGTGGGGAAAACACGCCATTGGTCACGATTGTGACACCAACGTCAGCTTGGAGCGGTTTCACGGAGACAGCCCCCAACGACCAGTTCGAGGTACCACTTAGAGTCTCGGACATGGGGACACTGGGGGCGCCTCCGCGCGTGCTGCCGGTTCCCCGTACATCGGGGTTGGCGAGGCCGAGTAAGGACTGCAGGTTCCACTGCGTAGTCTGGCTCGGACCAAAGGTGATCGTTTGATCGCCCCCTGACGCCAAAGTGTCGATCACCATCTCGTTGAGGCCGCTCGGAACGTTCAGGGAAGCAGTCGCGCCAGCGGCGGCATCCGCTGCGACGAACGGCCGCAGGGGCGTGGTTTGATCAGCTCCGGTAAACGTGGTCGCTCCCACAACCGTTCCCAGAATTCCCGTTCCGCCGGGAAGACTCAACGTGACAACCACGTTGTGCAGCCCGATGGTCGGGGAGATCAGAGACCACATCTCAACTCGTCGCGTATTGCCGGCATCATTGTGGGCACCCGCCAACGTAAGCGGCGCACCGTTATAAGTCACCCCCGCAACAGTGGCGCCGGTATTGTTCGTTATGTTGATGGAGACGCCCACGACCAGGACTAGATTCGTACCTGCCGAGGTATGGGCCAGGGTGATGGTTGGCGCTGCAGCAATCACTTGCTGCCCGCTTGAAGTTGTACTGTCAATACCGACCTGTCCAAGCAACGAGGTCGGAGCGATGAGCAACGCAAGTAGGGGAAGGAGCCAGGACCTCCCCGCAAACCTAAGGGCCCGGCGAGCGAGCTGCGTTGTTTTCTTTGCCCTTCGGCAAATTGGCACGCGGCGTACGACTCGAGAGCCCCAGCATCTCGCCCGTGCAGCAAATACTCGCACTCGGGCGCGCATTCCGCAAAGCTGGACGATATGTACTCGCCCCGCAGCATCTTCTTCCTCTTTGGCCACAACCTTTCCCAGGAGCTGGGGAGACGACAGGGCACCATCTATCTCGACTCCGGCATCTCCACGGGTGAGGAAAACGTCCAGGCCTCGATCGACGAACACGAGCCGGTGGGCCCGGAAGCCGCGACCGTCGGCGAACAGCACGATGTCGCCCCTGCGCAATTTTTCGATGACGATGGGACGGACGTGGAGCAAATCGCCATCTCGAATTGATGGTGCCATGCTCCTCCCGCACGCTCGAAATCGAAATCCAAGTCCGTCGCACAGCAATGCCTGGCTGAGAAGCCCAAAGAGCTGCGAATGACCTTTATCTGCAGCGGCAGAAGTCAAGGATCTTCTCCACTGCGCTGGGATTGGGAAGGAAGCGAAATAGATAGCAGGGAACGGAGTCCGCGATGTGGTGCAAATAGGAGAGCGTGAAGTTCAGCGGCCCGTGACCGTGAAAGGGCGGAAAACAGCGCGCGAACAGTTCGGCTACTGCGCGATTGCCCGTGAGAGGTAGGACTTCATTTTTCTCGCCGTGTTCGAGGATAAAGATTCGGCGGATTCTTACTTTTTCCGGGGCAGCGAAGCCCGCCTCTCCGTGCCAAGGAGTCCCGTGCATCCAAATCTCTTTTTTAAGCTCACGCAAAATGATCCGATCGTCACTCAAGACCCGAACGTCTCGCAGTGATTTCCAGAGAAGGCTAGTCGTGCTCTTTCCGGCCCCTGAGTGTCCCAAAAACAGATGCCCGACGCTTTCATGATCCACCAACCCGCAACCGTGCATCTCAACCCCTCTCCCCAACGCCAGCCAGTTCGTGACCAGCAATTCATCCAGAGGGTATTCCAGCGGGTAAACTTCCGCGACGTTTGAAAGGCAGGCAGAGTTCAGGAGCAAGCGTGCGTCGGAAAAATCCCTGTTTACGTAGAGACGTTTGTAAGGCTGTTTGCCTCGGACCGGCGTCGAGAAATCGAAAATGAAGCCGACATCATTTGCATACAACGTCCATACGGAGCCTGAATCAAAGAGGCTTTTCTCCTCTAGTCTGGGCAATTCCCGAGCCCACTCGATGCTGATCTCAATATCGCAATGAGGCGTCTCGCTCTTGAACGCCTTCAATTCCGCAGTCAAGCAGATGTCATTTTCCGATCTGGCAGCGAGACCGATGGAGACTCCTCCAATCCGGACACAACGACGATGTACCCCTCCCGACAATCCACACACCGTCATTGGGGACGTTTCAGCGAGCACTCGCCGCTCCCACGGGCGTGCAAAATTGGGCCTCCACGCGCATTAAGA
>Ga0207112_1184_pt1 | contig 14207 bp, 10 predicted proteins | sample Alteio_BWMinHeat_72_FD_153549 | JGI IMG/M metagenome (GOLD analysis project Ga0207112, IMG submission 153549) | Enriched cells from forest soil in Barre Woods Harvard Forest LTER site, Petersham, Massachusetts, United States -... | ecosystem: Environmental > Terrestrial > Soil > Temperate forest >...
TGATGGCTCTTTTGGCAAAAGGGATTGTTGGAGGGGAACTTCCCTGGGCGCTGGTCATCATGGGGATTCTTTTTGCGATTGGGCTCATTCTGATTGGCGCGCCGTCCCCCATGTTAATCGCCGTAGGAATGTATTTGCCATTTTTTTCGACGGCGGCCATCTTTGCCGGGGGCGTCATCAAGTGGCTTTTTGAAAAGCGCGCTACCCGGACAAAACTCTCCACGGAAGAGACGGGGCGTGCGGAGAACGTCGGTGTGTTGCTGGCTTCGGGAATGATTGCCGGCGAATCCCTGATGGCAGTTTTGTTGGCGTTCCTGGTGCTGGGAGTGAATCTGGCGAAAGGTTCGTTCCACTTGCCTGTGCTCTATACCGCTGCTTGGCCGGGCGTCACAGTGTTCCTGCTGGTTGCCTATGTCCTCGTGTGGATGCCTATCCGGGCAGTACGAAGGGAATAGGGAGCGATAATCAACGGGAAGAATTTGACAAGGACGCGGGAAACAAAGAATTGGTGAAGTGCCGGGTATGGAACCCCTGATAGAAAAAGAAGACCTCGAAGCATTTCAGACTGGCGCGCGGTCCGTTTGCGTTCTCACCGGAGCGGCGTCTCTCAGGGTGCGTTGCGAGGCATAACCCAAATAGCCGCGTCATCATGACAGTTGCGGGAATTGGAAAGAGCCGAGCAAACCGGAACTATCCCGACTTTCCCGGCGCCCTGCGTGTTACCATCGGAGAGGCCATGGCGGCGGACGCCGCCATGGCCATGTGGAAACAGTTTGGAATTCAATCCTGAGCAAGCTTCATCAAAAAGCGTAATGCCCAAATTCTATTTGACGACTCCACTGTACTACGTGAATGCGGCCCCGCACCTGGGTCATGCCTATAGCACCATCGTGGCGGACACCATCCGCCGATTCAAGAAAATGCAGGGCTATGACGCTTTCCTGCTTACAGGCACGGACGAGCACGGACAAAAAGTAGAGCGCTCCGCCAAGGCCGCTGGAATGTCTCCGCAGCAGTTCGCCGACAAGGTCTCGTCCTCATTCCGGGAACAGTGGCAAAGCCTCGGGCTTGATTTCGACGCGTTCATCCGCACCACTGACGAAAAGCACGCTGCGGCGGTTCGAAAGATCTTCGAGGAGGTCCGAAAGGCGGGCTATATCTACAAGGGAAGCTACACCGGCCAGTATTGTACCTTCGACGAACTCTATGCTTCCGAGGCCAAACCCGGCGATCCCTGCCCCGAGTGCGGGCGGCCAACGGAAACTGTGACGGAGGAGAATTACTTCTTCAAGCTCTCCTCGTTTCAGGACCAGCTGCTCGCTTATTACGAGGAGCACGCCGATTTCATCCGCCCGGAAAGCCGCCGCAACGAGGTGATCGCTTTTGTCCGCAGCGGCCTGCGGGACCTCTCGATTAGCCGCACCACCTTGAAGTGGGGTATCTCCCTTCCTCATCTGCCGGCGCAGGAAGGAGAACCTCCTGCGAGCGACAATCATGTGTTTTACGTTTGGTTCGATGCGCTGACGGGTTATCTGAGCGGCATCGGTTATGGGCAGCCGGGGGAAGCCGGGCAAATGTTCAGCAGGCTGTGGCCGGTGGACCTGCATATCGTGGGCAAGGAGATTCTGCGATTCCACGCCGTCTATTGGCCGGCCTTCCTGATAGCCGCCGGGCTCCCCATCCCGCGCATGATCTATGCCCACGGATGGCTGCTGTTCGAAGAGGACAAGATGAGCAAATCGCGCGGCAACATCGTCCAGCCGGAGCCGGTGCGGGAAGTCTTGGGAACCGATGCTTTGAAATATTTCCTGCTGCGCGAGATTCCGTTCGGGCAGGACGGCAACTTTTCCTTTGACGCACTGGTCGGACGCTACAACAGCGATCTGGCAAATGACTTCGGAAACCTAGTGAGCCGCGTCTTGACGATGATCGGACGCTACTTTAACGCCGAGATCCCCTATCCCGCAGTGATGGCGCAGCGCTCGGCGCAGGACCGGCAAGTTCTGGAGCTGGCCGAGAAGGTGATTGGGCGCTTTGGCGATTGCTTGGACCGCTATGACTTCTCGGGAGGCCTGGAAGCGGTCTGGGAGCTGATCTCCGCAGTGAACAAGTATTTGGTGGAGACCGAACCTTGGGCGCTGGCGGAACAGGATACGGGCGAGGCCCGCTCCAAGCTGGCCACCGTTCTTTATACCTCTGCCGAGGCCGTCCGCATTGCGACGCAACTGCTGGCGCCAGTGATGCCGGAGGCTTCCGCAAAAATCTGGGGGCAGTTGGGCCAAACTTCGGACCTTTCATCGTTATCTATGGATTCGATCCGGGAACACCCGCTGGAAACGGGAGAGAAGATAGGCAAGGTCGAACCGGTATTCCCCCGCATGGAAAAGGAAGCTGCCGTCAAAAAACTCATGCAGCTGCAGGAACAGGCATCCGGGAAGGGCCTTCCGGCGAAGACGGCGGAACCCATGGGAGCCGAGCCGTCAGCAGTCGAAAAGCTCAGTATTGATGACTTTATGAAACTCGAGCTGCGCGTGGGTGAGGTGCGAGTTGCCGAGCGCGTCAAGGGTGCTTCGAAGCTGCTGCGGCTCGAGGTGGATATCGGCACCGAGGTACGGCAAATTGTGGCCGGGATTGCGGAGGCCTATGCTCCGGAGGCGCTGATTGGCCGGAAAGTTGTCATTGTGGCAAATCTCCAGCCGCGGAAACTGCGAGGTATCGAATCGAACGGCATGGTCGTCGCGGCATCGGTCGGCAAGGAGGACCGCCCGGTTCTGGTTACATTCGTCGAAGACGTCCCGAACGGGGCGCGGCTGCATTAGAAATCAGGAAACAGGAGCGGCGATTCCTATTCCCTTTTCTCTAACCCTGTCCCCTATTCCCTATGTTTGCCGATTCCCACACCCACTTGGAATTTCCGGAGTTCGACGCCGATCGAGAGCAGGTGTTTGCGCGGGCGCTGGAAAGCGGCGTTCACTATCTGATCGCGATCGGCAGCGGAACAGGACCGCACCGACTGCAGGCGGGCCTGGAGATGGCGGAAGGAAGGGACTGGGTCTTTCCCACGATCGGCATTCATCCCCATGAAGCCCGTCTCGCATCCGAGGAGCATTTCTCGGAGCTGGCTCGCTTAGCCGCTGACCGGAGCATTGTGGCGATGGGAGAGATCGGACTCGATTATCACTATGACCATTCGCCGCGGGAAGCGCAGCGGGCGGTGTTTCTGCGCCAGATGGATCTGGCTAAAGCAGCAGGTCTGCCAATCATAATTCACTGCCGCGAAGCTTGGCCCGACTGTCTGCAAATTCTGGAGGAGCGATGGAAACGCACGGAGTTTGGGGGCATTCTTCATTGTTTCAGCGGCTCGCTCCAGGATGCCATCCGGGGCCTGGACTGCGGATTTTATGTCTCGTTTGCCGGAAATCTCACTTTTCCAAAGGCTATAGACCTTCGGAAGGTGGCGAAGGATATCCCCAAAGACAGGCTGCTGATTGAAACGGATTGCCCATTTCTGGCTCCGGTTCCGCGGCGAGGGAAGCGGAATGAGCCTTCATTTGTTCCCTTCGTGGCCCAGAAGTTGGCCGAGATACATGGCGTTCCAGTGGAGGACATCGCCGGCTATACCACACGCAATTTCCTGCGTTTTGTCGCAATCCGAAACGAAGGGCGAAGGGTCCCCGGGCAGGCATCCTAAAACAACACTTGTGCTTTATTGGCTGAGCATATTAAATTAAGGCTCTCCATTCTTTTCTGCGAGTTGCCATGAAGAGCACCATACAGGCTGCGCCCGCCATGACGTGGCAAGAAATCTTCGAGCTAATCCGCCCCGATCTGGCGCTGGTTGAACAGCAGATCCGGGCCGAATCAGTCTCGAGCGCCGCTGCCATTACCGCCATCGGGCAGTATCTCCAGATCAGCGGAGGCAAGCGCGTGCGACCGGCCCTCCTGCTGCTAGCCGCCAAACTGTTTGGCAATGCAGGTCCATCCGCCATTAGCCTGGGGTCCGTGTTGGAGATCATTCATACCGCCACACTTGTCCACGACGACGTCATTGATGCCGCGGACAGGCGGCGTGGGCGCCCCTCCACCAACTCCCGCTGGGGCAACCACACCAGCGTGCTGGCGGGCGACTGGATGTACATGCAGGCTTTCAAGATGGCCCTCCAGGAACGCAACTTCCACATCTTGGATATTCTGATCGAACTGACCCAGCTCATGGTGGAAGGCGAGATGATTCAACTCGGAATGATCGGCAGGCTGGACGTGACCGAGGACGAACATCTGGACCTGATCTATCGAAAGACAGCTTGCCTGTTCGGCGCCTGCACCCGCCTGGGAGCTGTGGTGGGAGGGCAGGACGAGCAGCGCGAGCATCTGCTGGGAGAATATGGAAGAAATCTGGGCATGGCCTTTCAGTTGGTGGACGACCTGTTGGACTTCACGGCCAGTGAGGCGGTTTTGGGCAAGCCGGTTGGTAACGACCTGCGAGAAGGAAAGATCACGCTCCCGCTGATTCATCTGCTGCACCGCTGCACCCCCGCAGAGCACGGCAAGATTGCGAAGGTCATGGAGGAAGGAGCCTTTCGATCGGTCTCCTGGAATGACCTGCTGAATATTCTGGATCGCTATAATACCCCTCGCATGGTGAAGGAGCAGGCCTTGCGCTATGCCCAAAATGCGCTGCAATGCCTCGAAAGCTTTCCAGACTCCCCTTACAAGCGCGCCTTGACCGCCTTACCGGATTTCGTTGTTAATCGGGACAACTAGAGGCTGGAGGGAAGTGAGTCTGTCTTGCGCCACGTGGAAACGGAAGTAAAGCTGCGGGTCGCCGACGCGAAGCACATGCGGAAGCGGCTCGGGGATTTGGGATTTTGCCTGGTCCACCGGCGCTCGTTGGAAGACAATATCCTGTTTGACACCCCGGACCGGGCGTTGCGAAAGATTCGCGCCATCCTGCGCCTGCGGCATTACGGTGGCAAATGGATCGTCACTTTCAAGGGAACTCCGACCTCTGACCGGCTCTATAAATCACGCACTGAGCTTGAACTGGAAGTGGAGAAGCCGCAGATCCTTCGCGCTATTTTCGAGGCCCTGGGTTTCCATCCCGTCTTTCGATATCAGAAGTATCGCTCCCATTACTCCCCGGCGGCCAAGTCCTTGCGCGTCGGCGGCTCCTTTGAAGTGACTCTTGACGAAACTCCGATCGGAGACTTCCTGGAGCTGGAAGGAGGCCGGAGTGCCATTGACCGCGTGGCGCGCCAGCTTGGCTATACTCGAAGCAACTACAGCACGGCCTCTTACGGCGCCCTCTACCTTGACGAATGCCGGAAGAAAAACATTTCTCCCGGTGACATGGTCTTCCCGCCCTCTTTCCGGCGGCGCAGCCGACCCTAGGAACCCGGTTGCGGCTGCGGATCGCTAGGCTGCTTCCTTCTCCTGCGCATCAATCCAAAAAAATCATCCAAGCGGCGAAATTTCTTGACAATCATATGGAAAAGATTCTATTAAGGCTCAGGGGGCGTGAAGATGTAGGACGAAACCAAACTGGCCTGGTTTTCCCGCCGGTCCATGTGAGTTGACCGACGGTGTCCTGCCGATGAGACGGCGCAGGCGCATTGCGCGCTAGGTACGGAGGTTTGGCGTTGTCTCAGAAATAAGGTCCCATGTCCGCACAGGCGGACCCGGACCCAATGCTCCCGTGGCTATCAGGCCACGGTTTTTTTTGTCCGGCGAATCGATCGACATTCCACCTCTTGCCCGTTCCGGCGGGTTGCAGGAAAGAGCGATCATGTTTTATTTGACGGAAATTCTGGGTTTGCCTGTATACGACTCCTTGGGGACGAAAGCAGGCAGGATAGGCGAACTGGCCGTGGCGCTGGGCACACAGCCTCCGCGCGTCGCCATGCTCCTGCTCGAAGGGGAGAAGGGCAAAGTCCCTAGCGCGGTCCCTTTGGAAGCGATGGCCACCTTGACGGGTAGCGAGATCCGTCTGCGAATTCCAAAAGAGGAGATCCGGCCATTTCATCCCGATGAGAGTCTGCTGCTGTTACGGAAAGACCTGCTGGACCAGCAAATCATTGATGTCCACGGGCGGAAAGTGGTGCGCGTCAATGACCTGACGCTGGAACAGCGGCCCTGGAATCATCACACCGAGCTACTGCTCCACGAAGTGGACATCGGGTTGCGGGGGGCCCTGCACCGGCTGTTGACCGGCGCCGTCCCGAAAGCCTTGCTGCGGAAGCTGGAAGCCCATCTGAAGCCCGCGGTCATCTCCTGGGAATTCGTCAATCTGATCGAGTCCGACCCGCACCGGCGAGTGAAGCTGAACATCTCCCACCATCTCCTGACCAAGCTCCACCCCGCTGACCTAGCCGACATCGTGGAAGAGCTCTCGCACAAGGAACGGCAGGCAATCATCGCGGCCCTGGACGACGTGACGGCAGCTGAAGCACTCTCCGAAGTGGATCCTCGGATGCAGGTGTCCATCGTGGAATCCATGGATACTTCGCGCGCTGCTGACATCGTCGAAGAAATGCCCCCCGATGCCGCCGCGGACCTGCTGGGCGATTTGTCCGAAGAGACCAGCTCTGAACTGTTGGAGGACATGGGCCAGAAGGAAGCCGCCGAGCTCGGCGAACTGCTTGAGTTCCACGAGAAAAGCGCCGGCGGCTTAATGAACACCGACTACGTGGCCATCCCCTCGGCCTGCGACGTGCAGACCGCGAGAAGCCTCATCGCCAGCAATTCGGAATTCCCGAAGAGTTTCAACATGGTTTTCCTGATGGACGAAGAAGGAAAGTTTGCCGGCGCTGTCACTTTGCCGAAATTGATATTCACCTTGCCTTCAGAAAAGATGCTCGGCCTGAGATCGGAGCCTATGCTCAGTGTCCCTGCTGACGCTCCAGAACAAGAAGTCGTGGAGCTGTTCGATAAGTACAATTTGCTCTCTCTGCCTGTGCTCGATCCCGAGCAGCGCATCCTCGGGGTCATTACGGTGGATGATATTGTCAGCCTGTTGAGGAAGAAGCGATAAAAAGCGGCGGGCACTCCAAGCCGTGCCGCACAGCAACCGGAAAGAATCATGGAAGATGAACCTGCTCCGAAAGTGGAAGACCCAAATCCTGATTTTCCTCGCCGTCGTCGGCCCTGGGATCATCACCGCCAACGTTGACAACGACGCTGGCGGCATCCTGACTTATTCCCAAGCAGGAGCCAAGTTCGGATATTCACTTCTGTGGACATTGATCCCCATCACCGTGGCCCTGATCGTGGTGCAAGAGATGGTTGCCCGCATGGGCGTGGTGACGGGGAAAGGTCTGGCTGATCTGATCCGCGAAGAGTTTGGGTTTCGAATGACCTTCTTTCTGATGCTGATGCTCCTCATTGCTGATCTCGGGAATACAATCAGCGAATTTGCCGGGCTGGCCTCCGGCATGTCCGTGCTTGGCGTGAGCCGCTATTTAGCGGTCCCGGCAGGCGCATTCATCGTTTGGGCCCTGGTCGTCCGAGGAACGTATCGAACTGTGGAGAAGGTATTCCTATTGGCGTGCTTTTTCTATGCGTCTTACCCCCTGTCGGCTTACTTGGCTCATCCAAGTTGGAAACTGGCGTTGGTCAACACGGTCAAACCCTCGTTCCATTTTGACGCACCATACCTTTACATGTTGATCGGCCTGGTGGGCACGACTATAGCGCCCTGGATGCAGTTCTACCTGCAATCGGCGGTGGTGGAAAAAGGTATAAGTCCTAAAGACTATTTCCATTCACGGCTTGACGTTATTGTTGGCTGCATCCTGACGGATGTAGTGGCTTTTTTTATTATCTTGGCTTGCGCCGTAACGATCTTTGCCACGGGTCCAAGGGACGTTGTTGACCCTGGCGATGCGGCTATCGCTTTGCGCCCGCTGGCGGGACAGGCTGCAAGCTGGCTATTTGCGTTTGGGCTGTGCAACGCTTCTCTCTTCTCCGCCGCTATTCTGCCGCTTGCAACAGCCTATTATGTTTGCGAGGGTCTGGGATTCGAGTCCGGGATTAATAAAAAGTTCCGAGAAGCGCCCGCGTTCTATTCACTTTACACTGCGCTAATTCTGGTAGGCGCGCTGGCCGTTATCCTGCTTCGCGAAGCATATCAGATCCCTATCATCATGCTCTCGCAAGTTATCAACGGAATTCTCCTTCCGTTTGTTCTAATTTTTATGCTGCGCCTAGCTAACAACGAAGAATTAATGGGCGCCTACCGAAATACCAGGTTCCTCAACGTAATCGCGTGGACCACATGCCTGGTGGTGATAGCTCTGACAATGATACTGGTACTGAGTACTGTATTCCCCGGGTATTTTAAGTGACCAGACCGGGATTCCAGCGGTAGCGAGATGATAGATGAAGGCGAACATAGCGACTCTTATTGCAGTGATTCTCGGTTGCTGCCCGCTGAATGCCCAGCAAACCGGCTCGGGCAACAACGCTGGCAACGTTCAAATTCCGGAGAGATGGAGCCTCTTCTATCAGGCCACTTCCATCGGCCAATACCACGGTACCTTTAGCTCCCCCTATCAGGGACCGCTCAGTTTCCGGGAATATCCGGAACGTGATGTATCGCTCACCTCTACATTCTTCTTGGGTTTACGCCTGGCGAAGAACACTCAATTCTATTTCGACCCGGAGATCGCTGGCGGCAAGGGGCTCAGCGGCGTCAACGGCATCGCCAATGCGCCGAACGGCGAGCTGCCCCGGGTCCAAACCGCGACTCCCAAACCCTACATCGCCCGGCTCTATCTTGCTCACGACTTCGGCTTCGGCTCGGAGAAGGAAAGCGTCGAAAGCGACGAGAACCAGCTTGCCGGAGAGCGGCCGATGAAACGTTATACAGTCATTATCGGCCGATTCACCATTACGGACTTTTTCGATAACAACAGTTACACTCATGATCCACGCACCCAATTCATGGCTTGGGGAGTGATGTACAACGGTGCGTGGGACTATCCGGCCGACACGCGCGGCTATACTTGGGGCATGGTACACGAGTTCCATACGCGCAACTGGTCCTTGCGATACGGCAGTATCGCCGAGCCTAATAAAGCGAATGGCGAGCGATTTGACCGGCGCCTGTTGCGGGATCGCGGCGATGTCTTTGAAGGCGAGCGCCGCTACTCCTTGGGAAGCCGTCCCGGAGCGGTTCGTCTGCTCGGGTATTTGAATCACACTGATTCCGGCAGCTACGGCAAATCATTGTGTCTAGCCTCCCAAACAGGGGCCACCCCGGACATCGATTCGACGCGCCACCCCGGGACTCTCAAGCATGGATTCGGATTGAACATCGAACAACAGATTTCTCACGATACTGGTGTCTTCACTCGCCTAGGATGGAATGATGGTAAAACCCAAGACTTCGCGTTCACCGCCATCGATCGCTTGGGGAGCGGTGGCGTCTCAGTAAAGGGATCAAGGTGGAAGAGAAGAGATGACGTCGTGGCCACCTCCTTCACCGCAAGCGGGATTTCGGGTGTACATGCACTCTATCTTACCCACGGAGGACTCGACTTCCTCATCGGAGATGGCAAGCTGACCTACGCGCCGGAATATGTGTGGGAAAGCTACTATAGCGCACGGCTCTTCCCTGGCTTCTCTGCTGCATTCGATCTGCAGCGGGTAGTGAATCCAGCCTACAACAACGACCGCGGTCCGATCTGGATTGAAGGTATCCGGCTGCACCTAGAATTCGGGTTCAAACCGGGAGCGACGAAATGAGAAGCGCGTAAATTCTGCTGACGCAGGCAAGCGGTTGGCCGGCAGGCAAGTACGCTTCGATCCTAGTCGTGCTAACGCTCGCACTGGTCGTCTTGAGTTTCTGAGCAGACCTTTGGCCCCTCTTCCACCCGCACCACCCAGTACTTTCTCCCCCCGCCGTTCCGTATCCGTCACGTAGAAAGCAAGCCGGTTTGGAACGATCCGGGACGGAGGAATCGGGATATTCACAGAGTGAATTCCCAGGCTGGTCGGAGTTTGCGACTTGGTAGGCCAGGGCGTGTGGCCACCGGTGTATGGGCGCAATGAGCCCGATATGGGGAGGGAGTCAAGCGCGCTTGGAAGGGACGGCTGCGGTGGCTGCAATGAATCGTTCGAGCCGTTCCCTCACCTCGGCAGGAAGCTCCAGGAATTCCAACCCCATGAAGATGTCCGGCACCACATGGGCTACGCGAGCGGGAAGCCGTAAGGTCTCCGTAGAGCCAGGCAGCGACAGTGCAACCGTTACCTCTTCATCCGGAACGAAAGTTTGACCCGAGCGGATCAACAGACCCTGCAAGCTGAGATTTTCCGCACGCCCTAAGATCGAAATCTTCAGCCCGAGACACTCGATCGGAACTCTTAGGGATACTCGCTTGTACTTCCGCAATTCTGTAGTTGACGATCCGCCCATTCGTACCACAAGACCTCTGCCACCGGCGGGTTCATTGGTCAATCTTTGGAGCCGGCGACCCCTCAATATTCTTTCCCCAGATCACCCTGGGTTTCCAGGTTTTGGGAAGTATACACTAAATCCCCGACGGCAAGACAGGTCGGCACCAGCAGGGTAAGTAGAGGAAACATGGCAAAAATCAAGGATCGGCATATGCCTCGCGCTAGAAAAGAGTACTTAGGAAGTACTGAGCCTAAATTTTGAAAGAGTTGTCCAAAAAATCGGGAGAAGTGTTAGCAGGAAAAGGTTCCCGCCCTCAGATGCTTTTCCCACAGTAGGAAGGGATGGCCACCGGTTGACCCGGATAAACAGTATCCACTTCTAGAATTTGGGGGTTCGCAGCCGCAATACAACTCCAAGCTAGTCCGCTTCCGAGTTCTAGCTGCGCCACTTTCCACAAAGAGTCGCCCTTGCCAATACGAATCTCTCTTGCCGTCACCGGCCTCGCATCAGAGGGCATGCTCAGCCATTCGCCGACGACGACGCGGTTGGGATCAGAAAGCTGAGGGTTTTGCGCGGCAATTTTTGGCCATTCATCCCCACGACGTAAGTAACGCCGGGCCAGATTCCAGAGCGAGTCTCCTCTGTTGACGCGAATTCTGTGGCTCGCTGCCGCCTCCCCTCGTTCGCCAGTAGAATGCGCGAGAAGGGTTTTTCCGGAGTTCTCTGTTCCACGACCGGTGGAGGCTCTCCGAGGCGCCGCCGCGATGTTCTTTGCAAGAACTTTCTTGAAGTTAGATGGGGATGCCGCGAGCGTTACCGGTTGAACGGATGGTGAAAATGTTTCTGAGGCAAGAACTTTTTCCGTGTGTTCTTGCTCCTCTCGATTGTTTCTCTCAGCCTGTGCCGCGGCTATGGAAGTCTCTTTTATTTCAGGAAGTTTCGAGATTTTCTTTGCCTCTTTGGTTAACGATGTGGACGCGATCACTTGCACTGGCGCTCTAAGATGGGTGGGCTTAGTGACTTCCACAGTTCTGCTGGCAAGTCTATGTCGTTGCGGTTGAGTCTCATCGGAGGAGAAACGGGAATCGTTTCTTGTAGTAGCGATTACTATCGTTCGTATATCGGGCGAGGAAGGATCTGCAGTTTCAATGGCTCTCTTGGCAAGTTCCTGTTGCTTCGATTGCTTCTCTCGCCGATAGAAACGAGCGACGTCTCCGAGAGGAGTTCGTTGCGACCACTTCGGCACTCCAAACGTGTTCGGCTGTAGCGGAGCGTTTGCCTGTATCGTTGGCGATTGCGACGACGAGCTTATCTGCTCTCGGTCTTGTGAATCGAGAATTTTCTGGCGAGCTAGATCCTCGTTCGTATAAATGTGTGAGGCAAGAGGCACTTCGCTGGACTTCCGCTCTCGCACCTGGCGTGCAATTTCACCGAGGCTTTGCGCAGGGCTCGGCAATGCGCCAGCCAGCATTACAAATGCATAAATCGGGAACAGAAACTTTGCCGCTCGTCTCATGAGAATTGCCGCCACTTGTGCGTAAATCTACCACACCAGAAAGCAGAGAACAAGAATTATTTATCGCAAAAATATTCGGTGGCACATCTCCGGCACGGCCAGCAAAATCATCCCGAGCATCCGAAGCCTATCCGCCCATCGCTCCCCAACCCAGCGTAACAGACCAATGCGGCAAACGCGGTGCTTGTGCGGAACTAAGCTCCTGGAATTTTCTTCAACTTTAACTTTAACATTATGATCCGCGGTTAAGCTATTTGATCAAAGGATGTTATGACAAGTATGGAATCAGGGAGAATATTCCCTTGGATTTGATTCTGAATGACATCGCAAACTTTGTGGGAGTGGGGCACAACCAGTCCGTCGCTCCAACATTCTCCCCTTCATGACCTTAAACTTAAGCTAACGTCCCTGACGGGCATAACAAGTCAATCGGGAAATGATAAGCCTTCCCAAATACGGTCCAGTGGGCGTCGGTCCGAGCAAATAATCAATGCTCAGGCGAGATGTGGTGCCAAGTCCCACTCCCCCTGCATGAAGTATTTGCCAGTTCCAATCTATTTCTGAAGAGATAGTTTAAGATTTTGGGGCTTGGAAAAACACACAGGCTTGCGGATTGGGCTGAGCACTAGGGGCCTGCCCCCCCGGGGGTTACTTCCTTGTTGATTACGAGTTTTCCCGCAATCCTGTCGTGTTTCGCGTGGCGGATCGCTTGGAGTTTCGGGGCGGGTCCGGTTGCCGTGCTTCCATCTCGGTCAAGCATGACTTGCATAACCAAACCAGGACAGTCTGTCCTAAGACGTACTTCTGGCACTCGGAAACCTTCTGGCACTTCCAACAAAGTTCCAGTGAATGAACCACACGGCTGACGTTGTTCCGCATCGCAACCCATTCCCGATTGGCTTCCACCTTTTCCATAAAGACTCTTATTGCACCTTACCTCTTAAACTTCCACGGGACCGAACGTCTGAGAGTGCTTGGAGAAGAACTCAGGGAGCATCTCTGTCCACACCGCTGTTTCAAACCTGCCTAACAATTGCTAAGTTAACCGAGCAAGCCGGATGCCGCAATGGCTCAAAGGTCATGGTTTTAGATGGGACTTGATTCCTAACGAAAATGTCGCCTGCCGTTTGAGGCCGACACCAAGCCGGCGACGACTAGGGCCGCCCCATCCGAAGGCAAAATTGCCTCGTAATCTTTCGGTAAAAAGGCGGTCATGCTACTATAAAAGCCGAAAAGCAGTTAAATATCGTGACAACAAGGACGGTCTAAGAGTCAGAAAGCGTCTGCAAATTAATGGAAGAAAGAAACCGCATTGCAGTATTTATTGACTTTGACAACATTGAAATCGGCGTAAAGAACACGCTGGGTAGGGAATTCGACGTCTCACCCGTCCTTGAGGCGCTCAAGGAACGGGGCGAAGTATTAAGCAAGATCGCTTATGCCGATTGGACCCGCCACGGCGAGATGAGCCGCAGCTTCAGCCAACACGGCGTGCAGATGGTCCAGCGGCACCCCGGTCCGCGGGGTGATAAAAATGGGGCCGACATCAACCTGGCCCTCGACGCCCTGGAGATGGCCCTTACCAAACCGCACATTGATGCCTTCGCCATCGTCTCCGGTGACAGTGATTTTATCTCCCTCGTGGAGAAACTGAAACAATACAACAAGACCGTCTTCATCGTGGGCGGTCGAGCCTTTACTAGCACGATCCTTCAGAAGAACTGCCGGGAGTTTATCAGCTACGAGAGCTTGCTTGCCCCCAGCGAACCGGTTCACCACCGAGGAGGCCGCGGGCCTCAACGCGTCGTCTCGAGGAGTCAGCCTGCCCTGCCTCTCACGAACGTCGCCCCGCTGCTCCGCCGCGCCCTGGAGGTGGTAGCCCGGCGCGAGGTGCAACCGCAACTGGGCCTGCTCAAGAGCACCATGCTGCAGCTCGACTCTTCGTTCACCGAGCGGTACTATGGAGCATCGTCGTTCCGGCAGTTTGTCGAGATGCTGGCGAAGGCGCATCTGGCGGAGATCAACAAATCGAGCGGGCACTACCTGGTGGAACTACCGCGTCCGGAAGAGGCAGCCAAAGGGGAGGAAGCGGTTTCCAAGCGCGAGGACGCGCTGCCGTCGCTCTACAAAGCCTTGCGCATCGTTGACGAGAACGATCTGTGGGGCCAACTCGATGTCAACGCCGTCAAAGAATATGTTCAGCGCGTGGACTCGGAGTTCGATGAGAAGCATTACGGCTTTGGCCAGTTCGCCGAACTGCTCAACTATGCCCAGGACTTGGAGCTGGTGCGGCTT
>Ga0207112_1010_pt2 | contig 14154 bp, 1 predicted proteins | sample Alteio_BWMinHeat_72_FD_153549 | JGI IMG/M metagenome (GOLD analysis project Ga0207112, IMG submission 153549) | Enriched cells from forest soil in Barre Woods Harvard Forest LTER site, Petersham, Massachusetts, United States -... | ecosystem: Environmental > Terrestrial > Soil > Temperate forest >...
CAGGTCCAGAAGTTGTCGTTGTTGAGGTAGACGTTCTGGCCGCTCGGTTCGATGTTGAGGGAGCCGGTGGAGTCGACGCGGAGCTCAGCGTCACGGGTGCCGTCGTATGAGAGGGCGAGTTGGGAGTTGGAGCTGGCACTGGTGACCGAGAGGGTGCGGAAGGGGGTGGTGGTGCCGACGCCGAGGTTGCCGGCGGAGGAGATACGGAAGCGTTCAAGATTGTTCGTGCCAAATACGAGCGGCGTCGCAGTATTCGTTCCGACAATCAAGCCGTTGGTGGTGCTCGCGGTACTGTCGAATGCGGATAGCTCAGCCCACCCGCCGAGCGCGAGACCGTAGCGGGTCGTCGTTTGGTTGCTTCCGTGTGAGCCCAAAAAGACGCGGCTCGAATCCGAGTATGCCTGCAGAACAGCGTCGGAGTTAGCGGTGTTGTCGGTGGTGGAGGCGATAATGTCCTGCGAGCCGGCGCCGGCGACGGTGAGGCGCGCGTTTGCGTTTACTCCCGTGGGGTTCGCGGTGCCGATGCCGACATTGCCGTTCCCGAATACAGTAAAGAGCGACGCGTTGGTAGTGCTTGCGATGTTAAACAGCGGAATAGAACCACTTTGCTGCGCAGCACTTGAGATGGCGAGCGCGCCCCACGGTGTGGTAGTGCCGATACCGACGTTGCCCGAAAAGTTGGCGGCGGCGGCAGTAAGCGTGCCCGTGAGTGTGGGTGATGCTGCGGCGACGAGTGTGCCGCCCGTGCCTGTAACTGCAGTATATTGTGTGCCCGCGATTTTAAAGACGTTGCCGGAGGCCCCGGTGTCGAAGGTGGTGCCGAGGAGTGTGCCTGCCCAATCAGTTGTGGAAGTAAATAGTGTGGAGGTGGCGTTGGTGAAGGTGTCCCTGCCGGTGAAGGTGTTGCTGTCTATGAGGAGTGTAGAGGAAGCGGAGCTGCCACCGCCGCCGCCCGTTATACAGGTGCCACTAATAGAGAAGCAGCCGCTAGTGAGATTGAGACCTTGGTAGAGGGTGGAGGTAGCAGAGGCTACGAAGTTGCCGACGTTTTGAATGGAGAATATCGAGCCGGGTGTGGTGGTACCGATGCCGGTGTTGCCGTTGCCCAAGACCGAGAAAATGGAGTTGGTGGAACTTGCGGTTGCGATGTTGAAGATGTTGGCGGTGGTGCCGAATGTCGTGGTGGCTGAGGCGAACGAGGCAGAGCCCGTGACGTTGAGGTTGTTGCCGACGGTCAAGCCGCCCGCGAACACACCGTCGAAGGCCTGCAAATTGTTGTCGAGCGAGAGACTCCCCGCTTGCAGAGCGCCCGCCTCCAAGCTCTGTGTATATTCGCCGCCGGTGCTGAAGATGACGAGGCCGTTGGTGGAGTCGGCAACGTATGCGTAGCGGCCTTGGACGAAGACCGAGGTAGGGGTGCTGAGTCCGGTGAGAGTGCTGCCGATTTTGGACGCTCCGGAGGGATTGGAGACGTCAATCACGGCGAGTCCGCTGCTCGCATCTGTGATGTAGGCATACCGGCCGGCGACGTATACCGATTTGGTGTTGGTGAGTCCGGTCGTAATGGTCTTGACGGTGCTCGGCGAGGCGGGGTTGGAGATGTCGATGATTGAGAATCTGCCGGTCGACGTCACGACATACGCGTAGCGGCCGGCGACGTAGATGCCTTTGATTTGTCCGGCACTTGAAACGGAGCTCGAGACCTGCACGATTGAGGCGGGGTTGGAAACGTTGAGGATGAAGAAGCGGCCGCTTGTGGTCGAACCGAGATATGCATACGGACCCTGCACAAAGACCGCTTCCCCGGAAAACGGATTGCTGCCCGAGAACGACCCGACTACAACGGGGTTCGCAGGATTGGAAACGTCCGCGACGAAGAAGCTGGTTGTGTTGGCCATATAGGCATAGCGGCCGGAGACGTAGACGGAAAGAGGTGTCCCGACTGCTGAAGTTGCACTGACTTCAGCCGGAGCGGCGGGGTTGGACACGTCGAAGATGATGAGACCGTTGGTGGAGTCGGTGACGTAGGCATAATGGCCGGATACAGAGACGGCTGTCGGCGTGCTGAGTCCCGTTGTGATGGCGCTGATTTTTGCGGGCGAGCCCGGGTTGGAGATATCGAAAATGACAAGGCCGTTGGTGGAGTCGGCGACGTATGCGTAACGGCCTTGGACGAAGGTGGACTGGGGCGTGCTGAGTCCGGTTGTGATGGCAGTTACTTCGCTCGGGCTTGAAAGACCGGCAACGTGCAACAGGTCAATTGGGGAGCTCGTGTTGATGCCGACGTCAGCGGAGAAGGTGGAGGTGGCGGCAGTGAGTGTGCCGGTGAGAGTCGGCGATGCGGATAGTACCAGGCTGCCGGTACCGGTGACGGAGTTGCCGAGAGTAACGCCGCCGTAGGTGAGTGTTGCACCCGACGGTATGACGACGTTGCCTGCACTATCTATAGTAGTGGTCGCGGTGCCGCCGAAGTAGGCTTTGGTAAATACCGAGAGCTGCGTCGTGGATGCGCCTGCCGAGAAAAGCTGGAGTGCAGACCAGGTGTTGGCGTTCGCAAGATTCAGCGAGAGTGTACCGCTCGTGGTAATCGTGCCTCCGGAGAGTCCCGTGCCGGCAATAATGCTCGTAACGGTGCCCGACCCCCCGCCCCCGCCGCCAATGCATGCGCCGTTGATAGAGAAGCAGCCCGATGCGATGTTGAATCCGTTTGCGGCGGTAGAGGTGCCGCTCCCCGTAACGTTGAGCGCAGCGGCGCTCACCCCTCCGGTAAATGTGGAGGTGCCGGTTCCGTTCACGGCAAGCGCGCCGAGGCTTGCGCTCTGCGAGAAGAGGTTGGTCGAGCTCGCGGTTGTGGCGAAGAAGTTCGTGGTGGTTGCATTCGTCGCCACGAGGTTGGTCGCGGTGAGGTTCGTGATTGCGTCGATGATTGCGGTCGTGAAGTGCGCGACGGTGGCAAACAGGTTAGTCGACGTCGCGTTGGTCGTCGAGGCGTTGGTCGCAAAGAAATTGGTGGTGGTCGCGTTGCCCAACGTGCTGTTTCCACTCTCGGTGAGCGAGCCGCCGACGACTACATTGCCCGCACTATCTATAGTGGTGGTGGCTGTGCCCCCGAAGTACGCCTTATTGAATACAGAAAATTGAGTCGTTGAGGCGTTTGCGATTGTTTGTAGCCCCGTCCAAGAATTCGCATGGGTAAGGTCGAGTGAAATCACTCTATTAGTAGAGAGGTCGCCGCCGCCGGTGAGGCCCGTGCCCGCCGAGACGGTAGTGCCGGGGGCAACGTAGTCGGTACCCGCAACGGCTGTTGCGACCTGTCCGGAGGTGGCCTTCAAAAGCCCCGACAAAGACCCTATGTAGAGCGAGGTAGTAGTGGCATTGTCAAAGACCGCGCCTCCGATAACCTGCAGTTTTGCGTTCGTCGTCGTGGCATTGCCGCCGATGAGTACCTGGTTCGTCGTCGTGGCCGGACGCAGCGCGGAATTGTTGAAGAACGTCCAGTTCACATCCGTACCGCCTGCCCCGCCTGTTTGGTCGGTGCCGCAGGAGAACTGTTGCGTGAATGCACTCCATTGCAATTTATCCAAAGAGCCGTTACACGCGCTAAGCCCTGCGCCCGAGAACGTGCTCTGCACATAGAGATTCGTTGTTGTGGCATTTGTCGAGGTTGCGTTGGTCGATGTAATCGAAGAAGCGAAGAGCGTATTGGTAGACGTGCTGAAGGTAAGCGAAGCGTTGCCGGCGAATGCGCCGTTGTTGTTGAATTGCACTTGCGTATCCGAGCCCGCAGGATTAGTTGTCCCGCCGCCTGCAATGCCGAGCGACGATGTCGCAACGAGGTTGTACCCTCCCGCGGAATTGCCGACGAGCACTTGCCCGTATGCGGGCGCGGTCGTGGTACCAGTGCCTCCGGCCGAGAGCGGGACCACTCCGCTCAGGTCGCTTGCAGAAAAGGTAACACCCGAAATCGAGCCGCCGGTGATAGTGGAATTATCAATGGTCGCGTTCTGCAAGTGGCCGATATCGTTTGTCTGTGCGACAACCTGATACGTCTGTGCGAGCTGCGTAGCGCTATTGCTGCCGATTTTTTGTAGCTGCAATTCTATTTTGTTGTACAGCTGCTGCAGTTGTGCGGAGAAATCCGCGGAGCTTGTCGCCGAAATTCCCGGCGCCTCCTCGATGACACGCTCGACTACGGGGTAGTTGTAGACATAATAAATCGGCCGCGCGGGAGTCGAAGAAGATTCCGATGCGACGACGCCCGCAAACTGCACTTCACTCGGACTCAACCCGTTTGAGGTAGCGGAGGGGCCGGCAGTAGCCTCCGCTGCGGTGGCATTCTGCGAGCGGGCGGTGACGCCGAAATGCGTGCCGATACTTGCAACGGCTGCGCGCAGTGCAGGAGCATGTGTGTAGGCGAGCGCTACTATGCCGCCGCCGAAAACGGCTGCGCAAAATACTCCCACTACCGCTCCAGCAAACATACTCTCTCCCCTCACGGGTAGTTGCGGTTGCCGCGCATAAAGCGGAGCAACCGCCTGTGTCTGGGCGGGTGCGGTAGGAGCGAAGACACGGATTGCCGGCACTGGAGTTACCTCCGGCGGAGCCTGCGCGCGGATTTGTGCACCGGCTTTGCTTGCAGCCGCGAACGTGCGGAGCGAGCCCACTTCCACGTATATCTTTTTTCCTGCCGCGCGTAGCCACACGCTGCCCGCAAGAGCACCCGCGCGGATTTCAGATTCGGACATGCCGGATATCCCGACCGCAGAGGAGAGCGGTATATAAGCTTTTCCGTCGATGTGTAATTGGTCAGGCATATTATTGAGTCGCTCCAACGGCGGCCGTCTGCGCAGACGGTTTCGAAGTGAGAATAAAGCCCGGTTCGGTGCGGTCGTTCTGGTCCGGCCGCACATTGCCCCACTTCGCGAAGTCGAAGCGGTCGCCCGTGAGACGCATCGACACTTCACCCGGCTGGTCGGCTTCGATAAGGAGTTCGTTTTTGTCCGGCACTTTCTGATAGAAGGCCGTGCCGTCAAAACTTGGCGTGAGAAGCACGGTGAGATTCCTCCAGCCGGGACCGAAGTCGGTTATCTCGTAGAAGAGCCAGGTGTCAGAGCCTTTGTCGAGCGTGTCGAAATTAATCGTGTAGACATATTTCCCACTCACCGGGTCTTTCTGTGTGAGTTCTATCGTCTGCGAGGTCTCCTCGTGTTCACCTGTTCCCGATTCGCCATACGTCGCGTATTTCGTACCATCGATGGTGTAGACCGGGTCAATCGTGCCGACGTCGAGTTTGCCGGAAATCTTCACGTCGCCGTTGAAGGTTGAGGTCGCCGTTCCCATCGTGACGGGCGCAGTCGAGTTGGCACCGACCGCGAGGAGTCCACCGATGTTGAGCTGCTTGGATGCCGACGTCGTGCCCACAAGTACATTGCCATTGGAATTCACTGTAAAGATATTCTGCTGCGTGGTGGAGGCGAGCTGGAAGAAGTTGGTGGTGGAGTCCTGGGTCTCGACGACGATTTTGGCGTTCAAGGTGGTGGTGCCGACACCGAGCTTGTTCTCGGCGATGATGTTGCCCAATCCTGTCGGTGTACCTGAGGGACAACCGGGGACCGATATCGAGCCGCCGGTACAGGTCCAGAAGTTGTCGTTGTTGAGGTAGACGTTCTGGCCGCTCGGTTCGATGTTGAGGGAGCCGGTGGAGTCGACGCGGAGCTCAGCGTCACGGGTGCCGTCGTATGAGAGGGCGAGTTGGGAGTTGGAGCTGGCGCTCGTGACGGAGAGGGTGCGGAAGGGGGTGGTGGTGCCGACGCCGAGGTTACCTGCGGAGGTGAAGCGGCCAGCTTCGCTCAGTAAGCCACTGCGAAGCGTCGAGAATGCGAGGTCGCCGTTGGCCAGCTGCGGTATTCCTCCGGCGCCGCCTTGGAAAATAGAGAAGATGCTCGCGGTGGTAGTGCCGGTAGTGTGTGTGATGTCGTCGGTGCGGAAAGCGAGGCCGACTTCTGTGGAGGAGGTTGCGCTGCCGAAGTTGGAAAGATAGAACGGTGTCGTTGAAGCGGCTGATGAGTTGCTGACTTCAAGCCTGGCCTGCGGCGAAGTCGTACCGATGCCGACATTGCCGCTCGATGCGAGGAAGATACTCGAAGTGGCAGTCTGAATATTGGCGGCGGAGAAGAAGGCGAACTGCCCTGTCGTGCCGGTGATGTTTGAGCCACCTACACACGTACCATTGATGGAGAAGCATCCTGCGGTGAGGTTGATGCCGCCGGTCGTGTAGAAGGTGGAGGTGGCTGCGGTGATGTTAAGGATGTTATTGATGCCGAAGATAGAGCCGGGGGTAGTGGTGCCGATGCCGACGTTGCCGGCGGAAGTGATGTGGAGGTACGAGGCGCCGGTCGAACCAGCAAAGTCAATAACCTGTCCGCTGCCACCCTGCACAGAAAATGTTGCAGTCGGCGTCGTTGTGCCAATACCCACAGTACCGTTTCCAAACACAGTAAAGAGCGACGTGTTGGTCGTGCTCGCGATGTTGAAGAGAGGAATTGAACCGCTTTGCTGTGCTACGGACGAGATTGCGAGTGCGCCCCACGGAGTGGTTGTCCCGACGCCAACGTTGCCGGAGAAGTTGGCGGCTGCTGCAGTGAGTGTGCCGGTGAAGGTCGGAGATACCGAGGCAACGAGAGTTGAGCCGGTGCCAGTGACTGCAGTGAATTGTGTACCAGCAATCTTGAAAACGTTGCCGCTTGCACCCGTGTCGAAGGTGGTGCCGAGGAGGGTGCCTGCCCAGGCGGTGGTGGCGGTGAAGAGTGTGGAGGTTGCGTTGGAGAAGCTTTGGAGTTTTGTGAAGGTGTTGCTGTCGGTGAGGAGGGTTGAAGATGCGCTGCTGCCTCCGCCGCCTGTTATACATGTGCCGCCTACGGAGAAGCAGCCGGTCGTGAGATTGATTCCGTTGGAGAATGTGGAGGTGGCGCCATTGACGGTGAGATTGCCGCCCACAGTTGTTGCTCCTGTATTGCTGACGCTGAACAACGTCGTCGTGGCAGATCCAGTCGAGGAGGCGATGTCGAACAAATTGTTGTTGGTGTAATTCGCCCCGCTGTTTGCTTGGATGGCGAATTCGCCGAACGGTGTCGTCGTGCCGATGCCGAATGATGCGGCAGCGAGTGAACCATCGGCGGGAGTAACGGAGAGTGCGGTGCCCGCAGACGCGAGTGCGGCAAAGGAATTGGTCGTGCCGCCGAATTGCAGGCGGGAGAAGCCCGTGCTGGCACTGTTCTGAAGCAGGACCTGACCGTCAGCCGGAGAAAGTAGTTGTGAACGACCGTCCCATACAAAGGCATTGCCACCATTCACTCTGACTCCGCCGGTAATCCAAGCTGAACCACTGACCCCGAAAGTCTGAGCGCCAAGACCAAAGCCGTTGATTGCTAATGTCTTCGCGATGGTGGCATTTCCTTGGTTGTCTACGCTAAATAGTGTCGTCGTTGCAGAGTTGGTGGAGGAGGCGATGTTGAAGAGAAGATTGCCTGCATAGGTGCTGCCGCTGTTTGCTTGGAGCGCGAGCAGGCCCGTCGGCGATGTGGTGCCAACGCCAACGTTGCCTCCGAAGTAGGCCGCGTAATTGTTGGTCGCACCTGTAGGGACGTTCACATAGAGACCGTAGGCATTGGTGGCACCCGTGCCGATGGAAGAGCCGGTGTCAATGTAGAGACCCGCAGTAGTCGGGGTAGTTGCCGAGCCACCGAGAACGGGTGCGCCGGCGATGTAAGTATTGGCTGCTATTCCGCTCACGGCAAAGCTCGTCGTTGCGGTTATGGTCGGCTGACCGAACTGAACAAAACGCTGGTTCGCCGTCGTCCCACCGACCGTGAGCGTGTGGGAATTCAAGAGGAAATCTTTCTGTTCGGTTCCATATTCGGTCCAGGCATTCGGTGTGATCGAGAACACGTTTTGACTCCCGCCCGCAGCAGCACTAGTGTATGAGCCGAACACACTAAAGCCACTTCTATCTTCCGTGAATACCGCAAACTGGTCGCGATTGAAGAATTGCAATCCATTGCCCGAACTCGCCGCGCCGATTCCACCTTGTAAATTGCCGTTGTGGTTGCCTCCGCTAAAGAAGCCTATAAGACCACTGCCACTGAGGCCATTATTGGAGATTATTGCCAACGGATAATTTGCGGTGTCTGTTGTCGGCGCACTTGCCGTGGCACCGATAGTGAGCCCTGTACCTAGATTCGTCGTCGTGCCAATGCCTGTCTTGTTGGCAAAGTAGCCGGCTCCGGTATTGTCGATACTAAAGAGTGTCGTCGTCGCGCTCGGGGTCGAAGAGGAGATGATAAATGCGTTGTTGCCGGAGTAGGATGCGTCCGTCGAGTTAAGATTGATGGCAAATTTGCCGAACGGTGTTGAGGTGCCGAGGCCAAGTAAGCCCGTGTTTGTAACGTTGAAAAGATTTGGCGCAGTCGAAGTACCCGCTTGGATGAGATATTTGGCGCCTGAACCGAGAGAGGTTTCCGTAGGCTGAATCAGCAACGACGTGTACCCTGCTGTGCCTGATTGGCTGACCCCACCAAGGAGCGCAAAGAAGTTATTAATCCCCGAGTTCGTGCTCCAACCAGTGCCGCTGGTGGTGAGTCTGAATCCGTTCCAGTTGTTATTAGAATTTACACTGGATAAGAGATCGAAACCCGAGTTATCGGTATTACCGGAACCACCATAGAGACGCATGTCAGCACCAGAGTTGGCCGTTTGAAACTCAAAGCTTCTTCCCGTGCCGCTACCTCCCTTTTGAGTGAGGAATCCGAACATTCCATTTGCATTATTGGTCGGGGTTTGAAGCACCATGCGTTCATAATTGGTTGTCTGGTCGGAAGTGTTGTAAAGAGAGAATCCGACAGTCCCGCTGCTGCCGATGTTCACGTTGCCTGTGTTATCAACACTAAACAGCGTCGAGGTCGCGGTGCCGCCGGTAGTAGAAGCGATTGTGAACAGACTCGTTGGACTACCGAGACCCGTGGTTGATGTCGCGGTTATAGAAAGGAGAGCGTTCGAGATGGAAGTGGTGCCGATACCAAATGCGCCTGCAAGTAAGCCGCCGTTGCTGTTCGCGGTTGCACTGTTACCCACCTCAAGCACACTTGCCGCCGAGCGGAAGAGTGTTGTGTCGTCGTTTGAACTTGAAATGTTTGGTGCAGCGTTTGACCATCCGAGATAATTGGTTGATCTAAGAATAACTCCGGATGTGTTAGTCAGAACTTCTGGTGTACCGCCTATATTAGTAAGAATTGCTCCTCCATTATTAGCAAAGCCTGTAGTAGCGGTAACGTTGAGAGTGGGCGCCACTAAATTGCCTGAACTATCGACTGTAAAACTCCCACTAGCTCCACTAATCGCACCTGTATTCGCAATACTAAACAATGTCGTCGTTGCAGAATTGGTGGAAGACGCAATGCTGAACAGATTGTTGTTGGTGTAATTTGCTCCACTGTTAGCTTGGATTGCAAATTCGCCGAATGGCGTCGTCGTCCCGACGCCGAAGGACATTGCGGCGAGTGAGGCGTCGGCGGGGATGACGGAAAGTGCGGCACCGTTGCCCGCAAGTTCAGGGTAGGAAGAAGTTGTACCCCAGCGAATCGGGCTGTGGTTTACAAGTACAAGACTGGTCGCCGTAAAAGACACGTTGCTACTAACATCAGAGATAATTTGAACATTGTTGTTGTTGAGCATGATGTCACCGTACGCACCACCCACGAGGCGTACCGCCGAAGGCGAAGCGCTCGACCCGGCAATATCTATCTCGCCCCCTTTTGGAATTTGAACTAGACCCGTGTTGTCGATACTAAACAGCGTTGTAGTTGCAGAGTTGGTGGAAGAAGCGATGTTGAAGGCGAAGTTGCCGTTGTAATTCGCGCCACTGTTGAGGCTGATGCCGAATGCGCCGAAAGGTGTCGTCGTACCGATGCCGAATGATGCGGCAGCGAACGATGCGTCGGCGGGAACAATGGAGAGTGCTGTGCCGTTGCTTGCGAGCGCGGAGAACGAATTGGTCGTGCCGCCGAATTGCAGACGGGAGAAGCCCGTGCCGGCGTTGTTCAAAAGTGCGATTTGGCCGTCTGCGGGAGACTGGAGCTGCGAGCGGGCATTCCAGATGAAGTTACCTGTCCCCTGCGCCTGATACGTGGCGAAGCCTGAGACGGTAGACCCACCGATAATCGAGGTGCCTACATAAATGTTGTGCGGCCTCGTCGCTCCACTCGCACCGATATCAAAGGTGTTGTCCGTCGGGAATGTCAGCGTACCTGCGAGTGCAAGATTACCTGCCGAGTCGAATGTACTCGTTGCACTACCGCCGAAGTATGCTTTCGTAAATACTGAGAAGAGGCTCGTGGAAGCGTTGGTCGTGGAGAAAAGCCCAGTATTGGTGAGCCCCGCGGTCGTAAGCGTGCCGGTCGCGACGACGTTGCCGCCGAGGAAGGTATTGCCCGCGACTTCGAGCGCATTGGTCGGGCTAGTCGTACCGATGCCGACTTTGCCGTTGAAGAATGCCGTGCCGTTGTCGAGCAGGCGGAACTGCGTCGTCGATGCGGAGTTGAAGAATTCTGCGAGCTGTTCCGAGCCAGTGCCGAGACCTTCCACGGAGAGTTTGGCCCACGGCGTGCTCGTACCGATTGCAACGCGGGTGTTTTGTGCGAGGTTGTCCGCGCCGTCGTTCTCGCCGTACGCCGTGAATACCGGCGTGTCGCCGATAAGAATTGATTGCGACTCGATAGTGCCCGCGGCAGGGTTGGATGAGAGCGGAAGATTGGAGAGTGCGACGACTCCCGCGTCTGTGTCGAAGTTGAGGTTCCCTACCGAGAGATTCGAAATCGTCGTCGTCGAGCTTGACGCATCAATCGTAAATATTCCCGACGGTGTGCCGAGCTGTGAGGCGCCCGCGGAAATAAATCCCGCGTTGTCTATCGAGAAGTTAGTCGTGCTCGCGCTGTTCGTTACGTTGAATGCTTGTGAACCCGAGGTCGTATTTGCGCCGTAGATTGAGAGCAACGCCCAGGGTGTCGATGTCCCGATACCGACGCTGCCGGTAGAAGTAATGCGCATACGCTCGACGGACGAACCTCCCGTTGAGAAGAGAAGATTTCCTGAACCGAGTACTTTGTATCCGAAGTCGCCTGCGGCTGAAGTGTTGACTATCTGCCCCGCCGTACCAACAGAACCAATCTCTGCAGCAGCCGAGCCTGCCCTCGTGAAGACTATGCCCGCCTCATAGGTCGAGAGTGCTCCTGTTACTTTCAAGGGAATATTGCCGCTCACTTCCAGTGCCGCACCTGGCGTGGTCGTCCCGATGCCGACGTTTCCGCTTCCCTGCTGCACAACGAATTGCGAGCCACCGATGGTGAAGCCTTGGCCGCTTGCGATTGTTGATGTGCCGGATGTTTGTGTCGCTGCAAGAGTGGCGAAGCTGCCGATACCGGTTGATGTGAAGTTGCCGACGACGGTCGAGGATGCTTGCGAGACAAAGCCGTTTGCAAATGTCGCAAGACCGGAGAGGTTCAGCGTACCGAGCGTTGCCGTCTGTGCGAAGAGGTTGGTGGAGCTGGCGGTCGTCGCAAAGAAACTGGTGGTCGTGCCGTTTGCAAGCGAAAAGTTGAGCCCTGTGATGAGGCCGGTGTTGCCGATGCTAAAGAGTGTAGTCGTGGCAGATGCGGTCGAGGAAGAAATCAGGAACGCGTTGGTGTTGGTGTCGCCGGAAGCGAGGCTGATGCCGAACTTAGCGAATGGTGTCGAAGTGCTGACGCCGACGTTGCCGTAGCTCGTGATGTCCAGGTAGCTCGTCCCTGTGGAAGATGCGACTGACAAAATGTTGGCGGATGTGTCTATGGTCGAGACGGCGAGTGTGGAGGAGCCTGCAGCATTTTCGATGGTGAGCGCGGTCGCAGAGTTGGTCGATTCCTTGAGACGCGTGTCACCTACCACGCTGAGTGGTGCGTACGGCGAAGTGGTTCCGATGCCGAAGTTGGTACCGGTGAAAGTGAGTCCGGTTCCCGACGTGATGCTCGTGCCGTTGAAATAATTTACGCCGTTGGTGGTTTGTGATGTCGCGTTGGTGCCGCCGTTGGCAATCGAAAGCGTACCGGCCGAGAGTACGCCGCCGCTCGCCGATACCGCACCCGAGAGCGAGCCGATGGTTACGGTGCCGGAGAACGTCGGACTCGCGGAAGTAACGAGCGTGCCACCGGTTCCGGTGAGCGCGGTAATGCCGGTACCCGCTATCTGGAATACGTTGCCCGTGCCGCCGGTGTTGAAGGTCTTGTTGGTGAAGGTGTCGGTGGAGTCGCGGTTGACGACGGTGCCGGTGCCCTGGAATGTGAGTGTGGAGTTGTCGGTGCCAAAGGCGAGAGTGCCGGCGGTCGCCGGCGCGGTGATTGTTACTTTGTTAATCGTGCCGCCGAGTACCAAGTTGCCTGCCGAGTCGAAGGTCGATGTTGCACTGCCACCGAAGTAGGCTTTGGTGAAAACGGAAAGGAGCGAGGTGGATGCGTTAGTGTTTGAGAAAAGGCCGGTCGAAGTGAGCGTACCTGCGGTGAGTGTACCGAGCGACGCGGTCTGTGCGAAGAGGTTCGTCGAGCTCGCGGTCGTCGAGAAGAAGTTGGTGGAGGTGGCGTTGGTGAGCGTGGTGTTTCCGGCAAGGTAGGTGGTGGTGCTGACGGAGAATCCGAAATTCGTCGAAGGTGAGCTTGTCGCAATGCCGACGTTGCCGTTGTCGTTGACGGTGAAGAGGGTGGTCGAGGCGGAATTCGCAATCAGGAATGCGCTGGTGTTTGCGGAGGTGTCGGAGCCGACCAAATGCAGGAGCGCGTACGGCATTGTCGAGGTACCGATGACGACACCGAGATTGGTTACGCCGCCTGTACCGTTACTTATTCCTGATGCGGTAAAGATGGGGTTGCCGCCGATATTTATCGCCTGCGATTGCTGCACACCTGCGGCCGCATTGGAGTCGACGGGAATGTCGGAGAGCGTGACGTTGCCCGCATCGGTGTCGAATATCAGGTTGCCGAGTGCGAGGTTGCTTATCGTCGTCGTCGAGCTTGACGCATCAATCGTAAATATTCCCGACGGTGTGCCGAGTTGCGATGCGCCGGCGGAAATAAATCCAGCGTTGTCTATCGAGAAGTTCGTCGTCGAGGCGCTGTTGGTTACGTTGAACGCTTGCGAGCCGCTTGTGGTGTTGGCGCCGTAGAGAGTCAGCTTGGCCCACGGGGTCGAAGTGCCGATACCGACGTTGCCGCCCGAAGCAACGAGTTGATTGGCGCCGACTGTGAGACCGTTGGATACCAGCGAAAGGTTCCCGGCCGAATCAAATGTACTCGTTGCGGTGCCGCCGAAGTAGGCTTTTTGGAATACCGAGAGAAGGGAGGTGGAGGCGGCGGTCGACGAAAGCAGGGTGCCGAATGTTGTCGCGCCGGTGACATTGAGGGTGCCGGTCGCAGTCACATTTCCGCCGAAGAAGACGTTGCCCGCGACTTCGAGTTTGTTGGTCGGCGTACTCGTCCCAATCCCCACATTCCCTGCCGCGGTAATCCGCAACCGCTCCGTCGGCTCAACAGAGCCGGTGGTGGAGTTGCGGGTGAGGAACACAAGGTCACCGAGAGTTTGTCCGGTGGAGTTGGTCTCCTGGTAGCCCTCGTAGGCGGGGTAGTAGTTGGAGGTGAGTGCGGAGTTGTAGCCGAAGCCGATGAGACGGTAGCTGTTGGGGTTGTACTCCTGTCCGCCGAGTCCGAGGTAGGTGGCGCCTTTGGCGTCGGTGGAGGCGACCGGGTTGGTGGTCTGGGAGAACTGAATCGTGGTGGTGCCGCCGACGGAGAGGAGCGAGGTCGGAGATGCGATGCCTACGCCGACGTTGCCGGTTGCGCCTTGGACCGTGAGGTTGTTGGCGGAGCCGACGACAAAACCTTGTCCGCCCGCAATCGTACTAGTGCCACTGGTTCCGTTGAGCACCAGCGTTCCCGCGCCGACGATGTTACCTGCGCTGTCGATGGTAGTGGTCGCGGTGCCGCCGAAGTAGGCTTTGGTGAACACCGATTCCTGGGAACTTGATGCACCGCCGGCGAATTGCTGCAGCGCGGAGAAGGTGTTGGGGTTTGAGAGATT
>Ga0207112_1185_pt1 | contig 14074 bp, 13 predicted proteins | sample Alteio_BWMinHeat_72_FD_153549 | JGI IMG/M metagenome (GOLD analysis project Ga0207112, IMG submission 153549) | Enriched cells from forest soil in Barre Woods Harvard Forest LTER site, Petersham, Massachusetts, United States -... | ecosystem: Environmental > Terrestrial > Soil > Temperate forest >...
CGGAATGGCGCTCATATCCATGGATTCACTTTTGAAAGAATCACGAGCTGCATTGAAAGCAGGCTTCCAGGTTTGTACGCATGCAATAGGAGATCGTGCCAACCGAGAAATATTAGATCGATATGAAATGGCGTTTAAAGAAAACCCAGACAAGGCAAAAGATGCGCGATTCCGAATTGAGCATGCTCAACATATCAGTCCGCAGGATATTCCGCGTTTTGCAAAACTTGGGGTGATCCCCGCCATGCAAGCCATTCATCTTTCATCTGACAGGCCGTGGGCGATTGATCGCTTGGGTGAAAAGCGAATCAAAGAAAGCGCCTATATGTGGCAATCGTTGCTAAAATCCGGAGCACATCTCGTCAATGGGACTGATGTTCCAGTTGAACCAATCAATCCAATTGCAAATTTCTTTGCATCTGTTACCCGACAGACTTTGAAAGGCGAACCAAATGGTGGCTATGAACCCGAAGAGAAAATGACGAGAGCCCAAGCGCTGAAATCTTTTACCCTTGATGCTTCTTATGGAGCATTCGAAGAAAAAGTCAAAGGATCAATTGCAGTTGGTAAACTGGCCGACTTCACTATTTTTTCGCAAGACCTGATGATGATTCCTGATGATCAAATTCTTTCTACAAAAGTGGACATGACGATAGTGGGAGGGAAAGTCCTTTATGATAGAAGATAACTGGGATTTGAGATAAAACAAAAATGTCCTGACGTTGCTGCCAGGACATTAAACTTCCTAAATATCGAGTCAATAATTAATTGAAATCGTTTCTGCGGAAGCCACCGGAACGAGCAGGGCGCTCTTCACGAGGGCGGGCTTCGTTCACCACTAAGCTCTTTCCAAGGAAGTCACGGCCATTCAGTTCATTGATGGCGTTGCGTCCTGAAGTGTCATCGCCCATTTCTACGAAACCAAAGCCACGGCTACGTTGCGTTACTTTGTCCATGATGATCTTTGCGGAAGTCACCTCGCCATACTGAGCGAAAAGTTCCTTCAACTGGTCCTCGGAAGCCTTCCAGGGAATGTTGGCTACATAAATGTTCATTTGTTTTTTTAATTAAGTGATAAATGTTCTTGCTAAATCAATAAGGCCGGAGCTGACAATAAACAGATTGGGTTTGAATACTACCAGGTGGGGATTATATCTTTAACAGCGCCAAAGGTAACAATAAATATTATTAATATCCAAGAATAGCCTTATTTGGAGGAATTGTACCGAATTTGTAAGAATTCTTGGGGAGCCCCGGTCATACAGAGGCCCGATGCGAATGGGTTTTCGACAGCAGTTTGACTTAAAGTCCCAACGATAAAGACCAGCCGAGTTTGTTTCATCGGCCATTTGAGCCGTCAACAACAACTTTCAGCGACTCATCACTTCCTTTGGATTGAAGTGATTTAGAACTTCTATATTTAATAATCAAAACATTAATTATGAAAAAATTATCTCTCCTAATTTACTTCTCATTGGTTGTAGTGATTGGAAATAGCCAATCTTTCAATGTACGTCCAGGGGGCACTCAAAAACCACCGCTTCACGGTAAAAATTGGATGGCAATTACCGGCAAACCTTTAGCCGCGACAGCAGGAGCCATTACCTTCCAAAAGGGTGGCAATGCAGTAGATGCAGCCTGCTCTATGTTAGCTGCCACTTGCACTATGTGGGACGTGTTAAGTTGGGGAGGAGAAACTCAAGCCTTGATTTATAATCCAAAAACTGGGGAAGGTCATTGCCATCAACGCACTCGGTGTTGCACCTACGGGAGCTACTCCTGAATTTTTCAAAGGCAAAGGATATAATTTTCCACCCAACTTTGGTCCACTCGCGGCAACCACTCCCGGAACGGTTGGTGGACTGACCACCATGTTAGCTGAGTTCGGAACAATGAGTTTAAAAGATGTGCTGGCCCCGGCGATGCAATTAGCTGAAGGCTATCCTATTGAGGCGCAAACGGCCAATTCGATCGAACGCAACAAAGAGATGATCAAAAAGTGGCCCTATTCAAAATCAGTTTTTCTTCCACATCTTGGAGAAAAACGCGAAGCGCCAGAAGCCGGAGAGATTTTCAAGCAACTTGATTTGCTCGAGACACTAAAAAAAATGGTTGACGCAGAACAACAAGCATTGAAGAAAGGCAAGAATAGAAAAGAAGCGATCTATGCGGCATACGAAAGATTTTATAAAGGAGACATTGCTAAAGAAATTGTAAGAGGAAATAATGAACAAGGCGGATTATTCACTGAAGCTGACCTCGCCAACTGGAAAGTGAAAATTGAAGAACCTCTTTCGGTGAATTACAAGGGCATCGAAGTTTACAAGATGCAACAGTGGACCCAAGGGCCAGTTATGTTGCAGGCGCTTAACATTCTGGAAAATATTGATTTGAAAAGCATGGGCTTTAACTCTGCCAAATACATTCATACGCTGTATCAGGCAATGAACCTTTCCTTTGCTGACCGCGATTTTTATTATGGAGATCCAGCATTTTCTTCCGATCAACCCATGAAAGGATTGCTCTCCAAAGAATATGCGAAGGAAAGAGCAAAGACGATCAATTGGGAGAGAAACGATTCCAAAGTCGGCCCGGGCGACCCTTATCCATTTGAGGGTAAAGTAAATCCATATCAAAACTATTTGAAGGAGTGGAACCAGGCCTTGAATTGGAACGTACCGACTCCACTTGACGAAAATTATCTTAGTAAAGTATGGGCTGGAACAACATCCGTAGAAGCAGCCGATAAAGAAGGTTGGGTTGTGTCTATTACGCCAAGTGGTGGCTGGATACCAGCTTGCATTGCGGGTAAGACAGGAGTTGGCATGAGCCAACGTATGCAGAGTTTTGTTTGCGATCCGAAATTGAATCCATTTAATGTTGTGGCTCCGGGCAAACGTCCTCGTGTAACACTCACACCATCATTAGCCCTAAAAGATGGAAAGCCATTCGTGTCATTTGCTGTGCAAGGTGGCGACACCCAAGACCAGAACTTATTGCAGTTCTTTCTCGACATGGTGGAGTTTGGCATGACCGTGCAAGAAGCAACGGAGGCACCTAATATCAACACCTATCAATTTTACCTTTCATTGGGAGAAGGAGAAGATGGGCAGGATCGTAAACCGAAACCAGGTTATATCTTGGTCAATTCCAATACTCCACCATACGTGCAAAAAGAATTATTGAAGATGGGCTATCGATTGAGTGTTGATGACCGCACTTCCGGACCGATCAATGCGATCTACTTTGATTGGAAGCATGGAAGTTTCTGGGGAGGTTCTAGCAACCATGGAGAGGATTATGGAATTGGATGGTAATTTGGTCCTAATTCACTTTTTTCAACACCACCTGCTCCCCCATTTTTGAAACGAGGTGGGAATAGAACTCCCGCAACGCCGGATATTCGTCACTGTAAAATAAAGATTTATTGATTTGCAGATTGTACGACACAAAAAAAAGCTTACCGGCACGGGAAAAACTGAAGGTTGCTTTCGCGTCGTTATTGGGTAAAATGAATACTTTACTTAGCGGTAATTCTTCCACCTCATAGTCGGCGGGTATCCTGATTGTTGCCACGTACGTCTTTTCAATCGGCATGATGAAGTCAATAGCGTAATTGCGCGTTTCAGGTGCGAATGGATTATCCTTTTCTTTGAGAATTAAGAAAGGGTTCACATACATGATGCCGCCACTGGTAGTGACTTCGTCTTCAATCTGCACCTCGTATTCCTCTTTGGGTATTTTATCGGTTACATCGAAATTCTGCAGACCCTTCTTTTCGATTTGCCAGGATATGTTTTTGGTAAAATTCTTGATGTAGGCTTCCTCATCCGCATCATTGTACATTGTCCGGACATAGTAAGCGGCATAGCCGTCGTGTGATCTTGTAATTCGCCCGGAGATCGTACCGTCGCTTGAAATCGAACCATTAATTGCGACCATTTCTTTGAGTTTGGTATTCGCCTGGATTTTAATCCATGTGCCTTTGGCTGTGTCCATAGATAGCCCGTTGAAATTAAGACAACGCGGCGGAAGCGTATTGTAGGGGAGATATTTTTCTGTGGCATCCAGGAGTGATGTGACACCGTCAACTGTTACTCGGCAAACAACGTCGTCAAACTGGGTCATTGATGGAAATTGCTGAAAGATGACGCCGTGATCCCGGGTGCTCAGCAACACCATCTCCACATTGAAATCCGCCTGCTGAAGGAGGTTGGCCAAGAGCAGGTTAATGTCGCCAGATGTGCCTGTTTTTCGTTTCAACACAAGGCCAGAGTAATCACCGCGGTAATCGGTGGTGCCATCCCATTTGACATTGCTCTTTACATAATTTGAAACCGCTTTAATCTGTTCTTGCTTGCTGCCTATGCCGGCAATGATTTTTTCAGCCGTTTGTTTCAGCGAGTCGGAATACAGCACTTTGCCGAACGAGCGACTGCTGTACAATTTCGTGAGAAGGAAATCCCAGGTCATACCTGCTTCCCAAAACTGCACTGCGGACTTAAATAGTGAAGGGTCTGGCATGTAGGCCTCGGTCTTAAAGGCCGGGACGTCGGTCATCACCCACCGGTGAAATTTTTCCATGTGTACAGTCTGCTCCTTGTTTAGGGGATGAGTGCCCCGGATGTTCTCCTTGTACGACCAGGATAGGTATTTGACAGTGTAGCCGCTCCAACTTGTGGGAATGGAATTCTGAAAGGACCAGTCAATCACAGGCCAACCTGGCATCTTGAGCATGTAGCTATATTCGATTACAGCGCCCTCTTTCAAATTAGGGAACGTGAAAGTGACGTCTTCAAAGTATTTTCCCCGCTTCTTCCGGAATATATTATTGCTTGATAACACTGTTTGCCTGACTACGCCTTCTTCTAAAGTATAAGTTGCTCCCTGTAACTGCGAGAATTCCCGCCGGGGCAGTGTGAGTTTCACATTCCCCCACTTTTCGTAAGCACTTTTTTTAAAAATTTTGATTCGGATGTGGATTTTCAAATGAGAAGACCCGGATTTAAGATGCTGAAGTTCCGCCCGGTCGATCAGAATCAAAGCGTCCGCAGCGGTGTCGAACTTACAACTCTTCATATGCAAATCTGCAAAGTTCAAGCTCCCGAATTCCGGAGGCTCCAGTTTGCGCGTCTGGCTAACGCCAGACTCTGACAACATGATCAGTATCGCCAGGGAGACATAGGTGACAAGCGGAATGGCAAGATTAGAGTACTTTCGCAGTGAGGTGTGAATCATTCCGAAAAGTAGTCACTGACGCCAAAGAATTCTGTTTCGGACGCATGATTTTTTATCCTTTCCCAATCAAGGTCGAATAGAATGGGGGTTTCAATACGCCCTTTCCACAGAACCAGAGCCGTACACTTTCTTATTGACTTCTTTAGTATTGCCCTTGTGCTTAATACTTCCGCTCCCGAGAACGGTGGCTTCAAGTTTATTAGTTACACTAATTTCGCAAGTGCCTGAACCGCTCACTTTCGCCTTAGCGCTTTCTAATTCACAGGGAAAAGCATTCAAACTGCCACTTCCGCTGATATAGATGTCGTTAGTAGTAGCATAACCTTTTAAAGTAATATTTCCATCACCACTGACCTCGGTTTTAACATTGTTCCCTTTAATGTCTAAATCCATACTTCCGCTCCCTGAAACGGCAAGACTCACATAATCGGTCGCGATTGAATTTTCAGAAATGATTTTCCCACCGCTATTCACTTGTAATTCATTGATATTCTTTACACTCACCATCACTTTCATCACTGCTTTCAATTTGATATCGTCTATTTTCTGCCAAATGGTTTTACTGCCCGTGTCAGGTTTGCGCTCCACATTAATCATCAACACACCATTTTCAACAAAGATCTTTGTCAGGGCAAAGATATCAGGATCGGCTTCCACATTCACTTCCTGTTTGTTGGTCTGTTTTAAGTAAACAGTGTAATTTGAATTCACATAGATGCTTTTGAATTCTGGGACTTCTATTGTTTTTTTGGTCGGTTGTGCGAACGCGATGGAGGCGGCTGAGAGAAGAAGGAGGGATAGTACGATAAGGGCCAGGATGAAATTAAGTTTTCTCATATCTATAAAGGGTTGAATTCCAGAAAATTGAACACCTTTAAGCATAAAGTAAGTTTAGATTCGACAGAATTGCAAGGTTTACGCCAAAAAGTTTAAACTGGAGTTAAGTTACTTGCCCGGTTTTCGAAAGATGAATCGAAAAACCAAGATGAAGGCAGCGAGCCCAATGCAAAGCATCAGCAAAACTCCAGGGGTAACTAATTCAGCTCCGTGCATGTCAGAATCTTATACGAGCCTGTAATTTAACATCATTCCGTGTATCGCCAGATATTATTTCTCCGCCTGAACCAATTGCATCCCGGTCTGTATAACGAGTATGACCCCAACGACTCCATATATCTATTTTGTTTGTGAGCTTGTAATGGAGCATTAGATATTGACGGACCCCCTTGCCATAGTAAGCAGGAAACGAAAAATTGAGCCACGCATCATTTTCAAAGGCGTATAAGCGATTGTCATAGTCATCTGTATCGAACAAGCAATAGCGGCCCGTAATGGAAACACGACCAAGAGCATACGTCATGTCTTGAATCAACGCCAACCCTTGTGTAATTTTATTTGCCATCGTATAACTGCTGAATTGAACTCTGGAACGAAAACTCAATCGCTCATTTGCGACATAATCGCTATTGATCCAATAATTTCTTTTAATACCATTTTCAGTCAGGTACAAATTATTGTCAATACCCAAGTTTCGCTGCTTTGATTCTTCCCGTGCCTGTAGAAATATTGTAACTTTTTTTGTTGGCCGATAATTAAAACTAATAAGCCATTCAGTCCCATTTGACGGCGAATAGATTCGGTATTTCAACCATGGAAATGAAAACATGTCGAAATATCCAGCTAGTGAATATTTTTTATTGAATGAATATTTCCATCCCCAGTACGTCCCTGATTCATTTTGTGGAGTAGAATTTTCGGCTATTGCATTGCTGTAAAAACTGTAAAAGTCTTTATCAAATTTTCTGTAAACAAGTGAAACATCTAGTTTGGATGTGAGGGACGATAAAATTCCTGCTACCAGCGATCGCCCATAGTTGATCGTTTGACTGAACTCACTGAAGAATGAGTAGTTGCTAAAATTATAATTCAGATACGCGCCTGCAGTGGTGTTGGAATTGCCATTAAACTCAAACTGATTATAAATGGAAGGAGTGCGTAGCAGTGGCGTATTGAATTGTGTATGATGGAGAATTATTCCGGCATCGAATGACTTTTTTTTGAATTGCATAACGGTGGCGAAGTTGGATTCCTTGATTGCATTTCGATTGGCAAGCTCTTTTGCGGTGCGATGAAGGCCTGTGTAGTTAAATGAGGAGAGATAATCAGGAGTGGATGAAATCGTGTCTTGCTGCAATGATCCGTCGCGACCCCTTAAGGATGCCATTGAATGAAGTATTATATTCTTTCCAAACAAATAGGATACTGCTGCACCACGGAAAAATCCTGCTTCATATGTTGATGTGTAAGGAAGGAAGCCCAGGTTGGCCCTGCGCATGGTCGTTACTGGTTCTCCATTCTTCCCGATTCCGAAGGCAGAACCTAGCGTAATGCCCTGACCAAATTGAGCTTGATAGTCTCCTACAATTAGATTTTTGATCCTGCCTTTATTTAGCGTTTGCAGGTGAAAGGATAGATAATCGAATCCGTAATATTTTTTATTTGGATTCCATGTGAAGTCTTCGCCAGCGTCTTTTTTCATTGTGAAGCCTAGGCTGAAATCGCCAGTATGACTTATACGAAATCGAGTATAAAAATTATCCTTGGATCCAATATAGTGATTGGATGGTGTTGCATTTTCTGAATAGCCTTGTTGGGGCTCCAGCGTTTTACCCCATCGCATTAAGATATAATTATTTTGTTCGCTGCTTATACGTACAAAAATCTTTTTATTGAATGATTGCGTTACATCGGGCACAGTTACGAACGGAATAACTTTTAAGAAAGTCTCCCGATCAAGAATAGTCTGAAGTTCGTATACTGAAATAAAAGGCCCTGCTTCTTCCCTGTACTTCAAAATGGAAAAGACTTGATCCTGACGTAGTGAATAAAGTGACCGAAGTTGCTCTTCTGTTGCCAAATTCAAATTCATTGGATTCGACAAGAATTGAAGAAAATTTTCATACAAATCCTGATAGTTAATATCAAGATCTTGTGCGGCAAAAATCTCGTCAACTAAGTTGGAAGGATTAAGGTCCTCACGAGGAAAATCTTGTGCGAATAACTTGGAGTAAAATAGAACAACAAAAACCAAAGAAGTAAATCCCTTCATTTTTTGACTTTCGAAGGGATGAGATATACAGCCGAAACCTGGTGAGCTGACCCTATTATTTGAATGAACCTGATGGCATAATCGAATTTCAAACTTCTCTTTTGTACACCCAATCCAAAATAAGCGGCATTGGGATTATAGTTGAAGCCCGTTCGGAAGAATACTTTTTTATAAATAGAGTATTCCAGTCCACTTTTCCACGTAGCTTTATAGTCAATGTCTTTTTCTATTTCTGTTGCAAGAAATATTTTGTCAGAGGGCCTGTAGCCAAAGCCAACGACAAGTTTTGTTGGAAGTCGCTCGCCATCCGATCCTTTAATTTTTGACTGTGTTAGATTTATCATATAAGCTCCGATAGAAAGCCGCTGAGTAATTCTTGTTATACCACCAAAGTCAAGGCTGATTGAAGTATTGGTTCCAAAACTTTCTGCTGTCAAAAATTAATAGAGTATTGAAATATTTAATAGAGTTTTGGAAACTGTAATAGAGTATTGAAAGACGGGAATCGTGTAAAACGATATAGTAGTTTAGTTACTAAACTAGCGAAGTAGAAGTCATTGGTTTGTCCAAAGGCACTCCAAATTCTACTAAAATACTTAGCCGGAGACGGGTTTTTTGCTTCTGAAGAGTCGGTTCCATCGACCTTTTAGACTACCCACGCAAAAAAGACGCTGAAAAATAGAATATTTTAGACTTTTCCATGAGTAAAGGCGAACTGACTTCACTTTCCACACAACTAGAATAAGACTGTATAAAAACCATGTTCACACGAATGTACTGGGTACGCTCCGGCCAATATTTTCTGATCGGAGATTCTGTCATCCATGCCGAAAATTCAGTGGCGCATTGACCCGTATTTTTCGTGTTAACGTGACCACATCTATAGTTTGGAAATCAGGTTATTAAAATTATTGGGTCGTGAAGAAAAAAGGTCAAGAGTAACGGAATCGCTACCAATGGGAGTTACTTCTATGTCATTGTTCAAGTTCCTTAAAACTTGAGCAATATAGCTGTAGAGTTTATGGCAAAAAAGTATGGTACATAGAATAGAAAGGAAATGGAGAATATTCATGGTTAATCTTTGCGAAAATTTACTTTATAATCAACGGTTGGCATTTAACAGCATAAAGCCGAGCGTTATTCCTGAGACGCCAGGTGTATATTTAATAACATTCAAGAAAAGTAGACAAGAAATTCCTTTTTATGTTGGGCGTAGTAAAAACCTAAGACGAAGGATATACACAAATCATCTTATGGGATCTCCCAAAAATGCGAGGTTAAAAAATTATCTAATCAAAGATCGAACTTTGAAAACTGTTCGAACTCCACTTCAAGCGAAGGCTTTTATTAGAGAGAATTGCTTTATTCGATGGATTACGGAAGAAGTTTATTCAAAAGGCCTGCCAGATAGGACTCGTCATCTTTACCAAATTAGGGGGCTCCTAGAGTCGTTCGTGACCTCAGAATTATTTCCCAAGTATGGAATTTACGAGGAACATTAACGGAGACTGATGCAAAAATAATACCTAAAGAATAATCTATGGCAAGAAAAATAAACTCAATACAATTGCTTCAAAACTATTTTAGCGATGTTATGATTCGGACCGATCATCATGCGCTTGGAGTAAGTCAAGTAGCCCTCGCCGTGATAGGGGGGATTATTTGGAAGTCGTCTGACATAGAAGTTTTTGAACGAAATGGTGAAGCAAAAAATGTGTTATGGATGCAGACACCAATGGCGAATTTTTATTTTTCATATGATCACGCTACGGACGAAATTGTTGTTAAAGAAAATAATCACAAAGGTCGAGAGTTGATTCGTTTCACTAACACATCTCCCATAGCTGATATTCACGCCTTCTTTGATTCGATGTAGTAATGAATTATTTTCAACAATTATGATCTCAAGGAAAATAACCCATGCCCGTTACCCAAGCACAAATTTTAAATGCAAAACAGGTCCAGGATCTGGCTGCTCAAGATCAAACTCAGACTGTTCGGCTGGTTGCGGGTCCAGGGACCGGTAAATCATTTGTTATAGAGGGTCGAGTCTTGCATTTACTCCGCACTTTAAACATTGATCCGCGACATGTCATTGCGGTGTCTTTTACAAGAGCTTCGGCGAAAGATCTTAAGGATAGAATAAATGCCCACTGTCTAAATAACCATCAGGGCAATGTTGTGGATGTTCGGGTTTCAACTCTGCACTCTCTTGCCTTATACTTGCTACGCCACACCGGTAAACTTAATTTATTTGCCACAGACCCTATGATTTTGGATGACTGGGAAACTGAAAATATTTTTGACGCCGAATTTTCCCAGACCGGAAATAGATCACCCACAAGAAGTGGCGAAATTAGAATGGATCATGAGGCTTTTTGGAGCACAGGAGCATGGGGACCTACAAACCTTCCGCCTATTGCAACCCCAATCACGACCGCAGAACGAAGTTCTTTTAATGCTCACTACGTAGCAAGAACTCAAGCATATTGTTGTGTGCTGCCTGGCGAAGTGATCCGAACATGTGTGACGCAAATTCAAGGTGGGCACATCAATCCAGTCCAAGAATTAGGCGTTGAATATTTGATTGTTGACGAGGTTCAAGATCTAAATCCCTGCGATTTTGAGTTCATCTATCTTTTGATCGGGCTTGGTGTTAATGTTTTTATTAGCGGAGACGATGACCAGAGTGTTTATTCTTTTCGTTATGCCTTTCCATTTGGCATACAGAATTTCACCGTCAAATATCCACATTCAGGAGAACACGTTTTGAGGGATTGTTTCAGATGTACGCCAAGCATCTTAGCAGCAGCAATAGATGTAATCAATACTTTTCCGGCCCAGAATCGAATTCAGAAAAATCTTATTTCGGTTTACAGTAATTCTAATCCGCCTTTAGCAGGATTCATCAAAGGAAATATCTTCAATGGCCCAAACAATGAGGCCTCATTCATAGCATCATCGTGTCAAAATCTGATTCAAGCCGGAGTTTCGCCAAATGATATAATGATACTAATTAGCAATCGCCGATTTCAGCTTGGAGATATTACTAACGCGTTACAAGCATATAATGTTGAATTTGACGCATTCATCAGGGAGGAATTCAAGGACAGCGATTACGGCAGGTTCATAACGAGCTTACTGAGAATACTGGAAAATGCCAATGACTACGTGGCACATCGAATTTTATTGTCCACTCAAAGAGGAATCGGTATTGGTACTTGCTGTAATATCACTGACAAGGTTCTCAGCAACAATATCAATTTTAAAGATTTGTTTTACCAACCCCTTCCAAATGGAGTCTTCAGTAGCAGGGAAGTAGGATCAATTCAGAAGGTTGTTTCAATTCTTAATGCAATTCAAGGTTGGAATCTTAATGATGACTTGACGTTGAGAGCTCCGAGCATTGTTCAATTAATCCAAGCGAACTTTTCCGCAAGTGATGCATCAAACGCCAACGGTTACCTTTCCAGCCTTCCAGGGAATCTTACTTTGGATGAATTAAAGGACGTTATTCAAACTGACTCGCAAGAAGCTAAGGATAGAGTCATCGATGCAGCACTATTGAGAGTTGTTAACAATGTTGCACCCCAACAACCACACCCGAAAATCAAAGTCATATCATATCACTCTTCTAAAGGCCTAAGTGCGAAAATTGTTTTTCTTCCTGGACTCGAGGAAGGGGTTTTTCCAAACGTGAGAGCCCAGCAAATTCCAGGATTAGTCCTTGAGTCTGGACGTTTAATGTATGTTGCAATCACCAGAGCAAAGGTTGCTTGCATAATGAGTTATGTTAGAAAAAGAAGAATTTTTGGAAAACTAACTCAAATGCAACCCTCTAGATATTGCGTTGCAACGGGAGTTCATTTTGCTCAGCAGGCCAATGGTAGCTTGCTTGCTGCTGAGATCCACGGTATTCAAAATGAAATAAATCTTCTTTGAAGATCAAACGTGGTGTTTTGACCTTTGAAAGTTGAATGAATTTGTAAATTGATTAAATTTATAAAATCGAATGACTATTATGGCAAAACAACTTCGTTTTGATGTTGAAGACAAAGTACGTTACATCTTTGGTGATGGTGATGAAGAGTATTACGCCGTAGTTGCTACTCGCAAAAAACCCCGTGTTAGAAAAGGGGGACCGGACGATGGTAAGTTGTTACATGTCAACGAGGGAAAGGATTACATAATTGTGAAGTTTCCAATCTTACCTGATCAGGTAAGCCCTTATATACATGTGACAGATGGGGAATTAGACCCTCATTAGTTTTTTCGTCATTGTTTCAAAAACATGTTGATGGAACACGCCTTTATTTCAAGAAGATTTACATGACTCATATCGAATTCTTTCCATACCATAACTTTCACATCAGATTTAGATTGATTAGCGGCAAAGAATTATCCGGAGTTGTGACTGATACAGTGAGACAGTATAATCCCGAATTATCAGACACGGTTTATGCATTTATTCCAACCGCCAATATGATTGAATGGAAGCGAGCTGAGCAAGCTGGCGATATACAAAAGATGCAGGGTTTAACAAGCGAAATAGACATAAAAAATATTGTATGGGCCGAGCGGATTAAATACTAATTATTCGGATGAAAGACTTATCTGCAACGTACAGATTCCAGGAGCGAAGCATAAAGACGTGGATAGCCGAAATGGATAGCATTTTTGGCGAGTTAAAAAACAGAGACGAGGCTAGGGCTGATGCGGACTTTACCCCAAAGGAGATTTTGGAGACCAAGAAACAAAGATTTGAATATTTAGCGAATCGAGTTTATAATCTATGCATAGCATATTTTGAGGTAAAGGACCTTCCAAATTATATTTCCAAATTTGACGAGAAGATTAGACCGTTCATTTCGGACAAAATGTTGCTTATAAGTTCTTCGCCTTCTTTCCTTGGCGAGGATTCGAGTGCGCTAACGCAAATGTTTGGACAATTTTTAAATGCCTTCCCCGAATTTGGAAGTATCGATGAAAAGACTGGGATTGATTTTCTAGAAAATATATTGGAAAGCACCGCCGTTGTCCTGAAAGAGATGAATGTTTCCCCAACAAGCGAAGTTCAAGTTTACTCCTCGGTTAAAATATTATGCAAAGCAACCTTTCCTGATGCGATCTTTCCGACTGAGTCATTTCAGAAAACTGCAAAATGCTACAAGCCCGACATTTTAATTCCTATATTAGGGTGTGCGGTTGAGTATAAATATGCCCCAACGGAGGAAAGGTTAGTGACAACAATTGATGAGATACTTATCGATGTTAAGGGGTACGATCGACACGATATTTATAAACAGTTTTATGCGGTATTTTATGTGATGCCTGGTCATATGACTGATTCGAGGTTTAAACAAATTTGGGCTGAAAAGAGATTTCCAGAAAACTGGAAAGGGATTTTTGTCCTTGGCAACTAAACTTGACTGCAGCCAATTATCAGGTTGCCCCTCAATTAAATTCGTGAGAATTTGATCGCAGTATTATTTATTTTCTAAAAACAACTTTATTAATTTCCAATTCTCCCTGTAATAGAAATGGTCCGGAATATTAGTTATTCTGATCTTTCCCCAAATGCTATTTTTGTTTTGTGCATCCTTCACAAGCTTTGCCGGAAAAATGAAAAAATCAGGCGGTTTAATGCCGGTATCCTCACCTTTTGCAGTTTTGCCGAAGCTGTACCCTCGATTTAAAGCTACATGAACTACGAAATCACAATCAAAA
>Ga0207112_1186_pt1 | contig 13893 bp, 17 predicted proteins | sample Alteio_BWMinHeat_72_FD_153549 | JGI IMG/M metagenome (GOLD analysis project Ga0207112, IMG submission 153549) | Enriched cells from forest soil in Barre Woods Harvard Forest LTER site, Petersham, Massachusetts, United States -... | ecosystem: Environmental > Terrestrial > Soil > Temperate forest >...
CAGAAAAAGCAGACCATCCTTGATATCAAATTTTTCATCCTTGACATGAAATAATACATTCTTCACATGAAGAAAGGAGAAAAGTGGAAACGAATAGACGGCACAATCGGTTACGCGAACATTGGGGAGATAACAGCGGAAGATCTGCCGAAGATGATGAATGACTTGGCAGACACAAAAGCAATTATATTTGATTTAAGAAACTACCCGGAGTTCCTCTTCGATGAAATCGCAACGTGCATAAACCAAGAACCACAGGAAGCGATAAAGTTTCTCAAGCCTGACCTTACCTATCCGGGGCGGTTTGTGTGGATGGAACCTACTCGGTACGGGAAGAAAAATCCATCAACTTATAAGGGCCGGGTAGTGATCCTTATCAATGAAGAAACACAAAGCCGGGCCGAGTCATTTGTGATGGTGCTCCAGTCCGCAAAAAATGCAATTACCATAGGGCGCCAGACTTCAGGTGCGGACGGTAACGTGATCGATTACAATTTCTTTGACCAGAACACCACTTGGATCACAGGCCTGGGAATATTCTATCCCGATGGAAGGGAGACCCAAAGGGTGGGCATTGTGCCAGATATTAAAGTGGAACTTACCCGGGAAGATATCAGGCAGGGACGTGATGCAATACTAGAGAAGGCAATTGAAGTAGCAAAAAAGAATTAAGTAACCCTACGCATTCTAAATTGCCTGCGGCCTTCACTCAACACTCAGGTAGATTCAAATAAGGAATTAAAACGGTCATTATTCTGGTCTTAAAAATAGTTACTGCAATATTATTTTCTGGTGGCTGTTTAGCCCGAGGACTGCAATCGCCTCAAAAGAACCAATCCAACCAATGATGTCAATCAGTAATTTCACTCCCATAGATGACCGGATTTTATTCTGCGCCATCAGCTTTAGCGCCCAAAACCAGTTTTTTGATGTTATTTCTGGGTTTTGCCTTGTGCGGGGTTGCTTTCTATATTGAAAATTTGGTCTCAAGGACGGAAAATTTTATGTCTATGATTGGTTCCTAGACACCACTAATTGATTTATACAGACCTGGGACTGATCTAACGCATTACAAAATAAAAACAAAAAGCCGCTCTGTTAAGGAGCGGCATTTCAGGTTTAGGTTTAGGTATAGGTATTAACCTTTACTTTGTAAATGTTTCGATAGTAAGGTTAAATTAAAAGCAATTGTTAAAATAAATAACCGAATCCGATTGAAATGAGTTAATATTTTATCGTGTATCATAAAAAATCTATCATTTTGTTAAATAGAATGGTAAAATAATAACATAATTTCCTGTTATTACTCGCTTTTATAGCGCGCTTACATCTCTCGCCTGACCGCCTTAGAATTTTTAGTAATTTGTTTCGTATGAAAGGATTAAACGACCTCTTGCTTCTTGGTCATCCACTGCTTTACCAGGTTTCGGATCCTGTGCTGGAGTCAGAGCTTCCACTGGTGAAGAATTGGGCAGCTGACTTGCATAACGTAATGCAGGAGATCAGGGCGAAGTACAACTTTGGTCGTGCTATTGCGGCTCCTCAATTAGGAATCATGAAGCGACTAATCTACATGAACATTGATACGCCTGTTGTTTTCATCAATCCAGATCTGACCAATCTAAGCCATGAGATGTTTGAAGTATGGGACGACTGTATGTGTTTCCCTGATCTTTTGGTGCGAGTACAAAGGCACCAAGCATTAACTATAAAATTCAGGGACGAAAACTGGAAGGAACAGGAGTGGAATTTGGAAAATGATCTATCAGAACTATTGCAACATGAGTATGATCACTTGAATGGAATCCTTTGCACCATGCGGGCCATCGATGACAAATCATTTAAATGGAGGAATTAATAAAAAGTAAGCTCAATCTAATCGCTGGGGAAAAAATACTTTTACCGTTGTGCCTTTTCCTGGTTCGCTTTGCAACTCAATCCTTCCATTCAGTTTCTGAAGGGTTTTCTTCACAATATATAAGCCGAGCCCGTTGCCTTTGGAGTGTTCGCTGGCGCGGAAGTACATTTCAAATACACGTTCCATATATTCCGGTTCAATCCCAACGCCATTATCCCGCACTTCGATGACTACTTCACCATTTTGTTCATACGCCGAAAGATGAATGACGGGAGAGGCCGTGGTGCAGAAGGCAATGGCATTTTCCATTAAATTCTGAAGAATGATTTTTACCAGTGCGCCATAAGAGTGAAAGGGACGCTCCAGCTTTACAGATATGATAGTTCGGATTTTCTTTTTGTCTAATTCGTGTTTTAATTCGTCCAGTTCGATTTCAAAAAGTTCTTTGACGGACACTTCCTTATAAATCAAAGTTTGCATATCCACATCGCTTACCGATTGCAGCTTGCGCAGCATCTTGTCGAGGTTCAGCGCATTTTCATTCACCTTTTCAAACAGTTCAAGCGCAGCCGGGTCTTTCACCAATACTCGGGCCACTTCCGCGAGCCCCATGAAGGTGGTGAGAGGCCTTCTGAAATCATGCGAGGAGCGATAAAAGAATGTATCCAGTTCTTTGAAAGCCTGCTTCAGCTCTGATGTTCGTTCTTCAATTCGTTCTTCCAGTTTTTCGTTGATTCCGGAAATGGTTTGATTGCTTTCGGTCAGTTCTTCGGCCTGTGCCTGAATCTCTTCTTTCTGTTCTGAGACTTCTTTATTTAACTTTTTGAGCTTCCGGTTAAAGCGAAAGTAGAATCCCGCCAGGGCGAGGAAGATGATCGATCCGCCAATAGCGCTGTAAAGTATAGCTTGTTGCTTTTGCACCAGGGCTTTGCCAAGTTGGTTGTCTTTGTTCAGCAGCTCAATTTGTTGTTGATTCCTCTCTACTTCATACAGGGTCTGGTAAGCAGCGAGGCTCTGTGCGGTTTGTTTGCTAAAGATACTATCCGACAGCTGGTTGTATTTTTTATAGTATCGGATAGCCTCTGTGGGTTTGCCAATTTTCTCGTAATAAGCGGCAAAGTCAAGAAAGTTGTTTCTGAAAATTTCTTTGGAAGAAGTGGGTACAGCTAATTCCATTGATTTTTCAAGATAAATTTTGGCAGAGTCGAAACGCGACAGGTGGATGTAAATATTTCCGATGCGATTGTAGTTAAGGCTCCTTCCATAATTATCGCCCAGTTCAGTATCCATTTTAAGGCTTCTGAAATAATAAGGTAATGCAGCTTGATATTTTTCAGTTGCTGCATAGAATTCTCCAATGTTAAAGATACCCGCGTCAATGTCAACTTTATTTCCCAACCGCATTCGTTCGGCAAGACTTTTCTCATGATAATAAATAGCGGTATCATAATGCTTAAGCCTGCGCTCGATCAGTCCGCGCAAATCCCAGGAGCCAGCTATTTCTGGTTGGGATTTAGTTGCTTTGAAAAATCTCTCCGCTCGATGCAGGTTTGACAAAGCGAGATCAAAATTTTTAGATCTGTAATAGACCCAGGCTTGTTCGTAAATAATCTGGGCTGCCAAATATTGGTAAGAGGATTTTTCAGCGATTTTCAGCGCATTGGTCAGATAATCAGTGGCAAGATTAAAGTAGCCTTGTTGACTAAATACTTTTCCCATCCGCAAAAGCAGGGATGCCAATCCATATTTATAATGCGACTGCCGATGATAGGTCAGCACTTTGCCCCAATGGTCAAGTGCCGCCTGAAAATCGCCACGTTTAAAACTCACCTCGCCCATGTTTTGATGATAATCGGAAACAATGGTGGCTTCCCCACGGGAGAGTTTCAATGCCCTTTCATAGTTGAGCGCAGCCTCATTGAAATCTTCCTTGCCCAGGTAGCAGTTGCCCAACAGGATCAAAGCATCGGCCAGGCGGATCGGATCATTCAATTGCTCTCTTATTTTCACCGTCTCTTTCATGATTTGAAGTGCCGAATCCGGTTTAGCAATTACCAGGTAATACCTGGTCAGGTTCGTCATGATGACAGACTCATAGTATTCACTGGGTTTGAGTGAGTTTTGCTTTTGCGCCTTTCGGTAAAACAGAAGTGTCGAATCAAAGTCTCCTTTATCGCGATAGAAATTTCCTATTTGGGTAAGCGAATAGGTTTGAAGATTTTGATCGGGAAGATTCTTGCCGGCCGAAAGTGACTGGTTTAAAAATGAACGTGCCGTAGAAAGCTCACCGTTGAAGAAATAATATAACCCCCGGTAAGCAAGCGCCCAGCCTTCTCCCGAACGATCGCCAATCTTTTTAGCCAATTGAAGTGCTTCTTCGGTAGTGGCATTTGCCCTTTCGATGTCATTGCCAAAGAAAAAAAATGACAGGGAATTAATCAGTTCCACTTTTCTTGGGGTATCTCCCTCGTGGTCGATCAGTTTTTGCAGGCTATCAATTTGGGGAGCCTGGGCAACCGCGAGCTGCGCAATACAAATGAACGATATGATATATAATGTGCGCAGAATAAGGGCTTCAATGAGATAAATTACAAATAATCCTGTTAAAAGTTGAAAAATAAATGGGTAAATCATTTGCTTTTTATAACTAAACAATTAGTTTTACAACGTAATTAATAGTTATAAGGTGTTCATGAAGTAAAAGCACGAACATTTTGCATGAAATTCTTGAACTTTTAAATAGAATACCGGATGAAGGAACTAACGAAAGCAGAAGATCAGATCATGCAGATCTTATGGAAACTGAAAAAAACATTTGTGAACGATATCATCGATGAGCTTCCGTCTCCAAAACCAGCGTACAATACCGTGAGCACGATTGTAAGGATATTGGAAACAAAAGGGTTTGTTGACCACAAAGCCTACGGAAAGACGCACGAATATTTTCCGTTGATAGCGAAAGAAAAATACACCCGGTTTTATCTTAATAATATGGTGAAAGGTCATTTTGACGGATCCCTTCAGAATTTAGTTTCCTTTTTTGCCAATGAAAATAAGCTCAGCGTCAATGAAATTGACCAACTGGTGAAACACTTGAACGAAATTAAAAAAGAAAAGAAATGAAACCCTTTATTAATTATCTGATTGAAGCAAACCTGAGTATTTGCTTTTTTCTTCTTCTCTATAAATTTCTATTGAACAAAGAAACGGATCATGGATTCAATCGCATCTTTCTTCTGTTGGCTCTCCTGATTTCGGTGACGTTGCCATTCTTTCATTTTCAACTTCCCTCTCTTCTTACTATTGGCAGGAATTCACCAACCTATTGGTTGCCTGAAATTCAGATTACTCCGTTAAGCGACTCTGCCATGCCCTTCGATTCTTTTTGGTTTTGGGCTTCCTCTATTTATCTTCTTGGCGCGGTTATCTTCTTAGCTTTATTTTTAATTCGCCTTTTAAAAATCGGGAAAGGGATTTACCGGTCACCTGTGTTTAAGAATGAATCGGTGTGGTTGATCGAATTGAATGATGGTCGGGAAGCGTTTTCGTTTTTTAAAATCATATTTATCAGCAAATCACTTCAGCTTTCTGAACTTGAGAAAAAGCAAATCATCCGCCATGAACAAGTTCACATTGATAATTATCACTCGCTTGACATTTTATTGGTCAACCTGATGGGCATCTTATTTTGGTTCAATCCATTGATAAAGACATACCGGACTTCCTTTGTTCAACTTCATGAATTTGAAGCCGATGCGCGCTCGGTAGAAAGTGATGAAGTGGATTCCTATTGTTGCTTGTTGGCGAAAGCAGCTTTAGCATCTTCCGGTTATCGGCTCGCCAATCATTTTACTAATTCCTTAACTCTTAAACGTATTGAAATGATGAAAACAGTTAAAACAAAAATCGCGCGATGGAAAATAATCTCCATTACAGCGGTGGCATTTGCATTTTGCTGCCTGATTGCAGGCAACGGCCTCGTGCTGGCACAGGCAGACCAGAAAAATAATTCTTCGGGCGATAAAATATTCGATCAGGTGGATGAACTTCCAACATTTGGGAGTAAGCCAGAATACGCTGAATTGTTTGAATTTGTTGCTAAGCATTTGAAGTACCCGGAAGATGCTGTGAAAAAAGGTATAGAAGGCAAAGTGTTCACCAAATTTGTTGTGGAGAAAGATGGTACTGTAACTAATGTTTCAGTACAGAAAGGTATTGGCTATGGATGTGATGAAGCGGCCGCTAATATGGTGAAATCATTGCCACCCTGGAACCCTGGAAAGAAGGATGGTAAAATTGTGAGAACTAGCTTTGTTATACCAATATCTTTTAAATTGCCTGTATCAAAGAAGAGCGACAAATAGAAAATAATACCGCTCATCGTTTAGCAGCGATGAGTGGTATTTAAAATTATTTCTCTAGTAAATCTTTCAGCGAGTTCAATACCATCTTCCAGTTTTGTTCTGAATGGTCTTGCGCTTCCTTGCTCTTGATGCCATCTTGTGTGAGACGGAATATTGTGTTCCCGTTGTGGTCTTCCAGGGCATAAGTAATGTTGGCATAATTCTCAGGCTTGTCTTCGGTTCCTGAAAAGGAGCTCCAATAATTGTACTTCAGCAATCTTTCTTTTTCGATTTCCAGAATTGTGCCTTTGTCGATGTACGATTTTCCTTCCCAGTCTCCACTGAAAGTAATAGGGCTTCCTGCTTTCCAATCGGTTTTGGTTTCTGTGCCGAAAAGATATTTTTTGATTTGCTCCGGATCAATAAGCGCATTCCATACTTTGGATTTTGGCGCATGAATGGTGATGGAGATGTTGAGAATGAGATCGTTTATCATAAAATAAATTGGATTTAGAATGTAAAAACTACGTTGCTACACATGTATAATAGAGTGAAACATATCCTTCTTTTGGAATTGCCTCTTCGAGTTTAAAGTAAGTTCGCTGATTGATATCAGAAAACACTGGTTTCCCTTTGCCTAAAACAATTGGAACCACGGCAAGCCACATTTCATCAACCAATTTTTCATTAAGAAAGAAAGTTACCAGTTTAGCTCCGCCAAAAAGCCAGATATCTTTGCCGGGTTGCTTTTTTAAGTCCATTACTTTTTGCCTGGCGTTACTCCCGATCAGTTGAAAGTCAATAGCTTTCTTAAGTGTTGTTGAAAAAACGTAATGTTCTTTTTTCGGAAACATCGACTTTCCTATGAGTTCAAAACTTTTACGACCAAGAAAGATGGAGTCAATCTTGTCGAGGAAATCATTCATTTCTTTTTTGGATGGAGGAGGGCACCAATCGTATTCACCTTTTGGCCCTTCGATCATTCCATCCAAACTTACGGCTACACTAAGGATTACTTTTCTCATCATTAGGGTTTTAGTCAGTGAGCTCCCGGCACTGGTATCCGGATTGCTTCAATAAATGAATGGCAGCATTTGGTTTGACTTTATCAGAAACGATGCGCAGAATTTTATCGCAATCATCCAAGGCAAAGTTCCAACGATTCTTACCTGCGAGTGAATCAATTAACGGCGCCAATGATTTTACCTGGTCGTAAGATTGAACAGACGTAGAAAAAACAAGTACTTCCATAATTATTTATTTTATTCCCATTTGTATTTCAGTAACGTTTGCATTAGGATCGGTGAAGTCGGCATTAATGTACAGTTCTCTCGTAATCCCGATCGGTTGATAATTATTCTTCTCGATGCATTTCATGAGTATCTCATAACTTTTTGGGATTTCGTCCCAAGCTCCTTCATGTAATACGGATAATGTTTTGAAATTCTCCGTTCGCTTGAAGTGAAATTCTCCGTCATAGTCACTGGGAATAGTTGCGACAGGCAAACATACTTCTAGGAGAAACGACTTGGATGCAACTCCTGTAAACCCGATGTAATGCCAGTGTATTGGCCCAGTAGGATGAAGATCCAGTTTTACGGCTTCTTTAAATAGTTCTTTGGCAACAGGAACCTGGTCGATCAGATGGCTGATCTTGACTTCGGTGCGGTGATAAAGAAAATTGATTGGTCTGATTTCTTTTTCGACCGGAGTGTGTTGTGCCTTTTTCATTGCTGCTTTATTTACTTATCAAAGCAACTACCATGTGATGACAGCCCTATGTCAGCAGAGAAAAGAAAAATGAATTATTTTTTGATTGTGAGCGACAACCCTATGTCAGCAGGGGTAGATTGGGGTCAGTCCGCGCAAGGCGCTAAAGAGAGCCTAATTCAGGTATGGCCTACTAATTTCAAGTAATGCTCCTGTAATTCTTCTACCAATTCAAGAAGGATGTTCTTCAGTTCTTCCGGACCTTCGATTTCTATGCCGCGGCCGTAGGAGAGGAGCCAGCGCGCCATCATTTGGAAATCGGCCGTAAGGAACTTCATGCGAACTTGTCCATCAACTTCCTCTTCGGATACAAAGCCAAAGTAATGGCGGGAATTATTTACATAACGGGCTTCTTTATTTTCAAAAAGAATGGTGGCTGACTTCATTTCTGTGTTGGCTTGCTGTAAACTGTTGAAGTATTCCTGCATGGTGGAAATGCTTCGCGCTTCAAAAGTTTCGCCAGTAGCTTTCAATTCCTTGATTCGATCGCAACGAAAATCGCGGAAGCCATTGCGCAAACGGCACCAGGCAATTAAATGCCAGGCGGCACTATAATAGAACAAACCAATCGGCTCTACTTCACGCAGCGTTTGTTCATTCTGATGGTTGCTGAAATAATCGATGTGAACTACTTGCTTGCTGGCCACAGATTTTTGGAGCTCTGTAAGATAATTGCCGGATTGAGCGGGTAAATTCATGTGCGGCCTTAAAACTTCGATGTGATCTTGTAAACTTTCCAGATGATCTTTCTGTGCTTCGTTGAGTACAGATTTTATTTTCAGTAAAGCGCCATCAAATGCGGTGCGCACAGATTGATCCGTCATCCGTTCGACTAATTTTCCCGCCATCATCATTGCGCTTGCTTCGTCTTGCGAGAACATTACAGGAGGCAGGTGATAACCGTCAACAATAAAATAACCTGTGCCTGCTTCGGAGCCAATCGGAACACCAGCTTCCATCAATGCTTTTACATCGCGATAGACTGTGCGCAGGCTGATCTCAAAGCGGTTGGCAATTTCTTCCGCCTTCACAATCTTTTTGGATTGCAGTTGAATGAGAATGGCGGTGAGTCGATCAATGCGGTTCATTTCAGTTTTAACTTTGTTGAAAAGGGATCAATAATTTTGAGCCCTGCAATGGATTTAAAATCATTGACTTTTCTAGTGACTAAAGAAAGTTTAAAAACTAATGCCGTGGCGGCAATAATAGCATCGGCCAATGGGATGTTTTCTTTTTGACGAAGCTGAATTGACTGTTCAGTAACGGCATCATCTACTTGGAAGATATTGATGGATTTAAAGAAATCCTCAAGATGATATTTTTGTTTCGTTGAAAGCTTATGGTAGCCAAGTGTTTCAATTTTTGATATGATTGAAACATTCAACTGGTTTTGATTACTTAAGAACAGCCTGAGATGAGTGGATTCAGGCTGGGTAGCGTAAATAATAATATTACTATCAATAAGCATAGTGTCATCGAACCGATCTTTCTTTTCGGTTGGTACGTTGCCATTCGACAGGATCTTGAATCAAGATGCCACCAGTCTTAGCCAACAAATCAAGGTAACTGACGGGGTTCGATTTTTTCTTTGATTTTTTTTTGATCACGTCAGCCTTTAACCGCTCGGCCAGCGCCAAAACAAGCATTTGATCTTTCTTGTTTTTGAATTTTATTTCAACTGAATTCATTTCATAAAGATATAAAATACTAGGGAAGGCTATTAACTCAGCGGTTTAAATTCTTCTTGACTATCCGGATATTTAGCGAATCTTGTTTTTTCTCTTTCGTGCACATGCTCATAGCTGCCCCAGGGCCATCCTCCAAATTCGGTCTGGCGATATTCGTTCATCGCTTGTTGAATTTCTGCGGTGGTGTTCATCACAAATGGACCGTGTTGAACAACAGGCTCGCCAATTGGCTTGCCTTGCAGTAAGAGGAGATAACTTTCGGTGTTTCCATTTTTCAAGATGACCTCTTGTTCAGCATGGAGTTCTACGGCCTGGTGAGATGTGAAATTCTTTTCTTCAACTGCAATTGAATTGCCTTCGTAAAAGTAGAGCGATCGATTTACCGATGCAGAGGCAGTGGGCAACTTCCATTGAGCACCCGGCTCCATTTTTATTGTCCAGATGGCGACTTCATTGTTAGCGTTTGCTGCCCATGAGTTGGGAGCCGGGTCGGGTGCTTTTGCGTTTTCAATTTTCCCTGCGATCACTTTCACTTGGGTACTTTTTCCGCTGTCATCTTTGGAAACGAAGATTGGAATTGCATCACTCCACAACATGGCAAAATGCGGAGCCACCATTTTATTTGCTTTTGGCAGGTTAAGCCAGATCTGAAAAAGCTCCAGTGGGTTCTCCTTGTCTTTGTGAAGAAGCGGAAACATTTCACAATGCTGCACACCTTTGCCTGCCGTCATCCATTGCACATCACCAAAACCAAATCGGCCAGCAGCGCCAATGGAATCTGAATGGTCCACCACACCTTTGGTTACAACGGTTACAGTTTCGAAGCCACGATGAGGGTGAGCAGGGAAGCCAGGCACTTTTTCGCCATGGTACATTCTCCATTTTTCATTGGGATTAAAATCCTGACCAATATTACGGCCGGCAAGCGATGCTGCAGGGCCCATTACATCATTTCCTTTTGGATAAAAATCCTCGTGGTGTACGCAAAACAAGAACGGATCTTGTGTTTGCCAGGGGAAGCCAAGAGGCTTAATCGATTTAATTGCACTCATATATAAAGTTTGAAGCTTAACCAACCGGAGAGCAGAAAAGTTTACTTAAAATGTACGGACTGAAAATTAAACTCACCAGCCAATACTTTTACCCGCAGGGTGTTCCTGCCTTTATGGAAGGAAACATTTTTAACTTCCACTTCGTGCAATTGATCCTTTGCAGCGATATCCAGGCTGTAACTTTTCTCATTGCATTCTAAAATTATTTTTCCTGCTGATTTATTTGAAACCGAGAGGGAGATGTTAATTGCTTTTTCTTCTGTTGATGTTATAGTGTACTGCAGCCACTCGCCCGATTCAAAATGATCTACATAAACTTGATCACCTTGTTTTGAAATATCAACACCGTCATTGCGATAGGTGCGGCCTTGATTACCGCTTGTGTGTTTTCCATTAGCGACCCAGTAGTTGGCGGTGTCTTTGTCAAAATAGGCAAAACCGTTTCTGCCCAGGTCGTAATCGACAGCAAGGATAGATGCTCCAGCCTTAGCAGTGTGTTTCTTAAACGGAACAGTTTCGTTCGACCAGACCTGGCGAAACATAGCATCGATTACATCTTTGTGGTAAATGCAATTCTCCAATTTCAGATTTCTGCTCAGCTCCATCAAACCTCTGTAAGCTTCATCATCAGTTGGCTTTGAACCTTTGCCATCCCAATAGCTCAGTATCTTTTGAAAATCGGCAGGGACTTTTACTTCTAAAGGATTATTAAACCCTAATTTTTTCAAAGGCCACCACGCCCAACCGATTTCATTTTTCTCCATTAAGTGGATCGCATCACGAAACCACAGGTTGGAGTTCTCTCCCGATTCGCCCAGCCAAACGGGCGTGTTGTATTGTTTTCTGATATCGATGAATTTTTGAATGGACGCCTGATCATTATAGTTCCAGTATTTATGAAAACTGATCACCGTGTTGGCATCCCAGGGAGGAAAAACTCCATTATAATTATTTCCCCAGCAATTTCCTTCGACGATGATGATGTGATTCTTGTCCACTTCGTGAATAGTATTCATGATGTCGACCATTAATTTCTTTAGCGGAATATTAGTTGGTTCGGCACAGCCATTCTTATCGTCTGCTTTTTCAAAACCCCAATTCGGTTCATTAATAATGTCATAGGCACCGATCCACGGATTGTTTACATAGCGCTCTGCGAGTTTGCGCCAGAGGGCAATCGTTTTTTTCTGGTTGTCTTCATTTTGCCAAAGGGATGGCTTTGATGGATCGCGGTCGGAAATATTCAAGTCGTTGCCCTGCCCACCGGGTGCTGCATGTAAATCCAATATGAGATAAATCTTATTGGCAGCGCACCATTTCAAAAGACTATCGGTTATTGCGAATCCTTTTTCGAGCCATGTATTTTTTCCGGCAACTGGTTCTTGTTCAACGGGAAGTGTGTATAGATTGTAATGTATGGGCAAACGCACAGAATTAAACCCCCAGGCGGCCATCGAATCGATGTCGATTTTGCGGGTGTGGTTGGCAAGCCAGGCATTGTAAAACTCCTCCATTTTTTCTTTGCCAACCAGTTCTTCAATTTTTCCACGGATTACGTGCTGTTGTTGGCCGATGCCTTGCACACGCAGCATATATCCTTCCTGCAGCATCCATCCACCAAGGCCCATGCCACGAAGAATTACTTTTTCGCCTTTGGCATTTACTATTTGTTCGCCACTAGCTTTTAGAAATCCTTGCGATGAGGCAAGAAGTGAAATGAACAAAAGGTTGATAATTAGAATTGTTCGTAGTGTTTTCATTTTGAGTTTAGATATTCAGGCCTGACATCAAACTTAGGAATAATTTTACCGTTCGATTACGTCCCTTCGTGTAATTTTCGGTTGCATCAATCGCTAAATCAGTTATTTTTGATTACACCTAATGTGGAACTTATGGATCAGCGCATCATCAACCTTTTTGACGAATACACACACAAGCCTCTCACGCGTGAAGTGTTCCTTAAAAAATTAGCTACACTCACCGGCAGTACCGCGGCAGCGATGGCCGTGCTCCCTATGCTTGAAGTAAACTATGCTCGTGCCGCAACAATTCCAGATCAGGATGATCGGTTGCTGACGGAGAAAGTTACCTATCCAGGTGATGGTGCTGAGATGAAAGCGTATGTTGCGCGCCCCAAAGCAGAAAAGAAATATCCTGTGGTGATGGTCATCCATGAGAACCGTGGGCTTAATCCTCACATCGAAGATGTGACGCGAAGAATGGCGCTCGAAGGATTTTTGGCAATTGCACCCGATGCTCTTTCGCCATTAGGTGGCACACCAACGGATGCTGACAAAGCACGCGAACTATTTGGACAACTCGATGCGGCAAAGAATCTTTCGAATTTCATCAAAGGTTTTACCTACGCGAAATCGCGGAAAGATGCTACTCAAAAATCGGGTTGCATTGGTTTTTGCTGGGGTGGAGGGTTAGCGAATCAGTTGGCGGTGAATATGCCCGACTTAAATGCAGCAGTGCCATTCTATGGAAGACAGCTGGAGGCTGCCGAAGTGCCAAAGATCAAAGCATTTGTGCAATTGCACTATGGCGGATTGGATGAACGAATCAACGCTGGCATTCCTGCCTACGAAGAAGCGTTGAAAAAAGCAGGCACCCGCTACGAACTTTATATTTACGAAGGTGCACAACACGCCTTTAATAATGACACCGCACCTACTCGCTATAATGAAGCAGCCGCAAAACTAGCATGGAGCCGCACAATCAAATTATTTCAGAAGGAATTAGCGTAGGCCAGACTGAAACAACCTTTGTTTTTATTTTACAGGCGTCACCACGTTTGAATTCTCGTAGCGCGATTTCAAAATCTTTAGCCTGTGAATGCAAAAGACGAAAAAGAGTGAATAGGCACTGATGGCGTAGAACAGAATGTTGTTCTCCTTTACGCCTTCAACCAAACAAACCAACACGTTGATCAATATCAAAAAAGTTAAGACCCATTTGGCCCATTTTACTTTTTTAGAATACAACAGGATAAACAAAATTAAAACTGCCGACTTGCCAAGCGATAAGGCGACATTGGCATATTCCACTTCGAAGGCAGCAAAAGCACAGGCCAATTCAAAGAAAATGAATATGAGAACCATAATCATAAAGACAATATGTGCCGATTTCATTCTTAAAGAGTTAGCGCAGCCTTAATTTTTTTAAGTTATCTTTTATTC
>Ga0207112_1183_pt2 | contig 13889 bp, 14 predicted proteins | sample Alteio_BWMinHeat_72_FD_153549 | JGI IMG/M metagenome (GOLD analysis project Ga0207112, IMG submission 153549) | Enriched cells from forest soil in Barre Woods Harvard Forest LTER site, Petersham, Massachusetts, United States -... | ecosystem: Environmental > Terrestrial > Soil > Temperate forest >...
GTCTTGTAGAGTTTCATATTCGGATTAAAGCAAACGGGTTTCGATACCATTTCCAAAAACGGAATGTCGCTTTCCGTATCGCCGACGCCGATAGAATTTTCCAGCGTGAGATTTTCTTTTTCGACTGCGCGGCGCACGATTGCGGCTTTGTTGAGAATGAGATGCTCTTCGGTCACCTTCCCCGTAAAACAATCCTGAGGTCCTATTTCGTAAATCATGCCGTAGGTCTTGTCGAAACCGAGGCGGGGGCAGAATTTATCGAGCACCGTTTTCGGCGAATGCGATACCGCAAGCAAAAAATATCCTTCACTCTTGAGCTCTTTGAGAAGGTCGCGCGTGTAGCGATATACCCGCTTCCACTGCTCGTCCACGACTTCCTCCGCGGCATCAGCGAGCGCGGAATAGTGTATACCCTTGAGATGTCCGACAAACGCTTGTACAACCGCTGCGATATATTCTTCGTAATCACCTTCGCGATTGAGCCAGCGCTCGTACTCCTGTTCGTAGATATCACGCGTCTCCGGCGGAAAGACTTTCTTTTCGATGAGCCGGTTGACGACCTGTATCAAAAGTGACGAGCGGAAAATAGTACCGTCTACGTCGAATATCGCGACCGGTTTTTTCTCTTCCATAACGTGAATAGTACTCCGAGGCCAATGGAATGGCGAGGATGGCCCGTATCTAGTATTCTTCTCCTAAATGGTCCGGAAGCTCAAAAACGCCTTATATTTCCTCATTGCCCGGTACTTCCGGTTCTTTGCCCGTATCCGCCTGCAGCGTTGGGCTCCCCGCGTCGTGGTAGTGACCGGCTCCAACGGCAAGACGACTGCGCTCAATCTTATCGAGGTGCAACTTGGAACTGCGGCGCGATATTCGCACGGTGCCAACTCAAGCTTCGGAATTCCGTTTGATATTTTGGGACTGAAACGCGAAAGTTATTCGGTGTGGGAGTGGCCGCTCTTCGCGCTGTGCGCACCGTTTGCGGCATGGAAAAAGCCGTATGTGGAAAAAATATATGTAGTCGAAGCGGATTGCGACAGACCGTATGAAGGAAAATTCCTGAGCGAGCTTCTGCGGCCGGAAGTAACGGTATGGCTCTCGAGCGCCCGGACGCACAGTGCGAACTTCGACAAATCAGTCCGTACGCATGCGTTCGAAACCATCGACGAAGCGATAGCGCATGAGTTCGGTTATTTTGTGGAACACACTTCCAAGCTGGTTATCGTGAGCGACGACGAGTCGGCGATTGAAAAACAGCTGACGCGAACACGAGCTGAGATTTTTCGTATCAGAAAGAACGAGCTTGAGCGCTACGAAGTCGGTATCAGCGGTACTGAATTCGTGATACGCGGTACAAAATATCACGTGCCGCTCCTTCTGCCGCAGGAAGTATTTTACGCGATAGCCGCATCTGTAAAGATTGCCGGATATTTCGGAAAAAACCCGACCAACGAACTCTGGAAACTTGTCGTTCCGCCCGGCAGAAGCTCGATTTTCAAAGGTGTCAAAAATACCGTCATCATCGACAGCTCGTACAACACCAACGCGGCTTCGGTAGAAGCAATACTCCGTATGGTGGAAAAATTCCCTTCCCGCGACACTTGGCTTGTTCTGGGAGACCTGACCGAACAAGGAGCGGAAGAAAAAGAGGAGCATGAGAAAATTGCGCGGTTGGTTGCAGCGGGCAGCTACGGAAAGATAATCCTCGTCGGCCCGCGCTTTGCCCGCTGGGGTATGCCGATATTGAAAGACAAAGCGGTGTCCTTTGAAATGCCGCGCGCAGCACTCGACTATCTGGAGGCTCAACTCAAGGGCGGTGAAACGCTCGTTTTTAAAGGCGCTCGATTCTTGGAAGGTATCGTTGAGCATCTGCTCGCAGACCGTGCCGATGCGGCAAAACTTTGCCGCCGCGAAGCGGTGTGGCAAAAACGTCGTGCACAATGGGGACTGTAAACGTATGACAAAACTATTCATTCTTCACGGCTGGACGTATCAAACCGCTACCTGGGACGTTTTGCGGAAATTACTGAGCGAGCGCGGAATTGATTACGAATTCCTCCTCATTCCGGGACTCACCGACGGTACGAATCCCTCTTGGACGCTGGATACCTATGTGGAATGGCTCAAAGAAAAAACTGCCAAGTATGACAAGGTAATTCTATACGGTCACTCCAACGGCGGCCGCATCTCGCTCGCATTCACCGCAAAATATCCTGACAAGGTGACGCGACTTATTCTCGAAGACAGCGCCGGTATTCCGCCGCGCGGATTGCGTAGGCTCAAGCGGGACGCGTTTAGAATCGGCGCGCAAACAATCGGAACGTTCGTACGTTTCGAGAAATTGCGCGGTGTATTCCGCAAAGCAATCCGTGCGGATGATTATGCAAATGCGACTCCCGAAATGCGGAAAACTATGTCAAATCTAGCCGCAATTAATCTCGGCACTATTCTCGACCAAATCATGTGTCCCACACTCATCATCTGGGGCGCCGGTGATACGACCACACCGCTTATCGACGGAGAACTTATGCATGCGGGGATTAAAAATTCGCGTATGCACGTCATTCCCGACGCCCGTCATTCTCCGCACATCACGCATCCGAAAGAACTAGCCGACCTGATAGAAGCGGAAGTAAAAGCCGTATGACGATATTTAATTCACTCGGCTCTAACTATTCTTTTGCGGATGCGGTGCGAATACTTTTTTCATCCGGCGGAGATGAAAAACATCTTGAACTGACAAAGTATCTCGAGGGGCGCTACGGTGGAGACGCAACACTCGTATACAAAGGCCGCGATGCGCTCAAGCTCGCGTTCGACGCGTTGCCGGAAAAAGGCAAAATCGCCTTCAATGGTTACACCTGCCTCGCTGTCTACGAGTCAATAATCACGAGCGGTCATACGCCGCTGTATCTCGACATCGCAGAAAACGAATTGGATTTCTCGCCGGAGACGCTCCGTGCGGCGCTTGAGACGCATGCGGATATCAGGGCGGTTGTCGTGCAGAATACACTTGGGATTCCGTGCGACATCGCTTCCATTTCAAAACTCTGCAAAGAACGCGGCATTCCACTTATCGAAGACCTCGCGCACTCGATAGGAGCGCGATATGAGACTGGCGAGGAAGCCGGCACGGTCGGTGATTTCGTCATACTTTCTTTCAGCCAGGACAAAGTCGTTGACGCGGTTTCCGGAGGTGCGCTTATCGTGCGCAACAAAACATACGCGATACACGTGGCAACACCGACCACTCAGGTGTCTTTCGCGCAACAACTGAAGGACAGGTTCTATCCGGGCCTCACGTGGAAAATACGCATGGCCTACGCGCTCGGCATAGGAGCGCCGTATCACACTCTCATCCGTGCTCTCGGTGTTCTTTCGACTCCTTTCGGTCGTGAATATCCGCCGCGTAAACTGCCCGGCTGGTACTGCGCGAATATTCTGCGGCAATTCAAATCGCTTGAACACACTGCTGCACAGCGTAAGGCTATTGCCGACATCTACGCACTTTCACTCGATAAAAGATTACGAATACCGTTTGATACGAACCGTTCGTCTAACTTGCGCTTCCCTATTCTCGTGCAAGGTCGCGACCGCCTCATCGGATATTTGAGAGACAACGGAGTACATGTTTCCGACATATGGTACGACGCGCCGATTGCACCGAAAAAATATATGCATCGCGCAAAGTATTCAGGCGAGTGTCCCCAGGCGGAAAAAGTCTCGGCCATGATGGTGAACCTGCCGACGCACGGAAATACCGCGCCGCAAGACGCGCAGAAGATAGTACGGCTCGTAGACGAGTGGCTCGCGGCAGATGCCGATACGACCTATATACCGGCGGTCATCACTGAACGCACCGAATGGGAAGGGTTTATGCAAAAAATCCGGCCTCACAGCTTTTTACACTCGTGGATGTGGGGCGAGCACGCGGAAGCAACAGGCTCCAAAGTCTTCCGCATCGGCATAAAAAAGGGCGACGATATCGTCGCTGCGGCCCTCTTTATCAAGGTAGACGCGCGTCGCGGCGCGTTCCTCTTGTGCCCGCACGGCCCCGTATTGAGCGCCACCGAGGGCGATGCTGAGCTTTTGCGGCTGATTGCCCGTGAATGTACCCGCATCGCGCGGGCGGAAGAATGTGATTTCATCCGCTTTTGTCCGCTTGCAAAAGATACTGCAGAAAGCCGAACTCTGTATCGTGACCTCGGATTCCGTCCAGCACCGATACACATGCATCCTGAACTCTCGTGGATGTTGGATGTAACAAAATCTGAAGACGACTTACTGCGTGAGATGCGCAAAACGACACGCTATCTGGTGAAGAAAATGGAAAAAGAAGGCGTGGAAATCTCGATGAGCACAAGTCCGGACGACATCGAGAAATTCTGGCCCGTATACCAATCCACCGTCGAGCGCCAGCAATTTACGCCGTTTAAGAAGCTCGACCTGCGCAAAGAATTCGAATTATTTGCAAAAGAAAACAACGCCGCATTCTTTTTCGGGTCGTACCGAGGCGAAGTTATTGCAGCGGCGATAATCATTTTCTACAACGGACAGGCGTTCTATCATCACAGCGGCTCTATTCAAAAATCGAAAGATATCAACGCCTCGTACCTCTTGCAGTGGCGCGTTATTCAGGAAGCAAAAAAACGCGGCTGCACACTCTACAACTTCTGGGGTATCTCCCCTGCGAACCGTCCCGACCACCCGTGGTTCGGGCTCTCATTATTCAAAAAAGGCTTCGGCGGTTTTGCCGAAGAATATCTCCACGCACAGGACAAACCGCTGACCGCTAAATACCAACTCAACTACATTGTAGAGACCGCTCGGCGAATGCGCCGCGGTCTTTAGCGTGTCTTCGGCCAGCGTTTGGCGGCTTCGGGCCGGCATGCGGGCGGGCGGGGCAGATGTAGCGGCCGTAGAGAACGAGCCCGTTGTTGACGTATTTCCAGTCTTTTTTTGCTACGAGCGCTTCCAAATCTTTGGAAATTTTAGTGAGGTCTTCGTTGTCTGTGAGGTCAAAACGCTTAGCGAAGCGCTTCACGTGTGTGTCGGTGGGAATTCCTTCCCAGATACTATAAAGCTCACCTAAGACAACATTGGCGGTTTTGTATGCAACACCCGGAAGTGTGATGAGCTCCGATACTGTTTTTGGAATTTTCCCACCGAAATTCTTTTCTATTATTTTAGCGGATCCGATAATCGCTTTGGCTTTATTGCGAAAAAATGAAACCGACGAGATTTCTTTTTCAAAGGTTTTTGAGTTCGCATGCGCGAAATCGTGCGGCGTTTTGTATTTGTTGAAAAGTGTCGCTGTTACTTTATTAACCTGCTTATCGGTAGTCTGTGCAGAGAGCATTACGGCGACCATGAGCTGGAACGGCGTCTTATAGTTAAGTTCTGTTTTCGGCTCAGGATATGCTTTCTTCAGATACGCGACGAGTTTCCGTGCGCGAAGTTGCCGTTCTTTTCGTTTTGCCGCTCCTTGCATGGCGGCATCCTACCATACCGGGATTCTAGAGTGAGTGAAACGCCTCGACGTAGCCGGCATACAGGAAGTCTCTCGAACGTTTTGCGGCATTGAAAGCATCCAGATTATCGGGGTCGCTTTCAGCAACATCAATGGCAGTATTTAATAGTGCAAGCAACGGCTTGAGCGCTTCGGTTGCCGCGTGAACCCTTTCCCGCTCAATCTCCGGTATTCCGGGTGAATTCTCGGGCTCAGCCTGCGTTTGTTTTTCAGTAATCCATGTTTGGACTGTAGTAATAAGCTCACCGTATGCCAGCAGAAGGTTCTTCCTTTGCTGGCGAAGTTCTCCTTGAGAGAAATTTTCGTTCGCCGCCTGTCGATTTTCGATACCCATACGGTTACTGAATGACTATCTGCACTTCGAAGGAGTCGTCGTTTTGCGGCAAGCCAGATTCGTTATCTTTGAGAAGTACAAGAGTGGCTGCACCGTGATACACGGTATCAAGCGTCACAGTCGCGCTGAACGGCACCTGCGCGGTGGTCATCCAGTCGCTCTGGGCCTGTCCTTGTCCGTGACCGATGACGTTGTTGTCTGCATCGCGCACCTGTATGGGGAAAACTGCCTCGTTGTACCAGTTGCCCGGCGCTTGTCCTGTCACCGTGAATGTCTGGCCGACGGTGGCGCCTGCCGCGGGTGACGTAACGATTACCCGGGTGTGGAGCGGTTGATTGGTCACGTCCGGAGTAGAGGTCGAGACGGGACTTGTTGAAGTGCTCATAGTCGGTGCTTGTGCGGGCTTCGGAGCCGCAATCAGTACCACCAACAGCGCAATGATCACGACGAGAAGTGCCACTATTAAAGTCCACCACGTACGCGTTTTCATATTTACTATAATTACAATTCTGAAATTATCTTGGCTATTTTTTCTGAATCGTGCCGGGCCTTGTCGGCGCTCGAGAAAAAGTCGCCAGTTATGACACGTCCCGCAAGCTCGTTCAACGCTGCGTCACAAACCATCGGATGCTTCTTTTCTTTTTCATATTCGGCCAACATCTTTTTGCTCACTGTGCCCGTATTGCAAATCACGTAGTCAAACTTTTTCAGCCCGCTGTAGTGGAGTAATTCGCGTATCATGTCCGAACATGCGAAGTCGTGTGTTTCTCCCCACTTGGTCATAAGATTGCACACCGCAACTGTTTTTCCTTTGCCTTCCTTGAGAGCCTCTTTCACTCCGTCCACGCAAAGAATCGGCACGATGGAGGAGTAGAGGTCTCCGGGGCCAATCACGACGAGGTCGGCTTCACGTATGGCAGAATCCGTTTCTTCGTAAATCTTGGCCGGCGGGTCGAGAAATACGTCTTTGATGCGCAGGTTGCCGTCATGTTTGGGGATGTCGATATTGGTTTCACCGACCACCTTGGTACCGTCTTCGAGAATCGCATTGACGTGTGAGTGGTCGAGCGAGACCGGAAGAACGCGGCCTTTGATGTTGAGAAGTTCGGAGGCTTTGCGGATACCCTCAATCTCGCCGCCGTATACGGACCTGAGCGCTAGGAGGAACAAATTACCGAAACTATGTTCGCCCAACGAGCCGCTGCTCTTGAACCGGTATTCAAAAAGCTCACGCAGTATCGCCGCTTGCTTCTCGTCGGCAAGCGCAAGAAGCCCGCGGCGTACGTCGCCGGGCGGCAGTATGCCGAATTCCTCCCGCAGCGCACCGGCAGAGCCGCCGGAATCAAACGAAGTAAACACGGCGGTGATGTCGAGGTCGAATGATTTGAGCCCGCGCAGGAGCGTGTAGCCGCCACTTCCTCCACCGATACGTACCACTTTTTTTCGCTGCATTCCGCATAGCATTGCACAAAACGCGCCTCCTTGCTACCATCCGTGCACACTCCCCATACGTATCAAGAGTGCGGCGAGAGTTCTGGCTCTGCGACCCGCCGGCAACCTACTCAAACGAGCAAGGTGCCACCTCCAGCCCTTACGGGACGATACTTCACATGAATGTCTCCCCTATCGGGGAGATTAATCATTTAGAAAGTAATCATGTTTGATTCAATCGAACGTTATACGACAGAATCCGTTACCTCGGGCCACCCCGACAAAGTGTGCGACCAGATTTCCGACGCGATACTCGATGCCTGCCTCACCCAGGACCCGTACGCGCGGGTTGCGGTCGAGAGCTTCGGCAGCCACGGGACGCTCATGCTCGGCGGTGAAGTGAAGACGAAAGCGAAAATAGATTTTGCAAAAATCGCGCGCAAAGTCTACCGCGACATCGGCTATACGGACACACTGAAAGTACTCAACACAATCGCCAAACAGTCCCCCGACATAGCGATGGGGGTGGACACCGGCGGCGCCGGTGACCAGGGAATTATGTACGGCTATGCGACGAATGAAACAAAAGAATATTTGCCCAAAGGCGTCGTACTTGCACATGCACTCGCCCGCAGGCTCGAAAAGTTGCGCCGCGACGGCACGCTCAAATGGCTGAAGCCCGACGGAAAAACTCAGGTAACGATTGCAAAAGGCAAAGTCATTACTGCGCTTTGCTCGACGCAGCACGACAAAAAAGTCTCGCAGGAAGAAATCCGTAAGCAACTCATCCAACATCTCTTCCGTCCAGTCTTGGGTAACCTGAAGGGTGTCGAGATACTGGTCAATCCGACCGGTCAATTCATCCTCGGCGGATTTACCGCGGACGCAGGACTCACCGGACGCAAAATTATGGTGGACACGTACGGCGGCGTCATGCCGCACGGTGGAGGCGCGTTCTCCGGCAAAGATGCGACCAAGGTGGACCGCTCGGCCGCATATATGTGCAGATTTGTCGCCAAAAATCTTGTGGCCAACGGATACGCCAAAAAGGCGCTCGTGTCGGTAGCCTATGCCATCGGCCGCGTCGAACCGGTGATGATTGAAGCGTTCGACGAAAAAGGAAAAAATCTGACCTCCATCGTTAATAAACATTTTGATTTTCGCCCGCGCGCCATCATCGAACGCCTCGGCCTCACGAAGCCTATCTTCCAGCCGACCGCAGCCTACGGCCACTTCGGCGTCTCAGGTCGCCCGTGGGAAAAAATCATCAAAATCTAGAGTTATTCAACGGTGACCGACTTCGCGAGATTGCGCGGGCGGTCGACGTTGAGACCTTTTTGTTTGGCGAAATAGTACGCGAAAAGCTGTAACGGTACGACGTTGAGTATAGGCGAGAGCATTTCAATTGTTTGCGGCACGTAGATGACATCGTCTGCCAGCTGTGATATTTCAGTGTCCCCTTCGGTCGCCACGGCAATCACCGGGCCCTTGCGGGCTTTTATCTCGTGAATGTTGGAAATCATTTTCCCGTACATGCTGTCTTTGGGTGCGAGCGCCATCGTAGGGAAATCTTTGTCTATCATCGCGATAGGACCGTGCTTCATTTCACCTGCACCGCATCCTTCGGCATGGATATAGGAAATTTCTTTGAGCTTGAGTGCGCCTTCATATGCGACCGGAAGATTATAGCGGCGGCCGAGATAAAGAAAATCTCTCGCGTGCACGTATTTTCCCGCCATCTTTTCTATTGTCTCTTTCGTATCAAGTATCTGTTGCAGTTTTGCGGGCAGTCTTTTCAGTTCTTTTGCGATTTCTTTTCCTTCCGCTTCCGACATACCGCGCTGGCGGCCGAGAAATATCGTAAAAAGCCCTAATGCCGTCAGTTGTGAAATGAACGCCTTGGTCGAAGCAACGCCTATTTCGGGGCCCGCGTGATTGTAGACGCCCGCGTCTGTCTCACGCACAATGGTAGAGCCGACAGTATTCACGATACCGAGCGTGAGCGCGCCGCGGCGCTTGCCTTCGCGTACAGCTTCGAGTGTGTCGAGAGTTTCGCCGCTTTGAGAGATTGCCAAAACCGCTGTGCGCTCGTTCAAGACCGGTTTGCGGTAACGGAATTCCGAACCGAGCTCGACTTCAACCGGAATACCGGCGTGCTCTTCGAGCATGTATTCTCCCACCAGTGCAGCGTAATACGCCGTGCCGCAAGCAACGATGATGATGCGCTCGATTTTCTCCAACTGTTCTGCAACCGACTCAAGACCGCCGAGTTTCGCCATACCCTTTTCGGGAATAAGACGGCCGCGTAACGTATTCTCGATAACTTCCGGGCCTTCCATTATTTCTTTCATCATAAAATGTTCGTAGCCGCCTTTTTGCGCCTGCTCAGCATTCCAATCTATTTCCGTCGGCGCGCGCATAACCTTGCTCGAGTCGAGTTTGAAAATGCGATGTTCGCCCGGCGTAAGCACAGCGACTTCGCCGTCTTCCAGAAATACGACTTTCTTGGTGTGCGGTAAAATCGGCGACGGGTCGGAGGCGATAAAATGCTCGCCGTCGCCCAATCCGAGCACTATCGGGCTGCCCATACGCGCTGCGATGAGTTTGTCGGGCTCGCCTTTGTACTGCAGTGCAATGCCGTAGGTGCCGCGTACGTCGTTGAGCGCTTTGAGTGCAGCTTTTTCAAAATTCTTCTCCGTTTTCAAATGTTGTTCCACCAGGTGCGCCAACACCTCGGTGTCGGTCGAGGACTTGAACGTGTGTCCTATACGAAAGCGATTTTTGAAGAAGTCCGGGCCCGGATGCTGCTCGGTAACATGTCTCCCCGGGAGTAGCTCTCCACATAGTCGTAAATGCTGCGCGAGTCCGATGGTATGATTTTTGCATGGCAAAGAACGGCCCGAAAGGCAAAGGACGCAGCGGTAAAGTCAAAAGCCGCGCGCAGGTCTTGAGCGGGCGCAACAAGCGCTGGACGAAGGTTAACGCCAAGACCGGACGCTTCATGGACCAAATGGCGAAAAAAGGCCGTGCATTCAAAGGTGTTACAATGAAGTAGTCATGACCACCAACCGTTGGATTATCCTCGTCATCTTGGTACTCCTTATTCTGTTCGGCACGTACTGGTACGAAGATGAAATACGGCCGGGACTCTCTCCGCAGCCGGTCCAAACCGCTTCGTCAACCGGCCAAACACAAGCCTCGACGCTGGCAAATCCCGCATCGACCAACTGTGTTGATACGCTTGGCGGCACGCTCGATATAGTCGACACCGCGCAGGGTTCGGCGGGATACTGTCATCTCAAAGACGGTCGCGTGTGCGAAGAGTGGGCGCTGTTCCAGAAAGGCACCTGCAATCCTCAGCAGTAACGGTTCATCATTTTTTCACGGATAGTACGTTTTACTACCCTGCAGGGGTTGGTCGATTATCTATCAACTAAACCTAACGAACTCTATGATGAAAAAAATAGTGGGAACAACGCTTGTGACCCTCGCGCTTCTCGCAGGAGCAGGAATCGCGAGCGCGCAGACTACCGACACCACCGGAACTACACCGACCACTCCGAACACCGGTGCCGGAGGTAATGCGATGGAGAATGTCATTGTGCTTGCTTCGTCGGCTGCTTTCGCACTCGGCGGTATAGCCTATCTGGCGCGCCGTTCGCGCGCCGTCCTGTAAGTTTTCCACTTCGCAGCGGGTGCGGTGCATCCGCTGCGAAGTACCGACATGACCAAACGAACATATTCAGCTCTGGCAGTCATCGTAATCGCCGTCGCAGCGGTGGTTTTTAGTTACACGCTCGTACACGCGCTTTGGTATGCTCCCGACAGTGAAGTTGCCACGGCTGCGCCGTATGTCGCGGCCACCTCAACTATTCCCACGCGTCTCATTATCCCCGCACTCAATATCAATGCCAACGTGCAGGATGTCGGCCTCACCGCCGCGGGAGCAATGGGTACGCCCAATAATTTCACTGATGTCGCGTGGTACAAGCTTGGCCCCGAGCCGGGACAACTCGGCTCTGCGGTCATAGACGGTCACGTCGACAACGGCCTTTCGCTTGCGGGAGTTTTTAAACACCTTGTCGATATAAAAGTAGGAGACGATGTGTACGTGCAGGAAGAGGATGGTTCGAAACTGCATTTCACTGTGACCGACGTCGAGACATATCCGTACGAGAATGCGCCCAACGAGCAAATATTCGAGCAAACCGATGCCGCCCGCCTCAACCTCATCACCTGTGAAGGCGTGTGGGTCCCCGCAGGCCGCACATACGACCACCGCCTCGTTGTATATACCGAATTGTCGTCGACCTGATTTGCGCGTATCATGAGCGCATGTTGCGAAAGCCCTTCTTCGACCCCAACAAAACGTACTATGAGAATTGGGAAGAAGGGCCATTCGGCGCCTTTGCGGACGGGGTCGTGTTGCCCGCAGAGGAACCGGGTTTTGAATTTCTAGGAGAAAAGATAAGTTATCCGCTGGGAATTCCCGCGGGGCCGCTGTTGAACGGCCGGTTCGTGCAGGCGGCACTTGATAAGGGGTTCGATGTACCGGTCCACAAAACCGTGCGCAGCCGCGTACGAAAAAGCAATGAATGGCCAAACGTGCTCGGCGCGGATATCGACGGAGATTTGACTCTTGAGATGGCGCAAAAGCCTGTCGTAGTCCGCAACGAATACAAAGAGCCGCTTTCGATAACGAACTCTTTCGGCAATCCTTCGTACGAACCGAGTGTCTGGCAGAAAGATTTGCGCGAGAGCATCGCACACGCCAGAGAAGGCCAGCTCGTTATGTGCTCATTCGAAGGAACGAAATGGGAGGAGACATTTACCCACGATGATTATGTGGACGACTGGGCAAACGGCATGTACATGCTCAAAGAGTGCGGTGTGAAAGTCGTCGAGGCGAATTTCAGCTGCCCCAACGAAGGCGCCGCATCGCTCCTGTGTTTTGACGTGCCCAAGGTCAAGCTGATTACATCGGCGATAAAGGAAAAAATAGGAGACACAAAACTCGTTATAAAAATTGCATACTTCGGCGAACCAGAGTTGCGTGAGCTGGTGAAAGAAACCGGCGCCATCGTCGACGGTTTTTCCGCAATAAACACTATTCCCGCACCGGTGGTGAATCCGGACGGCACGCAGGCGCTTCCAGGTGCGCACCGGATCAAAAGCGGCATTTGTGGAGCGGCCGTGAAATGGGCGGGACTCGACATGGTGCGTCGTTTGAGCGGACTGCGCAAAGAATTCGGCATGAGCTACGGCATCATCGGTTGTGGTGGTGTCACAGTACCGAAAGATTTCAAAGAATACCGTGATGCCGGGGCCGACGTGGTGATGTCGGCAACGGGTGCTATGTGGAATCCATATCTCGCCAAAGAGATTAAAGAAGCGTATCCCGATGCATAAACAGATTGAGCAACGGGTGGCGCTCGCCATCTCAGAAAAAGTGTTTCCGGGATGCGTTATCGGTATTGTCCGCACGAACGGCGGGCGGGAAATACTGTCATTCGGGGGTCTTACCTACGATAACAGCTCGCCAAAAGTTCAGGAAGATACGATTTATGACATGGCATCGGTGACGAAGTCGATTCCCGTCGCCTCGCTCATTCTCACATTCATTGGAGACGGGAAGATGCAACTTGCCGACACGGTCAAAAAATATATTCCGGAATTACAGAACGACTACGGGGCCACCATCGGGGATTTGTTGCGCTACCGGGTGAGCGGTGCGCGGCTCTCACAGCTTCAGTACCGCACATTTGCAGAAGTACGCACGCATATTCTCGAGACCGGATTTTCAGGGCCGCCGGGTGATTTCTCATACACCAATCTCCCGGCATTTTTACTCGGCATGATACTCGAACGTGTAGGAGAAGGAATCTTACCGGCGCTCGCAGACCACTATTTCTTCAGACCACTTGATATGCGCGACACCACATTCTTTCCGCACGACATTGCCCGCGTCACACCGACGGAAATAGTCGACGGTGTCGAAGTACGCGGCGTCGTTCACGACGAAAGCGCACGGAAATTTTCACATGCCCGGCGCGTTGCAGGTCATGCGGGTCTTTTTTCTACTGCACCGGACATGCTGAATTTTCTTGAAGCACTTTTGACAGGAGATTTTCCGGACGTTACTGCGGGTGCCAAAAGCGGCCTGGGCTGGCAACTCGATCAGCCGTGGTTTATGGGAGAACACTGCCGTGAGCACACCTTTGGCAAGACAGGCTTTACCGGCACCTCGGTCGTGTGCGACCCCGACAAAGACATAGCGTTCGTTATCCTCTCCAATCGCACCTATCCGCAGCGACCAGTGGATGCGGCATCGCTCACGTCCGCTATCAACCGCTTCCGTGCCGATATCGGGAGCATCGTCTTGGGATAAGAATTATTAGGGAAATATGCTAAATTGGCTTGTATATGTGCGGAATTTTCGCTTACACAGGCAACAAAGGGAAAGACGCCTCGGGTGTTTTGCTCGACGGCTTGCTTAGTCTCGAGTATCGCGGTTACGACTCCGCGGGAATCTTCACCCCTGAATCAGGAAGCATTAAAACTCCCGGTGCGGTGGGAGAATTACGCAAGAAGGTA
>Ga0207112_1188_pt1 | contig 13806 bp, 12 predicted proteins | sample Alteio_BWMinHeat_72_FD_153549 | JGI IMG/M metagenome (GOLD analysis project Ga0207112, IMG submission 153549) | Enriched cells from forest soil in Barre Woods Harvard Forest LTER site, Petersham, Massachusetts, United States -... | ecosystem: Environmental > Terrestrial > Soil > Temperate forest >...
TTATGTCAACAAGATCATTAGAATTTAAACACGTAAGTTACTTGTGGGACGAAGCAAAGGTATCTTCAATAAAAAAAGATGAAGTCGCTCTACTGATTTATCGTTCCAATCTTTTAGGTGCGGATTTACGACTCACCAATTTTGGTGGTGGTAATACATCATGTAAAGCATTAGCCAAAGACCCACTTACCGGAAAGGAAACTGAAGTGATGTGGGTGAAAGGTTCTGGAGGAGATTTAGGAACACTCAAGCGCAGCGGTCTCGCGGCTTTATACATCGATCGACTTCTTGCACTGAAAAATGTTTATCGTGGACTTGATCATGAAGATGAAATGGTTGAATTATTCAATCATTGTATTTATGATCTTGCTTCGAAAGCTCCTTCTATCGATACTCCACTTCATGCCTTTCTTCCCTTCAAACATATCGACCATCTTCATCCGGACGCTGCTATTGCAATCGCTGCTGCAAAGGACGGAAAACAAATCACAAAAGAAGTCTTTAACGGAACCATTGGCTGGATAGACTGGCAACGTCCCGGATTTGACTTAGGATTGAAGCTAAAGAAATGCCTTGATGAAAACCCTGGCATTCGTGGGATCATGTTAGGCTCGCACGGCTTATTCACTTGGGGCGATACGGCTTATGAAAGTTACGTTAATACCTTAGAAGTCATTGAGCACTGCGCTAGCTATCTTGAAAAGAATTACGGAAAGAAGCGCGCAGTATTTGGTGGAACAAAAATTCAAAGTGCAGGTGAACTAAAACGGAAAGAACAAGCTGCAAACCTCGCTCCTATTCTTCGAGGGCTTTGTTCAAGTCAAAACAGAATGATTGCTCATTTCTCAGATGACGATCGGGTCTTGGAATTTATCAACTCCAATGACCTAGCTAAACTCGCGCCGATGGGAACGAGTTGCCCTGATCATTTTCTAAGAACAAAGATTAGTCCATTGGTATTGGAATTATCACCTGATGAAGACTTATCAAACGGCAAAGCAATAAAAGAAGGATTATCCATTGCCTTTGAGAGCTATCGTAAAATGTATCGCGAGTATTATAAAAGCTGCAAACACGCTAACAGCCCGGCCATTCGCGATGCCAATCCGGTTGTGATTCTATATCCTGGTATTGGTATGTTCACGTTTGCCAAAGACAAACAAACAGCGCGAGTAGCCAGTGAATTTTACTTTAACGCAATTAATGTAATGAAAGGTGCCGAAGCAATTTCTGAATACACCTCCCTTCCACGACAAGAAGCCTTCAACATTGAATATTGGTTACTGGAGGAAGCTAAGTTGCAACGCATGCCAAAACCGAAACCCCTAACAGGGAAAATAGCTTTCGTTACAGGTAGTGCCGGAGGAATTGGTAAAGCTATTGTAAAAAGATTTGTGAGTGAAGGTGCATGCGTGATGATCGTCGACAATGACAAAGGGCGTTTAGAAAAGGCAAATATTGAGTTCAAGAAAGAAGTTGGGTCTGATGCTTATGCAACCGTATTGTTGGATGTAACCAAGAAGTCACAAATTCAAGAAGCATTCAAAGCTGCATCACTTGCCTTTGGCGGAATCGACATCATCGTCAATAGCGCTGGAATTTCAATTTCAAAACCGGTTGCAGAACATACTGAGGATGATTGGGATTTGCTGTACGATATTCTGGTAAAAGGACAATTTCTGATTACACAAGCCGGTGTTGACATTTTGCGAAAACAAAACTTAGGTGGAGACGTCATCAATATCGTAAGTAAAAATGCATTGGTAAGTGGCCCCAATAATGCCGGATACGGATCGGCGAAAGCTGCCCAACTTCATTTAAGTCGGCTTAATGCTGCAGAATTAGGAGCTGACAAAATCCGTGTTAACGTTGTAAACCCTGATGCCGTCATTTCAGACAGCAAAATTTGGGAAGGTTCATGGGCTGAAGGCCGGGCAAAAGCTTATGGAGTAAAAGTGGAAGAGCTTCCCTCCTTCTACGCCAAACGAACTTTGCTCAATGAAATCATTTTACCTGAAGACATTGCGAATGCATGCTTTGCTTTTGTGGGAGGGTTGCTTAACAAGTCAACCGGGAATATGTTGAATGTGGATGGCGGCGTCGCGATGGCATTTGTTCGATAATCTAAAAATTAGTCATCGATGTCAAGAGTAGCTTTCAAAATGAAATTACATACAGGTCAGCAGGCTGAATATAAAAAACGCCACGATGCGCTTTGGCCGGAATTACATCAACTATTAAAGAGTTCTGGAATTTCAAATTATTCCATTTTCCTGGATGAAAAGACGAATGATTTATTTGGAGTAATGGAAGTTGAAAATCAAAAAGCCCTGGATAAATTGCCAACCAATCCAGTCATGAAGAAATGGTGGGCATATATGAAAGACATTATGGATACTAATGAAGACCTTTCGCCCGTAGGTAATCCATTAACAGAAGTCTTTTATCTTGCTTAAATTATGGAGATCAACAAATCAGCCATTGACGACAACAATCAAAAGTGGTTGCCTGATCACAAAAAAAGATTTTCTTATCTAGCTTCAACAATACCTTCAGCGGATCTTATCATTAAGAAGTTAATTGACTTTCAAATAGCCATTCCAAGTTGGGCATTGGGTACAGGAGGGACCCGATTCGGAAGATTCCCCGGTGGCGGAGAGCCCCGGAATCTCGAAGAAAAAATTGAAGACATTGGGCTTTTGCATGCACTCAATAAATCAAGTGGAGCAATTTCTCTGCACATTCCATGGGACATACCTGAAAATCCAAAACACATAAAATCGGTAGCTGCTCATCATGACATCCGGTTCGACGCCATGAACTCAAACACTTTTCAGGATCAAAAAGATCAAAAATTGAGTTATAAGTTTGGCTCACTACAGCACGTGGATAAAGCTGTTCGTCAGCAAGCAATTCAACACAATCTTGACGTAATCAAACATGGAGAAGCATTGGGATCCAAGTCTCTTACGGTTTGGCTTTCCGATGGTTCTTCATTTCCTGGGCAATTAAATTTCCGCAAAGCATTTCAAAATACGCTTGAAAGTTTGAAAGAGATATATGCTGAGCTCCCTTTAGATTGGAAAATGTTTATTGAATACAAAGCATTCGAACCAAATTTTTACTCGATGACAGTTGGTGATTGGGGACAATCACTTCTTTACGTCAGCAAACTTGGTCCCAGCGCTTTTACATTAGTTGATCTCGGTCATCATTTGCCAAATGCCAACGTCGAACAGATTGTTTCATTATTATTAATGGAGAAAAAACTAGGCGGATTCCACTTTAATGATTCAAAATATGGCGATGATGATCTCACGGTTGGAAGCATCAATCCTTATCAGCTCTTTCTAATTTTCAATGAATTAATTGAGGGACTAGATAATCATGAAATGAATCATGCTTCTGGTTTGGCCTGGATGATCGATGTATCTCACAATGTAAAAGATCCATTAGAAGATTTATTACAGTCTGTTGAGGCGATTAAAATAGCTTATGCTCAAGCACTTTTGGTGGATCAAAAAAGGCTGACCGACGCACAAAATAATAATGATATTGCGTTGACGCAAGAACTCCTTCAAGATGCCTACCGCACAGATGTTCGTGCATTGTTGTCAGAAGCAAGGTTACAAACAGGCGCAGCGTTGAATCCAATCAGTGTTTTTCGTGAGCATGCAATCAGGGAAGAATTGATCAAAGAACGGGGTTCAAATACAATAGCCACCGGGCTTTGATCAATGAATCAAAATCAAAGCTTGTTGAAATCTAAGATACCCGTCATTGCCATTCTTGATATTGGTAAAACCAATAAAAAGATTTTTCTTTTTGATGAGCAATACAAAATCATTTACGAACGAACTAAGCAATTGCCCGAAACCGCTGACGAAGATGGATTTCCTTGCGAAGATATTCTAGCGTTGAAAGATTGGGTGAATGAGGAAATTAGATTGGCAAATGGCCTTGAACATCTAAGCATCAAAGCGATCAACGTCTCTGCCTATGGCGCAAGCTTCGTACATCTTGATTCCGAAGGCAAACCCATCGGACAACTCGGTAATTACTTAAAGCCTTATCCGGAAAAACTTCTTTCTTCTTTTCTTTCAACCTATGATAGAGATCAAACACTTTCTTTACAGACCGCATCACCTCAATTAGGAAGCCTGAATTCCGGGCTCCAGCTTTATCGATTAAAACAAGAACAGCCTTCTGACTTTAGCAAAATAAAATACTCACTTCACCTTCCTCAATACATCAGCTTTCTGCTTTCCGGGGAAGTATTTACAGAACTTACCAGTATTGGATGTCACACGATGTTGTGGGATTTCCGAAAAAATAAATACCACGAATGGGTTCGTCAAGAAAGTATTGATTCCAAATTTCCGGAACTCGTTTCATCAAGTCATGTAACTAAAAATAATAAGATGATGACTGGTGTCGGACTTCACGACAGCTCAGCCGCTCTCATTCCCTACCTAAGGGCTTTTCACGACTCCTTCACTCTAATCTCAACTGGAACCTGGTGTATTAGCCTGAATCCGTTCAATCAGAATCCCCTCACTCGAATGGAACTCGAATTGGATTGTTTACAATACCTGAGCTTTGAAGGAAAGCCAGTGAAGGCCATTCGACTATTTGCCGGGCACGAACACGAATTGATGCTAAAGAAGATTGCATTATACTTTAACGTGGACCAAAGGGCTCTTCACACACTTGAATTTGATAAAAAGATTGCTGCTGCTTTGATCAATTCGAAACAAGGCGATAATACCGAACCAAATAAGCTGGGACAACAAGATTCTGGCTTCGATAATCGTGACTTATCGGAATTTAAATCATTTGGTGAGGCTTACCACCAACTCCTAATTGACATCGTTAGTCAACAATTAAAGTCAACCGCCCTCGTGCTGAAAAATACAAATGTCAAAGAGATTTACGTTGACGGAGGATTCAGCACGAATTCAGTTTACATGAATTTACTAGCTGCAGGATTTCCTCAACATGACGTTTACGTAGCATCGGAAGCCCAGGGCTCAGCATTAGGAGCCGCCTTGGCAATTCACAGCGCCTGGAATCGTCATCCGACTCCTAAAGAAATAATTAAATTACGCCCCTGCAAACGACCTGATGGTGTTAAGATTCAACCGATCATTTAGTCTTTCGGAATAATGAATTTCTTTAATAATCAAACCTTTATCGAGAAGAAACTCTGCCGGCATCGTACTAATTGATTCTCCATCAGCCATCATATGTATTGGTACGCCAAGTTTGCTTGCTTTGAAAGCAGTTTGAACAAAGCTTGTAAGGTGGCTCACCGCTGACTTAAAGCCTGAATTCTCAAGCCCATAAGCTGAATACATTTTCTTATCCGGATCTGAAATCAGGGGAATTGGTGAAACCTCTTTATGAAACGTGCTCATCAATAACACATTTTTCTTTGATTCAAAAAAGAAAATCATTTCCAACCCTTTAGCTTTCAGTTCTTCACGAGATTTTTGAAGAGTATGCACCCGGATGTTACAAAAAGGGCATCCCGCATGCCTGAAAAATCCGATGAATACTTTCTTCTCACGATAGTCATTCAAATCAATCACACGGTCATAAATGTCCGTCAATTTGAAATGAGGCGCTTCAATGTTCTTCGTTAACTTCATTTAATTTTCTCGGTTTAAACACTAAACATACGAAAGTGGTAGTTGTTTAGGTTTTCAAACAAATTAATTGATATTAAATCAAATCACTTTGTAGCGCTCTGCAGCAACTTCATGCCAGTCTCTCCCAAATGCTTTCGAAGAATGGATTTGTATTCAGCGCTATTTCTATAACCCCCGTTGGCTTTAAAGAATTCCTCTAACAGTGGCGACCAGTCGCTATTCATGGGCATCACGAATCCAAATTGTTCTGAAGCCTTGTCTCCTACAGGATGACGTTTCACTGGTTTGCGTTGTTGAACTGCTTCAAGATAAAAAGCAAGATCAAGGTAGGCGAAGCCATCTGAACCTGAGGTGATTTTCTCCAATGTTTCTTGACTTGTTGCAGTAAGTGTGATCTTCATATTGGGATAGTATTTTTGTTTTAACTCATTGATCCGTCTCTCGTTCAATGTCCCCTTTGCTGTGTAAGCAGTAAGTTTACCAAAGGTGGTAGGGAGGTCCTCCATCTTTACCAGCGTCTCCACATCATTTTGTGTGATCAAAAAAGCCAGGCTAGTGATGTAGGGCGGACTAAATTTTACTTCGCGTTTCCTTTCATCAGTGATTGTGATATTGCCTAAGCCAAATACTCCGCCACTTGAAGCCTTCACTTTATCGTACATCCCTTTGAAGGATTCACCGTCACCGACAAACTCGGAAGTAAGTTTCACATTTTTCTTTTCGCCTACGTATTTTATAAAATCATTCATGATGTCCACACAAACACCGGTAAGTTTTCCCTTGTCTTTATAGACAAAACCAAAGGTCTCTACGTAAGCGATGGAAATCTTGCCTTCGCCTTTAGCTTTAGCCTGCGCCCATGTGTCACCTGAATAATTTTGAGAAATACCTATATTAACGAAGACTACAGCTATGACAACTGCAAGGATTGATTTTTTCATTGTTATTTATTTCTGTGAAGATTAGTCTTCGCTCAACCAAAAGCAATAGCAACGTAATATCGAAGTGCTTTTTAAAAGGAGATTGCAGATTACCAGGTCAAATCCTGCTTCTTGAGAAAAGCATTGATCCCTTTTTTACAATCATCTGAAGCGCGTGCCTCTGCATTCATCTTCGCGGCATAATCCAAAGCATCGGTTAGCGTCATCGATTGCACCTGGTCAATCATCTGCTTGGTGAGCGCCATGGATTGGGCAGAGTTATTCTTAATCAATTTTTGAGCAAACTCAGTGACCGTGTTGTTCAAGTTATTTTTTTTCACCAAATAATTTATTAACCCGAAATTCATCGCCTCATCGCCCTGAACCAGCTCTCCGCTCAATAATAAATGCTTCGCCCGCTTCTCTCCTATCTTTCTGATCAGGAACACCAAAACCATGGCGGGGATAAAACCTATTTTCACTTCCGTGTATCCAAATTTTGCTTCGGGAACGGTAAACACAAAATCACATACAGAAGCCAAGCCACACCCACCCGCTAGCGCATGGCCTTGAACTTTAGCAATCACCACTTTTTTCAGCTGATATATGTTTAAGAGAAGTTCTTTCAAATGATTGGAGTCAGCCAGGTTCTCTTCAAGAGAGAATTTCTGCAATTGTTGTAAATACGCGAGATCCGCACCAGCACAAAAAACTTCGCCATTTGCCTGGAGAACAATCACCTTTACACTCGAATCATTTTCAGCCAGCTTGAATGCACTTTTTAATGCGGCTACCAACTCATGGCTTAATGCATTTCTTTTGTCCGGCCGGTTGAGTGTGATATAACCAATCCTTTCTTTTACCTCAAACAAAACCATTTCCATAGTGTGATCCAATTAAAATATAAAGGCACCATCCTGAGCAACAGAATGAAATGCTATTTTTCTGCTTTCCATTTCTTTAACAAGGTAAGTAACAAATTTCTTTGAATTACTTCCATCAAGGATAACATAGTCAGTTTTAAGTTTATCAAATGTCTTCTTCTTCAAGCAATTGTTGCTTACAATCACGTAATCGATGGAAGTTTTCGGCTGAAATTTGTATCCTTTTGCATCGATCCAGGCGATCGTCTTATTATTCCACCTGAAATATCTTACGCCATTAATTTTTGAGCTAAAAGGAATAATGAATTCAGTCCTTGAAACTCCATGCTCTAGTCGATTGGGCTGAACATGGAAGCGAATTCGTTCTGCATCTCTAAGCAAAGCGGAATCACTGGCAAAATAAGATTGCCCGCTCGAAATAAACTCAATGGCTTGATGGTTATTTATACTATAAAGTATCATTTGCTTTTGCTTAATAGTATCAAAGAAATGGCTCCATTGAAAAAACGTAAAGGCAAATGTTAAAATGAAGGATAAATAAAGCCACTTCACCGACCTGAATTCGAACAAAAACACCAAAGCAAGCAAAATGCCCATCAACAGCCAGCACTGAAGCCTCGAGATATGAATGTTGTTAACCAAACTGAATGGCAGTGCTTCTGTTTTAAACACGGTCCAGTTCAATGCTTTAATAAGCCACTCTAAGACTATTGCAGTGAATGAGGCAATTGGGGAGAAACCACTAACCAACAACAAGAAAATGCCCACCACCAAAACCACTGTTGAAAGTGGGATTACAAACAAATTGGAAATTAGAAAGTAAATTGGAAATTGATGAAAGTAGAACAGACCAAGAGCAAATGTCGCGATCTGCGCGGCAATTGACACGCAGGTAATTTGCCAAACCCAATCACCAATCCTGTTTTCTATCTCCCATAGATTGTAAATCGGTTGCTGCAGGTAAACAATACCCAATACAGCGAGATAAGACAGCTGAAAGCCTACTGACATGATCAAATAAGGATTGTAAATCAACAACACAAACACCGAAGCTGCTAGCGTATTATATATGTTGGTTCGTTTTCCAAAAGGTCGAGCGAACGCAATGAAAGAAAACATGGTCACAGCCCGAAGAACTGAAGGCGAGAGTCCCGTTACAAAAGCAAAAGTCCAAAGAAGAATCAAGCTTATTATTGCTATTACCCATTTGCTCCATCTGAAACTATTCAGTGGTTTGAAAAGAAAAAGAATAATGGCATAAATGATCCCCACATGCATTCCCGACACTGCCAACACGTGCATGGCACCGCTCGCAGCATACGCATTTTGCAAATCATTGTCGATGCCGTCAGTTACACCTAATACAAGAGCAATCGCTATAGCGCGTTCGTCTTCGCCAATAATATATTTATTTATTTTCTTCATTGACCAGGCACGCGCCTCTTGCGAATAGTAAATAAATCCTTTCCAGGAAGTGGCTGAAACAAACCTGATATTGTCAGGTCGAACAAACTGCTGATATGAAATATTCTTGAAACTGAGAAAACGCCTGAAATCAAATTCTCCGGGGTTCGCTGGTGCCTTTATCACCTGGGGACCTCCCTTCACTAAAATCCTATCTCCATAATGCCATTCTTTAACTGACTGGTTCTCTTTGGCAACGTAGAGTAATACTTTTCCAGTTACAGGTTGCCAAACGTCCTGCCAAACATTTGACGAAGGCCGGCGATTCGTTTTTACAGCAACGACTTCGGTCTCTACTTTCCAGGACTTTGATTTCTCTTCCGGCACACTTTGCACGATAGCTTCATAGGCTTTGGTGTCCTCTATTTTTGATAAAAAATTGTCGTCACTTTTGTTATTGTAAAAAACCAACCGAACCACGCCGAAAAGAAAGACGCTGATAAGTCCAAAGAAACCAAGCGCGACATGGAACAAATTCTGTTTTGAGTAAAACCTTAATAAAAAAAAACAAAAAATGAAGAAAGCGAGTAGTCCCATAACCAGTTTAAAAGAAAGATCATCCAGAAAATAGATGCCAGTCAAGACGCCTCCAGTGAAGAAGGCACCAATGCGAACCATGGGGTAAGGAAGCCACTTGAGCATAGTTCTTATTAATTAGACGAATGGATTCGTCGAAAATAATGAATTCTCGCATGTTGCAATTGGTAGAAACCGAGGATAATGTCAGGTATCAAACCAGCAGGGTCAAGTCTTGCTGAATCAATCTGGAAGCATATGAAAGTCCGCCTTTTCTAATTTTTCGTTGATACGATTAACCACTGCTAGTTGAAACGCGTCAAATAGCAAATTCTTTCAGTGCAGTTCCATTTAGCAAATATCAATTGGCCCATTAACCGATTGTTTAATGCCCCTCCACTAGAATCATTTTCGATTTTGCAGTTCGATGGCGAAGTGCCTTTGCGGGAGCGTAGTCTTCGGAAGACCACCAGCTCTTTGCCAATTCGGCATTTGGAAATTCCAGCACAACAATCCGTTGTGGATCCCACCCTCCTTCCAGCGTTTCAGTCTTTCCACCGCGAACAATAAACTTGCCCTGATACTTCCCTAATGAAATAGGCGTGAGTTTTTTATAATCCTCGTACTGTACGGGGTCATGGATTTCAACTTCTACGATAATGTATGCAGGCATTGTGTTTTACGTTACTGTGTATTCAAAAATAACAACAGATGACACGCGTTGCAAACATTTAAGAACACCGGTGAGGGGGCCTGCTAAGAGGGAGACGCAGGTAGTGTAAACGATATGGTGCTGCCTTGCCCCACCTTGCTCTCTATATTCAAACTACCATTATTTAGGCGGACAAATTCCTGGCACAGCATTAATCCAAACCCGCTGCCTTTTTCGTTGTTCGTGCCGTAAGTGGAAAAGAACCTCCCTCCAAGTATCACCTTTATATGATGTGGTTGAATACCAAGGCCCGTGTCTTTCACGTTAATAGTTACATTTCCATTATCCTGTTTATGATCAATGGTAATCAGACCGCCTTTAGGTGTAAACTTGATGGCATTTGAGATCAGGTTTCGCAGAATAGATAAGACATGATTCAGGTCAACGTAAACGAAGACACCCTTCGGAACATTGACATTTACCTGGATTTGTTTTGAATCAGCCTGTTCGCGGAACAGTTCAATCGAACGATTGACAGCCTCATTGACATTTACGCTGTTCTTTTTTGAAATGGATTGCTGGCGAGCGCTGCGCGACCATTCCAGGAGGTCATCCAGAAGATTTACGGTTGCATTGACTGGTCTCTCGAGCATTTTGAAGTAATCCTCCCTTTCTTCTCCCCTAGCTCCTTTGATCAATTTAGTGAGTTGCTCTATATTTCTCATGGGCCCTCTTAAATCATGGCCGATAATTGATAAAAGCGCATCCTTTGTTGCGTTGGCCAGCTTCAGTTTCTTTTCACCCCGATAAAGTCTTATTGTCTGCACCACAGTTATCACCAATCCTATTAATGCTGTGCCAATGGCTACGAAAAGCATGTTGATAGTTTGGTTGCTGTGGGCGAGCTTAGTTTCTTTAAAACTATTTTCAACTAGCGCCGATCGGAGATCATTCTCTCGTTTGTCTGCCTCATATTTTGTTTTAAGTTCTTCCATCGCATAGCTGGATGAAACAATTCTTAAACTATCGCGTTCCAATGAAGATTTTTTGAAGTACACTAATGCATTTGCAGCGTCGTGATTTCGCTCATAATGTTCTGACAGGAGATTGTAAACGTAGGGTCGCTCTCGCGCCTCACCCTGATGACGAATCAACTCAAGGCTCTGTTTAAAATTTTCGAGGGCAACAGTTTTCTCGCCCATCAGGCTAAAGCACTCGCCAAGGGTATAGTAAATAAAAATCAATACCGAGTTTGCATTAACTTTTTTCCCAATATCCATGGACTTTATAAGGAAGTCGCGGCCCTTAGAGTAATTTCCCATGCGCATGTAGGCTTCACCGATATTGGCATTGTTAATCACGACATTAAATTGATTATTAATCTTCGTATTTATCCTCAATGCCTTTTCGTGATAAGCCAACGCTTTGCTGCATTCCTTTCGGAAACTGTGAATGGCACCGAGATGATCAAGGTTGTCGGCAATCAAAGCATTGTCGGAGATTTTTTGAGCGACACCAAGCATCCTCGTATAAATTGCCTCGGCATCATCCAGTTTTCCCAAGCTAATCTCGATCTGCCCGACCAGCATAGAAGCAACAATGTAATGGGCTGTATCATGCAACGACTCAAATCTCTTCATGGCCGCCAGTCCATGCTCCCAGGCAGCTTCATTATTGGCAACCCTGAAGCTCACATTTGACAGTCCCAGGTAGCAAAGCCCTTCATATAGTTTATTATTAAGACGTTGTGAGATATTCAATCCTTCAAAGTAAGCGCCGGTCGACTGGCTATGGTTTCCGGCGGTTTCATGAACCTTGCCTTTGTCCACAAGAAGGCGAGCAGTTGCCGAGGAGTCGCGAAGGTTCTTCGCTACAGCAATGGCTTTATTATAATAAAATGAGGATGAGTCGGTATTACCTGTTTTGGCAAAACTACCGGCACGTTCGGCAAGGGTGTTCATTTTATCGCGATCATCGCCTCCCCGCTGCTGCCCAAAGCACAAAAAAAACCTCAGAAAAAACGGAACAAAAAATAAAAGCCTCATCCCTAACCCTGTAATGTTGAAAGCTGTAATAAAAACTGGAGACAAAGATGTCTCAAATTTTAGTGATGAAAAATTGAAACTCAAGGCATACATTACAAGCCTGCGATTACTTTATTAGTGAGTATCACAATCTCAAAGCTTTTTTCCATGAATTAGTATTGACGACTTGATGGATTGCTCCTTTAAATGCAAAAATTTCTTTCGCTCGTCATCATGCATGAACTTTTCAAAGTCTTTTTCGGTGTCAAATTCGACAAGATGTATTTCATAGGGCGGGTCAATGCTGTGCTGGATGAAAGACTTTTCATCGGGCCTTACCCGAAGCAATAGCCGACCGTTGTATTTTGAAATTATAGGGATGGCGATGTCTTCAAATTGATGGAAAACACTTTCCTGTCCGGCAATGATGTATATGAGTTGGGTAATAAAAATCATTTGCTTATTCAATTTCTTCTCCAATAATCCTAAGACTCTTAAAGAATATCAAAATAGATCATATTACAAATAGGGAAACCCTGATTTTTTGTAAGGATTTCCTTACGGTTTTTAATTCGTGTTCTTTTTAAATCTACGTAAATATGTGGCCGTGCATTTATTCAAGTCAATATTCAACTCTACAGTAAAATCGGAGTCGATGAAACCAATGGACGACCCTACGTTTTATAGGATAGTAACACCTACCGACTCCTATTGTGGACGCATCAGTTACCAGGACAATTCAATTATCTGGATGAAAGTGGCAGATAAACCGATAAAGATTCTAAAGACAAATATTGTAAAGATAAATATTTTATAGCCCAGGCCTGCCCTAACCCCACACCTAAATAAGTCATAACACAAACAAAAAAAAGGCCCTCGTAGGCCTTTTTTTTGCAAAATGAAATCGGAATTATGGATTTACTAACATTTCACTTTTGACTCTGGTTTCACAGGTTCGTGTCAATATTTTCAAATTCTTAGTGAGCCACGAAAACCCCTGGCGGCATAGTATGATTCTGCACCATTATGATATACAAAGACGGTGCCGTAACGGAAATCACAAAAGGTGGCGCCACCCAGTTTTCTAATCTCCGAAGGTGTCTTTACCCAGCTTGATGTTTTTGCATCGAACTTTCCGAGTTTCTGCAATTCCCGATATCGTTCTTCCGTTAAAATCTCAATGCCCATGGCTTCGGCCACATCCATAGCGCTATCTTTTGGCTTATTTTCTTTTCTTGAGTCCAGCGCTTGGCGGTCGTAACAAAAACTTCTTCGACCTGCAGGACTTTCAGCTGAGCAATCATAAAAAATATACTCGCCTGTCTTTTTATCAAGACTAACAACGTCTGGTTCACCACCTGTTCTTTCCATTTCATTGAGTGACCAAAGTTTTTCATCCTGATTGCTTGCAGGTGCCTCCAGCTTGGCTTTTACTTTATCCCATTCAAGACCTTTATGACGATTCATGTTTTTCTCAAAACGGTGCTTCAATGTGATGAACAATTCCTCACGTTGTTTTGGTAGCAACTCCTTTTTTGAGTTAGTTTTTTTTGACATAGCTTTTCAAATTAAGAAAACTGGTTGCTTTAAATAGGGCTACTCATCAAATCCCTTTCCGTCCATAATCTGCGGAATGTATTTTTCTATTCTTGTTTCGCGGGTTTTAGATTGTTTGGCCTGGGAAAAATAAAAAAG
>Ga0207112_1189_pt1 | contig 13801 bp, 10 predicted proteins | sample Alteio_BWMinHeat_72_FD_153549 | JGI IMG/M metagenome (GOLD analysis project Ga0207112, IMG submission 153549) | Enriched cells from forest soil in Barre Woods Harvard Forest LTER site, Petersham, Massachusetts, United States -... | ecosystem: Environmental > Terrestrial > Soil > Temperate forest >...
TTTTCAACCCAGGAAAACCATTCCTGCATAGAAGCTTGCATTGCTTCAGGTGAATTTTTAGGCTCCATGCCTCCGATAAAGATGAACATGAACTTTTCCATGATTTTTGGTTTTAAGTTAAACAAAATTTCCCCTATGACGAGCAGGTGCACCCCTATCGGACAACGATATAAGATTTATTTTGTTCTATTCACCAGATATGGCACCAACCCGAAACTGGAAACCGGCAACTGACTAAAACCTTAAACTTTAAACTATTTTACCAAGTGCCTTCACAGTGTAATCAATATCGTGCAGCGTATTATAAACATGTGGCGAAAGGCGAATGCCTCCGGATGGAGCGGTAGCAATTCCGTACTTGTGATAAAGTTGATCGGTAACATCGTGGATTTCTTTACCTGGCAAATTAACAATCACAATGCCACCGCTTAACTCTGGCGCTAGAGGGGTGACAAACGTAGCTTGTGGAATTTTACTTTTGATTTGATCTTTCAAATAGGTCGAGAGCTGAACAATGCGATTCTCAATATTTCGCCTTCCAATTGTATGATGAAAGGCTAATGTCTCAGGCAGTGCAGCCGGTGATGGTTCATTACGCTGGCCCAATACACAAAGTTGGGCATCTACAGTGGTCGCCTGCTTCCAACCTCCGCCGATTACAGCCGGCCAAATGCGACTAAAATAATCCTTACTAACATAGAGAACACCATTTTCAAATGGACCCATTAACCATTTGTGAGTACTCGCAGTATAAAATGTACAACCCAGGTCATGAAGATCGACGTTCATCGAGCCTAGAGATTGAGCCCCATCGACTAAAGTCATAATGCCACGAGCGCGTGCCATCTTGCAAATGTCCTTGGCGGGCAGAGCTATTCCACTTAGATTGGAGACGTGCGAAAATCCAATAAGTTTTGTGCTTGGTGTAACGGCATCAATGAAAGGTTGGAGCAAATCTTTTGTTGAAGATGGATTAGTTGGGACAGTCACTTTCTTAATACTGAAACCCACGCGCTTAGCCTGGCTTAACCAAACCTCACCATTAGAGGGGTGATTTTGCTCCCATAAAATGACCTCGTCTCCAGGTTTCAAATCGAGGCCATGAACAATCGTACAATTACTTTCGCTGGTATTGCGTGTGATACCAATCTCATTTTCATCGGCTCCGACAAACTGAGAAAGCTGCGCAATTGATTTTTTTCTAAGTGCTGCAAATAATGCCCGATATTGAAATGAAACATCCTTGTTCAAGGATTTGGTTAGTTCAATTACCAGTTCATGAATAATTTTGGGGCTGGGGCAAAGATTGGCTGCATTCATCATGACGAGGTTATCAGGAACAACAAATTGCTTTTTGAGATCTTCCCAATACTGCTCATCGCCAACGTTAGTTGGCGAATACAGTTGATCCACTTGGCTGGCTAATGAGGGAACGGCAAGTCCGGCTAAGGAGGCTGCCAACACCTGCTCAAGAAATTTTCTACGGGGTGATAGTTTCATGGTGATCAAGGGTTTGTGGTCCTACAAGGTAGCAAAAATTGAAGGAGACATAACGAACATTTATCCCTAACTTCGAGATGATTGTCATTAGTTATGTCTGTGTTTAATAAGAAAATGAAGCGATGTGGAACTCATTTAATAGGACCAAGTCATGTGGTGGGTTTTCTTTTAATATGCTTTTCATTGACTATTGCCCATTCACCGTTGATGGCACAAGTGGGTTTACAAGACAGCCTTGAAATTGCCAAACTCATCAGTCAATCACACGACCAACTGATCAAGCATAAGTATTCAGAAGCTGTAACGTTGGCACAACAAGGGTTGGATAAATCCATCAAGCTCAATCTCAAATGGGGTGAAATCAACTGTCACTTACTTATTGGGCAAGCGCAAAAATCTTTGTCCATGTACCCATCCAGCTTGAATCATTATTTACAAGCCTTATCTTCCATTCAAAAGCAAAACGATCAACAGACACTTACCTGGACTAATATTAAAATCGGAGAATTATTTCAGGAATGGGGCGTGCCTGAAAAAGCTTTGCCCTATTATGTGGCTGCATTCAATCATCAAACAACAAAATCAAGTGAACAGTATGCCACCTTAATTGAGCATATGGCTGAAGTGAACCTTAGCTTGAATCAGAAAGACAAATCCCTCGAGTTCTACTTTCAACTCTTAGAACTCGTGCGCAAAAGAAATGACCTGACTCAAACAAAGAGGATACTGGATAAAATTGCGTTTATCTATTCTCATTCTAACGATGTAGCCAATTCACTAAAATATAACCTTCAACTTCTGGAAATCAACAAACAATTAAAGGATGCATTGAGTACAGCCTCCACCTTAAATGTCATAGGCAATCAATATAAGGAGCTAAAAAATCTAGACAAGGCACTTGAATATTATCAGGCTGCGCTTGCAATGAACAACCAAGTCAGTAAGGAAGGAGATAATGACAATCGAATTGTGACCAATTTAATCAACATCGGAACAATTTATCAATCACGGGGTGACAACCGAAATGCAATCAAAAGCTTTAATGAAGCCTTGGCAGTAAAAGAAAACAAAGGCACCCCTGTGGAGATTGCAGTGATGCATAATTACCTGGCTACTCTTTACCTTACCCAACAAAACTTTTCAGATGCCGAAGGTCATACAAAAGTAGCGATCTCCTTATTGAGTGGAACAGATAACAAACGCATTTTAGTAAGCAGCTACAAAAGGCTATCAGATATTTATGCAAAGCAAGGCAGTTTTGAAAAATCATTGGAAAGTTACCAGGCCTATTCAATGTTAAAGGATAGTTTACTCTATCGCGAACAACTCAATCAGGAAAAAGAAAAACTAAAAGAATACGTAATAGAAACCACAGAAAAGGAAGCAAAGCTCAGTTTAATCGATCAGGAGATGCAGACCCTCGCGCTGCGTAATGAAAAAGAAATAGCAGGAAGGGAAAAGCAAGAAATTGCTTTGCGTTTGAAGGAAAAGGAATTGCAGAATGTATCACTGCAAAATCAGCAGCTGGAACAGAGCAGGGCTGTTCAAAACCTTCAACTTCAGCAAGGACAAATTGAAAAGGAAAGACAACAGCAGGAAATATTGTTGCTCGAACAGAAGCGCGACTTACAGTCTGCTGAAATTAAAACTAAAGAACTCCAGGAAAAGGAACGGCAAAAAGAGATTGATTTCAAAAACACAACGTTAGCATTGCAACAAGCCAAATTGGAACGCATTGGCATACGACAGCAGTTGCTGTTGTATACGACCATTTTATTTCTTTTAATTATTCTTCTCACACTTATCGGCTACAGGATAAAACAACGTGATAATAAAAAATTACAAACTCAATTTGATGAAATCAATAGACAGAAAGATCAAATAGAATCGATCAATAAAAATCTGGTAGAGCTTAATGAAGAAAAGAATGACCTCATTGGCATAGTTGCTCATGACCTGAAAAGCCCGCTCAATCAGATCAGCGGTATGCTCGAAATCATTAAACTAACAGCAAAAGATCAGACTACTGAAGAGAAGGAATATTTGACAACTATTGAGAAGTCTACGAACAGGCTAAAAAAGATGATTACAAAAATATTGGATGTCAGTGCAATCGAATCACAAACCTTGAATATTTCGATAGAACAAATCAACCTTGTTCCTCTACTGGAAGAAATTGCAGACCGGTTCCTTGCGCAAGCCGCTAAAAAAGAAATAGTCATTATAAAGCAATTTGAAAATAAAATACCATCACTATATAGTGATAAAGGTTACGTTACAGAAGTGTTGGAAAACCTGGTGTCGAATGCAGTAAAATATTCACCTCGGGGAAAACAAATAGTGATCAAACTCAGTGCAAAAGTAGAATCGGTACGCGTAGAATTTATAGACCAGGGCCAGGGCATCAGTCAGGCAGACTTAAAAAACCTCTTTGGAAAATACCGTAAACTTTCAGCCAGACCTACAGATGGTGAAGATTCGACAGGATTAGGCTTATCCATTGTGAAGAAATATGTACAAGCCCTTAACGGAAAAGTCTGGTGCGAAAGCGAAGAGGGCAAAGGTTCGAATTTTATTGTGGAGCTTCCTTTGGTCGAGACGGTTTAATTTGTAGCAATAAAAAAATGATTTGGAGTTGACTGACTTATGTCAGTCAATCGGATGATGATTCACCACTCCCATAATAATGCGCATTACTGCGAAATTTTCGATCAATGAACATATTATTCCAACAGGAGTAAAGATTTTAAAGTCTAAATCTTTATGAAAAACGTTTAACCAGCAATGAACTTTACCAGAAAAAATACCTCCCTGATATTCTTGGCAGGTTACGCTTTTTTATCGCCGGCTTCCAGTTGTAAGAGCGCTTTAAGCCCCAGGTCTAATACTTTTGTAGTCGGAAAAACGAAGATGGAAAGAGAGACCAACCTGAACAAATCAAACGACAAATTGAGGAGAGATGAAACGGAAGAAAGCGTAAGGCAAAGTGCCAATGAGGCGTTGAAGATAATGAAGGAGAATGCACCGAAAGTCAAGTTAAATGAGTATTTTAATACCATTGCCAATGCAGACAATCAAACCTCTGCCAACAACTCAATTGCTAAAGCGCTTGGCATGTTTGCCTCGTCAAATTCGACGGTGTTAATGGAACTATCCGAACAAAATGGAAAAAAAAATTATGATAAGCCAACTACCATCCTGACATATTTTAATTACTTGAAAACACAAAGGAAGAATCTGGACGATATCAAAAAACTAAAAATGGATGGGCATGGAAAAATCATTGAAGTAGAATTACAGAAGAACAATCCGATTCCACTACAATGATCCGAGCTAAGGCAACAAATGCTGCCCTTACCGATTTACCATTTGACAATTACCTCAGGATAAATCATTAATTTGAGTAAACCAAACCTAATAATTATGAAAAAAACTGTGTTTATTTTGACTATGGTCGCTTCCTCTTTTGCTGCGATCGCGCAAAAGGGAAACTGGTACATCGGAGGAGTGGCGGGTTTTGCTTCGAATACCAACAAATCTTCCAGTGGATTCAAAACAACAACTTCCAGTTGGGCATTTGGTCCTGAGGGTGGAACGTTTTTGAAGGATGATATTCAACTAGGCCTTGCTCTGGGGCTTAGCGGCTCATCAGAGAAGGACGATAATGGTAAAATTTCAACCTCCTCAAATTTAAGCCCAACAGTGTACATCAGGAAGTTCTTCAAAGTCACGGAAAACTTCAGCGTTTTTGGTGGCTTCTACCTGAACTATCTAAGTGGAAAGACCACAAACTACACCACACCGCCGTATGCAGAAACCAAAGAGTCAGGCATTGGCTTGCGACTTGGCGTAGGGGTGGCATATTCACTTTCTCCACGATTTACTGCACTTGGGCAATATGGATTGATGGGCTATGAATCGATAACAACTAAGGTGAATGGATCCAATTCCGGAACTGATTCTAGTTTTAATTTTGGTGTCAATACCGTTGGAAGTAGTTCCCTAAGCCAGGGCAACGGATCGGGTGCTGTTTTTAATGTTGGAATATATTATACATTTAAAAAGTCGTAAGAATTTCAGGCGCTCCGAAGGAGTAAGTTATATTATTTCAAATAGTGAAAGGTGGCAGCCTCTTCACGTGAAAGTCCCTTCATTTTTTTTCCGCGGCTTGCTCTGTGCCATTTGGATCGGAAACTTCCTTCTGCCCAGTCCGATAGGATGATTGGATGAATATAGCTTGAACGGCATACCGAAGGCGTATTGCCCAGATCCGATGATACTGTTTTTATCACTTCGTTTAAAACTTTTTTTCTTGCATTTTGTGTATCAGGATCAAATTGCATGGAAAGTCGGAAAGCAGTTTTACAGGTTGCCGCCCAGGTACGAAAATCTTTAGCCGTTACTTTCTCATGGTCTGCAGTAATATCATCTAGATATTCATTGATGTGGTTCGATTTGATATCAAAGTCATTCCCGTTTTTGTCTTCATAACGAAACAAATCCTGGTTCTTTTTGTTACCACCAATTTCCCCAGATGTTTGGATGAGTGCTACGAGGTCGTCTTCCCAAATTCTTCTCTTCCATAGTTTGCCGGATTTACCAACAAATTCGAAAACAGCATCCATCTCGCCTTCTGCCGTTTTCGATCGATCAATTTTCATGTGCCCTTCTTTTAAAGTGGTTAATCCATACGACTTATTCTCCTTTGCATATTCATCATTACCAACACGGAAATGGTAGAGATCAATTAGCTTGATGATTAAGGCAACAACTTTGTCTTTTGGCATGCCATCCAATTTCAAATCGGACTCCACTTTTTTTCTGATCAACGTGAGAGTTTTTGCAAAACCGACCATGCTATCAAATTTCTCCTCCGCGCGCGCCTTGGTCCAGTTTTCATGATACCGATATTGCAACCGTCCTTTAGCATCTTTGCCCGTAGCTTGTAAGTTTGATTTAGCATCGGAAGATATCCAAACATCTTCCCAGGCAGGCGGGAGTACTAATTTGTTGCAGCGTTCAATTGTTTTTCGATCAGAAATCAATTTCCCCTTAACATCATAGTAATCCCAGGCAAGTAACTTCTTGGCGCTCGTCTTTTTTCTTTTCCTTGATATTCCTTTTTTCTCCAATTCAATCCTTTGAGCGTAAATGAAAAGAACTAAAACAATTTCTCATTAGGTGGTTTGATTCCCTTCATTCTGAGATAAACGGTAGTCTGACCACGATGATGTGTCTGATGTTCGAAGGCCTTATTCAAACCATCCTCAACGGTAGTGTCCCATCGGTCGAACATCTTCACCGTGTTGCCCAACTTAGATTCATCAAGTCCTTTGATAGTTGCAATAACAAAATCATAACTCTCCATCACAGCTTTGGTTATTTCAGCCTTGGTCATTAAAGGAGGGTTCTTTTCAAGATCCTTGAGATTTTTAGGAGTTGTTACTCCTATTACAGCAGCATTGGTTAATTTATAATTATCCACAGCGAGGTGATGCATCTGCTCGGCAAAGCTTCTCATCTCCGGTGTTGGTTTGAAATTATAAACATCTTCAGTAGCGGCATCAAGGTATTCCTTAGTGTATGCTTTGGCCCTCTCCCAAGATGCAATCATAACATCCTTTCTGTTTGGTGGGTTATCAACCGGGCGAAACAAAGAGAAAATGAATGCAAATGCCAACAATACAACAATCAAAGCAAGTCTATTTTTGTTATTCATAATCTTGGAATTTGATGATTGTAATAAAGTTAATTAGATTTAATTAGTAATACTACGCAGTCAGTGACCGAGAAAATTCAGCTGGAATTCGTGATGGAAGAATTGGATTCTTACTCCAGTTATAACCTTTGGTACGTCGAGTCGAACCTAAGAATGGGTTGAACGAGTCACATTAAATCGCTAGATCATTAAATCGCTAAATCATCAAATAATCAATGAAGCAGAAAATTCCATTCGAATTCGCGCTGGAAGAATTAGATCGCGTCAACCCAAGAGTCAGACCGATGTTTGGCTGCTACGCAATTTATGTTGGTGCAAAAATGGTGTTAATCTTGCGCAATCGAAAAGATTTTACCGATGACAATGGAGTTTGGCTGGCTGCTCCACACGAGCATCATGCAAGTTTGAAAAAAGAATTCCCGTGCCTGCGGTCCATCCGCTTCTTTGGAACAGAGGAAACAGTGTGGCAAAACATTCCTGCAGAAGTTGACGATTTTGAAGAATTGGTACTCAAAGCATGTCGGTTAATTCTTAAAGGAGATGTGAGAATCGGAAAAATCCCAAAACCGAAAAAGAAGAAAAAAGTATAAACAAAAAGCACGAGCGTTTCGATAACACTTTAATCGTCGTTCTCATACTGGCCAGCGTCTCGCCGCCAGTATTTCCTCAAACTTGCTTTGAACATCATATACGTCCGAAAACCCGAAACTGGCAGCCGGCTATTGGCTACTTCTCCACCCCCAACAACTATCAACCAACAACGAGCCCTCTTGCCAAGCACAGTCTCCCGTGAATGGATGAGTGTTAGAAGTTGCTACCTCTAATGTAACCGGAAGCTGGCAACCGGCGACTGGCTGCCGGCCGCCGCCTTCATTTCCTAATCTCAGCAGTACCCGATCCTGACCCTATTTTTATTTCAATATCCTTCGTGCCAAATTGTGCTGTCTTCTGAATGCGCACATTGTCATCACCACCTTCTTGTAATTCTTCAGTCTTATCAAACGGAAAGGGTGCTACAATTTTGCCGTGCCTCTTACTCACAGTCATAACCACTTTTCCTTCAATTTTATTTCCATTGAAATCCAATAGGGCATCGCCCGAGCCACTGTTCACAGAAATGGAATAAGTGGGTGCTGATATCAATTGGATCGACACATCGCCTGAACCTGAATTGAATTTGCTCTTACCGGTTAACACCAACTCCTTACCTGTGATGTCTCCACTACCAACGTTGGCTGAGAGTTTACCTTTCACATTACCGAGCTTGATTTTGCCCGATCCTGAGTTAGCAGTTAAATCACCTTCCGACTTGGCAATTTCAACATTGCCTGAACCAGTATTCAAATCAACCTCACCATGAAAATCTTCAATTGAAATATCGCCTGAGCCAGTGTTAATTTTCGAATCCCCCTTAATACTTTTCCATTGGTAGTTTCCGGATCCTGTATTGCCTGAAATCTTTACGGCCATGTCACTCGCCTCGAAGTCACCCGAGCCGGAAGAAAACCGGATCTCAAGATTTTCCGGAATGGTAAGCTCCCACGATGAATTTCCCGAGTAAGAGCCTTTCCTCGCAAAATCCTCTTTCAGTTCAAGAGTAGATCCATCCTGCTCCATGATAGGTTGGTAATCGTTGGACGAATAAGTATACGATACGTTCACCTGAACATCATTCGTATTTCCTTTAATCAATTTGCAATTGCCAGCAGATGTTGAAAGACTGATTTTCTTAATACCGGAGAAACTCTTGGTCATTTTCTGTCCCTTGACCGAGTCGACGATAAAGAATAATAAAAAAAGGCAGGCTGTTGCTCTTATAATGGTTTTCATGGTAAAAAGGTTAGATAAAATTGTATGTCTTAGGCCTATAGTACCCGACAATACCTTAAAGGTTGCATACCTTATAAATATTATCTGAGTTTTTTCCCCGCTCCTGGCAGGAACTTGTTGCCAAGCTCGTCTCCGTGAATGGATGTATATTGGAAGTTATCTATCCCCAACCTAACCTGAAACTTGAAACCTTAAACCATTCTCCCTCTTCACCCCTAACAACCAACAACGAGCCCTTGCCAAGCATCTTCTCCCTTTTGAATGGATGCATATTAGAAGTTACTTATCGCCTACGTAACTTGAAACCGGAAACTGGCAACCGGAAACTTGAAACCTTAACTCATTTTCTCCCTCTCCACCCCAACAACTAACAACCATCAACCAACAACTAGCCCGTGATCTTGTTCAAAGGCCCACATCAGGTCCGCGCGCTAAGCATGCGCAATAGTACGACTCACCGCCACCACCTTCCAAATCACGCGCCGCATTTCGACTAACAAGACATAACTTCTCCTATCTATTCACTAGGTGATCAAAAAAGATGCATTTGCAGAAAAAGGCCTATTTGGTTCGCGCCCTTCCGATATCTCATTCACTGCTGATTCACTGTTGATTCACGGCTGATTCACGGATAGTTCACTGTACACTCACTGCACCAGATCTTGAACCTCAAATCTTAAATCCCTCGAGTTAGCGTTGGTCATCTCGTAATTCGTAACTCACAGCTCGCAACCCGAAACTTGAAACCCGTAACCGACTTATAACTCATAACTTTCAACCAACCCCTCGCCACCGGCAACGCGCAACTTTTCTCAGCCTTCTATCTCATAACTCCTACCTCCAAGAAGTTGGATAGCTGACAAAAATGAGTGAAAAAATGGGTGAAAGGTGAAAGGTAATTTTGAGCCTTTTTCTGGTAATTATATACTACATCTTTACCAATAGGTTTGGTAGTATTTAATATTGCAACTCTAAAAATTAAACTGAATTATTATGAATCCAAACAAAGCGCTTTGGGAAAAAGGAGATTTTACCCGAATTGCACAAACAATGAGAGAAAGCGGCGCTGCCCTGGTATCTAAATTAGGGGTCACCAAAGGTATGAACGTTCTTGATCTCGGTTGTGGCGATGGCACCACAGCAATCCCAGAAGCTAAACTAGGTGCCAATGTATTAGGCGTTGATATTGCTCGAAATCTTGTTGAAGCAGGAAACATCCTGGCAAAAAAAGAAGGACTAACAAATTGTACTTTTCAGGAAGGTGATGCAACAAACTTGCATGATCTAAAGGATCAGAGTTTTGATCTTGTAGTAAGCATCTTTGGGGCGATGTTCGCACCAAAGCCATTTGATGTCGCAAAGGAAATGGTTCGAGTCACTCGCCCCGGCGGAAGAATTGTAATGGGAAACTGGATACCCGGAGACCCTACCTTTGTTGCACAAGTACTAAAGATAAGTTCAGCCTATACACCACCACCCGAAGGCTTCATCAGCCCTATGTTGTGGGGTGTGGAGAGCAATGTTACCGAGCGTTTTGTTAATGCCGGTGTGCCAAAAGAAAACATTTCATTTAGCAAAGATTCGTTCACTTTTAATGCCCTTTATCCTCCGTCAGAATTCCTCACCAACTTCAGGAATTATTACGGCCCCACAATGAGTGCCTTCGAAGCAGCTGAAAAAAATGGTAAAGCCACAGACCTTCAACAAGAATTGGAAGTTTTATTTAACACTCAAAACAAAAGCCTGGTTAAAAATACCACCACAATTTCGGCTACTTTCTTAAGAGTGACAGTAATCCGGTGAATACACGGCAAATTGATTCCTCTGTAACGTACAGTACATAGTTAACAGCAACGAATGGTCGGCCCTGCCCGACCATTCGTTTTTACCCGAGATCATATACCCACTACTTTAAATAAAAGCTTCTCCGTTTAGTAGTCAAATAAAGACTTGCTAAAAAAATGTCAGGTTGACATGAACAAAAGCAACAAACAGCCTTGTTTAATACATAGGTACTTCACATCAGAGTCACACCTGATTCACACCAAAGGCACGGATACTTCACTGTAACTTAACTGATAACTCACAGGAGACACAAATTCCCTCGCGCTACTGCCATGATGTCCTACAGCTATCCCGAGAGTTCTCGCTCGATCATTTAGTTGGTGAGTCACTCAACGATTGCAACCTTACCGTCAGGTTCTCCGTCCTACTCATTACCCACAAGGACAAAATCACTTTAAATACTTTCTGCTATCTTTCTGTTCCAAACAAATCACAATTACTAACAATGAACAACGTCCTATTTTCGTCATGCTTCTTCTTTGTCGCTCTCTCCTCTGCAGCTCAGGATCTGTACATGCCCCGCGATATCAAAGCTGCCTATAAAAAAGAAACACGCTCACCGGATGGTCGCCCTGGAAAAAACTATTGGCAAAACCATGGCCGCTACAATGTCACTGTTACTGCTCTGCCTCCTGATCGAAACGTGAAGGGCGAAGAAAGCATTACCTATTTTAATAATAGCCCCGACTCAATACGAAACCCGGTCATTAAATTGTTCCTTAACATCCACAAGCCCGGTGCACCTCGCAATTTTGGTGCAACCGCAGATTATCTTACTTCAGGTATCCACATTGATGCTGCGACACTCAACGGAGCTACTTATGAATGGAAAGAGAATCCTAACCTTTTCACATGGCAACCTATGCGATTACCCAAAGCGCTTGCTCCTCACGATTCAATGAAACTTACTTTCAAATGGCACTATGAAATTTCGAAGCAAAGCAATCGCGAAGGAATGATCGATTCGTTGACCTATTTCCTCGCCTACTTCTATCCGCGGATTGCCGTACTTGATGATTATAATGTGTGGGACCGAATGAATTTCATGGACTCCCATGAGTTTTATAGTGACTTCAATGACTACGTTGTAACTATCAATGCTCCAAAGAATTACGTGGTATGGGGAACGGGCACACTTCAACACCCTGAGGCCGTTTTGCAGCCGGAAATTTTGCAACGGTTTAATTCATCCTTCACTTCCGACCAAACCATTCATGTAGCCACAAAAGAAGAACTTGCTACAGGAAAAGTGACCAAACAAAACGCTGTCAACAGTTGGCAATTCATCGCAAAAAATATTCCAGATATGACGTTCGGCTTGAGCGACCATTATATCTGGGATGCCGGAAGTGTTGTAGTTGACAATGCTACTAAACGCAGAGCAGTAGTGCATGCCGCATACCAAGATGCTGCAGCAGACTATCGCTTTATGGTAAAGTTTGGAAAACATTCATTGGATTGGTTGTCGCACAACTGGCCGGGAATTCCCTATCCATACGAAAAGACAACCATCTTCCAGGGATTTGCTGGTATGGAATATCCCATGATGGCCAACGATGAATCTTATCAGGACACAACCTTTTCGCGATTTGTTGCCGAACATGAGATCGCACACACCTACATGCCCTTTTATATGGGTACCAATGAAACCCGCTATGGTTTTATGGATGAAGGCTGGGCGACAACATTTGAATTATTAATCGGAACTGCAGATATGGGCGCGGAGAAAGCCGAGGCCATGTATAAGCAATTCAGAGTACAGGGATGGATTGGCGACCGTTCTTCAAATCAAGATATTCCAATCATAACCCCAGGTGATGCGCTCACTGGCGCAGGGTTCGGCAACAACGAATATGGCAAAGCCTCTATTGGTTATCTGGCAATGAAGGATTTATTGGGCGATGAGCTATTCAAAAGATGTTTGCATGCTTACATGGATCGATGGCACGGCAAACATCCAACGCCTTGGGATTTTTTCTACACTTTCAATAATGTGTCAGGAAAAAATCTGAATTGGTTTTGGAACAAATGGTTCTTCGAGAGCAATTACATCGACCTGGCGATCAAAGATGTGAAGCAATCCGCTGCTGGCATCACAGTAAACATCGATAATATCGGAGGCATGCCAGCACCATTTGATCTGATGGCCACTTACAGTGATGGAACCAATGCACATTTTCATCAAACTCCTGCCACATGGCAAGCCGACCCTAAGAAAGTGAGCATAACCATCAAGACAAAAAAATCGGTTAAATCCATAAGCTTAGAGGGAGGCATTTGGATGGATGCCGATGAAACTAATAATGAATGGACAGCCAAAAAGTAAAACTAAGGACTGTAAAACTTATTCGTCGCTCAATCAATCCTAGGTTCAAAACCAAATAAAATGAAGGGATTCACGATCATCCTCCTTTACTTAATTGCCTTAACTGCCTCGGCTCAGGAATTTGATGGCGCCAAATGGAAAGCTCCATACACACTCAGTTTTCCGGAAGGCTGGGGCGTAGAGCGCTTTTTAATTCCCATTGAATTCGCCCCAAGCATTCCTTATAAAGGAGTCGAGGACTTGCGATTTGCTCCCGGATGGGGCAATGTTAAAAGTGAAGAATATTGGAGCTACGCTTTCTTATGGTATTTGAGTGAGATGCCTGTTACCAACGAAACCACAATTCAAACTAATCTCAATGCTTACTATACCGGATTAATTGGTCGTAATATTGAGAAACGAAAAATACCTTCAGAAAAATTATTCCCTGTTAAGACCTCGGTGAAAGAAGTGAAGGCTCAATCAGGTGATTTAAAGACATTTCGTGGCTCAATCAATATGCTGGATTACATGGAGCAAAAACCAATTACTTTAAATTGTGTGGTACATTTAAAATCATGCGTAAACCAAAGTAAAGGGTA
>Ga0207112_1162_pt1 | contig 13676 bp, 6 predicted proteins | sample Alteio_BWMinHeat_72_FD_153549 | JGI IMG/M metagenome (GOLD analysis project Ga0207112, IMG submission 153549) | Enriched cells from forest soil in Barre Woods Harvard Forest LTER site, Petersham, Massachusetts, United States -... | ecosystem: Environmental > Terrestrial > Soil > Temperate forest >...
TACTACAGCAAATTCGTATGCACCGTCACTTTCAGCGACCAACACTTACTATACAGAAAGTAACAGTGCAGCTGGATGCACCAGCACTACACGCACTGCTGTTACGGCAACGGTGAACATACTGCCGGATGCACCTTCAGGATTAAGTGCCACTGCTATCTGCGGGTCGGGGACATCAACCATAACAGGTACACCGGGAGCCAACGGAACGCTGCTCAAGGTCTATTCTGGCGTCTCTTCAGAAAGCACACTGTATGGCACAGGAACTTCCGTTGTCACTCCATCGATATCTGCTTCAACCTTTTACTATGTAAGTACCTATAATTCCAGCACAGGATGTGAAACCTTTATGGATAACCGCGTGGGGGTTCAGGCCATCGTGAGTCCTGTACCTGCGGTTCCAAGTCTTTCCACACCTCCACGCATCTGCGGATCAGGGTCGTTTAGTTTATCGGCAACAGCCGGCGCCAATGGAAACACTGTCAGGTGGTATAGTGCGGTTAGCGGAGGATCTCCCCTCTTCCAATCGCTGAATTATCCTACTCCTATTTTGACCACGACCACCACGTACTATGCAAGTACTTATAACACGACCACGCTCTGCGAATCAACTGCAACACGGCCATCGGTAGTAGCAACGATAAATCCTTTGCCAGCTGCACCCTCGGTGACAACTCCCAACCCCGCCTGCGGAAACTCAACCTATCCTGCTTTGGTTACCATGAATGCCACCCCGGGTTCGGGAGGTGCCAGTGTTTCGTGGTATGCAGCTGCCAGCGGTGGCAGCGCAATTACTACAGCTAATTCATATGTGCCATCACTTCCAACGACTACCACTTATTATACAGAAAGTAACGGTGGGGCCGGATGTGTTAGCGCTACGCGCACCCCTGTTACGGCAACCGTGAATACGCTGCCGGGTGCACCTTCGGGGTTGAGTGCGACTACTGTTTGCGGACCAGGCACTTCCACCATAACGGGCACCCCTGGATCCAACGGAACGTTGCTCAAGGTTTATTCTGGCGTCTCGCCAGGAAGTACGTTGTATGGCACGGGAACTTCCGTAATCACACCATCAATATCAACTTCTACTTTTTTCTATGTAGGTACCTATAATGTCAACACACAATGCGAAACCTTTATGGATGACCGCGTGGGAATCCAGGCTACGGTCACGACAGCACCCATGGTTCCGTGGGGAATCTCACCGCAAAACGCTACTGGCCACGGAGTGCTTACATTGCAAAGCGGAAGCTGCCAGAACGATGCTTCGTCCACCACATGTGCTACCTGTATTAACCGCTGGTATGGAGACCTTGTGAGCCCAACTTATCTCGGTACGGGACCTTCCTTTACCACACCCGATATCACGACATCAACAACATACTATATCAGCACTTACAATTCCGCTACGAGCTGTGAGAGCGGGAGGTGGCCGGTGTACACGACTGTGCTTCCCTACATCAGCCCGTCGGCCTTGACTACCGAAGTTGTCCGAGTTAGTGGCATAACCCAAGACACGCAATTGTACGCACTCACCGACGCGCAGCAAAACACGTCGATGGTTTACTTTGACGGACTTCAGCGCGCCAACCAGACGTTAAGCGTTCGCTCGAGTCCGCTTGGCAAAGACGTAGTCCAGCCAGTTGAGTATGACCAGTTTGGCCGCACCAGCAGAGACTACCTTCCTTACGTGGCCACCACTACCGATGGTAGTTTTCACGGCTCATTTACCAGCGAGCAGGCATCCTTTTACAACAACAGCGCAGACAAAATAGCTGATGACGCCACTCCCTTTGCAGTTGCCACCTACGAAAACTCTCCTTTGGGAAGAGTGACCGAGCAGGGCAGCGTAGGACAGGCGTGGCAGCCCGGCACATCTCATACCAAACGCATGGGTTACAGCTTCAACATCGGTGGCTCCGGCACCGATGCGGAAGAAGTGCGCCAGTTCAACAGCGATGGCACGAGCTCCGGATTTTTTCCGGCCAACTATCTTTCGCGCACCTCCGTGATTGATGAGAACGGAAACACCGATATTGTTTATAAAGATGTACTTGGTCGCACCCTTGCTAGCAAGCAGCAACTGGACGGTGTCATCAACAGCGTTACAGTAAATTATTTACAGACGTATTACATCTACGATGATCTCAATCACTTGAAATACATTATCCCTCCCGGTGGAGTAGCAGTGTTAAGAACCAATGGCTGGAACCTGGCCGCCATTCTCGATCAGCATGTGCACCAGTTTGTGTACGACCAGCGCGGGCGGCTCACCCAAAAGAAAACTCCGGGGCAGGCGTGGTCTTATTTCGCCTATGACAAACTCAATCGCTTGGTGCTTACACAAGACGGCAACTTGCGCCCGCAAAACCAGTGGGCGTTTGTAAAGTACGATAGCAAAGGCCGCACGGTGATGAGTGGAATTTATACCAATGCTGCGCAAACTACGCTTGCTTTGGTGCAAGGTATAATCGACGGACAGTACACCGGAAGTAATCCATATTACGAAGACCGCGGCACAGCCTTGCATGGATACACCAACCAGAGCTTCCCTACATTGAATGCAGACAACAGTGCCCTGCAAATACTGACTGTAAATTATTTTGACAGTTACGACTTCGACTTCAACGGTAGCGATGACCAGGCCTATGATAATACATTAGCGCCCGGTACTTCTGCCTTGCTGAGTCCCTACGGCTTTGCTACCGGCAGCAAGCGTTTAGTGTTGGGACAAACCATCTGGCTGTACTCATATGTTTTTTACAACAATGATGGACGCACAATACAGACGCGCAGCAACAACCACAAGTCGGCTGCAGTAGACAACACGACTACCGTAATCTACGACCCAGTGGAGTTTGGTAAAGTAGTGCAGACCATTACCTACCACAATGCCGGTGGCACAAACCAGGTAACGGTTTCACAAAAACCGATTTACGATAGCAAAGGCCGAGTGACTAACCTCAAGCACAGCATCAATGGCGCCGCAGACCAGACCGTAACTCAATACAATTACAACGAGCTGGGGCAGGTGGTAATGAAGCAACTACACAACACCGCTGGTAACTACCTTCAGAACGTAGACTACCGCTACAACATTAAAGGCTGGCTCACCTCAATTAACAATGCTCAATTAACTAGTGACGGAGTAACGAATAACGATACTAATGATTATTTCGGGATGGAGATGAGCTACAATACAGATGCAGGAATGAGTAACACACCTTACTTCAATGGAAATGTCTCCGCTGTAAAATGGAAGGGGTTGGGCACTTCGGCCGGTGCAACAGGCCAACGCAGTTACAAGTTTGCTTATGATAAGACTGATAAACTGACTACTGCCACCTTCCAAGCCTATGGGACCGCCTGGAACATTGAAGCGAGCACACTCGATGAATTGATGACGTACGACCATAACGGAAACATACTGACACTTTCCCGCAACCAGAATTTGCGCGGCCTCTCAGGGGCAACAGTCACGGCAACTCCACAAACGATCGACAACCTCACCTACACTTATGCCAGTGGCAATCAACTTAGCAACGTAAGCGATGCCGCCTCTGCAACGGCCGGGTTTAAAGATGCCGCCAATGCAACCTCGGTTACCGAATATACTTACGACACGCATGGCAACATGTATACCGACTTGAATAAAGGTATTAGTAACATCATATATAATGCACTGGGCAAAGCACAACAAATTACTTTCTCGGACGGACGTGTGATCAACTATACCTATGATGCTGCTGGAAATAAATTGACAATGGCAGCGACCGTGAGTGGAACAACCACCACCACTGATTATGTGAATGGATTCGTGTACAACACCGTCGCCTCTACAAGTACATTGAATTTCTTTTCTTCGCCGGAAGGGCGAGTGGTAAAGAACGGAAGCAACTTTGAATACCAGTATACGATAGCTGATCACCAAGGGAACACGAGAGTATTATTTACGAGTGCTGCACCAATAACACAAAGTGCAACGGCCACTTTTGAAACAATAAACCAGCCCACCGAGCAGAGTGAGTTTAATAATTACACCACCAATAGTGCCTACATTGATTCCAATCCTGCGAACGCACATAATGGAAATAATTCATTGAAACTTAATGGAGGTTATGCCGGTGTTGTTGGTGTGGCCATGAGTTACAAGGTTTTTCCGGGCGACCAGTTACATATCGATGGCTATGCTAAAGTAGAAGCGCCTTGTTCTACTTGCGGGCCCAGCGGTCTGGCCAACTTCGCTCCCATAATATTAGGCGCATTTAATTTGGCGACGCCTGCACCAGGTGAAGTAGGTACACCATCTGCTGGGATTAACTCCTGGGCGACTGTTAATAGCCTCTATGGTTACGGAGATGGCTCAACAGATAATACGGATCCAAAAGTCTTTGTGACAATCGCTATCTTTGACAAGAACTACAATTTTCTGGATGTGGCCTATTCTCAGTTAAAATCAGACGGCTCTATGAGTGCGGACTACACGGCGAAAGAAGCTGGGTATGCATTCATGTATGTGAGTAATGAAATTGCGTCTCCAACGTATGTTTACTTCGATGACATTACCATAAAGTACACACCAACAAACGTGATTCAAAGCAACGAATATTATCCCTTCGGTTTGCAGACCGCAAACAGTTGGACTAGAGACAACTCGAACAATAACTTCTTATATAATGACGGATCGGAGTTGAATAACACGAGCGGGTTTTATGATCTTCCGTTTAGAAATTATGATGCGACTTTAGGAAGGTTCTTCCAGGTTGATCCGATGGCTACTACAAGCCACACCATGACACCCTATCACTACGCGGGCAACAACCCGATCGGCTATAATGACCCGACAGGGCTTTTCCGCTTGGATGCTGCAGGTGTTTCGTCTGGAGTAGATCCATATTATTCCAGTTGGTTTGCTGATGATAGATCCAAAGACAATAGTGGTGGTACTGGTGGGGCGCAACAAGATAATACACAATTTTGGAAGTCCATTAACCTTCTTTTCAATTTGGCACCAAATGGTAATACGCAAATATATGGCAAGACAGCTTCCGGAGATTATGGCTTCATGGCCACTCCTGCAATGTACTTTGGCATCATAAAATACATTGGACTGAATGCCTATGTTAACTCGGTGTATGCAAAGACGGGCGTGAATATTACTTCCCTTTTAAGACCAGTGCCTTTGGATGAAATGGGGGCTTCTTTGGATGACTCGTGGAAACTGACGCAGGGCGATGGTCTGCCGAATGGATTGTATTTACTTAAGGCGCCTGAAAGAAATCCTCTGGCACCGAGCGGCATTGTAATTACACTCGGCTACATAGGCGATGGGAATTTGAACTGGGTTCAAACTGTTAGCACAAACCTGTTAATAGATGGAACTAGGGGTTCATTTCAATTTGTTGACGGACATGATCTTCCATATTTTTGGTCACAAACAGGATTAGATCTTAATACCGGTGACAATGCGATCGTTGGTGGAAATCAATTTGATATTTTATTCAAGGATGATCCCAACCGAGGATCAGCGACAAATTTTTACTGGCAAGCGGAACTGTCAATTGTTCAGATAAATTCAAACGGAACTAATACAATACTTCAAACCGTTGGTTACGGTTTCTCTGTCAATTCTGCAGGGGCATTAACGATTAACCCTTTCCAAAATAATATAACTCCTTCAGCATTTCATTTAAATGCCGTCAATGGTCATTAAATTTATGATGCAACTAATTTATTTCCTGAATATTTTAACCTTCTTGTTCTTACCCAACGAGCCGAGGTCAATAAGGTTTCTTCATAGGGGGCCTAACGATGTGCCCTTTAACAATATTACAATAAGTCTTGAGGATATACCTAGTAAATCCTTCTTTGAATACGTAGTGGTTGTAAACGAAAAAACTTTTAATGAAGTCGAATCATACGTTAAGAATGCAAACACGCATTTGAAAAACTTCAAAAAAGAAAATGAGTATAATTTTAGGATCGAGCAAATAAATAAACAAGATACCACCTACTATTTATTGTCTGGCCAGAGAGAGTCACTCAAATATTTCAACGAACTCAAGGTTAGGATCAACAGGAAAACTACTCATTCGGAAAAACTTAACGAGCAATTGAAGGCACTTATAGAAAGAATTGAACTGAAGCACAAATATCGAATTAAGGAATAAAGTTCAGACGCAAAGTGCGCCTTGGGATTTGAATGGTGATGGCTTATTAACTCATAACGAGGCACAAAATTGGTATAGGAACGGCAATGGTGTCCCAATCACAGTAGATGCGAGTGGAATAAGTCTATCTTACGTTGATCCTAACGTTTTTGCGAACAGCAATACATATACAGTGAGTCTTTTGGGCCATAGTGATCTTACCCAGGGTACTGTCTATGGCCAATTGGATTTGACTTATCAAGACAATGGATTTGTAACGATAGAGTCAAATACTTACGATTTCAGAACAGATGACCATAATTGGTTTGGCGGTGATTTTATTAGAAATTTCTTAACAGTTATTGCCGGAATAAATGACGGGTTTGGATCTCCCAATGCTCGGCCATTTAATATAATCTTTCAAGGACAGACTTACGTTGGATTTCCGAATAAGAATAACTAAAGGAAAAGTGTAAACATAATTTTAGAAAGATGACTTATAAGTATAAATCCTTTTACTTTTTAACCCTAATATCAATACCAATTTGCTTGTTTTTAAGTTCATGCGGGGCGGGTGTTAATAGCAGTTTCGAGGAATTACCTGGGGGCTCTTATTTTCGAGAGTCAGGAAGTGAGTTAAACAACATAGGATCACATAATCACCTACATAAAACTATATATTCCAAAATCCTAGCATATGCATATAATGACGACTTCATTGTAGCCGCTCAGAGACCCAGTTTAGAATATCATAGATTATTAATTGCGAGTGATCTCAACACAGGAGTTGAAGATGTTAGTGTGTTGCAAAAAAATGCAGATAGTATCGTGACTCACGATCCTTATTATATCAAGATATTTTCAAACAAAATTAATTTTTGGATCATTGTGAGTAAGTCGCATGAATTGATCGGGCCGTTAACAAAAGAGGAGTACATAATCAAAAGGAAGCAATTGGATATACCCGATGATCTTAAGCTTGATATCAAGTAATTATAATTGTTAGAAGGCAACTGACGCAACTTACGCAAAGCGGTGATCCATCACATAAATTCTATTTTATTACAAACGAAAAGCGATGCCTATAAGTTTATGCGAGCCATTCAAGACCTTGGAAGAGAGCTTATTGGCGTTCTAACAGTTAATCAGAAAACAAATGAAAAAGGTGTACTGATTTTACCATAGAGAGATAACACGCAGAATTATTCGAATGCCAAATAGGATATAACGGATCAGATTATGAAGATGATGATGCCAATCACTACACGCCACTAGGAATAGTTCATACACATGATGGTAATGATATTGGACCGTCCACATAGCGCGATTCAAGGGGTGGGGACTTAAGTTAAGTGTTGCACCAAGTTTTGGACAGTTGCCATTCTATATTTTAGGGAATTTAAATTACGTGCAGCCTTCACCATCTCAGCCCGGAAGTACCTATAATCTAACAACACCTGACAATCCTCTTTCACTTTTTCCACATTGAAATGAAAATGACATTAACTCGGCAGTTCTACGAGTTTTTTATAGCGCGATGTTCCAATGTTGAAACAACTAACGAAATTATGGAATTGTGATTTATCAGCACGTAGAACTTCAGTTTTAGCTTCCGGTTTTTATTGTTACGCCTCACAGCTCACGCACCTATTCTTGAGATTAAATTGCTTCCTCTCTTCGGAGGCAATTTTCTTCTTTACTTTCAAGGAATCGCTATCGAGAATATAGTTTTCTTGGCTCTCATTTGGAGTTAATCCTTTAAGGGAAATATGGGGACCGTCATTGAAATCATTCTGAATCCACGCCGGTGATTTCTTAAGTTCGGTTCCGTTTGGCTATTGGCATCTTATAGACATAGTCGTATTTGATTACTTTATTGTGAGCTTCAACCATGGCATTGGAACATTGAATGTCAAGTAAGCATAGGCCCTTTGCAGACTGTCGGTTTGATGAACAAATCGTTTGTGAACAGAATCAATATTGTGGTTTTGATACTTTATAGTACTATCCGTTTTATGAGTAGCGGTCTGAAGTGCCGCATTTTCTTTTTGATTAATTGCGTTAATTCCTGATTGGATACTATTAGTTGGCGTGCCATAAAGGTTTTGTAGGCTGTCGGCCGGTGAATAAGTCCTTTCTGGACGGAATCAACTGATGGAGATATACGCTTGCCTGTTGTATCAATGTGTAGCGTCTTCTTTTGTGCTAATGTGTCTTGCGCAACACTCAGAATGTTAGTAACGGTGACTAGGATGATAAGAAAGATGAATTGACGCATCAGGTTCACCGTCTAATTAATAAGCTTCGAAATTTCGTATACTAGCGAACAACATCCAATTACGAATGAAAAAAATCCAACCGACCGAATTCTTTCTAAAAGTTGCTAAATTCTAAACCATCCTAGCTGAATTCTATTTTTGAAATTTTGCATGATAAACAATTTTTTATTCTAATCCCTTTAATAAATAATAAGGAAATCCTGATCTTTTTATAAGGATATCCTTACAAAGCTTTTGTACGATAAATTCTCTCTAAAAAAATCATACCCTTGTTAATTGTTTTATTCAACGAGAATATTATTTTGCGTTCGATAGTTGCTCTTGTCTGTAGCCTGTCTTAAATCTATCGGGAACAAAAACTTATTTTGATTTTGAATTCCAATCTCCTAGTGGAGATGAGGCATGAACCATTATGTTTGTCCCAACGAAATTACCCTTTGACCCAATCAAAAATACGAGTTTAATTATGACCAAATACTCTAATCTTTCTGCGCCGCTTCTTTACACTACTTTTACATCAGCCACAGTAGCAATTGTATTATCCATTATTGCTTTGGTAAAGGAAGATAAGATCGTTTATGTAGATACATTAAAACTTTTTGCGAGCTACAGGGGCTCGTTAAAGGCCAAAGCGGAATATGAAAAAAAACTGGCCCAATGGAAGGTCAATGTCGATACGCTGACCATGGAATTAAACAATGGGATAACAAAATATGAAAAGGATAAAAGTACGATGACAGTCAGGGAAAAGAAATTGAATGAAGAACTGCTTACTTCTAAGCGACAACAGCTTGACAATTACCGTTCTGCAGTTTCTGAAAATGCCGCCAAAGAGGATCAAACGGTAACGACACAAATTTATAAGGAGATAAATGATTTTTTAAGGAGATATGGGGAGAGCCATGGATATGATTATATACTTGGTTCAACCACTGTTGGCAACATCGTGTTTGCAAGCAAGGGAAAAAACATCACAGATGATGTTCTCGCAAGTTTGAACAACGAATACTCGAAGAAATGATGAAATGTATTTTGCTTATTTTGATGCTCTCCTTTTCGAGCTGTCGGCCAAAGGCTGAGCTAGGCGAAAGCGACCTCTTCAGGTTTATCCGTGAAGAGAGTCATGGGTTGATGAAGACCAAGGAACAAGAAGGCTTCAGGTTAGCCATGGTCTGGAATCCCAACGAATTTATTGCGAGACAGCAAATCACTAAGGGGACCAGGCGTGAGTTTGATTCACTGAAAGAACACTTTTCAAAGTACCTCTATTTCTCTTTGGAAATGACCAAAGATGGCAAAGACCTCGAAACCTCATTTGCCGCCGACCCAGGAAGTTTTGCTGATAAAATCTCTTTTCTAAGTTCTGAGTTTTCGCAGAATATTCACCTCATTACAAAAAGAGACACCACGTGTGCGTTGGAGTGTATTTATACTCGCTCTTACGGCATCGGCCTTTCCCAATGCCTTGTAGTTTTTGAGAAGCCGAATACCAAGTGGTTTGAAATAGAAGTCAAGGGATACCCACTAGGGTTTGGTAAACAGGTTTTTGAATTTAATCAAACAGACATAACAAACGCACCCCGACTTAAAACAAAGTACCTATGAAATTCATAAAGAGGAGCCGTAAATTTTTCTCGATATTTTTTTTAGTGATTAGCATTGAGTCTGTTGTTCAGCCAACAATTACGTATGCACTAACTACAGGGCCGCACCAACCCGAATATACTTCATATGAGCAACCAGGCGCGACGGATATGGTCAACCTATTGACGGGGGACTTTTCTTATAGTCTTCCAATTTTAAACTTACCGGGACCAGAAGGCAATTTTGCAGTGCCGCTTACCTATAGCGCTGGAATAGGACCAGAGCAAGAAGCATCGTGGGTAGGATTGGGTTGGACGTTAAATGTTGGAGCAATAACCAGACAAGTCAATCAGTATCCTGACGATGCTTCCGGTGAAGTGCAGAGCATCACCGTTAAAGACCTAACTGGAGTGAGAGGTTGGTCTTCCTCCTGTTTAGGGTTGGGCCAAGTTGGGTGGAATACATCTCAGGGTGGTTATGGGGCACTCAGTCTGGGTGGCATGATTTCAGCCGCTTGGGGTCGGGACGGATGGGCAGGTAATGTGGGAGGGCTTACAATTGGCAGTAGTGGACCCAGTATAAATGGCGTTCAATTTCTCGCAACAATTGCGAGCCTTGCCGCTCCTGGCGGGGCACTAATTGGCGCTGGCAATGCCGTTGGCATGGCGATGGTAAACATGTCTATCGGAGCGCAGATCCCTTCCGCACCAGGGATCTCAACGGGAAATGGTTACTGGCAGTACACAAGAAATGTGAAGCATCATTTGACTCACACGGACTATTGGATTTGGTTAGACCAGACTAGAAATGAAAAAATGTTCGGAGTGTCAAATCTGGACAAGTCCACCCCAATAAACACAACAAAATCATTTGTGTATGTTGGAAAAGACCCCTCAGGTCAGGTAAACTGGTATGAGCAATTGGCATTTAACATAAATAACAATGATGTCAGCTCGAAGCCATTACTTAGCTACTATGACGTGAACAATACTGGAGTAGCTAGCGATATCAATTATTATATTCCTCAAAGCCAGGGTTTTGGAGGAGCGAAAAGTGCATCGGTATTAGCCAACGATAATTTTTCAGTGAAGGCACCCGGAATTTCGGGTATTATTCAACCCTACCGATTTGATGTAGGAAGTGTTTCGATGCCCCTGGCAATGTATCAGTATCATTTAAGATTAATGCCGGTCCCTTATTCTTCCTACAAGGTTCCGTTTATTTATAAAGGGAGCCTTTCCTCGAACTATCTAAACCATAATGGTAACACAACGCCTAATTTCAATTACGGATTAAGCTGCCAAATCCAAACACAATACCCTCCCTCAGGCAATACCATTGACTTCACTCAATTTACATTAACTGACCCGGTCTTCGATGTAAACCAACTACGAAGTGATGTACGATCCAAACCGAATGAACTACCGCAGTCGAATCATGTTGAATGGCTCACCAACAACGATATTGGTACAACTTCTGGAAGTTTTGGAAACGGTTTCATGGATTATTTTTCCGGAACAAGTCGTTCGTCATTCCGGCAGAATTACAATTTTAACAACCCCCAAAATTTTTATTGCTATAGCTCTACTTTCTTAACTGATGGGATTCTTCCTCTCAATAGTTCAGACTCATATTATTTCTCGGTCGGTCAAACGGTAACCTTGAGCGCCTCAATTTATAATTCGTCATCTGATCTTCAAAATATAGTAAATGGGACAGCTATTGGAACACAGTCTGTAGTAGTGTCGTCAATAGACCCGTCAGGAGTTCATGTTAACGTCCCTGGCAGTTGGAGTCAATATGGGGGAAAATATTTCAGTTTTACAGCGGCTACGATCGGGAGTCCGAAATCACCTAATTCGATTGGAGGATATTCAATAACAGGAAGTGACGGCCTTACCTATCATTTTGCTTTACCAATATATGATTACTCCTTCTCAGCCTATATGGAGAATTCGAGTAATTCGTCCCAGAATACCACAATCCAACGAACGTCACCTTTTGCCAATACGTGGTTACTTACAGGAATAACGGGCTCCGATTTTGTCGATCGAAACTCGAATGGTGTAATTGATCCAACTGATTGGGGCTATTGGGTGAGGTTTAATTACGGAAAATACTCTGACAACTATCAATGGAGGGTACCCTATGCGCAGAATTCCAAGACGATTGACGAAACTGGAAAATTAAATCAAACGGTCCAGGGCACAAAGCAGACCTATTACCTGAACAGCATTGAAACTAGGTCACATACTGCAATTTTCATAAAGGATATTCGCAGTGACAATAAAGAGGCTTCATCAAGTCAATCTAACGGGAGCCTACGACTTGCCGAGATTGCACTTCTCAGAAGACAAGACTGCAGGTCTATGATTACAAATCCCTCCTATGGACTGAGTGACGATTCCGGAACTATTTCATCCCTTTGGATGGCTTTGCAATTTTACACAAGCAATGGCTCTCCGACTTCTGTTGGGACTTATATTTCGCAGAACGCCTTGCGGCGAATTAAGTTTACTCATTTTTATGATCTGTGCCCTGGAACGCCAAATTCAACCGGAGTAAATTCTCAGGGTGCCGCCGTAGGGGGGAAACTAACATTAACACGGATATCTGTAATTGGACGAAACAATTTGCAGGTCGCACCAGATTTTAAATTTGCGTATGGTAATACCAACCCCACGTATGATGCTAATAGGTGGGATGGATGGGGAATGTATAATTCCACGGCCACCAGCAGCAACTACACTCACGCTGCTTCTCAATTAGATTCAGACGGTTCGGCGTGGTCATTAAGTCAGATTACAACACCGCAGGGATCGACCGTTAACATAAACTATGAAAGGGATACTTACTCGTCTATATCGGGGAGCCCACCGCCAACTTTAAGTTTTTCACTTAGTGGAGCTTCAAGCTACAATGTTCCCTCCTATGGAGCCAACACCCTGATTATTCCCACCTACAATGGTGGTCTCTTTCCAGGCGACATTGTGAGTATCAATGGGACCATGAGTTATTCCTGTGCAGGTACCACTATTACTGAACCGGTTCAAGGTACTTATAGTCCAAGCTACACTAATGCCGACGAGATAACGTTTGCAACCCCGATTGGAATCTCTAATAGTTGCACCGGAAATGGCCCCACTCCTATCACATATACAGGGACTTTGCAATCTGTGCATAGAAATGTAAAGGGAGGGGGAATCAGAGTTGCTTCCATCCTTTTGCAGGATCAAAATTTGACATACAAAACGAGATATTTATATTCAAACGATGACGGGAGTAGTTCTGGGGTTGTTGCGCAAGAACCATCTTACACGGAAACTTTGAATTTTGATTTTGGTCATGTTCCTAACTACCCGATGACACCTGTGATTTATTCAAAGATTTCGGTGCTATCAGGATCCCTAACATCTGACACAGATTATCATACCAGAGAAGTCTATCAATTTGAAACTCCCAACACAAACTTGTTTAGCTTGAATAGCGACAGCATTCAATTTAATGGCTATCCCTCGACGGCATATTTTTCGCAACTTTTGTCAGTTAAGAAAGAGATCTCTGATTACTCAGAAAAAATTGGCGCCTTAAAATCAAAAACGGTCTATGATGCCAATCAAAATGCAATTTCCAGTACAAATCTCAATTACACCAGCCAACT
>Ga0207112_1191_pt1 | contig 13668 bp, 8 predicted proteins | sample Alteio_BWMinHeat_72_FD_153549 | JGI IMG/M metagenome (GOLD analysis project Ga0207112, IMG submission 153549) | Enriched cells from forest soil in Barre Woods Harvard Forest LTER site, Petersham, Massachusetts, United States -... | ecosystem: Environmental > Terrestrial > Soil > Temperate forest >...
TATTCGCGGCCCCTCCTTGCCAGAATCCTTCCTTCGGGTCTGTCACAGGGGAGATTGTCGCGGCCAGATGTTGGGCTATGGCTACGGCGTTGGGGTCGTTTCTGTCGATAACATCGAGCGGGTTAAAGGTGGCTGGACTAAAGCCGAGGGTTTTGTAACGGTCTGCCAATTCTCCCCACGGATTGACGATATGAACGGTGTTCCCGAGCTGGTCGCGGCGGACTCTTGCTGTGATCGCGGCGTTTTCGCCTTTCGGGTCGATGATGAGCATGGAGCCGTCATAGCGGATCAAGGTCGGAATGATAACGAATGTTCCTTTGCCGGCGCTGGTGCGGGCAACGAGAAGGGAATGAAATTCCGGGCGTGATGTGATCGGCGCGGAGGGAACCGCAAAAGGATTGTTTTTATGTTCGGGGCTGCATGACTTCCCGAAGTGCAGCCCTCTGATAACGGTGCCGGGTTCGGCTGTCAGCTCTATCGGATGCCACATTGCGCTGCCGTGTATGTCGGTGGGTTTCGGCGGTGCTGGTGCTTCTTCTTTCTGTCCTCGGGATACCAGCCAGATAAGCCCGATGAAAACAGCGCCTCGATGAGTGCATAGAGGAGCGTGAAATCAAGCGGTAGTGGCGGGGGATGATACACTACGGCGCGCGGTTTTACCACTGGCGGCGTAACAGGTGGCTGTAAACTCTGTAGGAGAAACGGAGGCCGGTGAACGGCTTACAGCGACCGCCCTGCCTTGTAGGTGAATTCGTCCTTCAGGGATTTTGCGGAAGTTGTCTCAAGAAGCCGCTTGGCTTCCTGCTGCTCGCGGACGTAGCGGTCTCTTTCCTTGGCAAATGTGGATTGCACTTCTTTCAGCTGCTTTTCCTGCCGTTCGCGGAGTTCGTCCCTTTGCATCCTGGTGGTCTGGATCTCCAGGGCCATGAGATCCTTACGCTCCTGCTGCTGCAGCCGGACCATGGCGTCGGCCTCTTTGCGTAGAGCCTCTACTCCTTTAGAGGCAGGTGCGGATTTGAGAAGATATTTCAAGCGGTCTTCGAAGAGAGGTTTTTTTGTATGTTCCTCCCGAAGTTTTTCGCGCTCGGCTTTGTGGGCGGCGTCGATGCGCTCCGCCGCTTCGCGCAGCTGGTTTTTTAATTCATAGTTGAGGCGCTGCATCTCCAAGGCGTGGAGGTCGCGGTATTTCCTGAGTTCCTCAGCCTGGCGCTCGGCGAGGGCTTTCTGGAGGGCCGCCAGTTCCTTGTCCAGCGGCGGCGGATTGTTGGCTTCCCCTTCAATAGGCATAGTTCAGAGAAAGCGGTATTCGTGGTGAGGGAAGTAAAGCAGAGTTGTGGTGCTTTCAGCAAGTGCTGCCGCCGGAAGGCGGTGTATGTCAGGCGGCCTCCGCTGCCGGTGGCGGCTGCAGCTCCTGCAGGAAGTCGGCGGCGCGTTGGGCATGCGCTGCGGCCGAGAAGATCGCCCGCTTGTCGTTCTGCACGATCTTGAGCCAGTGGTCGAGATAGGCGGCATGGTCGTCACGGATGTCGGCGGTGATGCCGAGATCTGCGCAGAGGAAGGCGGAACCGAGTTCGGCGACTAGTTCTTCCCGGGCATAGCCCTCGTCGCCAAAGCGTTTGCGGCCAAATTCCCGCGCGAGGCGCTTTTCATGGCGCGTCCAGTGGGTGAGCTCGTGAAGCGCTGTTGCATAGTAGCTTTCCTTGTCCTTGAAAGCCTCAAAGGGTGGTAATTGGATCGTGTCCGGTGACGGCGCGTAATAGGCCATGTTGCCGCCGTGGTGAATGTCGGCGCCGGTGGCGGTGACAAAGGCATCGGCGTGAGCGATACGCTCGGCCAGGGGAAGCGGGTTGGTCGGCTTCGCGTAGAAATGTTCCGGCAGTCCTTCGATCTGCTCGACATTGAAAACAGTATAGGTCTTGAGGAATGGAATGGCGTGTTCAACGGCTTCGCCGGCATCGTTGGTTTCCGTCTTGGTGAAACGATCGGCAAAGACGACTTGTGAGCCGTGCTGGCCCTTGCGGACCTGTGCACCAAGCTCCTGTGATTGCTTGTAGGTCATCCAGAGCGGTGCGGCATACCCTTTTTCAAGGGCTTCGCTCCAGAGGAGAAGGACGTTGATGCCGCGGTAAGGAATACCGTTCTGACGGAGCGGCCGGGTGATGCGGCCGGCGGCGTGTTCCACGGACCAGGGCTTGATCCACGGGCGCACTCCCCTCTCGAGCTCCGCGATGATGCGGTTCGTGACGCGGGTATAAATATCCTGTTTTGATTGAATTGCCATGTCGGCACCTCCTTGTTTGTTGGACTAGCTGGCTCTCTCGAACGGAACGGAGAGCCAGCGCAGGACAACAGGAGGTGACGCGGCCGTGCCTGCCGGAGAAGCGCAGGAGGACGCGAAACAGCAACGGGCGTGACAGCTTTTCCTGGCGCGAACGTTGCGCGCGGGAGCCGGAGCGCGGCAGGCAACGGCGTCATGGCAAAGCAATCAGCAGGAGAAGAGGGGCGTCAGCAGCTGCGCTTCAGGGGTGAAGGGGGGCTGAATGAAAGTTGTAGCGGAAGGGGAGTTTCGGATCACGGTCTGCTTCTGGAATGATCTCCCAGAAAATCTTGATTGTGGGAGGGAGATGCCCGTCGATGAGGACGAATTGGAGGTCCTCATAAAATTTGAGGAGATTGTCTATGCAGGTATCAAGGACTGTAAGCAAGTTTTGGGGTCTTGCCATGTCGTAGTCCGGGTGAACGAAGCGCCATGTCGGGAGGCGAACGATCCTGTCGGGTTGTAAGGAGAAATTCAGTGTCTCGACAAACTTATCCTTTTTAGGGTGTTCGATGGCGATGCGGATATCAATCCACGTTTTAATCCATCGTTGATCATCTCGGAGCATCTGGGCGAGAACGGAATCGGGGCCTTTCTCTTCCTCTGCCCACTTTAGAGCTTTGTCGAACTTGCCGCCCGTGAAGTCCTTCTGCGTCAATACTGGGAAAAGTTCAGATATCGTGCTAAGCGCGCGTCTCGTTTCATTGACGAAAGATATAAATTCAATATCAAAATATTCAACGATGGGGAGAGGCTTGGGGCTTAGGCCTTCAGTGTATAGGGGGAGGTCCTGGTCTACGAGAACGCAAATCTGGTCTATCTGTTTTTGAAGCCTGTCTTTAATAAAACGGAGGGAAATGAGTGAATTCATGATTTCCCAGGCGATGTCAGACAGAGCTGTAAACTTGGGGGATGGTCTTGGGAAAAACATTCCCGTTAAGAGTTCTGTCTGGATGATCGTGCGTGCCACGAGAGGATCAGAGGTTCCATGTGGCAAATACAAACTCTGCTCCCAAGGGGCGTCATGTTCGAGCTTTGGGTCAAGGGCGTCAGGACTGCGAAGGCGGAGAATACGCTTGTCTGACACGATAAAGATGCCGCTGTCTCGGGTAATAAAGTGGGATGCGGCTTCACCTGGATCGAGATGAAATTTGATCTCGACGGCTGCCTCGCGTTTTTTGCGGAGTTCATTTTTGTCTGTCATGGGAGGGCTTCTTTTATGATACGGTCGGCAACAGGCTGTTCGGAAGATAGATTAATGGCAAGGATAATGGAATGTCCATGCTGTGCGGCGAATTGTGCGTTCATGTCCTCGGTACGGATGTCGACGGCTTCAGGGGATCTCCTTAGACCACGGGATAGCTTTGTGGAGGAGCTGGTTATCATAGGGATGATATCGCCATCATAGAAGTGAAGATGCTTCCTTTTGCTTGTGTATATGCTTTTCTGAGGGCGCCAAAGGGACTGTTCTTGTGAAACTTTCCATCGAGCTTGATGACTATTTCGCAATGCCCAATCTCCGGGTGTTGCCATGTAAAAGTGTAGATGGCTTTGTCCGGGGTAAATATCGATGTCGGAAGAACCTGTGCGAGTTTGATCTTCAGGGCTTTTTTCATGATTTAAAGGGATAGAGAAAAGAATGTCCACCGTCAAGGCTCTTTGACGGTGGACATAAGAAAGCCGCTAGCTGCGGCGCAGCGGCTCAGGCAGCCAGTTCTTGCCTGCCACTTCCTGCTCGGCAAGAATAGCCAGCTCTGGTTTTTTGAGCTTTTCCCAGGCTGGTGCCGGCGCTGTGCCTCTGGCTTCGCGCAAGGCCTCGAGGATCTGCGGTTTGCTGATGCGGCTAAAGTAATTGTCAGCTGCCGGGAAGAACCATTTCAGCATATCGAGGTGGACGGCCTCCGCAAGCGCTTTGCTGTTCTCGAGCCTCTGAGCGTCCGGCCTGTCGGGTTTGCATTGTACGGCGTTGACCGTGGTCGCGGTGCAGAATGCCAGAAGGTCGAGGAGCCTGGTCTGGTCTTGGTCAAGGCACCATGTCCAGAGCGCTTCGGATGTTCCGGGGATGACAGAACCCCATGTTTGGCGTTCGCTCTGGATGTAATTCAGAGCAAGGGAGTCTTTCAGGTTCCGGAAGGGTTGCTGCAGAGCATTGATCTGAAGGCTGGTGTCGATAGCGGGAGAGCCAAGCAAAATCTTTGATGCGAGGGCATGAACCACAGCCGCCAGGGCGATATCGGGGCGGCTTATGAGTTCGGCACTGAGCGCCGCTGATTTGTGCAGAGTCAGACTTTCGATCAGGGCTGCAGAAAATGTAGTCGGTTGAGGTTTGCCGTCTTCTTCCGGACCGGATGATTTGCCTTTGGCAGTGCGCTTCGGTGCATCCTCCGGTCGGACCAGTCCCCGGTCCACGTCAGTCCTGCCGTTATAACCGATCGAGACAACAGCACCGGCGATCGCCAGCGTTTCCGGTATCCAGATTTCATCACGGTCGTTGAGATTCCCGATGATCTCCTCGAGCTCGGCGAGGCGCGCGGGCTGCTCCTCATCCTCGGAACTATCGGACCATTGATCGCAGAGGGAATCGTATTCCTGCTGCAGCTGATCGAGTTTTGCCTGCTGTTTGGGCGGCAGGGGCTCCAGCTCCGCATAACGGCGTTGAAACTTCGACTTCTCCTCGTAGCTGAATTCAGGGATGATCTCGACCCATTTCCAGCCTTCCTTGCGGATGACGGTCGCCGCACGCTCCAGCTTTTCCGTGACCAGACGATCGAGCAGCGCGGTATCGAGAATGAAGATCCCATGCTTGTCGTCGGTGAACAGGTCGCGCTTCAGGGCGCCGCCGGCTTTCTCGTAAGCGGCCAGCGTCACATAGGTCACACGCTTGTCGGTCGCGGCGATGTCGTTTTCCGTGAGAGCATCGCGGATGCCGCGGGGATCGGCGTGACGGCTGTTCCGGAAATGTGAGAACACATGCTCCTGCGCTTCATGGTCGTCGGTGATCGTGAAAGCCATGACCTGCTCGAGGTTGAGTTCCTCCTTGCGGTATGCCTTCAGAATCACGGGGCTGACGCGCGCGAGCTTGAGGCGTTGCTGCACGAGCGTTTCGGTGATGCCGAAGCGGGCGGCAACGTCGGTGACGGTGGCGCCCTTGTCGACCAGCTTGCAGAAAGCCTCGAACTGGTCGGCGGGATGCATGTTGTCGCGGACCACGTTCTCGGCAAGAGAGAGCTCGGTTCCGTCAGCTGCGGCCGCGGTGACCTTGCAGGGCACCGGGTAGCCGGCTTCGATGACCTCTTCCTTGGCGAGTTGCTGCAGGGCTTTCAGTCTCTGGCCGCCGGCAATGACGGCGTATTTCTGCCCGTCCTTGAAGACGATGAGGTTCTGCTGCAGGCCATGGGCCTTGATGGAGGCGGCGAGTTCGGCGATGAACCCCTTGTTCTGGGTTTTGCGGACGTTGCCTTTCCAGGGTGCGAGTTTGCTGAGGGGGATGTTGATAATGTCAGTCATGGTTTTTCTCCTTTGCGTGTTGTGATGGGAGAAGCGGCCGCATTACGCGGCTGCTCCTGTGGTCATGGGCTGGGCCTGGTCGACCGGCGGCTGTGCCTCCGGTTTCGGCTTCGGCGGGAAGGCCGCGAAGCTTTCGCGGCTTTTCGGGAAGACGATGCTCATGCCTTTGCCTTTCTTGTGGAAGTAAACGGCGCCGACAGGCGGCCCGCTTTCCGGGGTGGCGATGCTCCGGTTCCTGAAGATGTACAGGTCCGCCTTCCTTTTGGGTGTCGCCGTAGTGTTTTCAGTGGTTGTCATTGAAGTTTTCTCCTTTGGTTGATTACCCTCGCGGGCTTGGCCCGCCAGCGCCATGCGCCAGGGCGCGGCGTCAAGAAAAGAATTGGGGGGAACCGTCCGCATGCTTCGCATGCAAAAACTTTGACGGGGGAACCGATTGTTTTCTTGATGCGACAAGCGCCCGCGCATGGCAGGGCCAAGACAATGCGCGCGAGGGTGAAACGGCTGGAGAAGAAACCGACAACCGGCATGAAACGGCGGCTGCTGAAAAAAAAGGAACGATGCGACAGTCGGGAAAAGTCAGCACGCAAAGGATAGAGCGATCAACGGGCAGTGGATCCGGCAAGAAAGAATCTTCGCATGGGGCGCGGGTTGCCAACGCAGTGCAACCCTGCCCTTCGGCGAGAACGGGGGTGCAGAGCGCAAGGGCGCCTGATCCGGGAGGGGGATCACCCGGGTTGCACAAGCGGGAGCGCGGAAACCCGGGGAAACCCGGTCAGGCGGCGGAGCTTTACCCTTGTGCGACGCAGGGGGCAGAGCCCCCTTCGGGATGGCCAGTGGCAAGAGCAGAGCGATTGCGACTGGCGCATTTCGCGCGATGGATCGTCACCGGCAGGCCGAGACAGCTGCGCTGGCTCGGTGAGGACGAAGTCCGAATAGAGCCAGATCCGACGGCTGCTTGCAGCGGTCGGACGCGCCATGACTTAGTTCTTGGGCTCCCTCAATGAGATAGATGTTATTATTTTTCGTAATTAACATTATCACGCTAAATCAGTTTTCAGAAAAAGCGTCCGTCTTGCCGCCGGATTCTCATCCTTAGCTTATGATTTTCCCCGTTTGCTCAGGAACCCCTTCTCGGTTTAATGCGCCAGCAAGTTCCCCGAGGCAACCAGAGCCGCCTCGTCCGTAAGACCTGTAACGCCTGTCAGAGTCGCAATCTGCGTCCAGCCGTAGGTGCCGCCCGTACCATCACGATCGACTTCCACAGTGCTATCGCTACCGCTGTTCGAAATTCTGACCCAATCCGTAATTGCATCACTGCCATTATAGGAGGAAAGAACATCCCGCAGGTCTAGAACATCGGCTTGTCCTGTGGAGAAATCCGAAACCACGTCGATATTGTGGTAGGCCGATGCCGCCAGGAAGATGAAAGTGTCCGCACCAGACCCGCCCGTCAGCGTGTCCAGCCCGTCTCCACCGGAGAGCGTGTCATTTCCGTCGTTGCCTGACAGCGTATTCGCGCCGCTGTTACCGGTGATGACGTTATCTAACGTATTGCCCGTACCATTGATCGCGGAAGAGCCGGTCAGCGTCAGGTTCTCGATGTGACCTTGCAGCGAAACGGTCACACTCGCCAGTACGAGGTCTGTTCCCTCGTTATAGTTTTCATAGGTTCCATCACTGTTACTATCGACGACATACGTGTCATTCCCCGTTCCGCCCGTTAGATTATCGACGCCGGCGCCGCCGTCGAGGTAGTCATTCCCGGCCCCGCCGGTCAGACTGTTCACGCCGCTATTACCGGTAAGAGTATTATCCAAGCCGTTCCCCGTGCCGTTGATTGCCGAAGAGCCGGTCAGAGTCAGGTTCTCGACATTCGAAGCCAGCGTAAAGGTCACGCTCGACTGCACACTATCCGTACCTTGACCAGAGCTTTCAGTGACAACGTCACCTGTATTATCGACAATATAGAGATCGTTGCCGAGGCCGCCAACGAGCGTGTCCGCGCCTGTGCCACCGTTAAGGGTGTCATTCCCATCGTTACCCGTCAGTGTATTGGCCGAGCTATTCCCTATAATCACGTTATCCAGCTCATTGCCCGTGCCATTCGTGGCACCGCTGAACAGCGTCAGGTTTTCAAGATTCGACCCTGTCCCCAGCGTGTAACTTGCGGTTACCTGCACTTCATCCGTCCCCTCACCGGAATTCTCGGTGATCGTTGTCGTCGACGAACTCCCGATGTAGAAAATGTCATTACCTGTCCCGCCGATGAGGGTATCCCCTGCGCCGCCATAGAACGTGTCATTGCCGGCCCCGCCGTCGAGAGTATTGACACCGCTATTACCGTCGAGCTCGTTGTCCGAGCCATTGCCCGTGCCATTAATATTCCCGCTGCCGGTCAGGTACAAATCCTCAATGTTACTACCAAGCGTGTAAGTCACACTCGAACTGACCCTATCCCATCCTTCGCTTGCATTCTCAATGACGGTATCCCCTGCCGAATCAACATAGTAATAATCGTTACCAAGTCCGCCAATCATCGTATCTTCGCCGCCCACACTGTTACTGAACGTATTGTTCCCGCTGTTGCCGGTCAGCACGTTATCCAGACCGTTACCGTTGCACTGATTGTTCCCCGTTCCCGTCATCACCAGATTTTCGACGTTCGCTGCCAGGCCATAGCTGCTCAGGCTCGTATAGACTGTGTCCGTGCCTTCGCTGGCGTTCTCATAAACATTGTCATTCGAATTATCCACCACATACGTATCGTTTCCTGTGCCCCCGGTCATCTGGTCATTGCCGGTGCCGCCATCGATATAATCGTTGCCGGCATACCCTTGGAACGAATTGTTTCCTGAGTTTCCAATAATGGTGTTATCCAAACTGTTCCCATCACCCGTAATCGAAGAACTGCCGGTCAGAGTTAAATTCTCCACGTTTGAACCGAGTGCAAAACTAACGCTGGATTGAACGGTATCCGTGCCTTCACTTGAATTTTCGGTCACGGTATCGCTCGCGTTGTCCACGATGAAAGTATCATTGCCAGCTCCACCGGCCATCGCATCCGCGCCGGTGCCGCCATCGATCGTATTGTTCCCGGAGTTTCCTGTGATCGTGTTGGCTACGCTGTTCCCGGTGCCATCGATGTTTGAAGATCCCGTCAGCGTCAAGTTCTCGAAGTTCGTAGCCAAAGTCCACGTCACGCTCGACTGCACAAGGTCTGTTCCCTCGCTGGCATTCTCGGTCAGATGCTCACTTGTATTATCGACTACAAACGTGTCGTTTCCTGTGCCGCCCTCCAAATAATCAGCTCCGGCACCACCATCAAGAACATCGTTGCCGGCCAAACCGCGGATGGTATCAACGCCTGAATTCCCGATGATGATATTGTCCAGAGTGTTGCCGTCCCCATGTGCACCAGAGGCGTATGTCAATGTCAGGTTCTCAACGTTCGCCGTCAGCGCGTAACTGGCAAGGCTCGTATACGTTAAGTCCGTTCCTTCTCCGGAATTCTCGTAAACATTGTCATTCGAATCGTCGACGACAAAGGTATCATTGCCGGTGCCGCCGTACATCTGATCGTAGCCCGTACCACCATCGATATAATCGTTGCCAGCCTCCCCGTGCAGGCCATCATTGCCTGAATTGCCGAGGATGATGTTATCCAGGGCGTTACCGTATCCGCCAGAATTTGCACTTGTAGTAAAGGTCAGGTTCTCGATGTTCGCGTCAAGATTAAAGCTGCTGACGCCGGCGAGCACCGTATCCGTCCCTTCACTTGAATTTTCCACGATGATGGCGGAGGCATTGGATATCACATAGGTATCGTTCCCCGCCCCGCCAGTAAGGGTGTTCACTGCGGAATTCCCCGTGATCACGTTATCCAACGAGTTCCCTGTCCCGTTAATAGCGGAAGACCCTGTCAAGGTCAGGTTCTCAACGTTCGAACCCAGCGTATAGGTTATACTCGACTGCACCAGGTCCGTGCCTTCACTTGAATTTTCACTGACGGTATCGCCCGCGTTGTCCACGACGAAAATATCATTGCCCGTCCCGCCGGCCATCGAATCAGCACCTGTGCCGCCATCGAGCGTATCGTTTCCACCCCCACCGCTCAGGGTGTTGGCTCCGGAATTACCGGTAATGATGTTATCAAGAATGTTACCCGTCCCATTAATCGAGGAAGATCCCGTCAGGGTTAGGTTCTCGACGTTCGAGCCCAGCGTGAACGTCACGCTCGACTGCACCAGGTCCGTGCCTTCGCTGGAGTTCTCGGCAACGGTATCACCCGCATCGTCCACGATAAAAATATCATTGCCGGCACCGCCAGACATTGCATCGGCGCCTGCGCCACCATCCAATGTGTTGTTGCCGGAGTTCCCGGTGATGGTGTTGGCCCCACTGTTGCCGGTTCCATCAATATTGCCAGTGCCCGTCAGGGTCAGGTTCTCCACATAAGTGCCCAGCGTATAGGAAATGCTTGACTGCACGGTATCCGTCCCTTCGCCGGAGTATTCGGTCACCACATCACCCGCGTTGTCCACGACATACGTGTCATTTCCTGATTCACCGGCCATCGAATCCGCACCCGTGCCGCCATCCAGAATGTTGTTATCCAAGTTACCAACAATCCCGTTATCTAAAGTATTCCCGGTGCCATTCAAGTTACCTGATCCAATCAGCGACAGATTCTCGACGTTCGCCCCCAGCGTATACGTGATAAACGAGTCCACCCTATCCTCCGTCCCCTCGCCGGAGTTTTCGGTCACCACATCACTCGCGTTGTCCACAACATACAGATCATCGCCTGTGCCTCCCACCATTGTGTCGGCTCCGTCTTCGCCATCCAGCGCATCGTCGCCAGCGCCGCCGTATAGGGTGTCATTTCCGCCCGCGCCAATCAGGTAATTATCTCCGTCATTACCCGTCATCACATTATCTAGGCCATTACCCGTGCCCCAGAGACTGCGATCTCCCGTCTTTAACGTTAAATTCTCAACATTCGCCGTCAATGTATAAGTATCAAGACCTGAAATTACTGTGTCTGTTCCTTCTCCAGAATTCTCGTAAACGGTGTCATTGTTCAAATCTGAAGTATCGACCACATAGGTGTCATCACCCGTCCCGCCATACATCGAGTCGTTGCCATCGCCGCCGTCGATATAATCGTTGCCTGCCAAGCCATAAATGGTGTCATCCCCAGAAGTACCTGTGAGTGTATCGTTCCCGGTGGTTCCTGTGATGGTTGCCATTTCGTTTGCTCCTTGATGATCTGTTACAAAAACTCTAAATAATTGTCTTGGCGGCTTCGCCGTCCAAAAACAGTACAGTATTTCTAAACAATTAAAAGTCGGTTAATGCGCTTGTTTTCCCGTAATTTGGGAAAAATCCTGTTTGTCTATCTATGACATCGCCCTGCCTTCCCTCCGAGAGAGAGGAAAAGCCCTTCAGGGCTGTCGGTGCGTTGTCTGTTCCCGTGGGGTCAGGGTCGGTACGGTCTTTCTAGAGAGAAGACTCAGGTTTTACGGATGCGGGTGTTGCACAATGCAACAGCGAACAAGCCGGAATGCTCCCAATAGAATTCGATAATCTCAGGCTCTTCGTTTCTGCTAGGAAGAGTACGTTTTGTGGGCGCAGAGAGGACACCAAGTCTTGAGTTGTTTAATGCTGTGGGGGGTGGATTCCCAGCGGTGACCGCGGATGCACTGCCAGATGAGCTTGGTGTGATTGTTGATATAGGTGCGTGATAAACATTTACCGCCGCGCTTTGCCGCGATTTTCTGCATCTCTTCGATTGTCAGCGTCCTTCTGGCGACACAGTCCGGGCACCAGGTTCCCTTTTTTATATTAGCGGGATTTGCCTGCCACTGGTGGCTATCTTTGCACTGCCATGTCAGGTCAGCGAAAGAGTTTATATAAATTTTGGAGAGGCATTTACCGCCACGCTCTTTGGCTATCTCCTGCATCTGCTCGATTGTGCCCTTCTTCACGCCGGCACAGGCAGGGCACCAGCCACCTCTTTTAATATTGGTGGGGTTGGCCTGCCATTGGTGGCCGTGTCTGCAACGCCAGGTGACGGGAGTATTCGTGTCTTTATAGGTTTTAGAGAGGCACTGGCCGCCATGTTTTGCGGCCAGCTTCTGGAGCTGTTGAATGCTGCCCTTCTCCATACCGGCGCAGACGGGGCACCAGCTTTTAGCGTATTTAATGCCGCTGGGAGCGGCCTGCCATGTGTGGCCTTTTTTACATTGCCAGGTGAGCTTGGTGGTGACCGAAATGTATTCTTTCGAGAGGCACTTACCCCCGCGCTCCTTGGCCAGTTTCTGCAATTCAGCTATGGTGATCTTCATACAATCTGCTCCGGTCGCACGCTGCCTTCAGAAAATCCTAGCAGGGAATCCTGAGAATCAAAGGTTAATTTTTTATTACCAGAGCATGGCCGGAACCCCTGCCCGCCTGCCTGAAAGACAGGCCCGGAACAATTCTGCCGTGCGACGTTTTCCTTGATAGGCGCGGGGGACAGAGGAATACCGGGGTATGAAAAGTTAGGGATTTGTGAAACTTTTTAACTATTATTTAAGGATATTGATGGAGAATGGAATTAGGAATGTCAGAAGACCTTCCTGCTATGACTTTGGGTCACTGAACTTTGTACAACCGGAAATGTAAGGAGAACTCTCATGAAGACTATGAAACAAAGGATTTTGTTGATGGCGACGGTGGCAGCATTAGCACTGCCGGTCAGCTTAGCGACGGCCGCGACCGTACAGCTGCACGGCAAGGCTCTTTTCCGCACTGCGATTACGCTGAGCGCTACGGATATGGATTTCAGCAAGGTAGATTATAGTGCAACACCCTCAGCGATTACTGACTGGGTAAAACTGGGGACGAACGACTCTATCGCTGCCAACGGTGTTCTCTCCATCGGGGGCGGTAACGTACCTTTATCCGGCACTGTGACTATCACTGCAGGTCAAACCGGCGAGACCGTGGGCGTCAAGTGCGATGATGGTGTAGGTGGCAACGTCAGGCTGGCCAATGCAGGCGGCAAGACCATTGACATCGTTTCTACCGAAGTGAAAGACACCGATGAAGGTACCGGGGCATTTGGTACAGGCCATGCCTGCCACGGTGTTGCCGGCGCGGATGCAACCACCAAGGTGCTGGACGGGACGGATGTTTTCAAGTTCGGCGGCGAGATTCTCGGAAGTACTGAATCCGGGAGCGGCGGCTTTGGCGGTCAGTATGACACGAGCAATGCTGGCGGTAGCAATCTCCAGGTGGATATCGTTTACCACTAAGACTGGCTGTCTGTGATCCAAGAATATTTTCCGGTGATCCCCCTCCTCCTGTTCTCCAGGAGGAGGGTCGCCGGGAGGCTGTAACACCCGCTGTAAGATTAAGGGAGAGTCATGAACTCAGGGAATAAAAATATTTTCCTGCTTCTGATTGCCGCCATTGTGCCGGTCGCCATGGCGTCGTACCCTGCCAGCATGGCGCTGGCCACTTCGACCACCATCAATGCCACGGCAACCATCATGCTGGCGATTACGCTCACCGCCACGGATATGGATTTCAGCAAAATAGATTATACCGGCAACCCCAACGGCCTCGGCTGGTGGGTAAAAATGGGCACGAACGGTTCCACCACTTTCAATGGCGGTTTCAGCGCCAGCGGCGGCGCAGTACCCGCTGCAGGTCAGGTCACCATCAATACCGGCACAGTCGGGCGCACGGTGGAAGTCCGCTGTGCAACGAGTGCTGTCATGGCCAACGCCGGCGGCAAAACCATTAATATCACCAATATCGAAGTGAAAGACGCCGCCTCTCCCGGAGCTTATGGGGCC
>Ga0207112_1192_pt1 | contig 13567 bp, 9 predicted proteins | sample Alteio_BWMinHeat_72_FD_153549 | JGI IMG/M metagenome (GOLD analysis project Ga0207112, IMG submission 153549) | Enriched cells from forest soil in Barre Woods Harvard Forest LTER site, Petersham, Massachusetts, United States -... | ecosystem: Environmental > Terrestrial > Soil > Temperate forest >...
AGTTTATCAGTTTAGTAGCAACACTACAAAAATGAAACATTATAAGCACTTGTTGTGCCAAAAATTTGGCTTGTATGGATTAATATAAATTGAATAACTTATATTTATGGATAGACGTAAGTTGATTTATCAATTAAACAAATAGTATGAGATTCTTTTGGCTAACAACAATTGCTTTGATAATTCATACCACTGCATCAGGTCAGAAAAACACAGCTAATGGCGAAGGGTGGATAAATTTATTTGATGGGCAAACATTTGCTGGTTGGAAAACCAGTGAACATCCTAATACATTTACAATTGCTGACGGAATGATTGTAGTTTTTGGTGAACGTGCCCATTTGTTTTATGAAGGTCCGGTAGGGAATCATAATTTTAAGAATTTTGAATTCAAAGCTCAAGTCATGACCACCCCCGGATCTAACTCCGGGATGTTCATTCACACTGCTTATCAGGAGGAGGGGTGGCCATCAAAAGGATATGAAATTCAAGTTAATAACACGCATACAGATTGGCGTAAAACAGGAAGTGTTTATGGAGTTCAGGATGTAAAGGAAGCCCCGGCAAAAGACAATGAGTGGTTTTCCGAGCACATCATCGTGGAAGGAAAGAAAATAACTGTTAAGATTAATGGTAAGACAATCAATGAATATGTAGTACCAGAAGTAGGAGGGCGGCTTAGTAGCGGCACAGTTGCTTTGCAAGGACACGACCCTAAGAGCAAAGTCTACTACAAAGATGTCATGGTGAAGCTTCTTCCGGATTGAATCTCAGTTGCCGAGAGTGATAAATAAGTGTAACTAATTCCCAGGGTAGAAGGGCTTAACATGTTTCCCTTTAACTCGCGAAGGGACTACGACAAGAGGGGCTTCGGTTTCCTTCAACACCTCCTCAATAATTTCTTTATTTTCAATTGCCAGCTTAGCTCCGATTACTACAAATAGAATGTTATTTCTTCGTGCATAGTCTTGTACTCTGTCCGGGATGAATCCAACTTCAGGCCTGAAGTCAAATGGTACCTTTAGTTTATTCAATATCCCCAAAGAAATTTCTTCAAAATTTTTGGTGGCTGCATAGTCAAGTTTTTTCTTTACGCCTATCATGTCCTCTTTTTTTTCAACCTGGTTAAGTCGATACGGGTGTAAAATTGTCAAATGGACGTCTAACTTCTCAGCCATGCCTATTGCCCACTTCAGCGCATCCTTAGACGATTCGGAGAAATCAATAATGCTCAAAATTGATGGCGGTGCTATCATCGCTTGGTTCGCTCTTGGTCAATTAATAATTTAAGTTCATACCTTAAATATCTGGAATTGATGTGCCTTCAGTAATCGCTTGTATCATTTGTAAATATGATTTTAATCATCGATTCTATAAATTGCCTCATGTCCAAATCGTTTAATTTATCTGTAGTTTCGAACGAAGCTTTTCGAGAAGTTTTCCAAAGTATGACGGAAGGCATTGTTGTCATTAATGAGGAAGGAGAAATCCTGGTAGTCAATCATGTGGTTGAACAGATGTTTGGCTATGAAAAGGATGAATTGAATGGAATGACCCTGGAAATATTGCTTCCAGAGCGATACAGGGGCGGACATATTAAACACAGGTTAGGTTTTAATAAAGCCCCTTCGCCCAGACGAATGGGGATTGGTCGCGATCTGGCAGCCTTAAAGAAAAATGGTGATGAGTTTCCTGTTGAAATAAGCCTGAGCTATTCTGAAGCTAAGGGTGATTTCATAGCGATAGCGTTTATAAGTGACATCTCGTTGCGAAAGAAATCCGAGCAGGCCCTTAAACAAAGTGAGGAGCAATTGATTGTATATGCATCCGAGCTGGAGAAAAAGGTTCAGGCACGTACGGAAGACCTTAATGTAACGATCGAAAAACTGGAGAGTGAAGTAACAGAGCGAAAAAAGGCAGAGGAAGAAGTTAGAAAATCGCTGATACGAGAGCGAGAGCTAAATGATTTAAAGTCGAAATTTGTATCGATTGCTTCGCACGAGTTCCGTACTCCGCTCAGCTCAGTGCTAAGTTCAATTGCATTGATTGAACAATACAAACTAAAAGGTGACTTCGAAAAAATCGATAAACATACACAGCGAGTAAGGTCGTCTGTCAATCACCTCACTTCCATATTAAATGATTTCCTTTCTCTGGGTAAACTTGAGGAAGGCAAAATTGATGTTGAACATCAGTCTGTTAATTTGCCGACATTATTTGAGGATATCCGAGAAGAAATGAGGCCATCTCTGAAAGATGGGCAACAGATTTTGATTGATTTTAAGTTGGACAATAATAATTTTGCCACCGATGTACGTATCCTCCGCAATATTCTATTTAACTTGATTTCCAACGCCAGCAAATACTCCGATGTTAAAAGAAACATACTAATTAGTGGCGGTAAAAACGGTCAATCACTTACTATAAGTATTCAAGACGAGGGCATTGGTATTCCAGAACGGGATCAGAAATATCTTTTCGAGCGTTTTTTTAGAGCAAGCAATGTTTTGAATATTCAAGGTACTGGCTTGGGTTTGACAATTGTGAAGCGTTACGTGGAGTTGCTCAACGGCACATTATCTTTTACAAGTGAGCACAATAAGGGAAGCGTGTTTACCATAACTTTACCGGTGTCAAAAACTCTGGAATGAAATCACTTGCAATTTCATTTATTGTTTCCTTTTCTATTTGTATGGCTTTTTAAATAATATTAACTCATGAAGAAAGTACTATTAATTGAAGATAACGCTGAGATATTGGAAAACACCGGAGAGATTCTTTCGCTTGCGAATTATGAGGTGATCACGGCACCTAATGGAAAAATCGGTGTTACTCTTGCCCAGGAGAAAAAACCTGACCTGATTATCTGCGATATAATGATGCCTGAGTTGGACGGCTATGGCGTGTTGCATATTCTAAGTAAGAAAGCCGAAACAGCCCAGATTCCTTTCATCTTTTTGACTGCGAAGACAGAACGATCGGACATAAGAAAAGGCATGGAACTTGGGGCAGACGACTATTTGACCAAACCATTTGATGATACTGAGTTATTGAATGCCGTAGAAGCGAGATTGCATAAATATTCGATGCGGTCAAAAGTTTACCAGACTTCTTCGGAGGGATTGGAATCTTTTATTGAGGATGCTCAGCGTATTTTAAATTTGGCTGATCTATGTAAGGACAAAAAGGTAAAGTCTTTCAAAAGGAAAACCGAAATATTTATGGAAGGGGATTTGCCTCTCTCTGTATTTTTTATAAAATCAGGGAATATCAAAGCATTTAAGTCCAATCAGGAAGGTAAGGAGCTAATTACCAATTTATATAAAGAGAATGATTTCTTTGGTTTTGAGCCGATTCTCGAAAATTCAAATTATCAAGAGTCTGCGGTTGTTCTCCAGGATTCTGAAATAGTGATTATTCCAAAAAATGACTTTATCACGCTGCTTTTCAGCCAGAAGGACGTCTCCGCAGGTTTCATTGGTTTGTTATGCAAGAAAGTGGCCGAAAAGGAAAAGCAACTATTGAATTTGGCTTATAACTCGGTAAGACAGCGAATAGCGGAGGCGTTGTTGAAACTAGTTCAGCTAAAAAATTCAAGTTCTAAGATTCAAATTTCCCGCGATGACTTAGCAAAAATCGTTGGGACGGCTCCCGAGTCAGTGATACGCGTGCTTTCTGATTTTAAAGATGAAGGCATGATTGAAATTGAAAGCGGCAAGATCACAGTAACTCAGCCCACCCATCTCGAAAAAGTAATTCGCTGGAACGTTGCTCTTAGGCATTAGGCGATACATGTCGTTGAGCTTTTCCAGGGATTAAGTAAACTTACTCGAGATATGTTAATACTTAGCCTTGTAGTGACAGAGATTTGTCAGATGTAAAATTCTGGTTTTCAAAAGTGATTAATATACCGTTTGCTCAAAACGATAATTTCTGAATCGATCGAAGGCCGCTTTGCTAATTTCTTCGCGATGATTTGGATGGGCGATAGCCAGAAGTGCCTCCGCCCGTTGCCTCATATTTTTTCCATAAAGATTAGCGACTCCGTATTCTGTTACGATGTAATGAGCATGAGCCCTGGTCGTAACAACACCAGCTCCCGGTTTTAACATCGGGACGATTCGCGATATTCCTTTTGATGTAGTCGATGGCAATGCTATAATCGGCTTACCCCCTTCTGAAAGTGCTGCGCCGCGCATAAAATCCATTTGCCCTCCTACACCTGAATAGTGATAACTTCCTATAGAGTCTGAACAAACTTGCCCCGTAATATCCACTTCAATGGCGCTGTTGATAGCCGTCATTTTGGGATTCGTGCGGATAATCGCCGGATCATTGACATAGTCAATATTAAGCATCACTACAGATGGGTTGTCGTCAACGAAATCATAAAGTTTTCTTGTGCCCAACAAAAAACCTGTAGCAATTCTTCCTCTATATTTTTTCTTATGTTGATTGGTAATCACCCCCTTTTCCACCAGTTGAAGGATTCCATCAGAAAACATTTCGGTATGAATACCTAATTCTTTGTGATTAGTTAGCGAAGCCAGAACAGCATCCGGTACCGACCCAATGCCCGCTTGTAAGGTTGCACCATTTTCAATCAACTCAGCACAATGAGCTCCTATACGCGTTGCGATGTCAGAGAATTTTTCATTGTATTGAACCACTGGCAGTTCTTGCTCATGGTAAACTACTGCGTTGAAGGAATCCAATCGTACAATACCATCACCCTGGGTTCTGGGCATACGAGGATTCACTTGTGCTATAACATGTTTTGCTGTTTTGATCGCCGTGGCGGCCACGTCAACGGAGACTCCGAGTGAACAATAGCCGTGCTTGTCCGGTGGAGATACCTGCACTAAGGCCACATCGATCGGGAGAATGTTTCTTCTAAATAAGTTAGGTATTTCACTTAGAAAGATCGGGATGTAGTCACCACGGCCATCATTCACCGCCTCTCTTATATTTTGAGAAACAAACAACGAATTGATCCGAAAGTTGTCCTTATATTTCTTATCAGCAAACAGAGCTTGCCCCTGAAGGCTTACACTTACTAATTCAACATCAAACAATTCAGGCGCACGTTCAACCATTTTTTCCAGCAAATGGTGAGGTACTGCGGCACCGCCATGAATGAAAACACGATCACCAGACTTGATCACTTTTACTGCTTCTTCGGCTGTTATATACTTTTTCATAAAGAAAGATTTAAATCAAAAGTATCTCGCACGGTGTGGAGGTCAATTGAAATTACTCATGCATAAAACTGATTTATGTCAGGTTTAACTATTCTATTCGATAACTCGAACTATATAACGATTTCCTTTCACTGTTGAAAATTCTGTGATTCCATTTTCGTTTTTCTTTGCATTAATTTTCCTTGTGTCACTTGATACAGCAATGTTTCCTTTGATTCGACAGATTTCTCCAGCCTTTGACAGAATTGTCAAACCGGTTATTTTCTTGCCTTTCCATTCAAAGTTAAGTTCAAATGCATTACGAGTGCAAACTCCATGGTACTCACCGGAAGCCCATTCATCCGGAAGTGCAGGTAATAAATTAATAAAGCCTTCATGCGACTGCACAAGCATTTCTGTTATTGCAGCTGTCACACCGAAAGTTCCATCTACTTGGGGAGCTTTTCCGCAAAGCGCTACGAGTTGCTTGCAACTTTGCTCTTTTAAGTAACCTTTAAATATTTTATTTGCCCGGTTGCCGTCATGAAGCCGCGCCCAAAGTGCCATCTTCCAGGCGCGAGACCAACCCGCTGCTCCATCTCCTCGTTCCTCCAATACTTTTTTATAAGCATCAATAAGAGACGGAGTCTGTTTGTCGGTCAGCACCTTTCCAGGATATAATCCGTACAGATGAGAAAAGTGTCGATGATTTTTTTCTAAGGATTTCCAGTCATCCGTCCATTCCTGAAGAGAACCATCTGAACCAATTTGAGGCGGCACTAATTTTTCGCGAGCCCCTTTTGTTTTTTGAATCAATTCAGAACTCCTCTTCAATACGTCAGAAGCCTCAAGATAATAACCGAACAGATCAAAGAGAATTTGCATGTCAATTGATGAACCAGCACAGATCGTTGTGCCTTCCCTAAAGCTTGCTGTTACTTCATCGAAATAAGATTGGTTACCACCTCCATCGGGAAAATTTTCAGGAGAAGTAGAAGGGTTTGTTACCAACCATTTTCCATTAGGATGAGCAACTAAAAAATCCAAGAAGAATTGAACTGACCCTTCAATCAATGGATAAGCTTCTTTAAGAAAATTAATGTCTTTGGTGTATTGAAAATGCTCCCAAAGATGAGTGCACAACCATGCACCACCTACAGTGAAAGTTCCCCAGGTGGGTCCATCCATCGGTGCAGCTACTCTCCAGATGTCTGTGTTTTGATGTAATACCCAACCTCTGGCTCCATAATGTTCTTGCGCCACTTGAGCTCCCTGATCTGTAATTTCTTTGATCAATCGAAACAGAGGCTCTGTACATTCTGAAAGGTTACTGCTTTCGGCAAGCCAGTAATTCATTTGTGTGTTGATATTAGTAGTGTACTTGGAATCCCAGGCCGGATTCATATCGTCATTCCAGATTCCCTGGAGATTGGCAGGTTGTGTTCCAGGACGCGAAGAGGAGATAAGCAGGTAACGACCAAAATTGTAACTAAGGACCGCTAAATTTGGATCTGGATCAGTTTGAATTTTTTGCATTCGTTGATCTGTTGAAAGAAAGGAATTTTCAACAACAGGCAATGTCAGAGAAACACGGTTATACAATTTCTGATAATCGTCTAATGAAGCTTCTCTGATCTTTTCAAAAGATTTAAGTTCTAAAGTCTTTAAATAGTTTTCAACTCGCTGATGTTGGTCCGCGCTAACGTCTTTGTAATTATTAAAATTAGTAGCGGCAACAAAGTAGATAGTCACTGCATCTGCATTTTCTAGTACGAGATCAACACCATGGGCCTTTACAGTGCCACCTTCATTAACGACTTTTACCCTTGCTTCATACTTAAGTTTTCCTTCAACACCCATGTAGTCGGCTGACTTTCCAGTGAGCATTAGTTCATCTTCGCCGTTAGGATCCATTTTGAAATAATCCGTGGCATAATTGGAGTGGGCCTGATTTCTTACACCTCTTAAATTTGCTTTGAAAGAAATGCTTCCCGGTTTACTTGCCGTTAACCGGATAACGATGGTTTGATCTGGCGCAGAGGCAAATACTTCTCTCGAAAAGGTAATGCCATTTGCGTCGTAGACAACGCTTGTTGTTGCTGTGCTCAAATCGAGCCAACGTTTATAATTGTTTACATTTTTTTCATTCTCGAAGAACAAATGCAAATTGGCGAGGCTCTGGTATTTTTGTTGCTCAACAGGATAGCCCATTAAGTTGCGTGCAAACAGATTGTGTGCTTCCAAAAATTTTCCTTCGAAGACTAATTTCTGAATTTCAGGTAAAACTTTATATCCTCCTTTTACCACCGTTGAGTAGGGCCCACCTGTCCAATAGGTTTCTTCGTTTAGTTGAATTCGTTCTTCACCATAATTTCCAAAGACCATTGCGCCAAGTCTGCCGTTTCCAACAGGTAAAGCTTCATCCCACTTGGCGGCAGGAGTTGCGTACCATAATATTGTTGCAGGGTTAAATGATTTAGTATCTATGCTTCTGCTTTTCTCAAGCAATTGCGAATAAGTATTGCTAGTCAGAAAGATGATTACAAAGTATATCGATAAAATTTTTCTGAATGATTTGAAAGAATAAATGTAAAGGTTTGGATTCATCCAGGTTTTGTATTTTCATGAATATACAGATTTGAAAAGAGACACTCCAATAAGGGCATCCGTTATTATCTTTTTTATCTGCGGTAGTGTTTTCTCTTTTGAATTAAACTAAATTTATTTCAATAATTAAATAATGAAACACACCAGAAGATCTTTTATCAGGAATTCCTCGAAAGCTGCGGCTGCTTGGGGAATTACTTCAGTTATTCCATGGCAATCTTTTGCAAATTCAAAAGTTACTGCTCCGTCTGACCGGCTTAACGTTGCTGCCATCGGTATCAACGGAATGGGTTGGGGCGACTTGAGAACTCTAATGAAAGTGCCAGGAGCAAAGGTTGTTGCATTGTGCGATGTGGATGAGAATGTCTTAAGCAAACGTAAGGACGAACTGTCAAAGGAGAATATCCAGGTAAAAACCTTTTCCAACTACAGAAACCTTTTGGAGAACAAAGACATAGACGTAGTAGTGATAGGGACGCCCGATCATTGGCATTGTCTTCAAATGGTTGAGGCTTGCAGTGCAGGTAAAGATGTCTATGTGGAAAAGCCTGTTGGCAATTCTATACAAGAGTGTAATGTGATGTCGGCCGCACAAAAAAGATACAGCAAGGCGGTACAAGTTGGACAGTGGCAAAGAAGTGTGCCACATTTTGTTGATGCTCTGAATTATCTCAAGACCGGAAAGATTGGAAAAATCAGAACGGTGAAGGCATGGGCATATCAAGGTTGGATGAGCCCGATAACAGCAAAACCTGATGGACCAACACCACCCGGCGTCGATTACAATATGTGGCTGGGCCCGGCACCAATGCGGCCGTTTAACCCCAATCGCTTTCATTTTAATTTCCGTTGGTATTGGGATTACGCCGGTGGACTGATGACCGATTGGGGTGTTCACCTGATCGACTATGCCCTGCTCGGAATGAACGCGAAATTCCCGAAGTCGGCAGCTGCGCTTGGTGGCAAATATGCTTATCCCGATGGCCCTGAAGAAACACCAGATACATTAACTACCCTTTTTGAATTTGATGATTACAACATGATTTGGGAGCATGCCCAAGGAATCAGCAATGGGCAATATGGGCGTGATCATGGCATCGCTTATATTGGAAACAACGGAACTTTAGTTTTAGATCGAGGTGGCTGGGAAGTAATTCCTGACGAAAAAAGAATGGAAGCAGTTCCATTTCAACCTAAGAACGGTGACGGTCTGGAGAATCACATGATCAATTTTGTAACGGCTATCAAATCTCGCGACTTCAGTAAACTTACTTGCCCCATTCAGGATGGAGCTCACGTGGCGAAGGTTTGCCAGATGGGGAACATTTCTTTTAAAACGGGAGGCAGAGTAATTTGGGATGCGGTCAAAGAGAAATTTACTGATGACAAAGCAAATGCTCTGATAAATGCAAAGTACAATAATGGCTATAGCGTTCCTCAAATATGATTTTATCGATGATTGAACGAGCAACGAGTCGGCTTTGTAATGTTCTTTTTTGTCTTTTCTGGTTGATGCCCTTATGGGGCATAAGTCAAACCCCAGATGACGTCAGTATCAAATCATTGAAATTCATAAATGAATATGATATTCAATTCAATGTAAAATTCAAGGAAACCACCGTTGGCGGCCTTTCAGGAATTGATTACGATAAAAAGAATAACATTTATTATTTCATTAGTGATGATCGTTCGGCGATTAATCCGGCAAGATTTTATACTGCGAAAATCAAAATATCAGAGAAGGGAATCGATACTGTTCAGTTCAGCGATGTGAAGTTTTTGCGTCAACAGAATGGAGAAACTTTTCCTTCTGCTAAGCAGGACTTGTCACATACAATAGATCCTGAAGCTATTCGATTCAATCCTACAACGAATCAAATCATTTGGACGAGTGAGGGTGAACGGATGCCAAAATCAAGTCCACCGGTGCTCATCAATCCATCAATTAATATCTCAGACCTTGATGGAAAGTTTGTTGGAATATTTTCAGCTCCTTCCAACCTGACGATGCAATTGACAGAAAATGGCCCGCATCAAAACGGAGCACTGGAAGGAGTAACCTTTGATCCGGATTTCAAAAAGATGTATGTGGCGATGGAAGAACCATTGTATGAAGATGGGCCTTTGGCAGATATCGGCCCAACAAATTCATTGACAAGAATTTTGGGATATGATGTAGCGACTAAAAAGAATTTTGCTCAGTATGCTTATGCATTGGAGCAAGTTGCTCGCCCGGCAAATTCTCCAACAGCATTTAAGATTAACGGTGTTTCTGAAATTCTTTCGTTGGGAAACAAGAAATTGTTGACCGTAGAGAGATCTTTTTCAACGGGCAATTTGGCCTGCACGATAAAAGTATTTCTTTCTGACCTTGGGCAGGCAACTCCAGTTGAGGATACTAAATCAATGAAGGAAACTCCACCTGAACACCTGGTTTCAAAAAAGCTGTTGCTCAATATGGATGACCTTGGAATATTTATTGACAATATAGAAGGAGTGAGCTTTGGACCTGAACTTCCCAACGGACACAAGACATTGCTGTTTGTCTCTGACAATAATTTTGTCCTTTTGGAGAAAATGCAGTTGCTGCTTTTTGAGGTTATTCCTTAGTATTTCTTAGTTATTGATGTTAAGATTGTTGGAGAAGAGTTTCGAAACAAGAGGTGGGTACATTAAAATCACAAAAAAATTGTTAGCACATTCTTGAAATCGAAGAGAGTACTTTGCGTCAGTTTAGAGGTGTTCCATTTAATTTAATTTATTGGCAAGCATTTTAGTAATGATTAGAAAAAAGTATTCTTTTTGCAGCATATTCTTCGGCAAATTCATCCTGCAGATTGACAATATGAGCCTTAGAACAATTAGCATAGACGAATCCGAACGTCTGTGGCCCCCCTTATAGTGACCTTATAGCGACCTTACAGCGACCTTATAGCGACCTTATAGCGATGTTGAGGCACAGTCCAGCCACGGTCCACCTAGTCCACCCGTAGTCCAAGCAAGGCATAAGTACACCCAAACCAACCCATTTGGTTTCCCAACGAAACCCTCCTTCAGGAATTGAACGACCCAATACGTATTCCCGTGAGCATCTATGAGCGAAAATTAGTTATCTCTGGCGTTGCATGACTGAACAAAAGTCCTTTTCGGTAATGCGGTTAACTTGAACTCGTCTACTCATATCGTAACGCCTTAACTGGATTAGCTCTTGCCGATCGCACCGTGTGGTAGCTGATAGTTATTAATGCAATCAGTAGCGATAAAATACCACCAACTAAAAACACAGCCGGATTAATGGCTATGCGATAGGCAAAACTTTGTAGTCAGCCTGAAAGCAGCCAGTAGGTGATTGGGCTCACGGCAACAAATGAGATCATGATCAGCCAAGTAAAATTCTTCGACAACAAAACAGTGATCTGTGTTTCTGTAGCGCCTAATGTTTTTCGGATGCCAATCTCTTTGGTTTTCTTTTCCGTTGTGATCGCGGCAAGCCCAAATAAACCCATACATGAAATCAGGATGGCGAGCGATGCCATGATGGTGACTACTGAACTCATTTGCTGATCGGAGCGATACAGTAATTCGAAATGACTATCTAAAAATGAATAGTCGAACGGATAAGTAGTAATCATTTTGCCCCAGGTCGTTTTCACGAATGCTATAGCCTCTTCCATGTGTGCGCCATCGATTTTCACCGTCATCTCATCGTAACCCCAATCCGGGTGAACCACCATCTCCAAGGTGTTGACTTTGTAATGCAATGAATTGAAATTGAAATCTTTTACCACGCCGATGATTTTGCCGAGTGAATCATTCTTGTACCAACTATGACCAGCTTGCGAACCTATGGTTTGTTTTAGACCAAGTTCCTTAGCGAATGATTCATTGATGATAAAAGCCATGCCATTATCAGTAGCGAAATCTTTCGAGAAATTTCTCCCTTCCTTCAGTTGAATACCATATACAGTTAAGTAATCATAATCCACATTTACGTTGGAAGGAGTGATATCGAAAATTCCAGTGTCGCCTTTTACTTTGAATCCCCATTGATGAAAGTTGTTGCCCAGCCGTTGGCCACTGGCAGTGACTCCTTGTACCAATTTGCTCCTTAATAACTCTTGCTTCATTGTTTCGAACTTTTGATTGGCTTCTTTATTCATACCAATCAACATCATTTGGTCCTTCTTGAACCCTATGTCCCGGTTCTTCATGAAATACAACTGCTGAAGTACGATCAGTGTACTGACAATCATCGCCAGGGCAAGACCAAATTGAATTACAACCAAACCACTTCTGAACAGCGATTTACCGTCTACTTTACTTCCACCTTTCATTATGCGAGCAAGGTTAAAGGAGGTCATGTACAGGGAAGGATATATTCCAGTAAGCAGTCCAAGCGAAAGTGTTACAAGAAGAAACGTAATGAGCTCAACAGGATGATCAAAGACTGACATTATTGACAGCTGGCGACCAATAACATTGTTGAGTAGGGGAACAAAAAGAAAATCCAAAAGAGCTGCCAATATCAAGGCGAAAGCGGCCAATAAAATTGATTCGAAAATAAATTGTGCAAATAATTGGAATTTTTTCGCACCAACTGTTTTACGAACACCAATTTCTTTCCATCGATGGGATGAACGCGCAGTAGTCAGGTTCATGAAATTGACCGCTGCAATTAGTAGAATAAAAATTCCGATGATAAAAAATACGTCTAAGTATTTACCATTGAATTTTCTGTAGTTGTTGTAGTCGTGCTCTATGTCCATAGACGCCAAGTGGACCTGATCAAGTGGCTGAAGAAACAATTTGTAGTAGTCGATGATTTTTGGATCCTTGTCATGCCTTTGAAGAAATGCCGGAAATTTCTTCTCCATAGCCTTGACGTCGGCAGAGGGTTGTAGAAGAAGATAAGTATTAAGAAAATTACCACCCCATTGCGTATTGAAACCTTTGTCCTCGCTTATTACTGTAGTCATAGAGGCCAGAATATCGAATTGCATGTGGGAATTTTCCGGAACGTCCTTCAGAATCCCTGTGATTTTATATTCTTTGTCATGCCAGGTCAGCGTGTTATTCATGGCGTCATCAATACCCTTGAAAAATTTGAGGGCTGTTTTTTCACTGACCATCATGCTAAAAGGATGATCCAAAGCAGCAGAACGATCACCAAGTAATACTTCGAAATCGAAAATATCAAGATAGGTACTGTCAACGAAAGCTAAATTGGGAATGAGTAGCCGTGTGTCATTCTTAATAACTAACTGTTGTCCGCGATTCCAGAACCGCGCATAGGATTTTACCTCCGGAAAATCAGCTTGGATGAATGGGCCCATTCCGCCCATCGATAAAGCGACTTTCTGTTCGTTGGTGCCTGGAAATTTTTGCACTTCGTCGAGCCTATAGATAAGATAGCCTCTGGAGTGAAATGCATCAAAGCTTCGCTCGTCCTTAATAAACAAATAGATGATGAGGCATGAGGATAGTCCTATCGCTAAACTGAAAATATTGATAAAAGCATAAAGCGGCCCCTTACGAATATTGCGTAGAGCGATGGAGAAGTAGTTTCGAAGCATAAGTAAGAGAATTGGATTATTAAGAATACTCAATGGATGATAGAATAGTTACGCATTAAGTTTGAAAATGTAGAAATTTTATTTTGACAAGATGCCTCTCGCCATCACACTTTAGTTGACATTATAATTGTTTTTGTCTATGTTGTACAGTACAATACCAACTATGGAAATTGTTAAAACAATGCGTAGGGATGCCTGGTGGCTTCG
>Ga0207112_1163_pt1 | contig 13534 bp, 11 predicted proteins | sample Alteio_BWMinHeat_72_FD_153549 | JGI IMG/M metagenome (GOLD analysis project Ga0207112, IMG submission 153549) | Enriched cells from forest soil in Barre Woods Harvard Forest LTER site, Petersham, Massachusetts, United States -... | ecosystem: Environmental > Terrestrial > Soil > Temperate forest >...
CTCCGGGCGATTATTTTCGTCGCGGCCCGGACGGGCGTTGCGCAGGTCCCGCCCCGTTATCGCGGGCACGCGCGTCACCAAATACCACTCATTCGCCACCTGGGAGCTGTTGTCATCCGGCTTTTCCACGGACTCTACCAGTTCAGTTCCCGGAGGCAACACGCCCGAGTTTGCCGAGAGCCCCTGCTCGCGGGAGGGATAAGGGCCGTCTTTTACGTCCTTGATCTCGAGTAGCGCGGTTGTCTGCATGATCTCTTTCACGCGCGCCGGATCATCCACGCCCGGTAGTTGCACCAGGAGCTCGTACTCTCCCTGCCCCCGCTCCTGGATGGTTGGCTCGCTGACGCCGAGGCTGTCGATGCGGTTCCGGACCGTCTCCAGAGACTGTTCCAGGGTGCGCTCGCGAATGTCGGCCAAGGCCGGCTTGCGGAGCGTCAGGCGATAAGCTCCGTTCTCTGCCGGCGTATAAGTCCAGTTCGGCTCAGTCTCATCAATCGCCTGGCGGAAAGCGGTTGTCTGTTCCACCGGCACCCCCTGGACCAGGATCCCTCCGTCATCGGTAATATTAACGGCGTCGATCCGGGTGAGCGAGCCGTAGTTGATCTGGCGCTGCTTGAAAGCGTCCTTCAGGTGCTCGATGGTCTGATCCGCTTCGGAATTGATCGCATCGTTGACCATGACCTGCAGGACCAGATGAGTGCCGCCGCGGAGGTCGAGCCCCAGATGGATACGCTGCTGCACGTTCTGGCGAACCGCCTGCCAGCTCGTGGGAACTCCAAAGATTCCCCAAAGGCAGGCAACCACGATCACCGCAATAAAGACAGTTTTCTTGAGAAGATTTTTACCCATCTCGGAATTCCCTGCCGAACCTGCAGGCTAGGTCGCCCGCAGCACAACCTTAGCTCTGTTCTTCCGTCGGGAGGTGGACCGTCGTAATTGAGTTCCGCGCCACTTCGAGTTTCACCTGTTCGGGCGGTACACGCAACACGACATACTCATCCCTCATGCCAACGATCGTTCCATGAATCCCACCGCTGGTAACAACCCGGTCGCCGTTCTTGAGGTTCGCGAGCATCTGTTGCAGTTTCTTCTGGCGTTTCTGGTTGGGGAGGATCAGAAGAAAGTAAAAGACCAGGAAGATGGCTACGATAGGCAGCAAACCGAGCAGCGAACTGCCCGTGCCCTCGTTTTGCCACAAAATAACCCCCCAAAGCAACTTATCTGCTCTAGCCTCCGTGTCTCTTGAGGTGCTGATCTGAGGCTGGCTATGCCATCCGTCGCCCCAGCTATGGCTTACGGCACCTCCCCTAGCAACCGAGAACTGAAATCAGAAAGGAAGCGGGAAAAGCCACCAGCGGCGATAGTCTGCCGTATCCTATGCATAGTGTCAAGATAAAAAAAGATGTTATGGCAGCTATTTAGAATTCCCCCGAGCATTTCGCCGGCAACAAAGAGATGCCGCAGGTAGGCCCGCGAATACCGCCGGCAGACCGGGCAGGAGCAGGTTTCGTCAATCGGGAGCGGATCGCGTGCATAGCGGACCTGCCGGATGTGCAATCTCCCCTGAGAAGTGAATAGATAGCCGTTGCGGCCATTCCGGGTGGGCAAAACGCAATCCATCATATCCACGCCCTCGGCCACGTAGTGGGCCAACTCCTCCGGCAAACCTACCCCCATCACATATCGCGGTTTTTCCTCCGGCAGGTATTCCCGTGCAGCGGCCACCATTTCATAGGTGACCGGGCGGGCCTCACCGAGCGACAGCCCCCCCATGGCGTAGCCCGGAAACTCCATCGCCGCCAGGTGCTTGGCGCATTCGCGGCGCAATTCCAGGTCAGTACCTCCCTGCACGATCCCGAACAAAGCGCCCGGAGGCCGTGCTCCATCCCCTGAAAGCATCCTCTCCCAGGCACGCATGGACCGGTCCGCCCACAGCAGCGTACGATCCACGGCCTTTTGGACCGTTGTCCGGCTGGCCGGAAATTCGGGGCAGTCGTCGAGCACCATCATAATGTCGGAGCCGAGGGCAGTCTGGATCTCGAGCACCCGCTCCGGGGACAGAAGATGAGGCGATCCGTCCAGGTGCGAGCGGAACTCGACGCCTTCGTCGCTGATCTTCCGCAGCGTCCGCAAGCTGTAAATCTGATAACCGCCGCTGTCGGTCAGGATGAAGCGGTTCCAGGACATGAACGAATGCAGGCCGCCCATCTCTCGGATGACCTGCTCGCCCGGGCGCAGATACAGGTGGTAGGTATTGGCGAGGAGAATCTGGACGCCCAGTTCTTCGAGAGCGGCCTGTGAGAGTCCCTTGACGGTGCCTTGCGTGCCCACTGGCATGAAGACTGGCGTCTCCACGATGCCATGGGGTGTTTCTAACAACCCCGTCCGGGCCTTCGTTTGTGAGTCCCGGTGAGTTACCGTAAAACGAAATTTCCCCATAGAAGAAAAGGAGGGCATGCCATCCATATTGGCGCTGAAGAAACAGACCACGCTACGCTGCCGTCTCGGCATACATCCCTAGGACCTGCTGGACCGAGCGCTCCCAGCTAAAGCGGGCCAGATGGTTGCGGCCACGGCTGCGAAGCTCCTCCCGGAGCTCTTCGCTGAGCAGGACCTGTTCCACGCCGCGGGCGATATCAAACACGTTTTCCGGGTTCACCAATAGTGCCGCCGCGCCCACCACCTCCGGCAGCGAAGAGACGTTGGAGGTGACCACCGGCGTCCCCTGCGCCATCGCTTCGAGCGGCGGCAGCCCGAAGCCTTCGTATAGGGAGGGGAAGACAAAAACCTCCGCGGACTGATAGAAGATCCGCAATGTCTCCACGGGAACAAAGCCCAGGAACCGGACGTCGCTTTGCATCCGGGTGCGGACCACCGTCCGGCGCAAATCGGGATGCTCGCTCATCTCGTCGCCGATGATTAACAGCCGCAGGTTGCGGTAAACCGGATGCTCCCTAAGCTCGCTCTTGATCACCGCAAACGCCTCGATCAGCCTGGGAATGTTTTTCTGTGGCTTGGCGCTGCCCACATAGAGTAGGAAGGGGTCGTTCACCTGGTAACGCTCCAGGACGAGACGCCTATCTTCCCGCCGGCTGCTATGGATAAACCGCTCGTCAATGGCGTTCTCGACGACTGTGATCTGGCCTGAAGGAATCGCGAAAAGGTTTTCGATATCCCGCTTGGTGGCGTTCGAGACGGTCAGGACGCGGCGGGCGCGGAGCAGGGCGCGCTGCACCAGGCGCCACCGCAGGTTCCGCTTCAGGCCACGGTTCGAGTCATAGAGGAAATCGGCGACGTCGTGAACAGTAATCAGGTAGCGGCAAGGCACCAGCGGCGCCGTCCTCATGTACGGGATATGCAGGAGATCCACTTCGTGCGTTTCGAGCAGCCGACGCAGTTGAAGATGCATCCTCCAGGAGCCGTTCGGAGAGTTCCAGGGGATGGCGTGGAAGTTGTCGGGAAGCGTGGCTGCGGCGGCCGCCTTGGCCGGATCTCCCAGCAGGAAGTAGGTGTTTTCCAGGTCCTTTGCCGCCAGCGTCCTCACCAGATTGCGGATGTAGGTGCCGACGCCAAAGTCCTGAATCCGGCGTATATCAATTGCAATCTTCATGGCTTTCGGCTTAGACCCATCGCGGCAGGAGGGAGTGCCGTTTCAATGGACGGGCACTTCTTTGCGTTCCAGGTCCGGCTGTGCGGCGGCTTGGGACTTTTGAAGATGCCAGCGGTAGAGCGGAAAGCGCCGCGTGAGCTCGAGCACCTGCTTGCGGACTTCGGCGATCCTGGCCTCGTCCTTGGGGTTGCGCAGCACTTCGGAGATCAAGTGGCCGATCTGCCGCATCTCGGGCTCCTTCATGCCACGCGTAGTGACGGCCGGGGTGCCCACGCGGATGCCGCTCGGGTTCATGGGCGGGTTGGCATCAAACGGAATGGTGTTCTTGTTGACGGTGATGTGGGCGCTTTGGAGCGCGGCTTCGGCCTCCTTGCCCCTTACGCCCTTTGAAAACACGTCCACCAGCATCAAGTGCGTATCGGTTCCGTTCGTGACCACGTGGTAGCCTTCCTGCATTAGGGCTTCGGCCAGCGTCTTGGCGTTGGCCATCACTTGCCGCTGGTAATCCCGAAACTCCGGCTGCATCGCTTCTTTGAAGCAGACCGCCTTGGCGGCGATGATGTGCACCAGCGGCCCTCCCTGAAGGCCTGGAAACACAGCTTTGTCCACTGCCGGGGCGTAAGCGGCCTTGCAGAGTATCAGTCCGGCGCGAGGTCCGCGCAGCGTCTTGTGCGTGGTGGTGGTGACAATATCGGCGTAGGGCACGGGACTGGGATGGAGCTTGGCAGCAACCAACCCGGCGAAGTGCGCCATGTCCACCATCATGAGAGCCCCCACCTTGTCGCAGATCTGCCGAATGCGGGCAAAGTCAATGATCCGGCAATAGGCGCTGCCCCCGGCAACGATTAGCTTGGGCTTCTTCTCGTCCGCCAGCTTTTCGAGTTCGTCATAGTCAATCGTCTCGGTCTGCCGATTCACAAAGTAGGGGACAATCGTATAAGTCTTGCCGGAAAAATTCAGAGGGTGACCGTGCGTCAGGTGCCCGCCGTGCGACAGGTCCATGCCGAATACCACGTCGCCCGGCTTGATGAGAGCGGCATAGGCGGCCATATTGGCCTGGCTTCCGGCATGAGGCTGCACGTTGGCGTGCTCGGCTCCAAACAGCTCCTTGGCCCGCTCGATCGCCAGACTTTCGGCGCGATCAGCCCACTCGCAGCCGCCGTAGTAGCGCTTGCCGGGATACCCCTCGGCATACTTGTTCGTGAAGACCGAACCCATGGCGTCCAGGACCGCCTGGGAGACAAAGTTCTCGCTGGCAATCAGTTCCAGGTGCTCCTGCTGCCGTTCGGTCTCGCGCTCAATGGCTTCTGCAATCTCCGGATCCACCTCGGCTAGTGGCCGCGACATTCTTCGCTCAATCTCGTTTTCGCTCACGAATCCCCCTGGCGCCACATAAAGTTCGAATACCACATTTTATAATATTGACCGTCTTTCCGATAGGACCCTTTTACTTGGGTAGTGGGTCCGTTTCCGGTTTGCCGACTACGCGGGAGTTGACAACAGTTGATCGGTAAAACAAACGGCGTTTATCATTCTCTATTTCCCTCTGCGCCTTACCTGTAAGTCTCGATTCAATACTCCCTAAGTGTATAATTGTGTGAGACTTTTAATATGCTGCTTGACCCTTACGCAATCCACATTTATACGGATGGCTCTTGCTACGCCAATCCCGGCGGTCGGTCTGGTTTTGCCGTGAAGGTACATTATCCAGACCACTTGGAACGCGAAGATGAATATATCGGTGACTTCAGCTGCGAGGAGAGCACCAACAACCGGATGGAATTGTCAGCTTGCGTTCGTGCGCTTCAATGGGCTCGCAAAAACGGCCCTTGGGATGGGGTAGGGCGCATACAAATTGTTACCGATTCGACATATGTCAAAGAAAATGTCTCTCGTGCGAGGGAATGGAAGAAAAATGACTGGAGGAACCAGTACGGCGAGCCGAAGGGAAATTCGGATTTGTGGAAGCAGCTACTCTCAGCACTTTCAAAAACCCGAGTCCGGGTTGACTTTGAATGGGTAAAGGGTAAGAAGACGCCGATCTCGAACGAGATAGATAAGGCTGCGAAGATAGCTGCTAAACGTGGCGGAACAGATGTAGACCGTGGCTACAAGCCGGGAAGCGTTTCACGCTCAATGGTCAGGGGTGCCGCTACAAGGTTCCCCGCACAAGGGCAGTCGGCTGTGATTCGACCCTATCGTAAAAACGTGATGAGGAAGGGTGAAGACGTAATTCGCTTCGATATTTTTTCCGAGGATACCCAGAGCTTTGTCGAAAGCCGTTATGCCTATGCGACACCTGCTCTGGCCGCAGAACTGCATCGGACACATGGATACAGAGTTCAATTCAATGACAACCAACATTACCCGCAGATTTTAGAGCTTCTTGAGGAAGTGCCTCTCAGAAAACCAACTCTATCTCCTCAATGAGGAGGATGCAAAAAGCTAAGAAAAGCCTACGGTAAGAAAATCGCTCACCGTGGCTTGGGCATTGCTGCTCATATCACGACGGTATAGACTGACTTCTGAACCCGGGCGGGCACCTGTTCACAGCCCGCTAGACAATCCTCCGAAAGCGCCTTACACCGAGAGCGGCGGGTTCCGAATTGATAGGCCAGCCTAGAAGGAGTCACCTGGAATGACCATATATTCAAGCCGTTGGGCAGTTGAACGGAAAGTCTCTTAACACATATAAAAAAGCATGCCCATCTTGTTTATCGATATGCTAGGAGTGCGTGCACGTTGGCATGCAGGAGGACGCGAGAGCGCCGAGCGAGCCTTTTCCGGTTTCCGTTCTGTAATTTGTGAAGCTATTAGAGCTGAAGGAGGCCTGGTCTCGCGTGGTGCGATTGAAGCAGATTCGGCGGCCATGATATGCCCTTCCTTAAAGTCAGCGGTGAGAATTGGCGGGAAAGCTTTTCACATTGCCTTCCGTGGTGCAAAGATCCTCAGCGATGAAAGGCTTTGGCTTCGTGGCGTGATTATTCCCTTTAACGACAATGAGCAACTACGAACAGAAAAACCTTTGGCAGAAGATTTGGCACAAATTAAAGTTTCGGGGTATTCGCCTTCGCTTCTTGAGGCAATTTCCGCTGAGAAGGCCGGGTTCAAAGGAATGAGATTGCTAATCGGTGGAGGAATAAGTTATTCCCAGTCTCACAGGGCGTACAAATTGATGATTGAGGGGAGACGAATTACGCCGATATTACGCCTCCACACTCCAGCTTTTACAGGACGGTTGAAAGATGCATATAGGGATATTCTTTGGATGGCCTCATCATCAAAAGATACAAGAGAGGAATTGCAGCAGCACATGTTTAATCGTCTAAGATGGGCCGCTTCTAATGAAGACGAGCTTATCCATGCGGCAATAACACAAGTTGTGTTCAATCATTGTGAAGCATTCCTTGCAAGTCAGATGGCAACGATGAAAAATAACGAGTCATTCGAGCCGACTGCCTGATAACATCCCCCTCACGCTCCTTCCCGGCGATTTGCGTGAACGCCATTTGCGGACCGCGGCTAGACCCAGCGTTAGCTGCTGAGCGATCGCCGCCGAAGCAAGTCTATGAACCTTGTAGGATTTGCTTCGGATTTTGGAGATTGATCCTGCCTAGTCGCCTTGTGTTTACGAATGGCGGCATACTTTGGCGGTCAATGGGCGTAAAACGCCCTACCCGGAAACTGATGCACGACCTTGTACTTGCGGAGCAACCGCACCCTTCCGCCACTCCCGGTTGCGGCTCGGATTCAAAAACGACGGCACCCCCTGACGCTATCCACGCATACCTTGACGCGGATGGCACTTCAAGGCTAGAAATTAGCCGTAATCCGCCATCTTGTGGGAAAATCAATCATGTCTTCGCTTGCTGCCCATTGGCAGATCGCTTCCACCTTCGCGCGGAACCTGGGACGCCGCCGCGGCCTGATCTTCAATCTGGTGGCGCGCGACTTCAAGCAGCGCTACATCGGCTCCTCGATGGGCTGGCTGTGGGCGGCGGTCCACCCGCTGGTGCTGCTCGCCAGCTACACCTTCGTCTTTGCCGTGGTGTTCAAAGTTAAGCTCGGCCCGGAAGCCGGGACCTCCAACTACGCCATCTTCCTCTTCGCCGGCATTTTACCCTGGCTGCTCTTCCAGGAGACGGTCCAGCGCTCCGCCAACTCCATGGTGGATTACGCCAACTTGATCACCAAGTCGGTCTTTCCCGCCGAACTGATTCCCATCGCAATCTTCCTCTCCAACATGCTGAATCACTTGTTAGGTCTATTGATCCTGGTGCTGGTTGTGCTGGGAACCGCGCAAAAGTTCAGCATTCTCTTGGCGGTACTGCCCCTCTATATCCTCTTATTAGGTATGTTCACGATGGGGGTAAGCTGGCTGGTATCGAGCCTCAATGTCTTCCTGCGCGACACCGCGCAAGTGCTTACGATCGTGCTGACCTTTTGGTTCTGGTTCACGCCGATCTTTTTCACCGTAGATCGCCTGCCGGCCCGGCTGCGCTTCATGGCGATGTGGAATCCGCTGGCCTCCGTCGTCAGCGCGTACCGAAGCTGCATCTTGCTCGAGCGCTGGCCTTCGGCGGTGGAACTGGGGCAATTGACGCTGATTTCGCTGGGGACTTTCATCGTGGGGGGGCTGTTTTTCCGGCATAGCAAACATGCCTTTGGAGACGTGCTGTAATGGGCGCTGTCCACATTCGCGGCGTGTCGAAGAGCTATCCTATATATACGCGCCCCGCCGATCGCCTGAAGGAGTTGCTCACCTGGAACCGCCGCTCCTTTCACCAGGACTTCTGGGCGCTGCGGGACGTGTCGCTGGAGATTGAGAAGGGCTCCACCTTCGGGCTGGTGGGCGAGAACGGCTCCGGCAAAAGCACCCTGCTGCAACTGATCGCCGGGATTCTGAAGCCGACAGCCGGCACGCTGGAAGTGGAAGGGCGCGTCTCGGCCCTGTTGGAGCTTGGCTCCGGGTTCAACGGCGAGTTCACCGGAAGGGAAAACGTCTTCCTGAATGGCGCGATCCTGGGACTCAGCAACAAGGAGATCGAGCGGCTATATCCGGCCATCGAGTCGTTCGCCGAGATCGGCGAGTTCATTCAACAGCCGGTGAAGACGTATTCGAGCGGCATGATGGTGCGGCTGGCCTTTGCCGTGGCGATCAATCTTGATCCGGACATTCTGCTGGTGGACGAGGCACTGGCCGTGGGAGATATCTATTTCCGCCAGCGCTGCATGCGCAAGATTCACGAACTGCACCGCCGCGGCGTGACCATTATTTTCGTCTCGCACAGCGCCGTGGATATCAAGAGCCTGGCACAGGAAGTTGCCTGGCTGGAGCACGGCCGCGTCGTGGAGCGCGGCGACTCGGACCGCGTGATCGGAAAATATCTCGCCGCGATGGTGAATAAGGACAGCAGCTACCGCAAGAAGCTGGCCGCAGGCGCCACGAGCGAGGTAACCGCTCTCTGCTCCGTTGTGACCGCGCCGGAGGTGGTGGAGAAAATTCCGAACGTGGACTATCGCTTCGGTAACCGGGCCGCGGAGATTTTGGGCATTGCCGTCCTCAGCGAAGACGGCGAGGAGTTGGCGCTGTTGCCGCAGCTCTCCACCATCCTGGTGCGGATCAGCGTGCGGGCGCACGCCGAGATGGCCATGCCGATTGTGGGGTTCCTGATCCGCAACCATCTGGGAATAGAGCTGGCTGGCACCAACACAGCCCTCGAACAGGTGGAGCTTCCTTCCTTCAGCCCCGGCGATGTCTATACCATCGACTTTTACCTCCAGCTCCCAGAGCTTTATCCCGCGCACTTCTCCTTTACTCCCGCCGTCGCCAACGGCACGCTGGAGTCCTACAATGTCTGCGATTGGGTGGATAACGCGGTCAGCCTGCAAGCGGAGAAAGGACGCCCGATCTACGGCTACATCCATTTTCCGTGCAGGGTCCAGGTCAACTCGGTCACGAAAGCTCGCGTACGCGTGGGGGGCGGCCAGCCGTGAAATTCACCGGGGAACGGGTCATCCCGGGCGAAGGCAACGCGGACTTGTTCAACGAGCACCGGGCCCGCTACCTCTTTGCCAGGCGGTTCTCCGCCGGGAAAACAGTCCTCGACGCAGCCTGCGGCACCGGCTACGGCTCCGCGCTCGTGGGAGAAAACGCGAAGGTCGTCCACGGCGTGGACATCTCCGGGGAAGCGGTCGAATACGCGCGCGAGCAATACGAATCGCCCAACGTCCGCTTCAGCCAATCCGACTGCATGACGCTTCCCTTTCCCTCCGAAACGTTCGACTTGGTCGTGGCGTTTGAGATCATTGAGCACCTGCAGGACCAGGAGGGCTTTCTTAAGGAACTGTCACGCGTCCTCACGCACGGCGGGCTGCTGATCCTTTCCACTCCGAACAGGCTTTACTACACCGAAGAGCGCGGCGAGAAGAATCCGTTTCATTGCCGGGAGTTTTCCTTTCCGGAATTCAACGAGCTACTGCAACCCCTTTATCCCCATCGTGCCGTTCTATTCGAGAACCACGTCCCGGGATTGCTGCTTTCGGGCCCCGGCGCTCCTCCCGACTTCGCCTCGCCAGCGGCCGGCGCCATTTTGCAGGAAGCCCCCGCTCCAGGAACTGCCGAGGAGCAAGTGCAAACCGCACACTATTTCGTTGCGCTCTGCTCCCGGCTGCCGCTCGATCCTGTATCGCCTTTGCTGTACCTGCCCTCTACTGGCAACGTCCTGCACGAGCGGGAGATCCACATCCGGCAGCTGATGGGTTATTTAGCCGAAGCGAGAGCGCAGATTGCACAGGCCACCGCTCAGATCGGAAAATTAAATGAACTCTTGGAAGAGCGCATGCGGTGGGCCCAGGACCTCGACAGGCAGCTTTCCGAAAAGGGTGTTGCCCTGTTGCAGCTGCAGGCTGACTACGACAGCAAGGTGCAGTGGGCATTGTCGCTGGAGCAGGATTTGGAGAAGGCTCGCGCGGTATTACAGCAGCTTCAGCGCGAGTTCGACGAGCGCACGGCGTGGGCCCTCCGCTTGGATACAGAGTTGAAAGCTCTACAGGCAGAGTTGAAAGCGCTCCAGGAAGATCTGCATGTCTTATACGGATCGCGCTGGTATCGCATCGGCAAGAAACTGCGGCTGAGTCCCGTGCCGCCATCCGACAGGCCCTAGGTCCGCCGCTGTCTCTCGAATCAAATGGGGCAGCCCGGATCGGCTTCGTGAGAAACGCGAAAGACGCTCGCGCGATGCGGAAAGAAAATGTTCAAGGTAATTAAGGGAATCGCCAAGTTCTTCTTTCTGTGCCTGGCTCCTATCCTGCTGGCGCTCGTAGCAGTGACATGCGCGTGCGCTGACGGGATCACCCTCCTGAAGCTCTGGTTCCAAGGCAAAGCGACCCCGCCCCCCGTTCCGCAGCATTACGAGCCCCCGCAAAACGCCAGCGTCGTCATCCCAAACTGGAATGGGCGGGACCTGCTCGAGAAATATCTGCCCGCCCTGCTCGAAGCCTGCTCGGAAGGCGATGAGATCATCGTCGTGGACAACGCCAGCAGCGACGGCAGCGCCGAGCTCCTCCGGCGCGAGTTCCCGCAGGTGCGATTGGTCCAGGCGGAGCGAAACCTGGGCTTTGGCAGTGGGTGTAACTTGGGCGCCCGCGCCGCGCGCAACCGCGTCGTTGTCATGCTGAACAACGATATGCAGGTGACGCCCGACTTCCTGCGCGCCCTGCTTGCAGGGTTCACTGACGCCGGAGTCTTCGCCGTGAGCGCCCAGATCTTCTTCCGCGACCCCGCACAACGGCGCGAGGAGACCGGCCTGACCGCCGGTTCCTTCGACAAGGGATTCCTCCGGGTGCGGCACGTCAGCGAAAGCGACATCCACACGCTCTATCCAACGTTTTACGCCGGAGGCGGTTCCTCGGCCTACGACCGCGAAAAGTTCCTCGATCTGGGCGGATTCGATCCCCTCTTCGAGCCGTTTTATCTTGAGGACACGGACCTTTCTTACTGCGCCTGGCGGAGAGGATGGAAGATGCTCTATCAACCGAATAGCTGCGTCTATCACGAGCACCGCGCCACCATCGGCAAACATTATTCCCGCGAGGCCATCCTCGCTTACCTGCAAAAGAACTATGTGCTGATGGTGTGGAAGGATATCCACCACTGGCGCTGGCTGGCCGGGCACTTCTTCTATCTTTACTGCCACATGGTGCTGACCTGGATGGGAGCGAAGACGGATACGCGCACTTCCATCGGAGCTTTCCTGATGGCCCTGCGGAAACTGCCGCTGGCGCTGCGCTGCCGCAGCCGGGCGCTGGGCCGCGCGACGGTGGACGACGCGGCTGTGTTCCAACGCACCCGGCCTTCCGTTTTCCGCGACCTCTTTCTCCAAGAAGCACCGACGGCGCACACCGCGCCGGCGACTGTGTCCAGCTCCCCTAGGCCGCTCAACATCTTGTTCGTCTCTCCCTACTCCATTTACCCACCGATCCATGGCGGGGCCGTGTTCATGCTGGAAGCGATCCGGGCGATGGCCAAGAAGCACAACATCTATGTCCTCACCTTTGTGGACCGCCAGGAGGAGGTAGGGCCAAACCGCACGCTCGAAGGGATGGTCCGCAAAGTCGTGGTGCATGTGCGGCGGCAGAGAACGTCGCGCCCCTTCGGCATGCGCTCCCACGCCGAGGAGACGTTCTGCGATGCCCGCTTTGCCGAACTGCTCGAAAAGCTCGTTTTCCTCTACGACATTGACGTGATCCAGTTCGAGTACGCGCAGCTCGCCCAATACCGGCTGCCACTGCGCCACACGCCGCAGTGCCTGTTCGAGCACGACGTCCACTTCCGCTCCGTCGCGCGGCAGATGATCTCCGGCCACGGAGGAGTCTTCGTTAAGTCACGCGAGTTCCTAGAGTGGCTGCGCGCCATGCGGTTTGAGATCAATGCGGTGGAACAATTCGACGCGATCTTTACTTGCCACGACGAGGAAAAGCGCCTGCTCGAATCGTTTCTGGACGGGCGCCGTCCGCCGATCTTTTCCGACCTGCGAACAGTGATTGACACATCCAGCTATGCCTACCCCGGAGGGCCCCGCAAACCGGACTCGCTGCTCTTTGTCGGAAACTTCCAGCACCGGCCTAACGTCGAGGGCCTCACTTATTTCTGCCGCGAGGTGCTGCCTCTCGTCCGCGCCCGCAGGCCTTCGGTTACCTCCCACGTCGTCGGAGCTCATGCGCCGGAAGAGATACAGAGCATGCTGATGGCGCAAGATGTGGATCTGCTGGGGCAGGTACCAGACATCCGGGAGCCGCTCTACCGCTACGCCGTGTTCGTCTGCCCGATCCTGACAGGAGCTGGAATGAGGGTCAAGATTCTGGAGGCATTTGCCAGCGGCATCCCGGTGGTCTCGACGCCGCTCGGCGCGGAAGGGATTCGCGGAGATCACGGAACTCATTTTCTGTTGGCTGGCTCGGCCCGCGAATTTGCCGAGGCAACCCTTCGCCTGCTGGAGAACCCCGAGATTGCCCTCGGAATGTCCCATGCGGCCCGGAAATTAGCGGAGACGCTTTATGACGCGAACATTGCTGCCAGCAAGCTCGGAGAGATCTACCGGCAACTGTTGGCTCGCCAGAAAGGACCTGGCAGCGGCATCGAAATTCACGCGCAGGCCTCGCCGCTGACCGTGCGCTAGCGTCCCAGCACTACTCCCGCCACCACCCCCACGCGATGCCAGGACCCGCCGGGTCGGAACAGTTGATCTGAGATCGGCGTCAGGTAATCGCGCACTTCAAACCTGGCCCGGACCAGCGGAACCAGCTTTTTTTCCACGCCGCCGCCGTAAGTGAAGACGGGAGATGTTATGTTTCCGGGCGTGCCGCCTGGGAAAGGAACCTCCGTTTGATTTTTTACATTCAAGGCGAAGCGGGTGAATCCAA
>Ga0207112_1193_pt1 | contig 13351 bp, 14 predicted proteins | sample Alteio_BWMinHeat_72_FD_153549 | JGI IMG/M metagenome (GOLD analysis project Ga0207112, IMG submission 153549) | Enriched cells from forest soil in Barre Woods Harvard Forest LTER site, Petersham, Massachusetts, United States -... | ecosystem: Environmental > Terrestrial > Soil > Temperate forest >...
TCTCAATTTACATTCACCGAACCATCCAGAAGCGCTGCGGATCTTAACGTTGTGGAAGGGCCGTTTCAGGAATATAGAGATCGAATGCAGATATGCGATGAAGAGATGAATGAGGCGTAATTTAATCTAGACAGAAGCGATCTTCGGTTTACATTATCGTGGCGGGTCCGTCACTTGCCTTGCTGCGCGGGCTAGTGTAGAGTTAATACTACTTTTCGTAGACTTCGCCGTTGCTGCGAACCGGATTGGAAACTGTTGACGCAAGGGAGCTCGTCCTTATGGATGTGACAATAGAGTTGAGTGGCGTTGGGCAAGACGATTGGTTTGAACAGTTGACGGCTCAGCTAAGACAGCATCCAGAGCTCGCGGATGTACACGTCTCCCAGGTGCAGGGTCTGCCAGGAACACTCGGAGCGAGTCATAGGCGAGCGGTGCAGGCCCGCTTTACGGTAATGGGCGCGGTGGCGCTGGCTTCTCAGCTTGCCGGTATCATTTCATTGATAGTCAACCTCTCTGGCGCGGTGGCGCCGAATAAGGGGATTAATGTGATTATTGATCACGATGCGACGCCGATCGTGATGCAAGTGGACCGCGATAGAATAGCGTCTCCGGAATTCAACAAGGTTCTCTCGCAAGGAGTTAGTCGACTTCCGCAGGGAGCGGTGAGAATTCGAATTGAGCCTCAGACTTCTCACTGAGGGGGAGCTTACACCTTGTCAAGCCAAAAAGACCTAAGAGCGCGCGCACGCGCGCTCCATAGCAGAATCACCTCGCCAGGTTGCGAAGTCTCGTTTCTTCCGACTGGGGGAGTTTTCCTGACCGCTCGGGTTGAACCCGCGTCGCAGCTTGATGACGAGGCCGTCTGGAGGGCTTACGCTCAGTGGCACGAGGCAGTTCATATAGCACAGCTGTTGACCTGTCCGTACCTCTGCTTGATCGCCTACCGGACGGCCACTATTGCTCTAGCAGCCTTTGATAACTCTGCGGACGGTTACGGAGCGGGCACACGGTTAAGCGAACTCAAACAGGATTTGGAGCAGGTCCGTTCTGAGCTTGAGATGCGTCACGACTCGGGAGCCTACCCCTTGCAAATAGTTGAAACGCACGCTTTGACCAAGGGCTTACTTTGGGCCATGCCAGGTGACGCAGCTAACCTCACATCGGCTGCCAACTACCTCTACAAGGGCTATAAACAACTTGGTGATCTGGATATCTACCTGCGGGTGTTGAACGAGATGGTAGAGCATGTAGGGGACGAAGCAGCGATCAAGCTTTTGCCGAGACTGTGCTTTTTGGCGCTGCAAACAAACGAACCAGTCGACCTGTTCGCCCAACTCTGCAAGAGAGTCAAATCGGAACGCGAGGTCGACAAGGTTTGCGCTTTTTCACCAAGGGAGTTCTGCCGGTGGATAGGCGTCAAAGATATTGTCCTGCTTTCCAGATCGCTACGAGAGCGCCCCTCCCCGTTAGGGAATCATCCCTGGCTGAGGATCTTTGAGCCTTATTTCGAGGCCTTCGAAAGTATTTCAGATGTTGATGATCGACTGAATCTGCTCATGGGACTTCGGGGCGGCGACACTTACGCGATATTCGGACCGAAGGTCACCGTGTATGAGAATGGGGAAATGATCTCTTCGGTCTCGGATATAAACCATCGATTTGAGGAAGAGTGGCTTCAGGTCACCTCCGATTTGGTCGAGGGGCTCAAAATACTAGCCTCAGCGAGACGAGACGATGAGTCAGGATGAAATCCAGGTCGTCTCCAGATATCCATTTGGGATATTTTCTCCATAACGTAATCTGCAATGAGGATTCAAGACTAGGGCGGACGACGCCATGCCTCTTTTCTGCCGAACAGCCTGTCCATTAGCACATCATAGCTGCCTGCTTCATGGCAACGTATGTTCAGGAACTCCGGCATACCGTCCCGGATAACGGCATGAAATCTGCCGCGTCCACCGCTGCTATTAAGGAATTTCGTGGAAAAACCCGCGGACTCAAATGCCTGTTCGACTGCCGCGATGTTCGGTCCGAACCAATTGCTATGATCGCTATTAAGCTCATTAAGCCGGTAGAATCTCCAAAGGGGAATGTCTCTGTTGATCAGGCTCAGTCCTTCGTCGCTGACATGTGTTTCGATAAACACTTCATTGGTCGCGACCCGGCGGATATTGTCTATGGCGAGCATCGGATAGCGCAGGTGATAAAGCACACCGCAGAAAAGTACGATATCAAAGTAGCCGAGAACGTCGGGATTTAAATCGTAGACTGAGCCCAGCCTGAAGTGTGTTTTCGTTGCTCCGACGGCATCGCGAAGCTGACGGTGTCCCCAGTCCAAACCATCCAAAGGAGTCAGTCCGATTACTTCCGCCGCTCCCCGCCGCTCACATTCGAGGCTCATACATCCATTAGCCGAGCCGATATCCAGAATACGTCTGCCTGATAAATCAGCAGGCAATTGCATCAGGTCACAGATCTCTGAGATTGGGTTGATGCCGGGTGTAAAAATGCCGTCGAAGACCTCCCACTTCTGATACCAGGTAATCCCCTTGAAGAATGCTTCAGCATCGAAGCCCTTTGGAGCGATTGGCGGCGTCAGCGGCGGCGTCAGCTTCTGGGGCGCTGGTGTTGGCTCAGCTTTACTGGCAAATCTATGAACGGCGTTCCTGATGCCTTTAAGGGTTTTAATCATAACTATGACTGCGAATGATGACCCGGATTAGCGGTCACCACGGGGAATTTGATCATCGTCTCTGCGAGAATCTTTACTATAGCGTATGGCGCCGCCATCACGTGAGGCGAGAATGAAGGGAAAATCAGCCGGCGCCGAATTCGCGCGAGCTGTTCGCCGTCACCGTCAGATCCGGGGTCGCTAAATTGATTCGGGGTAGCTGGTTTGCTAAGGTCGTCATCATGTCCGAGCGCTCCACCGAGCATACACGCGAACTCCTCGACTCCCTTTATCGCGAGGATTCGAGACGGATCCTGGCAACTCTGATCCGCGTGCTCGGTGATTTTGATCTTGCCGAAGAGGCGATGCACGAAGCCTTTGCGGCCGCGCTGAGCTCGTGGCCGAAGAGTGGAGCGCCCGATAACCCAAGACCATGGCTGATTTCGACTGCTCGATTCAAAGCCATTGATACTCTGCGTCGACGGGCGCGCTTTGATGCGTCTCAAGACGAGTTGGTGCGATATCTCGAAGCGCAATCGGGTTCGGCGGAGAGGTCCGATGAAGAGGAAAGTCTTGAGGATGATCGTCTCCGCCTGATTTTTACCTGCTGTCATCCATCTCTAGCGCCGGAAGCCCGTGTAGCGCTCACCCTGCGTGAAGTGTGCGGGCTGACGACCGAGGAGATCGCAAAGGCATTCCTCATCACTCCGCGTACGCTGGCGCAGCGCATCGTGCGCGCGAAGGCAAAGATTCGAGATACACGGATTCCGTACGAGGTTCCATCACCCGGGGAACTCCCGGAACGAGTTGCCCCGGTGCTTCATGTCATCTATCTCGTCTTTAACGAGGGCTACTCTGCCGCGGCGGGAGCAGAAGTAACGCGGGCCGAGCTAACCGGCGAGGCGATTCGACTGGGCCGGTTGCTCGTCGAGCTCCAGCCAGAGCCGGAAGTCATTGGGTTGCTTTCCCTGATGTTGCTACAGGAATCCCGGCACGCCGCGAGAACCTCTCCAACCGGAGAGCTGATTCTGCTGGAGAACCAGGACCGCTCGCTCTGGAATCGGGAGCAGATCGCGGAAGGAGTGACATTGCTGGAGAAAGCCCTGAAGTCCCGCCGCTTCGGTTCTTACACGCTACAGGCTGCGATTGCGGCGGTTCATGCCCAGGCGGAATCGACCGCTGCGACCGACTGGCGGCAGATTGTTGCGCTTTACGACCGATTGCTGCGAATTCACCCTTCACCGGTTGTACAGCTCAATCGGGCCGTGGCCATTGCCATGTGCGATGGTCCAGAGGCCGGTCTGACGCAAATCGACGCGGTGTTGGAGCATGGCGAATTGGCAAATTACTATCTGGCGCATTCCGCCCGCGCCGATATGTGCCGCAGGCTGGGCAGGACCGCTGAGGCCCGGTCCTCTTATGAGAAAGCTCTGGCCCTGACCCAACAGGAACCAGAGCGGCAATTCCTGCAAGAGCGGATTCGGCAGTTGAAGTAAAAAGGACTCGTCAGAAGCCGATGCGGATATTGAGATAACCAGGCGCAAAGCATAGTCCTAAAGCGCGGAAGAAGAAAATTCCTTGGACGATGTGTCGAATTCCGGTCCGGCCGTCGACTATATGGTGAAGGCAGGGCAACTGGCCCGCCCAAAGACTTAAGATTAAAGACCGCTACAGGAGAAAGAGACCATGCCACAGTATCTGGTTTGTAACTACCTACCCGACGATTTCGACCCGTCCACCGTAACCGAAGCGATGATGGAGGAGATCCACGCGCTCAACCGCGAATTGATTGCTGCCGGCGTGAGGAAGTTCGCTTGCGGAATTTCCCCGGCCAGCAACGCAAAGACGGTGCGGAAGCAGGCTGATGGCGCGGTGCTCGTCACCGATGGGCCATACACCGAGACGAAGGAGCACATGGGCGGTTTCTGGATATTGGAAGCCGCCGATATGGACGAGGCGCTGGCGTGGGCGCGCAGGGGCGCCATCTCCTGCGATGCGGTGGGCGAGGTGCGCGAGCTTCTTTTCTACCCGGCTCCGGAACAAGAATCCGGCGAAAGCAAGTAAACGACCTGGCCACCGCGGCCTCGGAACACGCGCCTTAGTTGACAAGATGAACGGGCCGGCGCAACCCTCTGCTGCCGGCTCCTCCCACCCGCTATGAGGAGAAGAACAAATGAAATACATCTGTTTGGGGTACTACGACAAAACCAAATTTGATGCCATGGCTGAGACCGAACGAAACGCCATGTTCGACGAATGCTTTGAATACGACGAGTATCTTCGCGCTAACGGGCATTCTGCTGGAGGAGAAGCGCTTCAGGGTCCGGAAACCGCGTTGACCCTGTATTGGAAAAACGGCAAAGTGGCAACCACCGACGGTCCCTACGCGGAAACCAAGGAACAAATCGGCGGCATTGGCATCCTTGAGGCGAGGGACATGAATCATGCGATACAACTGATGGCGCAGCATCCGGCGCTGAAGTACGGCGCCACTTGGGAGCTTCGGCCAGTGGGGGACATGAGCGAAATCAGAAAGGCAAGCGAGCAGCGGCGGGGAAAGAACACCGCATGCTGAACACGGCGTAACAGAAATAGGAGGAGACATGAGCCGACGAAGTCTGCGCTGCGCAAAGCATTCGCCACTGGCAAAAGCTGATATAGGAGAGAAGCCAAAATCGTCGCGGCAGAGTTCGGGGCAGTGAGAAGAGTCGCTTGGACGATTTGCCGAATTCCGGCCCGCCGTTCGACTATATTGGGAAGGCTGGGCAACGCGCCCGCTCGAAGACCATTACAAAACGTCACAGGGAGAAGAGTCATGCCGCAATATAAAGGAAATCAGATGAGAAATGTAATCTATACAATCAGCATTACTCTAGATGGCTGCTGCGACCACACCAAAATGGTCCCCGATGAAGAGGTGTTTGGTGCGCACCTCCTGCGCGAGGCTGAACTGATCATCTATGGCCGTAAAACCTATCAATTGATGGTTCCTTATTGGCCGGATGTCGCAAAAGACCCGTCTTCGACAAAAGCTGAGATCGAATTTGCTGACGCGTTTGACTCCATCAACAAGATCGTTTTTTCACGGTCATTAGACAGCCCTGAAGACAAAAATACGAGAATTGTTCGCACGAACCTTCGCGACGAAGTACTGAAATTGAAAGAAGAACCAGGCGGAGATATTCTAGTCGGCGGCGTAGATGTTCCTTCACAACTTATCGCGCTCGGCCTGGTGGATGAATATCGTATTGCCGTTGCGCCAGTCGTCGCAGGAGAGGGGAGACGGCTGTTGGAAGGTGTCAGCCTGCCAGAGAAATTAAGACTAACACTTGTTGAATCAAAGATTTTTGAATCAGGATATGTTTTGCTTCGTTACTTAAAACAGTGACCAGAAACAATCTGTGATTTTTGCCGCGGGAGGGACAGAATATGAGAAGAATCATTGTGCTTGAACATATCACCCTCGATGGTGTCATACAGGCCGGAGGCGGGCCAGAGGAAGATACCAGTGGTGGTTTCGCGTATGGCGGGTGGGCAGCGCCATATGATGATGCCATCCTTGGAGCGGCCCTGCAAAAGCAGATGAACATGCCGTTCGACCTGCTGCTAGGACGCAAAACCTTTGACATTTGGGCGGCCTTCTGGCCTCAGCATGCGGATGTATGGCCGGGCGTCCAAACGGCGACCAAGTACGTCGGCTCGAATACCATGACTTCCCACGAATGGCAGCCGTCCGTGTTTTTGAACGGAGATATTGCGGAAAAAGCCGCCAAGCTCAAGCAAGAGCAAGGGCCGGATCTTCACATTTGGGGAAGTGGTAATCTCCTTCAGACGCTTATCAAGCATGATTTGGTCGACGCGTTCTGGCTGATCATATATCCGATCACCTTGGGCGCTGGAAAGCGGTTATTTGCCGAGGGCACGATTCCGGCGGCATTCAAGGTGACGGAGAGCATAGTCGGCTCGAATGGCGTCATTATCATGAATTACGAGCGTGCAGGCGCAGTCCGAACCGGAAGTTTTGTATAAACATCCGGCCGGGCGGCCCAGGCTTTGATCTCGCTGATTCCTCTGACGAGGCTAAAGCCTGGGCCACGTGTCGATTGTCGGTCTCCCGAACGACTATCTGATAACAGAACGACGAGCTACGGCTCTCTCTGAGTCAGAGGAAACAGGGAGGAATTGATGAAATACATCTGTTTGGGGTATTACGATCCGGCCAAGGCCGAGAAAATGTCTGAAAGCGCGCGCAACGCCATGTTCGACGAGTGTTTCAGCTACGACGACGAGCTGCGCAGGAACGGACATTTTGCCGGGGGCGAGGCTCTTGGGCCCGCCAACACGGCGATGACCGTGTACTGGAAGAACGGAAAGGTTGCCGTTACAGACGGTCCGTACGCGGAAACCAAGGAGCAATTGGGTGGGATTCTGGTGATGGAAGCGCGAGATCTGAATCACGCAATTCAGCTCATGTCGCAACATCCTGCGGTGAAGCATGGATCGTCGTTCGAAATACGGCCATCCGCGGATATGACCGAAATGATTAAGGAAAGCGAGCGGCGACGGCGAAAGGATGCCTCGCGATGAGGGCGCCCGCGAGGGAAAAATGATCAGGACCATGGCCGGGGCCGGCCCGCTGGCGCTGTCGCGGCAACCCGGCGACAATATTGAGCACCGCTTTACATACTGAGCGAACGATCCCGCGTCTTGGCCACGACCACGGGGGCCTCACTTCCGCGGAACGTCGGCTCAAGCTATTCTGAAGAACCTGGGAAGGAGATTTGTACCATGGCAAAGCTCGTCTATGGAATGAACCAGTCCTTGGATGGCTACGTCGACCATCTGGAATTTAGGCCAAGCCCGGCGCTCTTTCGTTACTTCATAGAGGAAGCGCGCGCCCTGACAGGCAGTGTGTACGGTCGCCGCATGTACGAGGTAATGCGTTATTGGGACGAAGACTGCCCGGACTGGGGCGCGGAGGAACACGACTTCGCGGCGGCGTGGCGGAGCCAGCCGAAGTGGGTTGTGTCGCGCTCGTTGAAGTCGGTCGGTCCCAACGCCACACTTGTCGAGGATGACATTGAGCCGGTGATACGTGAGCTGAAGGCTCAGCGAGTTGGCGAGATCGAAGTTGCCGGAACGGACTTGGCAGGAAGCCTAACCGACCTTGGTCTTATTGATGAGTATCGACTTTACCTTCACCCCATCGTACTTGGTCGCGGCAAGCCATTCTTCGCCGGCCCCCGGCCGCCGCTCCGCCTTGTGAGCAGCGATCTCGTCGGCGAGGACGTGATTAGGCTGACGTACGTTCCCGCTTAATCGCGCGATTCGCCCGACGGACTGCGCCAAGGCGTCAGGTCCGCTTTGGGTCAGGACTTGCCGAAGCGGAAACAGGACGACGCTCCAAAGCAGCACCGTTGGCGGGATGCCAGGCGCGGCTAAACCGGCGAGTTATCGCATAAGCGTCCGTAAACGTGAACACCGCACCAGAAAACGCTCGGCGCAGCCGAACACCCTGGCCGCCAGTTAAAAGCTGCGCAGCTTGATCGGCGCACACTTCTTAATCCGCTTTCAGTCTGTAGACCGGGGCTCCCATGGGCGACCCTGTAGCTCCGCCATCGACAAATATCTCGGCCGCCTGGATGTTCGACGATTCGCTTGAGGCCAGGAATAGAACGGTATTGGCAACCTCTTCGGCTTCGCCGAGCCGTCCTAGAGGAATCGTCCGCGCGTATCGCGTTTCGAGTTCTGCCCGCTGCTCAGGGGAGGGCGCTGACTTGTCCCAAATTGGGGTGCGTGTCGCTCCGGGTGATACAAGATTGACCCTGATCCCTTTCACATAGAGCTCGGACGCTAGCACTCGCGCCATGGCCCTTAGTCCCGCTTTGCTGGCCGCGTACGCGCAGTAACCCGGAATTCCCAGAACGCTATGGACGGAGCCGTTCAGTATCACTGAAGCTCCATCGGTCAGATGCGGAGTGACAGCCTGCACCAGGAAAAAGACACCGGTGAGGTTGGTTTTCAAAATCTGCTCAAACGCTTCAAGGGTGGTTTCCCCAACCGGAGTTCTGCCGCCTATTCCGGCGTTTGCGAACAGGACATCAAGGCCATCGAATTCTTCGTGAACAGTGGCGGCAACCTTCTGGATATCGTCGAGATCGGTGGAGTCAGCCTTTATCGCCAAAGCCTTCGGCCCAAGTTCTTTGATCGCAGCATTAAGGGTTTCCTGATTGCGTCCGGTGATCGCGACTCGAGCGCCCTCGGCTGCGAACAATCGTGCTGTTGCGAGACCTATTCCACTGTTCCCGCCGGTGATCAGTGCTGTCTTACCCTTTAGTCTCATCTGCTTCTCCTTATTTCTGCTGCTGTCGCAAAATGCGGTTCTAGTTTGGCTGCGCCTTGCCAAGGACAATTGATCTTCCGAACTGTAAGCGAACCCACTGATTGTCCATGGCCCCGCGCGCCGTGACCGGGTGAAAAGTATGCGGATTGGTTGCATCGGCGCTTGACCCAGGCCACGCTCAATTATCCCGCATCGAGCAAATGACCACATCACAAGATCGAATGTTTTTTTGCTACCACTCTTGCTTAAATGTGCCCATACCACTATCGGGGAATGGGAGCAGACCGCAGGAATAAGATCTTACGGAAGCGGGGCCAACATCGTCATTCTTTGCTCTTAGAGGCGCGCTGTCGGCAGATAGGTGTAGGTTGGCATGAAACATCGCGGACTCCTCTCTGCGCGACGAGCCGACAACTAGGCTCGAAGACACAAGCGGCGACGAGTCGCCGCATTCCAGAAATGTCCAAATCTGAGTCCCTGACTTCCGTCTGCCGGATTCCAGGGTCGAGTGCTCATCTGGCTAGCATTGCCAGGCCGATCAACGCGAAGAGCAAACGATACCGTCGTTGCATCCATAACGCGGTCTCGAATCCCAATCCTCGTCGAAGCGCTCGCAGAGACCATGTGACCTGCAAGGGCCACAGTACAATGCTCCAAAGCAGCAGCCTTGGCAGGATGCCAAGCGCGGCCAGTCCTGCGAGTATCGCATAAGCAGCCGTAAACAGGGACAGGCTCGCAAGAAACGCTCGGCGGCAGCCGAACACTACGGCGCTGGTGCGAATCCCGTTGAGAAGATCACCCTCGTAGTCACGCACTTCCTGGTTGAGATGGCCGCCGGCAAAAACCAAACCAAAGAAGAGACTGATCACGAGACCGCCTGCGTCGAGGGGACGGTATAAGGTGTAACCAAGCAAAAAGTGCAACCCGCCTCCGAGCAGGTGATTGATCGACGCCACGATTGGCGTGCTCTTGCCGAACCTCGGCGAACACGAGTACAGAACGCTGAGAGCTGCGATCGCGGCCCCAAGCAGTACAGCCGGGCGGCCGACAGCGGCGAAGGCGACATTCGCGAAGATTAGGAGAGCCGTTGCAACGCACGCGACCTGACGCCTGCTGATGCCCCGCCGAACAAATACGCGTGTTGACCGCCGCGGATCACGAATGTCGCTGCTGTGCCCGGCCCAATCATTAAAGACAAAGACGTGGGCCGTGAGCGCAAGGCTGCCGATGACCAGGACTCCCAGGCGGATCACTCCGGACGGTTTGAGGCTGAATCCGCCGAGGAAGCTGCCGAGAATCGGCGAGGCCTGAAGCACCAGCACCTCCAGCGCTCGAGTAGACGCGAAGTGTCGTAAGGCGCGCGCGTAATGCCAAACAGTCGATTGAGAAGTCATGCTAATCGCCGACGAATCTATCATGATTCGATTCATGGTTCGACCCGAGCTGCTTCGTAAAGCCGCAGCCACAATGCGTAACCAAAATCCTCCGACCAGTAAAATCGAGGCACGGTCCCGCTCAGATCGTTATGGTAGAGCAGTGGTGGCCCGCGCCGAATCTGGGCAAAGTCATCGCTGCCGATGCGCACAAGTAGATCGCCAATCGCCTTTCGTCCCTTCGAATCCCCTGGCGACGGTATTGTCTCGGTAAGAAGCCGCGCCGCCTCGCTCCAGATCTCCTGTCCCGCGGCAGGATGCTCCAGCCGCTCCGTTGGCAGCGGAATTGCGCAACCCAGCCGCCGCAACTCGGCGCTGCGGAGATAGGGCGCGAGTGGAGCTTTCTTGTAGTAAACCCAGAGATTTTCGTCCCCAAACGAGCGTTGGAGCGCATTGCAAAGATTTGCCGCGGCAGGAGGATCAAGTTCGCGCAGCATTAAATACACGTGCATATTAATGGCGATGTCCGGCGGATTTGGATCCCCTCCGGGATCTAAACACTGATATAGGTTTTGTGGCGCGAGCCAGGTGCGGAACAGGCCCCTCGCGTCGCGATAATGAGCAAGCTCTGCCAGCATGAGTTGCTCTCTCGGGTCACTGGCGCCATAACCAGCGATTCTCCATGCCAGAGCAGTGTCGTCAGCGTCCGGAGTAATCACACATCCCAGCGTGCCAATCGTGGGGCCGCCCGGCAGCCCATGATAGCGAACTAGTCCATTGCTTTCGATCTGTGCCGCGAGATGCCGGCGGGCGCGCTCCACCACATCGTCGAGACTCAGCTTGGGTGCGACTGGCGAGAGCATATCCACCAGCATGGAAGTCAGGTACGTGTTCATTTCCTGCCGCGGAGCTTCGTAGCGAAGTCCCATCGTATATGAGGTGAGCCAAAACCCGTACCGGGACTGCCGCGCCTGCAACAATATCTGCGCGTGCGCTGCCATCGCATCCAACTCGGGCCCTAACCCAGGCTGCTGCATCGTAACGGGCTTCCCGGGAGGCTGCTGTGTGACAACGAATACGCGCTGCTCACCAACAATGCGGATATCGCTGCTTGGCTCGATGCGAACAGCGGTCTGTAGTATGCGCTCCCCCGGTGAAACACCCCGCGTATCCGCGGATACGCGCCAACCCGGCGGCGAAAGGGTGTGCATAGCTTTATCGACATCAGGTCGCGGAAGAAAGTCCTGGGTCGACCCGAGCAGGACCCCGTCAATCAATACCAACAGTTGGTAGGGCGTCCGCCCACAAGTGAGCGTCCATCCTTCAATCACGTCTCCGTTTTCTAGTACAGGGACATCTCCGATGCCGGGAAGCACTGTCTGCCCAACATGATCAATCGAGCCGCGCGCGGCGCACAGAATTTCGCCGCGCGCGCTTGGATGATGCAATTCGGTGAGGAACGGAACGTTGTGTGGATCCCATGCGCCGCTCATGGATGTGGGGTCTCCAGCGAAGATGCGTGCGTCACTCGCCCCCGTGTACCAGAAAGCTCCGACCGCCTGCACGCCAACCGACGCCGCCATCGCCGCCGCAAAAGCAGTGATGAGCAGACCGCGTGTAAGCGGGCGCCTAACCCGGCCCACGCTGAGAGGCACGGGCGCCAGCATCCACACGAGAATCGGCAAAAGGTCGGTTAGCCAACGCGGACCCCATGACGCTCCGGCGCGCCAGTCTGCCTGCGAGTAAAGTATAAACTGGGCGAGGACAGCCAAACTGAGCGCCGCCGCGAGTCCTCTCGAGGCTGGTGCTCGGAGGCGTTGAATCAATCCCATTGGAAGGAAGACAAGGAAAGGTGAAAAGACGAGCAGGCCGCGCGCCGGGCTGACTAGCAACCCGGCCATTCCTGACAAGTTCAGTTGGACGAACTTTGAATGAGGGGCCATTCCGTATCCGCCGGCCAGGTTCCCGATAAAGTGCAGGTTGTAGTACAAGAGCGCCGCCAGAGGGACAACGGCGCCAGCAAGGAGCCAAAGAGCGCTGCGCCTGCGGCTCCAAAGGGCGCCGCGGCCGCTGTTCCAAAAAACGAAGAGTACGATCGCTCCGGCAATCAGTGCGTCCGGCGGGCGATTCGCCGCCATGAAAACACACACGGCGCCGAGCAGAGCAATGCGCATGGGTGAGGCAGCGACGGCAACCAGCAGCAGCGACAGTGCGATCAAGAGTTCTCCAGAACCGTGCTGCCAGAGCGCCTGGCTGGAGATCATCCATGTATTGGTCCCGAAGGCGAATACCAGGGCGAGCGGAAGGCTCCAGCGGATGCCCTCGCGACGCAGCGCCAGAAACATAAGGACACTTGCGATCGAGGCAAGAAACGACGCCGAGATCTTCTCCATTAGTACCGCCACCCGATCGATCTGCGGCTGCTTCCAACCGTGTTTGTTGAGCCAGATAACGGCGGGAAGATAGAGTGGGGCGACGAGAAATGGCGTCACGACGGGATACAAGGAAGCGAGCTGATTCTGACGAGTGCGGACCATCCAATACGCCCATGGTTCGAAGTAGTTGACCTTGCCGTCAGCGCCCGTTGTCCGATCCCGCCTCCAGTCTGGAATCATCGAATGCCCATGCGCGACCAGACGCGCGTTCGCGTCAAGCTCGAGCGTGCCATTATGCCAGAGAATCAGCGGCTGGTATCGAGCGGGCATGGTGTCCCCCGCGCCTATCTGCCGCAGGTTCGCGTTGTAGACTAAGAAACAGCACAAGCCCAGCAAGATCGGCGCTTTCAAAGATTGCACGTAAAAGCGGATCGATCCTTTGGAACCTGGTGAAATGCAAGCGGGCAAGGTCAACTGCCCACCTTATCAGGTACATCCTCGTGCTTCAACGCTTTTGAATAATTGTGTCTGGAAACGACAACTCGCGCTTAAGCAATCCATCGGCGGTCGATTCGGAGTAAACTGATTG
>Ga0207112_1194_pt1 | contig 13314 bp, 8 predicted proteins | sample Alteio_BWMinHeat_72_FD_153549 | JGI IMG/M metagenome (GOLD analysis project Ga0207112, IMG submission 153549) | Enriched cells from forest soil in Barre Woods Harvard Forest LTER site, Petersham, Massachusetts, United States -... | ecosystem: Environmental > Terrestrial > Soil > Temperate forest >...
ATCCGAGAGTTTTCGCTGCTGACCAACAGCTATAGTGCCGCCTACAGCAGCCAAGGCGGCGGAATCATGAACGCCAGTAACATGTTCCGGAACCAATGATTTACACGGAACTCTATTTGAATTCCTCCGCAATGACAAGCTGGCTGCCAATGCCTTTTTCTCTAATGCGAACAAACTCCAAAAAATACCGCTCAAACGCAACCAGTTCGGCTTCGCTCTGGGGGGGCCAATTGTAAAAGACAAAACGATGATTTTGAAGGGGATGAACCGGATCAACGACGGGAATGGGAAAGTCTACGGGCCACGGGAGAGGACGGACCGGATCATTCAGTTGAAGGCGCACACTCGTTGGGGCGCCTATTGTGTGCTACGAGAGAATTTGTTGGGCACTCTCGAGCCGGGCAAGTTTGCGGACTTCATGATAATAGACCGGGACTTTCTGACGATTCCGGAAGCTGACATTCCAAACATTGAAGTGCTGATGACCGTAGTGGGAGGCGAGACGGTGCACCTGCAGGATCCTCTGGCCCGCGAGATTGGGATGCAGCCGGTGGGGTTTACGACGTGGAAGGAACCGATCCCGCCAGGCTGGTAACGTGGCGGGGAAATCAAATCACTTTTTTCCGTTAAAGGGGGGAAAGAGAGACCTCGACCTAGGGTGGCGCCAACTTAACGTTATTATCGATTCCCGCATCATATTAGATTCAAATTCGCGCGTTACCCAACCGCGCATGGCCCCAGTTAATTATGGTTTGGAGTGGGCAGACGGGAGTATAGTAACTTGACGAGGATTGTTATGATGAAATTGGGAAACCAACCATCAATTTCGATCAGCTCCAGAACTAACCCGTCGGCACTCTGCCTGCGTCCATAGCGTGGCCGGAAGAAACGCCATGCCTCATCAACGAAGAAAGCTTTGAAAGTTGTAACCGTTTCAGGTTGTAGATGAACGCATTAGACCGATGCAGGATGTAGAACAACAGCGGCTCAATCAATTCGGGATCGGGATAGCGATCCATGCCCTCGAAAGGCCGAGCCAATATACGGCTTCATAAGCCCGAAGCTTGGTAAGGAGGGAGGGGTCTCCAAATGGGAGGAGCCTCGGGCGGGTTCATTGCAGACCTCCCGAAACGTAGGACATCGGTCTATTACTACTCTGACCGACGGCTTCAGAGGGAAGGCGCGGGCGCCCGGGGAACTTCAGGACTCGTTCCACTAACTCTCGTCCAGCCCAACTATGCACCCCCCCTGGGGAACCTCCGTCCCTTCGCGCAGAGTTTTTTATCAGACGCCGGTAGAGTGATGAGGTCTTACCAACCCGCCGGAATCGGGTCCTTCCAGGTCGTAAATCCCACGGGCGGCATCCCTACTTCCCGGGCCAGCGGATCTTCCAGATGGACTGTCTTGCCTTGCACCACAGTCATGAGCACTTCAATGTTGGGAATGTCGTTTTCCGGGATCGTTAAGAAGTCCCGGTCAATCACGATGAAGTCTGCAAATTTACCAGGCTCTAGCGTTCCCAACAGGTTCTCCCGCAGCACATAATAGGCCCCCCAGCGGGTGAGCGCCTTCAACTGGATGATCCGGTCTGTCCTCTCCCGCGGTCCGTAGACTTTCCCATCCCGGTCGTTGAGTCGATTCATTCCTTTCAAAACCATGGGGAACACTTTCTCGGGCCGCGGTTTGTCAAGCTCGGCACTCGTCATCACTTCCCCATCGGTCATGCTCTTCCGCGGCACCGTCCAATTGGCATATTCAATCCCATACCTTTCAGCTTGCTGCTTTACGGTATCCACCCACAAATAAGTGTTGTTCTCGCTCGCCATCATCCCCAAATTCTTCAGGCGCGGAATCTGGTCCGGTCGAGGAGCACCGCTGCCGTGGTCAAAGGTATGACGCTTGGCACGGATTTCCTCCAGCGTCATGCCTGCCTTCTTGCTCGCTTGCTCGATCGCATCCAGATAATAGTCAATATCCTTGTCCCCTCCTGTGTGCATCGTGGCAACCCGATTGCCGGTAGCGATGATTCGTTCCAGAATCTCGCGTGACCTGGAATCGGGCTCAAAATGGCAGGCGTCGGGAGCTCCACTGCGGGGAGCCACGCTCATACAGCCGGTACCAATATCCGGCCAGGCGCCAGCAAGCCATAGATGATCGGTGCCATGGCCTGTCATAGCAGCTATTTGGTACAGAGTATCGGTGCTATAGTCGGGGCCCAAATAGCCCCAAGCGAATCGGGCGGGCATTTCCCCTTTATTGTCCAGGTAGGACAAAGCACGGAGGTTGTTTTCAGCATAGGGAGAAGAACCGAAGGTGGTAACTCCGTAACGGGCCCACCGTAGCAATTCGTTTTTGAGAACTTGGGCCAGCGCCGGGATGTTGTTTTGAAACATGACGTCCGGTATCGCCAGCCGGCTGAAGCCAAGCCCAGTTTTTAAATACTGCCTGCCTGCCTCTCCCATTGGCAACCCGCCAAAATCCGCACCGGAAAAAATCTCGAGGTTCGGATGGACCTTGACCAACTCGTCAAGGGCTCTCTGGTTGACCAGGCCTCCAGTGAAGCCATTTTGCACAGTCACTGGGTTATTCGGTGCTATTTCATCGACCCACGTCTTCTGGACATCTCTTCCAAATAGCGCAGACACTTCAATTGACCATTGGTAGTCCCGCCCTTGGTTGAAGCCAATCAGAATCCACTGCCCTGGTTTTGCCTTGGTCACCGCTTCTCTCAGCGTCGGTTCAAACTGGGACAACTGCTCCTTCGCAGAACCCCCCTGCAAAAACCGATGCACAACCACATTGTCATTAGGCAATGCATGGGTGATGGCCTGCGGCTGCGAAAACGCCCAATCGAGGGGATGCTCGTGGGTCATGAAGAAGCCCGGCAAAACCATTCGGCCTTTTAGGTCAATAGACTTCGTCTGCGGTCCGGCCAACGCTTGAATCCTGGCGTTCGCGCCGGTGGCAAGAATTTTGCCATCGCGGATGGCCATGGCTTGGGTGATGGTCCCCACCTTCGACTCAAAGGAGGCGTCATCCATGGTGACGATTTTGCCGTTGTAAACGATTAGTTGGGGATAGCCTAAGAGGGCGGCCAGGTCACCCTTCTGACTTTGTCCCCAAGCAGAGAAGCAACATATACTCCAGACTGCCAGGACCCATGTTCCCATCGTTCTTTTTTTCATGTTCTGCGCCTCCTCATCAATTCCCTTTTTACCGACATTTCCTTTTTGGCTTCCAACAGCCCAAAGTATAACCCTGCGGAAGGATTCCACGCAGATAAATTTTAACGGCCAATATATCGCCTGTTATCTGATGCAAAAAAAGAGGGAAGAATTTCTGCCTACCCTACGGATACAGAACCGGATCAACCGGGCTGCGTAATCGCCCACATCTTTTTCTTTGAATATTGTAACGGCAGTCCCGGAACTGTTGATGTAAGCCCGGATTTCCTCTATAACGACGTCGGCGTTGTCAAGAGACACCTATAGTATTTTGAGCCGGGAGCAGGGTCAAGGGCGCGCCGACGGTATTTGTCGGACCGTTCATCGCAGACCCTTGACGCTGTGGACGGCTCGCTATGCTTGGGCGCAGACGAAGATGCACAAAGCGCAACTTCGGCCCTATCAGCATTTCTTTGCGACGTCTGACCAATGCTCGTTTCCTTGAATCCTACGGTGAAATCAGCTTCCACCAACCATCTATGCGATCTTCCACCACAGACCATGATTCGTTTTTCGAACTCCCCTCTCTATTTCCAGGGAGGCAGGGCGCTCAATCATTTTGTCGATGGAGTGAACTCCACCAGGAAATCCGTCGGGCTACCCTGCATGCGAGCCGGCGGCACCGGGCTGACCTGCTTCCCGCAACTTCCAGTACAGCCGCACCGCCAACTTTCGCGCCATGGCCACCTTTGCCAACGAACTACCGCGGCGAAACTTCAACCGTTGATAGTCCCGCTTCAACTCCTCATCCATTCTGGAGGCCGTCGGAGCGGCTTCCACCAACAAAAACCGCATTAGCGAGCTGCCTTGCTTGCTGATCGAGCCCAGCCGTTGTTTGCCTCCGCTACTGTGCTCCTGGGGATTCAATCCCAGATAGCTCACCACTGGCTTGCTCTTCCGAAAGCGACTAACAGGCCCGATCGTCACTGCAAATGCCAGCGCCGTCACCGGCCCTACTCCCGAATGTTCCATCAACCGGACCGCTGCCGGGCGGTTCTTGGCTTCCTGGATCACCGCCTTGTCCAACTCCTCAATTGAGGAGTTAAGCCGGTCCAGCATCTCCAGCAATTCCTGCCGCCGACGGCTCGCCCACGGACCCAATGCCAGGCCATCAAGTTCCTTACGGCCAGCCCTCGTCCACATCTTCGCTTTCCGGCAGAGACCCTGCCCCATCGCCAGTGCGTGCAACTGGTTCATCACCGACGTTCGCAAGCAAACCAGCTTGTGCCGATGCCGTAACAATTGCCGCACATCTCGGTCGCTCGGTGATGGAATCCAGATCCGGGGAAATTGATCCCTCAGCAACAGATCCAGCAGATGACCGGCATCCCGTGAGTCCGTCTTCTGCTTTCGCACCATCGCGGCTCGGATCTCAGCTGCGTTTCCCACCCACAGCTCATGCCCTTGCTCTGCCAGCATTGCTTCGAACCAATGGGCATATCCGGTTGCTTCCATTCCCACCCGAGCCGGTCCACTCAGTGCAGCATAAAACGCTTGGGCCTCACCCGACGCGTGTTCCAACCGGCGCTCGACCACCTCGCCAGTCTCCGGCTCCAGCATCGCAATCTGCTGGAAGCGTGTATGAAAATCACAGCCTATAATAATCATGCTCGGCTCCTTCCCTCCGAGTCTTGGTCAGTTCGTCTCTGCCAAGTCTACTCGGTCGGCTGGAGCCGACGCCGTTATTCAATCATTTTGCCTTCCTAGCCACGGGCCAGTATACTCCCTGTCTTTTCCGTTGCGGCCGCTTTCTCATCTTCCAACCCGAGCGACTCCGGTACAGGCCGGGAATGGGCCAGCCCGGTCTCTTCAGGGTACGGTAAAAAAACCAGAAATTGCTTCGTTTTTAAGCGATTTCCCAGACACTGCTCCGTCCCTTACATCTTTGTTGATGGATTTCTCTGCCTGCCGGGCGTTTTTGCTACCCCGCAGGCAGCGACAGCGCTTCGATCCGTTGCAGCATGCTTCCAGACAGCCGTTGCGTCAGATGAATCTCCGCCAGGAGCAACCAGTAATAGCGAGCATGTTTCACCAACCTGCCGCCCGTCTTCACCAACCGCTGCTGCAAGCTCGTCAGGAACCAGTTGCTGATCCTGTGCGGCAACGCCAACCGTCGCCACAAGTTCCCCCAATATTGCTGAACCTAAGCAGCATCCCCTCGTTTGGGCCAGACAACCATTCCATCTGGGTCTGTTGCCAAATGCCCACACGGCTCAGTGCGTATCGTCGTCGACTCGGAGAGCGCCGGGATAAACCGGCATGTTGTAGGGGATGAAAGAGCCCTACGGGAAAGGAGAGTAGCGAATCCATCCTGGCCTTGAGCCTTGCAGGCGGCATCGTGAGGCGTCGCTTGAAGCGTAGACAGAGGTATCGGTGGGCGGGGCTATTGAGCTGCGAAAAGGCGATGGAACAGGACGCCGACTCCGTTCCGAGAGGAGGAAGGCAACACAACAACCATGCAAATCGCGAGTGGATTGTTCGGTCCTGCGTAGTCTGAGAACCCGCGCACGCTGAGTGACAACATGCACGAGAACCGGGAGATCTCCTGGACGTCTTGGCCAACAGAGCAAGACCGGTCCGCGAAGGCCATAAACCGAACGGCGGACGCGCACGTTCAGGAGAAGTCGGACTGTGCTGTAGTACCGGTGAACCAGCCGAACAACGAAGGACAGCCTTCTGCGGAGGCCGGGGAGGGAAGGGCGCAGACGGAGGAGAACATCGTTCAATCCCACATACGCCCGACACAGAGCGGGAAACGTATGTCCCAGGGGTTGCACGGTGTGCGGCAAGCAGCAAAAGAAAGGAAGCAGGAACGGTTCACAGCTCTGCTCCACCATGTGACCGTTGATCTGCTTCGGGACAGCTTCTTCGCTTTGAAGCGACAAGCCGCGCCTGGAGTAGATGGCGTGACGTGGCAGGAGTATGAAACCGGATGGGAGGATCGACTGGTCGATCTACACAGTCTGGTGCACCGTGGAGTGTATCGGGCACAACCCTCACGACGAGTCTATATTCCGAAGGCTGACGGGCGGAAACGACCGTTAGGCATTGCGGCGCTGGAGGACAAAATTGTTCAACATGCTGTGGTGACGACTCTCAATCAGATATACGAGATCGCCTTCAAAGGCTTTTCCTACGGGTTCCGGCCCGGTCGCGGCCCGCATCAAGCGCTGGACGCGCTGAGTGTGGGCATCCAGCGGAAGCGAGTGAACTGGGTGCTCGATGCGGACATTCGTGGCTTCTTCGACAACATGAGTCATGAATGGACCATGAGGTTCATCGAGCATCGCGTGGCCGATCGCCGGATACTTCGCCTGATCCAGAAATGGCTGAAGGCTGGAGTACCGGAAGATGGCCAGTGGTCGGAGACGAAGTTGGGTACTCCGCAGGGAGCAGTCGCTTCACCGTTGCTCGCCAACGTATACCTGCATTACGTGTTCGACCTATGGGTAGAGGCCTGGCGCAAGAAAGTCGCGACCGGCGATGTGATTGTCGTCCGTTACGCCGATGATCTTGTGGTGGGCTTTCACAACCGGACCGACGCCGAGCGGTTCCTGCAGCAGTTTCGGGAACGGCTGGCCAAGTTCGGTTTGGAATTACATGCGGACAAGACACGACTGATCGAATTCGGACGGTTCGCCGCCCGAGACCGAAAGCGGTGTGGCGAGGGAAAACCAGAGACCTTCACGTTCCTGGGTTTCACCCACTTCTGTGGGCAGCTCAACAGCAACGGAGCTTTTATCGTCTGGCGGATTACGGCGAAGAAGCGGATGGTGGCGAAGCTTAAAGTCATTAAGGCTGAGCTTCAACGCCGGAAGCATCACCGTACGACCGAGGTCGGTGCATGGCTCCGGCAAGTTGTGCTGGGCTACTACCGATACCACGCGGTTCCAGGCAACTCGTCTCAGTTGGGCATCTTTAGCCGCCGTGTTAGCTGGTTGTGGCGGAGCGTTTTAGTCCGACGCAGTCAACGCGCACGTGTGCGCTGGGATCGCCTCTCCCCGGTCTTGAAGCGCTGGATTCCCCAACCCCGCATTTTGCATCCTTATCCTGATGCCCGCTTCGCCGCCACTCATTCTCGGTAAGAGCCGTATGCGTAAACGCGCCTGTACGGATCTGTGCGGGGGGCGATCAGCAACGGTCGTCCCTACCGCGACAGTAATCGTTGGGACCCCCGGCCTCGTGGTTGTCTGATCGCCTCCGCTCGCTGAGTGTTGCGGACCGGAAACGGCGTTCTGGGAAATAGATCCCGCCTGTTCGCCTAGGAGCGACTTACCTATTTGGCGCGAGGTTCCTGCAAACTTGTAGACAATTTTGATATGAGGGTAGCACCCCAATCTCCCTGAAGATATCGATATTTATTGGGGAAGGCTGCTAGAGCCCCTGGTGCAAAACCAGAAGACCGAATTCCGGTCCACACTCGACACTTTATGTCATTGAAAACAAATGGTCGGCCCTAGTGGACGATTTTAGAACCTTGCCGTTTAGTACGTTCGTCCCGGAAATCCCGTCTTGGCAGGACTTCTCAATAGCCCAGTCCTGTTCCGGAAGGATTAGGCAACGATTTTGAAAGTGCCAAGCGCTTGATTTATAATCCGAAACTGATGGGAAAGCCACTTGAGCCGAAAAGAAATGAGGCTGTTGAAAAAGGAACCAAAATGGTAAATTTCTACAGATTCCGCCCATTTCAAGAACGAACAATCAATGGGTTACGAGCAAAAATTTACGCCATTGACGGATCGAAAATAGTTTTTCAACAGTCTCAAATGTTTTCGGCTCAAATTTTGGGGGCCACTTCCCGGCCAAATGGCCGAATCGGTGAACTCTGTGTTACTCCGGACCAATTTCGTCTGGTAATCTCTTGAATAAATATTGCGCAAGAGTCCGCAGAGGGGCATGTCGGGTGGTTCTATTGGGAGTTGAGAACGGAACTTCCGGTTGAAAAGGAGAAGCTAATGAATATCTGTGAGGGTTTCATTCGGCGGCCGATTGCGACCAGCCTTTTCATGGCGGCGGTCGCCTTGTTTGGCATTGTGGCGTACGTGGAATTGCCCGTCAGCCAGTTCCCTAATGTGGACTTCCCTGCAATTCAAGTAAGCGCTGGCCTTCCGGGTGCCGATCCGGAAACCATGGCTTCTTCAGTTGCTACGGTTTTGGAACGGCAGTTTTCCTCCATTCCAGGTTTGAACGAGATCAGTTCGAGAAGCTCGATTGGATCAACCTCACTTAGCCTGCAGTTCGATCTCAGCCGCAATATAGACGGCGCCGCGCAGGATGTGCAGGCTGCCGTCAATCAGGTTTCTCGCTTGCTCCCCCCTGGAATGCCAAACCCACCCTCTGTGAGCAAGTCGAATCCGGCGGATACGCCGGTAATGCATCTGGGCTTGACATCCCCGACGCTTCCTCAATCGCTTATAACTCATTACTCGGAAGTAGTGGTTTCTCCTCGAATCGGCATGATCAATGGGGTAGCGTCACTGGATTTCAGCACGAGCAAGAAATATGCGGTCCGGGTCCAACTTGATCCCGGCGCACTAGCGAACAACAAAATAGGAATTAACGAGGTGGAAAACGCCCTGCGTAAAGGCAATGTCAATTTGCCCGCGGGCGACATTGAGGGAAAGCAGCAAAACTTTACTTTAAAAGCAAGTGGTCAGTTGATGGATGCCGCTGCTTACCGTTCCCTCATTATAGCCTATCGTAATGGTTCTCCTGTGCGTCTGGAGGACCTGGGAGATGTGCTAGATGACGTAGAAGATAACAAAGGTGGATCTTGGTATACAGACTCCCAGGTAGGCATTGTCGCTGCCAATATATTGACGGTGCGTCGCCAGCCTGGAGCGAATACGATCCAAGTCAGAGACGCTGTAGTGAAGGCCCTTTCGGAAGTTAAAGTCCAGCTTCCGCCGTCGTTGGATTTGCGTATTTTGAGCGATGACTCCCAAACCATCCGCGGTTCGTTCCATGATATTCAAGTCACTTTGGTGTTGGCGCTCTTCCTTGTCATTTTGGTGATCTTTCTATTCTTGCGGAATGCCTCTGCCACCGTGATTCCCAGCTTGGCGCTTCCGTTCTCCATTGTCGGTACTTTTGCAGTCATTTATCTGTTGGGTTTCAGCCTGAACAACTTATCGTTGATGGCTCTGATACTCGCAGTCGGTTTTGTGGTGGACGATGCCATCGTAATGCTCGAAAACATCATGCGCCACATTGAGATGGGAGAAAAACCGATGCAAGCGGCATTGAACGGGTCGGAAGAGATTGGATTCACCATCGTTTCCATGACCATTTCTCTGGCGGCGGTCTTTATTCCAGTTCTCTTCATGGGGGGGATTCTGGGCAGGCTATTCCGAGAGTTCGGCGTAACCATCGCTGTGGCCGTCCTAATTTCCGGGATCGTCTCATTGACCCTGACGCCCATGCTGGCTAGCCGGTTTCTGCGAGCTCATGGCGAACAAAAGCACGGCTCGTTTTACAGAGTCACAGAGAGTTTTTTTGACGGCCTGTTTCGGGTTTATGATCGAACCCTACAAGGTGTATTGAGGCATCGACCCGCCGCAATGGCGGCAGCAGTCATGCTTTTGTTGGCTACAGTATTCCTATTCATGAAGATTCCGAAAGGGTTTGTGCCGGACGAAGACACGAATGAACTGGTTGTAAACGTTGAGGCAGCTCAAGGTATTTCCTCCCAAAAGATGACAGAATACGAGATGGCATTAGCGAAAGTCATAATGAAGGATCCAAATGTTCGTTCTTTCTCAACCTCAGTGACCAGCAACAGCAACACTAGCTCATACCGTGTTCATCTGGTGCCTCGCGCCGCCCGAAAGATGGATGTAGTTCAGATTGCCCAGCAGTATCGTTCTAAGCTGTCGTTCATTCCTGGAATGCGTGTTTACACGCTTATTCCTCCCGCTATTACGATTGGAACGCAACAGGGGAAAGCGCTCTATTTGTTTACGTTGCAGAGCTCGAATACCGAGGAACTCTACCGGGAAGCCCAAGCATTCGAGCAGAAAATGGGCCGTTTGCCGGAATTGCAAGATGTGAACACCGACTTGCAGATCAAAAAACCAGAGCTTCGCATTGGGATTGATCGGGACAAGATATCGGCTCTCGAGTTAACTGTGGATGATGTCGAAAACGCGCTGAGTGACGCTTACAGTGCTCGCTTGGTGTCCACGATCTACGCGCCTGACTCTGAATATAAAGTCCTGCTGGAACTAAAGCCGGAGTATCAAGCCGATAAGAATGCTCTGTCCCTGCTCTACCTCAAATCGTCTGACGGGCATCTGGTTCCCCTGAGTACCGCAACCAAAGTGATCCAATCCGTGGGGTCGCAAACGATCAACCACTATGGGCAGCTTCCGGCTGTCACCATCTCCTTCAATGTGAGGCCCGGCGTGGCATTGGGTGACGCCACAGCCAAGGTCCAGGCCCTGGCGCTTCAGGAGTTGCCAGCCTCTATCATCACTAGCTTTCAAGGTTCGGCCAAAACATTCCAGAGTTCGCAACAAAACTTACTGTTCTTGCTCATTCTGGCAATACTGATTATTTATATCGTCTTGGGTATTCTGTACGAGAGTTATATCCACCCGCTGACGATTCTCTCCGGATTGCCCTCGGCAGGAGTGGGAGCGCTATTAACATTGCTGTTATTCCATGCAGATCTCGACATCTATGGTTTTGTGGGATTGATCATGCTTGTCGGGATCGTGAAGAAGAACGCGATCATGCAGATTGACTTCGCCCTGGAGGCCGAGAGGAAGGAAGGGAAAAGTCCGAGGGAAGCAATCTATGAAGGTTGCTTGGTTCGCTTCCGGCCGATCATGATGACAACTATGGCCGCACTACTTGGGGCTCTGCCCGTCGCCTTCGGATATGGGCAGGGTGGTGAGGCTCGCAAACCGCTCGGCTTAACTGTGGTTGGCGGACTTGTGTTTTCTCAGTTGATAACCCTCTATTTAACGCCTGTTGTTTACACTTATATGGCGGAGTTTCAAAAGCGGCTCCAAAAACCGGAAGAGGCTGAAGAGATCGCCCAGTCGTCGGATCGGCCAACTGTCCCCGCTTGACGACTCGATTCGTTGATTGCTCAGAAGTGGCGCGCCCTAGTAGACGATTTTAGAACTCTGCCCCTGAGCGAATTCATGATCCCAATGTCATTTCATTCTCAAGGCCTGGCTGTCTGATCCTTAACCCCGAAAACATTCCAGTACGGTTTCTAAACAGGGCGAACTTCTTGAATTAGCAGGGGCTCGTTTGCTATATACTGCATCCGCATCGAAAAGAAAGCATTCGGGAAAACTGTATCAACGGAAACTGTTGCCGGTGACGGACTACTTCCCGCCACGCTGATTGCCAGTCCGACGGCCAGTCGCCATGGCGCGGATCGAGTCGTCTCGGTCTGTGCGAGCCTCGTTCAGCGCTGTCTGCGTCTCTTTCGCCGGTTCATCAATTCTCAGCATGGCACTCAGGGCTGATTGGCGAATCCATGAAACGGCGTCCTTGTCTCGAAACACGGATAGCAGCGATGGAAGCGCAGGTGCGGCAGGCTTTCCGATTCCCTCCAATGCCATGAGTAGTTGTAGTTGGTAATCGCTCGCCTCTGGGTCCTTCATCATTTCAACCAGAACGGGAACTGCCAGGGCAGCATTAGCGCCCATGAATCCTAGCGATTCCAGCACATAATTTCGCACTTTTGGGTCGCTGTCCTTGAGCGCTATAACCAACTCAGGAACAACTCCTTGTGCCTTGGAACCGAGGGACGCCATAGCTTCCGCTGCTACGCGCCGCACCAGGAGATCGGAATCTCGCAGCGCTGCTGTCGGAGGAGCAAATTCGGTGATCGCGGGCGGGTGGCCCATACAAGACTCGGTCGCGGCTACTTCCGATCCCTATGGGGGTGGGGGTGCCCCACACGTGCGCGGCACGTGTGGGATTCTATCTCTTCGCAAGATTCTTTGCCAGCACCGGCGGAAACGTCAGGTTCACTGCCACCGGCCCGGATTCACCGCAGGCATAGTGGCGGAAACTGCTCCAGCGCCACAGTTCCGGGCTGGGAACAAGGCCCCGCGTGACTGGATTGCGATGCATGTGCCGCAGTTTCTCCATTCGTTTTTTCGCGCTCCACACGTTGAAGTCGTGGAACCGTGCCTGCCAGAAATGCCGCAACGGGGCATCGGCGGAGAACAGTTGGACTTGCCGTCCTGTTTGGCGCAGCCGCCGCAAGACCCGCCGCGAAACGCTCTGCTTCAGCACTTTCAGAGCCACTGAGGGGTCCTGTTTTCGCGGTTCGCCCACTAACAGATGAACATGTTCGGGCATCACCACGTACCCCACCACGACCATCTCGTACTTCTTTCGCGTGGTTTCCAAAGCGCGAAGAAATAAATCGCGCCGCAGGGGATTGGCCAGCAGCTGCAGGCGCCGGTAGCAACTGAACGTCACAAAGTGCAGGTCGCCTGCGCCGTAATACCGTTTGAGATTCCGGGGCACCGATCGGGAGTATACGGCTATACGGTTCGAATCCCACACGTGCCGCGCACGTGTGGGGCACCCCCACCCCACCTCACCTGCGTATCCCACCAGTCTAGGGCTCACCTGGACCACCCGCCACAGTTTTCCACATTTCCACAGCCCGCTCGTGCGACACGATCTGCGGCGCGCTATACCGCGTTCGCTCTATGTTATTGTTTAGAAAGACGCGGAGGAATGGGTGAGTGGTTGAAACCGGCGGTCTCGAAATTCAAAAGAAAAGAAGTGCCGATCACCTTGGCGATTTCACAACCACGCCGCGCGTCATTTTGATTTCGCTTCTGGCCGTTGGAATCGGAGCCCTGAGCGCGTTCGTCGCTCTCGGCCTGCTCAAACTCATCGGATTATTCACAAATCTCTTCTTCTACCAGCGCTGGAATACGGCTCTGGTTTCACCGGCCAATCATCACCTTGGTTACTGGGTAGTTCTCGTCCCGGTGATCGGATCTCTCATTATCGGATTCATGGCGCGCTATGGCTCCGAGCGCATCCGCGGGCACGGGATTCCCGAGGCGATTGAGTCCATTTTGATCACCGGAAGCCGCGTCCAGCC
>Ga0207112_1195_pt1 | contig 13285 bp, 9 predicted proteins | sample Alteio_BWMinHeat_72_FD_153549 | JGI IMG/M metagenome (GOLD analysis project Ga0207112, IMG submission 153549) | Enriched cells from forest soil in Barre Woods Harvard Forest LTER site, Petersham, Massachusetts, United States -... | ecosystem: Environmental > Terrestrial > Soil > Temperate forest >...
CAGCCCCGGCTATCATGATTCCTCCAATTACTGCCCATTTAGACTGGTCAGTCATGAAGCTGCCACGGATCAGGCCGATGCCTTGGCCGAACCAGACGACACCGACAAAGGCGACAATGACCGACAAGGTGATAAGAAGTTTGTTCTTCATCATGAATCAATTTAAGGTGGCGCAGGCCTAGAACCTAAGTCCTCAAAAAAGCGAAGAAGATAGCCGTCCGGATCCTGAATGAGGAATTGGCGATTACCCAGCAACTTATCGTCGCGGCGATACCACTTCGCCGAAAAGATAGGATGTCCGTCGGCTTGGACTTGCTCGTAAAGAGTAGCTACCTCGTTGGTCTTGATTTGCAAATTGATCCCGCGTCCGAATGGATACTTCAATTCTGCAGTCAACCAATTGCGTCCGACGCCGATCTGCTCAAGCATCAATTGTGCTCCCTCTCGTTCAAGGAAAACGAATTTGTCTTCGGGTCGTGCGTAAAGGATATTGAATCCAAGCACGTCAACATAGAAATGGGTACTCAGATCAAGATCGGAACAGTCAAGCTCCGGAATGAGCGGGTTGGAGGGCAACGATTAGCCGATCATGGGAAGCAAGCTTGCCTTCTCAGGTTCGCCGCACATCTTGTAGATGGCATCGGCTACGCGCTGCATAAGCCATTGCGGTGTGGAGGTTGCACCGCTAACTCCTACTGAGTCGACGTTTTCGAACCAGGCTTCAACAAGTTCGCGCTCGTCTTCGATGAAATAGGTTTTGGGGTTTGCTGCTTCGGCTACGTGAAAGAGGACTTTTCCGTTCGAGCTATTGCGACCTGCTACGAAGATCATGACGTCCTGTGCTCGCGCAAACTCTGCAAGCTTTGCTTCACGCCCCGAGACCTGTCCACAGATCGTATCCTTTGCGTGAAATTCAACTGCATCCTCCTCCATCTCCGCTACGACCAGATCTTTGATGCGCTCTTTGAGTGCGTCTCGTATGGCGCGGAAGGTGGGACGGTCCATCGTCGTTTGCGAAAAAAGAACGGTCGGCTTGTCGAGCGCGATGCTGTCGAGTGCTTCTTTCACGGTAAGGACAACGAGCGCTTCATCATTCACGACGCCGCGAAGTCCGATAACTTCGGCATGATCGCGCTTACCAAAAATGACGATTTGAAATTGCTTGTCGTAAAATTTTCGAATGCGCTCCTGCACTTTTGTGACGACTGGACAGGTCGCATCAATCACTTCGAGTCCAAGTTCGCGAAGCTTCGCGTAGGTCGATGGCGGCTCGCCATGAGCGCGTATGAGGATCTTAGCTTTATGATTGGAATGGCGGTTCTCTTCAGCGATGCGCTCAAAGTCACCATAGGAGATCGATTCGAGCCCTTCATCAGACAATCGGTCGACTTCGACAGGATTATGAATGATGTCGCCCAGCGAATAGAGCTTTGGATCGTAGCCATGTTCACCCTGATCGTTCAATTCGCGCTCAGCGAAATCGACGGCGCGAACGACACCCCAACAAAATCCCGAATTCTTATCGACTGTAACTATCATAATGGGCAAACGAGTCATTGAGGAAAGGCCGTTCCGGCCGCTGCCAGCTTACTTTGAAGCCTTCTTCGCAAGATCGATGACCTTTTGGACTTGCTCTTCGATCGAGAGAGATGTAGTATCGATCTCAATCGCGTCATCCGCTTTCTTCAGTGGACTCAGTTTCCGCTCACGATCGCGTTTGTCGCGTTCGGCCAGTTGGGCTTTCATCTCTTCGAGAGCAATGTGTCTGCCATGCTCTTCCATTTCATGTTGGCGCCGCTCGGCACGTGCTGCGGGGTCGGCGACCAAAAATATCTTGAGCTCTGCATCAGGAAAGACAACTGTACCGATGTCACGACCCTCAAGTACTACTCCGCCTTCCCGACCGATCTTACGCTGTCTCTCAACAAGATGCTCGCGGACAAATCCGATCGTCGAGAGTTCACTCGCACGCAATGCTATCTCAAGTGATACGATGTCCTCTGAGATATTTCTTCCATTCAAAAGAACTGCACCCGTGGCTTCGAAGGTGATCTCTGCCTGATGCAAAAGTTCAGAAAGGCTTTCGTCAGCATCCCTAACACCGGCTTCATCAGCAAGCAGTGCTACTGCGCGATACATCGCTCCCGTGTTCAAATGCAGGTAGCCAAGCGCGTTCGCGACGAGCTTGGCTGTCGTACTCTTCCCCGAGGCCGTGGGGCCATCGATCGCAATGATGATCCCCTTCGGCCGCATAGTGCCTGTCTGGTATTGCTGAATAACTTTAACTCCGGAATTCAGTATTGACGATCGTCAACTCATTCGGATACTTGAAGCTGCCATATGGCGTACCAATCGTTGGCTGTGCAAGAAGCTGAACGTGCGACGCTCCTCCCTGCCCCGATAACGAGAGCGCGAGATTGATAATGTCGTTGTATCCTTTATCCGCAAAGAATTGCTTGAGATCGACTGTTGCCTGCAAAGGCAAAATCTGCGTCGTACCACCATTCGGTATTGAAAGCGGCGAGCCGATGCCACCAGATATTGTCTGATGGCCATCAAGCATCAACTTCCAAGGGAATTGCGTGAGTTGGACCGCATTGTACGTCTGGTTCGCTGCATTCGGATTGCGTGCAGCAACGTTCAACGTGAATGTCAGAGGAAACTGACCGGTTCTGAAGGCGTTGGCAAGATTAAGTCCATCCATGACTCCGAAATCGCTAATCGAACTCTTGTTCGACATGTCTACATTGGCCAGCGAGACGTGTGCGACGTCCTGGATCTTGAATTCAAGATGTGCAAGATTCGTAAGAGCGTTGAGCGCCGCGCATGATTGCAGTGAACCGACCCATACTACTGCGCCGATAATAAGAAGGGCAAATGCTCCAAAAGAGGCAGACCGTTGAAATTTTTTCATACTCACGTAGAGAATTTCGTTCTAAACACCATAATTCATAATCTGATGGGTACAGAGAAAATAACGAGCCAGTTGAACGTAGAAACCGCGCAAAAATAAGAACGTCCCCGCGCGGGGACGTTGAAAGAATGCGGAGCGGACGGGACTCGAACCCGCGACCTCCTACGTGACAGGCAGGCGTTCTAACCAACTGAACTACCACTCCATTGAACAAGCAGCCCGAAAGGCGCTCATCTATTGTCCGTGACCGGAATCCGAACACAGGCGCGCAAATAACTTTCCGCGCAAGCTATAAGTTCGCTTTCGGGCCAAAATTCAGAGTCCCGAGGCAGTGCGCAACAATTCTACTTTCTCCTCCACCCGTGATTTGGCTTCTTCTTTTGGCTTCCCGAAGCTGCTGGTTTTGCCGGATGCGGATGCTGTTTCGCGTGCGCATGTTGCGGTTTAACAGCAAGTTTCAGCTCGGGTCTCGATTCATGTTGGTGTGGCTGCGCGCTTTCATTTCTAGCTTTCGGGTGCTGCGGTTGTTGTTTGGCCCGGTGCTGTTGTTGTTTGGGGCGCGGTTCACGACGATCGCTTGGATGTGGTGCAGTCTCGGCAGGCAAGCGATCGAGTTTAGCAACTGCATGGTCATGCGCAGCAGGTATGTGTTTCTTGATCAGCCTCTCGATTTCACGAAGGTAACCTTTCTCGTCCGGACCGCATAATGAGATTGCTGTACCAGATGCGCCGGCGCGACCAGTTCTACCGATCCTGTGCACGTATGTTTCAGGCACGTTCGGGATCTCGTAGTTGATGACGTATTCGAGATTGTCAACATCAATCCCTCGTGCTGCAATGTCTGTCGCTACGAGCACTCTTGTCTTTTGTGCTTTGAAATTGTCGAGCGCGCGTTGGCGTGCATTCTGTGACTTATTGCCGTGGATGGCGTCCGCACTAATATGGTTTCGTTCGAGCGTCCGCACGACGGAATCAGCACCATGTTTGGTGCGAGTAAAAACAAGCGCGTTTCGGATGTCCTCGTTCTCCAAGAGATGCAGGAGCAGAGCAGGCTTTCTTGACTTGTCGACATAGTAAACCGATTGCTCGATCAAATCGACGGTCGCCCTTGCTGGAGTCACTTCAACCCTGACAGGATGGTCGAGGATGTCATGAGCAAGCTTAACGATCGCTGGCGGCATCGTAGCAGAGAAAAACAGCGATTGCCGTTTCTTCGGAATTGTTGAGAGGATATCCTGCACATCGCGAACAAAACCCATGTCTAGCATGCGATCAGCTTCATCAAGGACAAAAATCTCGACATGTTGCAGATGCACGAATCCCTGGTCCATGAGATCGAGTAGCCTTCCCGGAGTCGCGACGACAACGTCTACTCCTCTGCGAAGAGCGTTAGTCTGCTGGCTCTGTTTGACGCCGCCAAAAATAACGACACTGCTGATGCCGGTATGCCTGCCGTAAGACCTGATACTCTCGTCGATCTGAACAGCGAGTTCTCGTGTGGGTGTGAGGATCAGACTACGGATGTTCCTTCGTTTGGGATGCCCCTTATCACCATGGGAATTTTGCCGCTCCGTCAATAACTGAATTATCGGGACCGCAAACGCGGCTGTCTTGCCAGTGCCGGTTTGGGCGACTCCTAGAAGATCTTTGCCATCAAGGACGATCGGAATGGCCTGCTGTTGGATCGGCGTAGGTGTGCGGTAGCCTTCTTCGTGAAGCGATCTCAGGATCGGCTCAATAATGTTTAGCGACTTAAATGGCATTGCTCAGTAATTGGCGGAATCGTTGCTCATGTGATCATGAGCGGTCAACTGAACATTCGCTGTGGATAGTCATTCCCTTAGTTATCCAAAAAGGTTATCTCATCATGATTATTGGTACTTGCTCCGTATGACCTTGAATACGAAGAATACAGTTGTACGATCCCGGCGCCAATCCGTGGGTTTCCCACTTGAAAGAATGCTCTCCTGCATCAAGTTCGCTAGAAACAATATGGGCAACTACCCTGCCAAGGACGTCCACTATTAAAATATTGACGGCATTCCTCTGGTCATTGATGATGTGGATCGTTGTCGAGCCATTGGTGGGATTAGGATTAATCCTGAGAGTTGCTCCGATTGCTACAGGCTCGCTTCGAACCGCGGCTGCAGTATCTTGTCTGAGAAGGATGACGCCGCCCGAGCCAGGGATAGTGATGTTGCCAGAAACTGGAAGGTATGTAAAAGATTGTGGCATCATTGTACCATTGTCCAACACCTTTCCACCACCATGCGTAATAATTTCCGCCCACTTCCCTACATTTGGAACAGGCACTTGCATAGGTGCATCGGAAGTGTTACAGAGCACCCGACCGTGAGCATAGTCTCGTGCCCACACTGATTGCCAGGTCTGTCCCGCAATTCGCAAAGAATCAAGCGTGCTAGGCAGTCGACTTTGATCGCCCAGATCTATTTCGTATTCGGGATACCACTCGACACCATCAGCGTTCAAAATATTTAGATAACTATTCTCATTCTTAATAAGCATATACATTGCAGTCCGCCGCAATCGCTCGGTTGAATCAACACCATAGAACTGCGCAATGAGTATTTTTCCTCGTCCGGTAATGTGCCGCAGCCCGCGCTCAAGTGTCAGCCACATATCTTGTCCGCGGTACGAACCGAAACTCTCCATCATTGCGCCATCGATTGTTTCACCACTTGCGTCGCCATCGGTCCAATGTGGATCGTAGACTGATGTGACCATTTGATCCGTGTTCGGGATCACGAGATAATCGAGACTATCGACGCCAGTGTGAAATCGCTTGAAGATGTTTTGGTAGCACGAAAGGAAACGGCGGTTCATCCACGTTGCGAATGCAGCACGATCTTGTGTTTGGCTAGCTTCTCCCGCTGGGCCATGCGGAGGAGCCCACCAGTCGAAGTTGACCGGTGAAGGATCGCGTGATTTTGGATTGTAGAGAGTCGAATTGGTCTCGACTGCCACGTCGAAAAATACTCCCTCATCGGAATTACCGTTCATCCAGTCGAGAGAGACGTCTCCGAGATATTTCTGCCAATCGACATCGGCCAGGTTCATCAGCCATGCTGGATCCTGATGCCAGACGCGATGTGCGAGATCCAAAGCATCGTAATGCTGGAACATCGCTTCATATTTCGCATCGCCTTCAGTTATGCCATTAAGAGCAAGCCAAGGAACGAAGTAATCTTGATACTCGCTCACATAACCTTTTGGACCAACGATTCCTATAAAGCCTATGCCTGTGTTACTTTTTGGATTAGGACAATCGTCGTTATGAAGCGGATTTAGCCCTGCCGCCAAGTGATAGGCGATCACAAGAAAATTCGGATTGATTGCTCGAAACTGAGCAGCCTGATCAGAAAATATCTTTTGGGTTGCGACATAGTGCTGCGCAGCAAATGTCACTTTGGCTTGAGTAAAATTTCCAGGAATGATCTGGTCTGCCCAAATAAGATTCCAACGGCGAGTGGAAGGAATGAATCGGTTATGCGGTAGCCGCAAATACTGCTGCATCCGAGAAGGTGTTGATGGAGTTGGCGGCCACTGCGCATGAATGACCGATTGCGGTAGGAGCAAACACAACGTCAACCAACTGAAGATATAAATGTGCTTTTTCACGATCGATCCTGCATCAATAATGTCAACGCTAACCCGCACAAAACTACAAGAAAAAGCCCGACATGACAATGCCATGGCGGGCAACTAATTAATCCTCGAAGCTCCACTACCTCAGCACAACCATTGATTTTGTGAGTGTTTGTCCACTGGACTCAAGCCGGTAAAAGTAGGTGCCGCTTGCGAGGTCACCCGCATCAAAGGCAATGGCTCGTTCGCCACGTGTGAGAACATCGTCAATGAGCGTGCTGACAACATCACCCTTTGTGTCGTATACTCTCAGAGTTGCGCGGCCGCCATTTGTTCGGAAGGCGATCTGTGTTGTGCGAGACACGCCACCAGTCCCGCAAGGGTTTGGGTAGTTCTGTTGGAGTTCGGCTATTATAGCCGGCGGTTGAGAAGGCACTCCGGAGGATTGAATGATCGGTAGCGTCGGATACTCATTAAACAAAGTGGTTGTGAGTTCCGCATCGCTTGTGCCAAACCACTCTTTGAGGACCGAGGCATAAACCGATCGGAAGTCAAACTCCATGCTTAGATTGTCGCTAACCGTAGCATTCGCAGGAAGTACTGGATTCGATCCGTGGATTCCAGCCACCACTTGTGTTCCAAAGACGAACATGCTTGAGGCTGCACCATGATCGGTACCGCCACTATCATTCGACTTAATTCTGCGCCCGAATTCAGAAAACGTCATGCCGAGTACCCGGTCCTCAAGTGCATGAAGCCTGAGCTCATCCTGAAACGCAGTAATGGCCGTCGAAAGCTTTTCTAGCAACGGATCCTGACCATTGCGCTGGTTCGTATGACTATCGAAGCCTCCGAGGTTCACGACATAGATCTTCGTTTTAAGACCACCCGAGATGAGCTTGGCAACAATTTGAAGTTGATCCGCGAGTGAATTGGTAGTGACAGATGGCCAGAGACTCGATATTGTTGCACCTTTGCCAGCGGCAGATTTTACAGGCAGCGCAAACTTTTCAAGCTGGACACCGATCGAGCGTACATATGCTAACTCGTGTCCTGCGCGCGTATTGGATGTCGGAGGTGTCGTGTCATTGATGATGTTGTAAAACGCCTCGGGATTGGAGAATGCCATCCCCATATTGGCCCGCTGACCCTCGAAGCCAAGCGAAACTGCAGATCCGATCTGGATTCCTATCGGGTCGGGCATTTGTGAATTCGGATATCCCGCTGGATACCCCGGATATTCCTGATCGAGATATCTTCCAATCCAACCTGTGGGTAAGACCTGGTTGTAGTCAGCTCCTGTTAGCCAGATATCTGCTGAGCGAAAGTGTGAGAAATTCGGCGTCGGATATCCAACGTTCTGAATGATCGCAAGCTTTCCCTGAGTGAACAATGACTGCATGCCTCCGAGTACCGGATGTAAGCCGATCGTATTCGTGAGCTTAAGAACAGTTGTTTCGGGTAAGGCTATATTCGCGCGCGCCGCCATTATTTCAGCATACTGATCGAGCGGGATGACCATTTGCAGTCCGTCGTTTCCTCCGATGAGTTGTATGAGCACGAGAACGCGGTCCGATGGCACTCCACTCGCGATCAGCGAATTCAGTAATGGATTGTTTGCGAACGCCCTAACGGAGTAGCCACCGACGAGGAACGGCAACAATGCTGCTGGTGCGGCCGCTCTTAAGAAGTCTCTTCGTTTCATACTCGTATTCCTTACGCTTGTGCTGATTACATCAGTTGGTATTCCGCCATTTCCAGCATGTACTTGAGAAGCACAGTCAGTTTATCACTGACAGCTTGCCTCTTGGTTGTGTCACTAGGCTGGTTCATAAAAGCCACCCACTCATTGGTCCATTCGTAGTTCGGCAATCCAGGCAGAAGTGTGTCATGCAACGTCTTCAGTTGATCAGATGTGAGGGGGTTTGGATATAGGAGCTTCACCCAATCACCGATCAGAGTGTCGGGATTCGATGGATCGAAAGATTTTTGCGCCAAGGCTGTAAGATCCAGGCTGGTCTTATAAAATACCTGGACAGCGATCGCGTATTTGTTCATCACGATATCATCGACAAACTTGATCCGGGAATCGAGTGTGTCAGCGTTCAGCCATATTTCATGATACTCGGGTTGTTGATAGTAAGCTGGCCAACCTGCGACGTTTGGTGGCTCCATGAGGTCCATTTGGAGATTCGCGCCAGTTAGTCGCAGACCGATCCAGCCGTAGTACTGCGTAATGACACCCTCATTGGTTGGCATCACGACATCGAGACAGCGCAACGTTCCCACGATATAGTCTAGAGGTGTCTTGATAACACATCCCGTGTAGGCGACGTCGTAGAAGTGCGAACTCTTCAAAAGCTGCGAGAGCACAGGCCTGATCTCAAAATTATTCGCTTTAAGCGTGCTGGCCATCGGCGTGATCACATTCTGTTCGATCGAGTCATCTATCACATAATCAACGAACCAGCGGTACAACTTCCGGGAGATGTATTTCGCTGTAGCATCCTGGTCAAAGATCATCGTAAGCAGGTCGTCTATCTCTTTCTCCGCTCCTGCTTGATCTGCTCTTCCTTTGATCACTACATTCCCATACCGTGCGGAGAATTGCTTATCCGATGAATCGTGATTGGCTGCGTTGAAGATAAGTCCCGTTGACTTCTGATCATCGCTCCAGCCTGTGAGTACGCGGGCGGCTGCCTTGACATCGGCCTCAGTATACGTTGTATAGTCTCCAGTCGATACTTCGGGACCTTTCCCGATGGTGAACAATTCTTGTAATTCACGACCGTAATTCTCGTTGGGAGCAGAGCTAATGTTCTTGTTGCCGCTGAGGTATCTGAGTACCGCCGGGTCAAGCGTGATTTGCTTAACGAAGGATTTGTAATTTCCAAGTGCATTCGCTCTGAGGAGTGTGCATTGATTATAGGAATAGCGGGCATCGCCCACAGCTGCAGCACCGCATGCAAAATGATTGTGCCAAAAGAGCGTCATCTTCTCGCGGATCGACAGCTTCTGTGCGATCATGAGGCTGAGCCACCAAGCCCCCAATGATTGCGTCCTATTAAAGTCGTTAGAAGAGTCATAGTCAAGATGGACCCAAGTCTGACCTTGGCTTACACCGTTGATGTCGTAATGATACCAAACAAGAGGGGCGCTGGTTTCTGATTGATCCGCAAGTAGCAAGTCGACTGCCTGCGACATCGTCTGTTGTTGAAGACTAGAGATGTCTTTGGCTGTGGCACCAAACATGCATCGGCGCAATAGATGAGCGGCCTGCGAGAATCCCCAAGGCCCATTGTAGGGATCCATGGCGGTAGGTGAGGCGCTGTGCACCTTGTTCATAGTTGCCTCCAAATAAGAATTTGCTGGAGAATGAATTTAACCTCGTTACTTCTTAGGGTATCTATGTCATCAAGAATAGCTAACGACATTGAGGGAAGAGAATTCTCAATGAGACTACTGATTAAACTACGTAGAGATGCCTAGGCAGCCTCAAACGCGATCAAGAATTTGGAGAGGCGCGTGCTCGAGGGAATCCGAAGTTTCTTTCTAATGCTAAGACAATGCGTTTCGATCGTTCGGACCGACGTAAAAAGGACATTCGCAATATCGATCGAGCTAAGACCAAGCTTCAATAGAATGCAGATCCTCTTTTCAGCAGCGGTTAATTCTGGGAAATGATGCGAGAGTGAAACGATAAACTCATGATGAAGCGCTTCTGCACGTTCTTCAAGATGCTCGTACTCTTTGTCTTTGTGACGAATCGTTTCGATCAACTCGACGACAGCATCGATCGTCTCCTGCGAATACTGTGGATTGGAGGATTTCATCGTCGCCAACTGATCGGTTAGCGTTGCAAGAACCGACCCCTTCTTGGCGAGATGCACTGCGAGCAACTGTGTCTCTCGAGCTTTGGCATTCAACTCCATTTCGAGTTTATCCATCTGCAATTTCTGCAATTCACGCTCTTTTGCCAGACGTTCCAGTTCTTGTTCTGTCTGCAAGCTGACGAGCGCACTCCTCTGTTCAGTGTTCAAGCGCTGGATCTCATACTCCTGAACTCTCTTGAACCAGCGGACTGCTTCCGGAAGCAAATGAAGCTCCTCCGTCACACGGGCGATCTCCTGAGCAATCTCGTGATGTAACTCCAGTCCTTTAGCTCTCGCGGCCCCGTGAAGACGAAGAAGTTTTGGATAGACGCTGCGCGATGGCTGTCGCGCATGTTCGATCAGAACTTGCTGGAGTGAGAAGAATAGATATTGTCTACCTTTGTCACCATTGTTTAGTAACCGCAATGCCTTTGCATTGAGACTTGCTGACTTCGTTAACGAGCCGTGCAACCGTTCATATTTTGTGAGCAGGACAAGTGCTCGGCAAGCCAATTCTGGCATACCGATCTCAGTGGCGGTTTGGAAGGATCTCATCGCGAATCGCTTACCGAGACTTGCTGGACCAGTGGTAAGATAGAGTTGTGCAAGATTTCGTTGATTGATCGCGACACCTCGCTTATCCTGCAATTGACGCGAAAGTTTCAATCCCTGCTGACTATACTCAAGTGCGAGAACATTGTTGCCCAGGAGCGCGTGTATGTATCCAAGATTGTTCAGGGTATTTGCGATTCTGGGACGATCATTCAAACTTTTGAAGATCGCTAGCTCCTCCTCCAGGAATGAGGCTGCCTTGTGATGTTCACGAATTACGATGTACGCGATTCCAAGTGAGTTATACAACGCTCCAAGTTGCATTCGCTGATTTCGCTCAATTTGTGTTGGGCTTGGAATTCGCTTCAGTACCCGATCTTCCCACGTTCGTGGGATAAAAAAGCGAGTGCCCTCTTGGCCAGCCGAGCGAATTGTTGACTGTTCTTTTCTTGATGCAGGGCCTTGATACGGAGTATGCGTCCGTTCATGGAGTATTCGAAGCAGTTGCACCAGGGTAAGACTCTCATTTCCAGTCGTGAGTTTCGTGGAAGCCAATTCAAATTCCATCTCCAATGCAGCGTCCATGTCTCCCAACGATTGATAGATCTTCAGAGCTTGTTTGAAATACTCTGCGGCCTTCCTCCGATCCTCTCGAATGAATGAACTCTTTCCCGCCATCGCCAAAGCTGGGGCTACGATATCTTTCATCCTGTTTGTTCTTGCCTCATCGATTGCTTGATGGCTCAGCTGGAGACTCTTTTGTGCATCAGGGCGCATCTGAGCTTCCGCTTCGGCGAGCAAGAGATAAACTCGCGTTCGTGGATCCCGTTCTTTTTTTAGTGTATCAGTGAGACCAACTTTCCTCATTCGGATCGGCAACTATAACTTGCCTCTACACTGTCGCAGCGTTCGAGCGCCAGACTTCAACCAGCTCTGCGTATTCTTTTGCAGTTGATTCTGCTTTCTTTTTCTCGCCTGCATCGACGAGGACCTCACAGAATGGACGATCCTTTTCGGGAAGGATCAAGACCCAAGTGTCTTCGGATTTCTTTGGATAGAATTTTATCCCGTCAATAAGCACAGGTCGCATGCCGCGTGAGTGATCCATAGCATGGCGCATCACTGTACCGAGGTGATCGGTGGAGCAGGCAACTCTTCTTCGGATCTGCACACGTTTGGGAAGCTTGCTCGCGACTTCACTTAGCTTCAGTCCAACCACCGCAAGCATCTCCAGGATCTTTGCCGCTGAGAACATCCCATCGACAGCAAAGAAATACTCAGGGAAGATGAACCCACCAAGAGTGCCGCCAACAAAAGAATTGTCTTCTTCACTCGCAGCCTCCATCATCGAAGCATGGGTATTCTTCGTATAGGTAAGTTCGACACCATACTCCTTCGCGAGCAATTCGATCTCACTGGTGGCCGAGATAGGAACCGCGATACGCTGGATGCTCCTGCCGCGCTTCCGCTCGGATTCGAGAAAGAGCTTTGTGATAAGAGTCAGCAGTTCATTGTTCAAATAAACGTCTCCCTCTTCATCCACAACGCCGATCCGCTCACCGCCGGAATCGAGAATGAACCCGATATCGTAGTGCAGTGAGGAGACAACGTTCGCAAGATTGCGCATTGAGCGTTCGAACTCCTCACGAGCGCGCGTCAATCGCGAGGGTTCAAGATATCCATTTAACGAAACGACTTCAGCTCCAAGATAGCCAAGGATATTCGGGAAAATAGTGCTTGTGATGCCATAGGCATAGTCCACACCGATCTTGAAATGAGCATTCGAGATGAGTGCGGTATCTAACGCATTCTTGAATCGTTTTGTATATGCTTCACCAGTATGGGCTGGGAATTCTATGGTCCCAACTTTGTCATATGGAGCACGTGGAAAATCCTCACCGAAAAAATAGCGTTCGACTGCTTTCGCTTTGTTAGCCGGTAGATCGTAACCGCCGGCAGCAAAGAAGATCAGATCCGAACGCTTGCGATCGATGGGATTCTTGCGTATATGCAAACCCGCGGATTGTCTTCCGCCTCGCAAATGATGACGCGTTAACGGTATTGGTGTCTCCTGCATGTCACTCACGTTAACCCCGGCAGACATGAGACCACTCGTTACCGCTCGCGAGATCACACGCGACCCTGGGTCACTATCTCTGGAAATGACAACAGTTTGTCCCATACCGACCTGGGCACCCAGCGATGCACCCACTTTAGCGCTGAATTCAGGAGTCACCTCGATATTTGATATGCCGGTAATGCGAGAGTTGGTGAAGAGCGAACGCGACCAGCGGTCCTCCCAGATCATGCTGGTGGTCAAGCGCGCACTTGCTTCTACATG
>Ga0207112_1196_pt1 | contig 13195 bp, 12 predicted proteins | sample Alteio_BWMinHeat_72_FD_153549 | JGI IMG/M metagenome (GOLD analysis project Ga0207112, IMG submission 153549) | Enriched cells from forest soil in Barre Woods Harvard Forest LTER site, Petersham, Massachusetts, United States -... | ecosystem: Environmental > Terrestrial > Soil > Temperate forest >...
CCTCTCGATTCCTCTCGCAACAGAGCCCCTTTTGTAATCACCAGCGCAAGCTCTAACATGGGGCCGAACTGATTGGCAAAGACATAGGTCTGGTTGAGTTTCATCCCTTTATCGCTCAAAGTGATTCTCTGGTATCGCTCCCGGATTTCTTTGATTTTGTCCATTGTCCGCTTTAGATCCTCATTATCCCTCTTCACGGTCACATACTTGACCATCCAATCGGCCAATTCATCGTACAGTCGATGGACATTTTCGGGGCCGCTCCGATTCATCAGGCGCAATTGGTTTGCTTGTTCGAACTCTAGCGCATCTTTGCAGATCTCTTCGAGGTGGTCACAAGGTTCGATCGATTTTAAATAACTCGGTACTTCAATTCCAGTGACTAACCCTCCGTAAATGCAAGCGAGAAGAGAGTTTGCTCCCAATCGGTTGGCTCCATGGTATTGATAATCGGATTCGCCGACGTTGAAACACCCTTTCAGATTAGTCATCTGGCGAAAGCGGGTCTTTCGATCTGGAGCATCGGCCGCTGGCCAGTCGACCCAAGCGCCACCCATCGAGTAATGTACGGCCGGGAATACCCGCATGGGGAGCTTATGAGGGTCTTGGCCCGTGAATTTTTTATAGATGTCCAATACCGATGCAATTTTCTTTTGGGTCTCAGGAGGAAGATGGGAGACATCGAGATAGACCTGGTCTTTTCCGTCGATTCCGAGTCCCATTTCACATACGCGGAGCACCTCGCGCGAACCAATATCGCGGGGGACGAGATTCCCAAAAGATGGATACATTTCTTCGAGGAAATACCACCGTTCCCCTGTTTTCCCGCAAGGATGCATTTTTCCGTCGGGGAATCGAATTTCTTTACTCGAATTCCCATGCACCCAGATTCTTCCCCCTTCGCCTCGGAGCGATTCGGACATGAGCCTCATTTTATCAGCTCCGGGGATGGCTGTCGGATGAATTTGGATAAATTCTCCATTCGCATACTTCATTCCCTGCATGAACAGGCGCCCATTGGCCGCCCCAGTACAGAAGGTCGACATGGTCGATTTTTTGTAAATCACCCCGAGTCCGCCGGTCGCAATCACGACAGCATCAGCCTTCAAAACATCGAGATGCAGATTATACAAATCTTGCATCACAATGCCTCTCGCATAGCCATTTTTATCCAAGATCAACCGGAGAAATTCGTGGTTTTCATATTTTTCGACCAGCCCTTCGACCTCATATCTTCTTACTTGTTCATCCAGTCCATAGAGCAGTTGTTGCCCGGTCGACGCTCCACAGAAGGCTGTTCGATGGTAGAGTGTACCCCCAAATCTTCGAAAATCGATGTTTCCTTCTAGTGTTCGATTGAAAGGACACCCAATTCGTTCGAGCATTCGTAGAATGGCAGGGCCTGCCAGGCACATTTCGAGAACGGGGGGTTGATTGGCAAGAAAATCTCCTCCTTTGATTGTGTCGTAGGCATGGATGAGAGGAGAATCATCTTCACCTTTTAAGTTAATGGCGATGTTGATGCCGCCTTGAGCACAGACGGAATGAGATCTTCGCACCTTGGTCAAAGAGACGAGTTTGACTTTGATTCCCAATTCTGCCAGCTTCATTGTAGCGGACAATCCCGCTAAACCTCCGCCGACAACAATGGCCGTTTTAGTTGGCATAGCTCCCCCAAATTGCGGCAAATCCAAAAAAAACTAAGAGGAGAGCTCCGAGCATGCAGAACGGAATGAGTGCTTTTTGCGAGCGATAAGAGAGAATGACGCCCCATGTGATGAGGAAGGTCCAAAAGCCATTGAAGGCGTGAAATGCAGCGGCTAAGACGAAGAGGCAGTAACTTGCAACCATGAGCGGAGACTTAAACGTATTGCGCACCATCAAGAGATACGCCCCACCCGGCGTGGGTGTTGAGGCCAATACCTGTCCATCTTCCATCGGGGTCAGTGTAGCGCCAATTTTTTGTGCAAGAGGGAGCAGTTGATCGTCCATGGCGACGATCACGCTCGAGATGCCTTCTGCCGTTTTGGGCTGTTCTAGGAAGCGCATTTGCAATACATGGCCCGCAATGCCAAAGACTAAAATCCAGGAAGTCCATCGTTGGATGCTATAAGCCCAGTTCCGTTCATACTTCAACGTCGACACATTCGTTTTTGCAGTAAGCGCTCGCTTGACGCCCCAGACAAAATGGACGGCAAGGGGAACGCCGATCAGAAGCGACTCTACCACGTGCAAGTAAGGTAGCGATTCGAGCGTATTGACCATCCGGATGAACGTGCTTCCGTCATCGCTGATCCAGAGGGCTGCCTGGGAGTTTACCAGCAAATGATAGAAGAGATAAATCACGAGCCAAAAGCCCATGAGCGAGTGCACCCGTCGCCAGATAAATGTGGTGGATGCTGTACTTGCCTGCATAAGACAGTTTTTAATCGAATAACCCAAATACGTCAATTGCGTTTTGTCGAGTCGCCTTCCCGATTTCCTCGAGTGATGCGCCTCGAACAGCCGCAATGCACACAGCTGTCTCGACCATGAAACTCGGCTCGTTTTGCTTTCCCCGCTTTGTTTGTGGCGCCAAATAGGGCGTATCTGTTTCGATCAACAACTGTTTCAACGGAGCCACTTTCGCCACCTCTCTCAGTGCCTCGCTCTTCTTATACGTGACGATGCCGCTTAGGGACAGATACCAGCCCCGTTTCCAGACCTCTTCTGCCTCTTGCATGGTGCCAGTAAAGCAATGCAAAATCGCCGGAGCGCCTTTGGGGTATTCTCCGTCGACAATGGCAAACAAATCGTCAAACGCCTCACGGCAATGAAAAATGACCGGCTTTTTCATCCTCGTCGCTAGATGGAGATACCGAACCAAAAACTTCTGTTGGACCTTCCGGTCGGAGTGTTCGTAGTGATAATCCAACCCCGTCTCTCCAATCGCAACCAAGTCTTTTGCCGCGGCCTCGAACACCGGAAAATCTTTCTCTCCATCTTTTTCCACATCATGAGGCGTCGTAGCTCCGGCATTGATCAACTTGTGCTCTATTCCCTGGCGAAGTGTTTCGGGACAGGTGCAAATGTTAATGATTCGGTCGACGCCTGCCAAACGAGCCCGTTCGAGCAGTTGAGGCAAAATAGGCAGCACCTCTTCCGAGGTTAGGTGGGCATGTGAGTCGCAAAATTTATTCATGTAAAGCCGCTTTACATTGAAGGTGAAACGTGGTATGAATCAGTATATGATTTTAGCTGCTGGCAATCCATTTATTTCTGCGTATGTCCAGTCTGACTGGTTTGGGAAGGCGATCTTTTGGGGACTTTTTTTTCTTTCGGCCATTTGTTGGATCATCATTCTCTATAAGGCATGGCAGTTTTGGGCGGTTCGAAGGCTATCCAACCAATTTTCAGATCAGTTCTCTGAAAAAAAAGAAGATCCACTCAATTTGCAATTTCACCGTCCGATCTTGAGCCGCATAGGAGAAGTTCCCCATCCTCTGTTTGATATCTACCGCTCTGTAAAGCAGCAGACGTTGCAGCTATTGAATCGGACCTCGTCCCTCTCGGAGGCCGACATGCAATTGATTGAGTCGAGTGTAGCCTCGTCGATGAGCTCTTCGATGAAAAAAATCGATCGGCATCTCTTTGTCCTTTCGATGATCGTTACACTGGCACCGTTTGTAGGTTTACTTGGAACCGTGTGGGGGATTTTGCTGACTCTATCCCAACTCCAAGGGGGCTTTAAACTCAGCAATTCCTCGATGCTTTCAGGACTCTCCATGGCTTTGGCGACAACTGTGCTTGGCCTCTTGATTGCCATCCCCGCCCTCGTTGGCCATAGCTATTTGAAAAATGCCGGACGGGAGCACCGCCGGGACATGGAAACTTTTTCTTATGCGCTTTTAGCTGCCATCGAGATACAACATCGTCGAGAGTAATATGGTCAAGCGGCGATTTATATCCGATGATGAGCCCATTGAAGAACCTGTGATCAATTTAACCTCACTGATTGATGTTGTCTTTGTCGTATTGATTTCTTTCATGTTGATCGCACCTGTGTTGGAGATTGACTCGATCGATCTCGCCGTTGGGGGTTTAGAAAAAAAATCGCCTGAAAGCACTCCTTTGACTGTCCAAGTCCGAGCGGATAATTCCATTTGGATGCAGGGGCGGCATCTCTCGCTCTCCGAATTAGAGCAAACACTACTGGCACAAAAGAAACTCTATCCAAGGCAAGTTCCTCAAGTTGTACATGATCGCAACGCTTCCTTTGGTACCTATCAGTCGGTCAAAAATACCATGGAGCGATGTGGATTTGAGCAAATGGATGTCGTATTAAAACCTGGTTGAAACATTGGTTTTTGTCTCGGTCGAGAATGACCCAAATCGCGCTCTGTGTAATCGGCGTGCACGGGGCCCTATTGCTTCTATTCATGATCCAAGAGGGCATCCGACCCGTCAATCGGAAGCGAGTGGTTGTCAACACGGTTCGTATTGCGCCAGCTCCCAAACCGGTGGTTGCACACAAGCCGGCGACTGTCGTCGCCTCTGCGCCAAAACCCAAGGTCAAGGCGCAAGTTCCCAAAAAAGCAGTTGTCAGCAAGCCTGCACCAACCGAAGTTCGCACCGAATCAGCACTTAAAGAATTGGAAGAATCAGTTGCGAAGATGGCTGCGGGGGCCCCAACTGCGAAGCCTGCAATCGATGTGCCGATTCTCGATTTCGAGATTCCGGAAGAATCTCCCACCGAGCGAATAGCGAGTTATTTACAAGAAGTCTTGCAACTGCCCGAATTTGGCCAGGTCAAGGTAGACCTTATCATCGATCGATTTGGAAAATTGGAGAAAATGGAGATTGTGGAGTCTGAATCGGAAAAAAACGGCGAATTTTTGAGAAATCAATTGCCTGAACTTCACTTTCCATGCTTAAATAAGACCATTTCATTAACCATCGTGTTTTCCAATGCGTAATCTGATTTTTTTATTTTGTGCACTGTTTGCTGAAGAGATCGAAGTTCGCCTCAAAACGGCGGCGGAGGCAAAGCCGGTTTATCTGGTGATGGACCATCCACTCCGTACCGTCCTCGAATTCGATTTGAATGGGGGTGGGTTTTTGCATGTAGTCGATCGCAAAGCGCCGCATCTCATTCAGGTCTTTGAGGATGGGAACATGCTCCAAGCCACGGTTGTGAATCCTGAAAGAGGGACGAAGCGACATTTTGCCAACATCCCCGCTGACCGGAAAGGGATCCATCGCCTGTCTGACTTGATATACAAAGAATTGTTTGGAATCGAAGGGATTGCTTCCTGCCGATTGCTGTATGCTCAGCGGGATAGCTCAGGAATAGGATTTATTTCGGAGATATACTGCTGCGACTCAGACGGAGCCAACCCTGAACGGATCACGTTTGATAATGATTATTGTGTGACCCCTAGCTTCTACCCAAAGTCGGAAGATTTTTTTTATATATCCTATAAACAAGGACAGTCGAAAATTTTTCGATCGAACGTAAAATCGAAAAAGAGCGAGTTGGCCTTTGAACTCCGAGGCAGCCAGGTCCTTCCATCGATGGATCGACAGGGGGTGCAAATGGCTTTCATTTCCGACGTAGCGGGGAGGCCAGATCTGTTTGTCCATTCTTTCGGAAAATCGAGGCAGTTGTTTTCCGCTCCTCGAGCGACACAAGCCTCGCCTACCTTCAGTCCAGATGGACAGAAAATCGCGTTTGTTTCGGATAAAGATGGATCTCCCCGTGTTTATCTCATGGACTTGCATCAAGTGCGCAAGAGCCTTCATTTACTGACGAAACGGAATCGGGAAAACACCTCTCCCGCTTGGTCGCCAGATGGAAAAAAATTAGCTTATAGCGCAAAAGTAGATGGAGTTCGGCAGATTTGGCTCTATGATTTTGAAACCGAGGATGAAATACCTCTCACTTCCGGTGGCGTCAACAAAGAAAATCCCTCTTGGGCTCCCGATAGTTTGCATCTCGTTTACAACACCGAGAACGAGGACGAGAGCGAGCTCTTTATTCTTCAAATAAAGCAAAAGGTTCCCATTCAAATTACAAGCGGCGGGGGGCAGAAGCGTTTTCCTGCATGGGAAATCCGCTAGGCAGAAAATATACTAAGAGTTATATTGAGATTAAAGTTTTTTGAGGGTTTATGAGAGTTTTGGGTTCGGTTTTTGCGATTATTTTGCTCAGCGGATGTGCCAATAACAGCAGCGAGACTTGGGAAGATGTCAAGACGGCTGGCCGCTATTTCCAACGGGAGGTGGATGGCCTCTTGGGGAAGGATAGTGAATCTCGCCTCCTTGCCTCTGACGATGAGTTCGTTGGTCCCTATGAGGGAGAATATATTCCTCTCAATGACACCGATCTAAAAAATCCTTATCTAGCGACCGATATGGCTGTCCCTCAGCCAAAAGGTATTCCAGGTCAAAAAGGGGTCCCCAGCATCGATCAGTTTTATTCCCCCCCTGAATCGATTCGAAACCTCTTCTCCCGCGTCCACTTCGATACGGATGATTATATTTTGCGGGATCAAGCCGACGTTCAAGCGATTGTTCAGATGGCCACTTACCTGAAGAAAAATCCCAACGTCTACCTGGTGATCGCGGGACACACCGATGAAAGGGCGTCTGCGAGCTACAACATGGCTCTCGGCATGCGCCGCTCGAATTACGTGCGGGGTTTGCTCGTGAAAAACGGGGTCGATCTGAATCGGGTATACACCGTTTCTAGAGGAAAAGAAGAACCTTTAGCGAAGGGGCACGCCACGCAAGATTGGAAAGAAAACCGTCGAGCAGAATTTAAAATATACGAAAAATGATAAAGAAATTTTGGCCACTATTATTGCTTTTAACCGGCTGTTCTCCTCTGAAGACCTCTCCGTATGATCAGGGTTACCAGATGGAATTGACCTTGCATGAGGTGAAGACGAATTTGGATGATATCAAGCATGATATGAATTCGTTTACAGCCCAAATGCAGGTCTTCGATGCGAGAATTCGTCATTATGAAGATATCCTTGCCGCTGTGAAACAGCTCGATCTCGGACAACAGTCGCAGAAATTGGATCAATTGACCTACAATTTGGGGCAACTTGAAAAGCGTTGGAACGGGCTGGAAAAATCGAAGGCCAAAGAATCGGAAGAGCTGACCCACCTGATCACCCATGCCAAAGAGACATCACTTGCCCTCGGGCAGTGCAAAGGGCGCATCGAAGAATTGGAGCAAGAATTAGCCGAAGTGACCAAACTCAAAGGGAATATTGAAAAACTGGCCAAAGCCGTCCGCGGAGAGGCTAAAACCTACAAAGTACGCCCGGGCGACACGCTAGAGAAAATTGCCCGCCTGCATCAGACCACCGCCGAAAAAATCAGAAAGCTCAACAGCCTAGAACAAGATCTCATTGTGGTTGGCCAAGAGTTAAAATTGCCATGAGTGGCCAGCCCATCGGACTCTTTGACTCTGGCGTCGGTGGCCTCACCGTCGTCCGGGAACTAACCGAGATCCTCCCCCAAGAAAACATTGTCTATTTAGGCGATACCGCCCGCCTTCCCTACGGAAATAAATCGCCCGCTACCATCCTCCGTTTTGCCCAAGAAAATGCTGCGTTTCTCCTCCGCCAAAACATCAAACTCCTCATCGTCGCTTGTCATACCGCCTGCACCCACGCACTCGTTGCCCTCCAAAAAGAACTCCCCATTCCCGTACTCGGCGTCACCATTCCTGGGATCCGAGCCCTCTCCCTTGCCTCCAAAACCGGCTCGGTCGCCATCCTCGGCACCTCCAGTACCATCAACTCTGGCGCCCTCCAGTCCCTCCTCCATAAAGAAAACCCCGGCCTCACCATCCATTCCATCGCATGCCCCCTTTTCGTCCCCCTCGTCGAGGAGGGGCTCCTCGACCATCCTGCCACCTACAGCCTTGCCGAACATTACCTAGCCTCACTCCGCGCAACCCCCGTCGATGCTGTCCTCCTTGCCTGCACCCATTACCCCCTCCTCGCCCCCCTCATCCAACAAGTCCTCGGTCCTCACGTCCAACTCATCCTCCCCGCTCGAGCCTCTGCCTTCGAGGCCAAGTCGTTCCTTACAACCAACAACCTCCTCAATCCAAATTCCTCCCCCCCATCCCACCAATTCTACTCCTCCGATGACCCAGAAAAATTCCGCCACCTCGCCAAACTTTTTTCCCCTGGCAAGGTAAATGAAATTATTTTAGTACGATGATCTTCCTTTGATTCGAGTGGCCGCAGGCCACCGTATCTTGCAAATCATGTCCATCCTGCTAATCATGTTCTCTGCTCTTGATACATCACATGATAAATGGGATTTGCCTGATACGCAGGATAATTTTTTAAAACATCTTCCTTGCGAAAATAGTTTGATTGTGGAAAAATTCGGGCTTGCAACCGGAGTGATTCATGTCTCAGAAAAAGCGCATTTTGCTCATTGAAGATGAAGAAGATATAGCGGCAATCATCAAGCTACAGGCTGAGTTGTCGGGATATAAATTGCATGTAGAGGTGGATGGAATCAATGGGTTCCGCGCCATTGAGAGGGAAAAGCCTGATTTGGTTATTCTCGATATCATGCTCCCTGGAGAGAATGGGTTGGACATTTGCCGGAAAATGAAGGGCTCGGCTGAATTGAAGAATATCCCCGTGATCATTCTTTCAGCAAAGGGCGAAGAACTGGATGTGGTGTTGGGATTGGAATTGGGCGCTGATGATTATGTTTCCAAACCTTTTTCTCCAAAGGTTCTCTTTTCTAGGATTAAAGCTGTATTGCGCAGGGGAAGAGAGCCTGAGAAGACGGCGAAAACCATTCGGTTCAGCGACTTTATTTTGGAAATCGATCGGTATATTCTGAGGAGAGGCGAGAAGGTGATCCCATTGACACTATCTGAGTTTGGGATTATCAGGAGGTTAGTATCGAATAGGGGCAAGGTTTTGACACGCAATCAGCTGCTCGATGACATCAACAATGATGATGCGTTCATCGTCGATCGGAACATCGATGTCCATATCGCATCGCTGAGGAAAAAGTTGGGACCCACATTCGATTGGATCGAAACGGTTCGTGGAGTGGGGTATCGCTTCCGCGAAGAAATGAATTATGCTGAAAAGTAAATGGTTTAACAAATCGATGGCGACGCAGTTAGAAAACGAACCAATGGATCGGGAGCATTTTCAAGATAAGCTCCCTCAGTTTTATCGGAAAATTCTATATGATTTTCAAGCGACCTCGAAATCTTTTGTTCGCTTTAATCTTTCATTTTTCGTTCTTTTTATTGTTGAAACTTGTCTCTTTTTCGCCTCCCTTTTGACCGATTCACTGTTCATGGCCATTGCCATTGGAGCATTATTTGTAACGACTTTCACCTATCTCGTCTTGCTCTTTTATTACCAAGCGAAAAAGCCCGAGCAGATGAATGCGTTGATGAATCGCTTCCTAGCGTCCTGTCGCATCTCGCTCGGAATGACGCAAGAGACCCATCATCTTTCGGTAGCTGAAGCCCTTTTGAAGCTCGCGACTTATCTGACCGATTACGAGTGGAAGCTCGTAAAAAGCCCCGAGGTTCTTTCTCATTTTGCTTCCCGATTTTCCGCTTATTGTTATTGGTATGATGTCTTTTGTTTCAAACAGATCCTCTATTACGCTGCGATCGATGAGCATCTCCAGCAAATTCAGTCTACGCCTTGTGATCTAGAGGTGCACGCATCTCTGGCGAATACCTATGTGGCGCTCTCTCTTTTGTACAAAGAACCGAAAGGGCCTCATCCGAGGATGAAAACCTACCAGAAGTACAAAGTTCTGTTTGAGGAGAAGTTGAAGGCAGCAGCAGCTCTTGCGGTGGAAGAGTTTAAAATATTGAGCCAATACGCTCCCAATGATCCCTGGATCCATGAGCAGCTGGCACTTGGATATCGTGAGTTGGGCTTATTCCAAGAGGAAATCGCTGAAGTCGAAACCCTCTTGAAGCTCCGCCCGCACGATAAAGAAATTGTCTTCCGATTGGGGTCGTTATATTTTGAGCAGGGACAAAACGCCAAAGGGCTCCAAATCTTTGAAGAACTGAAGAAAGCGAATTTCCACAAAGTGGGACATCTCATTTCAGCCTATGGTCGCGCAGAACAGCGGCTCACCCCGATAGAAATTTGAGTAGTGCATTCCAATCGACAGTGCCCAGAAGGATGCCGAAGGCGCAGACTTGGCAGGCGCGCCAGTTGACTCTTTCACGATAGAGCTTTTGGCTCCAAATGTTGGAGAAAAAGATCGTTCCGATGGAGAAGAGCGGGAAGATGATGGCGCTTTGGATCGCTGTTGCCTGTTCGGTGGCCTGGATGAGGAAGAAGGTGCAGAGGCTATTGAAAACCCCGCCGAGGGCGCCGAAGAGCCATTCTTGAGGATGTGGATAGCGCCTTTCTGATCGGAGGTAGATGGCGAGTTGGATGAGGGCTGCAGAGCCGTACATCGCCGGCATGAACCATTGACTTTGGACCTGTTCAGCTGTGGCTGGGTTGGAAAGCAAAAGCGCGCGCCATTGATAGATCACGAGGATGAGCACGTGGAGCGAAAACATGAGGGTGACGAGAAAGGTCCATCGTTTTTTATCTTGCATCCCCTCCAATCCGCGTCCTGCCCAAAAGAGCCCGCCTAGGACAAAAAGAGACCCAATTCCGTGCCAGATTGTGTAGGGAAAGCCGAACATGAGGGCCATGACGATGCCCGGCATAACAGTGGCTGCGCTCAAAATGGAAAATGTGAGGCCCGGGGGTCCTTTTTCCAACGCTTTGCCCAACACGCTCAACATAAAAGCCAAGGCGGTCCCGGAAATCGCTCCCAGAACGAGAATGGGGAGATTGACATCATAAGAGCCTGTTTTCACAGGTCCCAGTCCAAATGCAACAATGGTTGCAATCGACATCTGAATCACCAAGAAAGCTTTGGTCGTCCCTCCCGAATCGATGCTTTTTCGCATGAAAAGGTTGGAAAAGGCGACAAATAAGGCTGCTAGCAAAGATGACATCAGTCCCATACAGAAGAACAGTGTACTCGATTTTTAAGGATTAGGCAAATTATTCTTTTCCGAGTATAATCTGTACTATGCGCGCGTCTCTTTTTTTGCTTTCCCTCTGCTGGAGCTTGGTTGCCTCGGAGGAAGGCCTCGCACTTCGGAGAATTGCCGACTTCTGGGAAGAAGGGGAATACCGGATTGCGAAGAGTCAGATGGAAGAATTTCTTGAATTGTACCCCGATAGCTCCTACGCCAATACTCTCTGCACCGCCTTGGGAGATCTCTTTCTCCGAGAAAAGAATTATCAGAAAGCACTGGAATATTATGCTAACGGAGAGGATGTTTTCCTCAACCGGCTCCAATGCCTCTATCACCTTCAATGGCATGCGACGCTCTCTGACGAGTGCGAGGCCTATTTAAAAACCTCCGGGTCCCATCATCTGCAGGCGACCTATTTTCTCGCGATTGCTCTCTATTCGCAAGCTCTACAGGCGGAGAATCCGAGGATGTTTGCTGAAAGGGCCAAACCTTATTTTGAAACTCTCGCAGGATCCGAACTCTCCGATGAGGTGGCTGGCGCTTATGCCCATCTGCGGTATCTCCTCGGGGACTATGAGGAAGCTTCAAAAATATATTTGGAAATGGCGGGAGATTCGACGGAACTGTTGTTTCAGGCTGCTGTGATGCAAGCGAAGTTCAACCCGCCTTTAGCCTTAGAAACGCTATCCAAGATCCAAACTCCCCAAGCGGCATTCCATCGATTAATTTTATTGCATGATCTGGGACGATACGATGAGATCGTGGCCCAGAAAGAGGACTTTCTCCAATCGGTCCCTGCAGGCAAAGTGGATTTGGCTCATTTGATTGTGGGTCGAAGTTATTTGGCATTGGACCAACGGGAAGAGAGCATAAAAGAATTGAAGGCCTTTTTAGAAATGACCAATGAGACCGGAGGTCCTGCCCTGGCTCAGCTCTCGGAGGCCGCCTATCAATTGGGCAATCTCGAGATGCTCGAGTCGGCGATTGCCCGGATGGAAGTAAAGTCCGATGCTCAGTTTTATCGGGCGCTTCTGCTCAAGAAATTTGAGCGCTGGGAGGAGGCTGCCGATCAGTTGAAAGCAATTCCACAGTCGCCAGAGGCGCTTCTGGAACTGGCACAAGTTGAGGCAAAATTGAATCACTGGACGGAGGCGAAGGAAGCGGCCAAATCCCTTCTTTCCAACTATCCCGAAAGTCCGCTGGTCCCTTTTGCTTGGCAGTACGCCGCGGGTGCGGCGATCGAACTTCGCTCTGTTTCGGAATTGGAAGAATTGCTCAAAACGGCCCCTGATGAAAGTTGGCGGCTGCAACACGCCAAATTGCTCTATGAGACGGGGGAATACAGACGGGCATTGGAATATGTGAACGACAGCCCCAACGGAGAGCTACTTCGCGCTTTATGTCTGCAGAATTTAGGGGAAGAATTTATCGAGTGGGCGGAGGCAGCGCTGGCACATCTTGCCGATTGGATGCCTTTGGATGCGCAGAGAATGGCGCTATTCAATGCCTATGTTGCACGATCCGAGTTTGATAAAGCCAAAGAACATCTGTTTGGGGCATTTGAGTTGGGGGCGGAGATTCAACGGCCGAATTTATTGTGGCTGGCAGAAGTTGCCCAAGGCGAGATGGCCTACCGGGTATTGTTGCAATTGGATCTCAAAGAACCTGAATTTGCTCTTAAACTGGCTAAGCTCCATCGTCAATTTGGTCACGAGGACGAGGCGATCGCTCTTTTAGAATCTTTGGATTTACCTGAGGCCAGACTCGAATTGGGTCAGCTTGTTCTACCCTCCGATCCGAGTCGGGCGGAACAGTTGTTTGATGCAGCAGCAGCATCTGACACGTATCGCGATGGCATTGCGGCCAAAGCAGCTTTGGCAAGTGCACGTCTCAAACGGGATGCGGGGCGGGTGGATGAAGCGGCCATTATCTTCAAAAATCTCGTCCTCCAAAAAAACTTACTCAATGAGCCATTGCATCAGCAAGCTTCTCTCGACTACATCCAGTTGTTTCCTGAAAAACGGTTGGAATTGTTGAAAAAAACAAAAAGTGATTTTGAATCAACGGATGATTTGCTATCTAAAGATTATCAGGCAGCGCGGAGCAAATATGCGGATAAGGATGAAATCTATTGCGCATATA